>Ga0315915_1000480_pt1 | contig 41211 bp, 17 predicted proteins | sample MpolbnodulesMG_FD_207738 | JGI IMG/M metagenome (GOLD analysis project Ga0315915, IMG submission 207738) | Medicago polymorpha root nodule microbial communities from Los Angeles, California, United States - branched nodules | ecosystem: Host-associated > Plants > Roots > Nodule | place: USA...
ACATGCGGGACCCCACCAGCCTACTCCACATCACCCCTCTCCCCTCCCCTCCTTCTCTTCTGATATATTTCTTCCATAACTTCTACTTCCTACACCTTATGAAGATGGTTGGACTTCTATCCAATGGGTTGCCTCCCGTAAAAACCAATGACAACAATGGCCATCTCTTGTATTATTTGTTAATCCAAGTGTTTGGTTGAAATATTATATTTAGAGAAATAAAAAATCCAAAAGTAAAGTAGAAAGTCTCGAGCTTTTTCATTGGGTTCATAAGAGTAAAACTAAATTGCCAAAAAATTGAAGAGGATCAGTTACAAATACTTTTTCCATAAGACAAGATTTTTATTTCATAATGAGCCTTGAGTCGAATGATTTACCAACAAAATTGGAAAAAAAAAAGTGTGTTATGATAACCTAAAAACGTATTTAATTCATAATTTTTTTTATGTTAGTTATCAAGAATTTAAAGCTTGATAGGTATATCAGACAAAAAAAAAGCTTGAAAAGTATCCTCTAGTGATAACCGGAACCATGAACAGTCCTCAAAGAAAAAAGCACCGAAATGGTAGATCCACAGAGGCTATTTGTCTGTTTTTTGTCGGGCAAAGCAATCTCCTACTTCTCATTACAAGTCATTCTTATGAGATTATTACCATTAGATTTTTAAATTATAGATCAATGGCTAGAATTGTATTTGGATATGGTACACAAAAAGTTTCATTTGTGTATGTTAAATGCCACCATAAAAAATATGCAATTGTGCAACATTTTTTTAGCATTCAATTTATAAATTATTTTAAACACTGTCTAAAAAAATGGTTCTGTAAAACTTACACGATTTCATTTCCTCGATGAAAACAATTACTAGAATTGATAAGGTTATATTTATGTCATGATGATAACTCCAGATTAACAAAATTTCGTTAGTTTAGGTTATTTGGTTCGCAACAGTATGAGAAATATGAAAAGAATGAAACAACAGAATATTTAATGCAAAAGAATGTTTAATTGTGCAGGTAGTGGACAAGATTAAGTCGTTAATTTACAGGTGGTTGAAGATGAAATTTACTAATCTTCCCCTCAATTATCATGGTTGGTGGCTTAGTCCGTTCACTTTATTAGGCATTCGCTAATTTCAGGTGCTTTATAGTATTGTTCTATTGGTTTAGGCAATAGCCTTGTAATTATTGTTTGTGTACAAGACTTTGGTGTTTCTTCCTAAGCACATCTTATGCTAGGAAGACCTTTTGATGTGGTATAATTCATTTTAGCCTCTTAAAAAAAACACCAAAATCTTGTACCAAAAAAAAAAAACACCAAAATCATAATAATAATAAATATCTCTGATTAATTGTTTACAAAGATCAAAGCACTTGCGTCGATTTTTTTAAAATTAAAGCACTGAATCGTTTATAATTTATTTTCATTTACAATTACAATTATAATTACAGTTATTACATTTATGAATTGACATGTTTATGAAATGTTAAATTGGTTATGTAATAAATGTGATTATTTGTTTGTTTATGAAATGAGAGCGTTTACTATCAAGTTAAGGAGAAGGAGAAGAGACGGTGATTACATGAATGCCATGTGGATAGAAAAAACTTATAGAATCCGTCGCAAGTATGCATGTTATAGATTAATCGAATAGATTAATCAAATTCATTATCCACAAAATACAAATTATTTAAACATTATTAGAGATAATTAAAATGCTAGAAATAAAACCACTTTCATTCACTAGCATCTTCATCATCAACATCATCATCATTGAATGATGAAGGAGCATTCCAAGTCGGTGATGATGTTGGAGAGTGTGTTGGAGCGGTCACACTTGATGAAGGAGCATTCCCAACCGGTGATGGTGTTGGAGAGTGTGTTGGAGCAGTCACACTCGACAGAGGAGCATTCCAAGCCGGTGATGGTGTTGGTGAGTGTGTTGGAGCTGTCCAACTTGGTGAAGGGGCATTCCAAGTAGGTGACTGTGCTCGAGATTGTGTCGGAGCAGTCCAGCTTGGTGAAGGAGCATTCCAAGCAGGCGATTGTGTTGGAGAGTATGTTGGAGCAGTCCGACTTGGTGAAGGAGCATTCCAAGCTGGTGATTTTGCTGGCGAGTGTGTCGGAGCATTCCAAGCTGGTGATTTTGCTGGCGAGTGTGTCGGAGCAGTCCGACTTGGTGAAGGAGCATTCAAGATGGCAGCAACATTGGGTGTTGGAGAATTCCACAAGGGAGATGGTGTTGGGGAGTGTACAGGTGCAACCGCTGGGGATAGTGATGGACCATGATGTTTGTGGTGGTGTGGATTGAGAACGACGACCTTAAACTTTTCACCATTTTGACAATTCTCCATGTTTCCACTGATGAAGTAAAAGGGACCATATTTGTCAAATTTATAAATTGAATCTCCTCCGTCCATCTTGTGGATCGGATTCTTGGCGTTGCATGGATCGTAATCTTGTTTGTTTACCACCAACACTGAATCAGATCCTTTGTTATACTTGAAAACTACATGCCAAACAAAAGGCGCAATTACCAAACGTCAAACAAAAGTCGTTATATATATCGAATTATAAAACTAATTTTGTTTTTTATCCCTAAAAAAAAAACTAATTTTGTTTTATGGTCCAATCGATATATTCAAATTACAACTTTGCTGAAAAGGCTCCGAAAAGTGGATAATAGACTTAGTTTCAGTTTGTAACAAAAAAAAGTGGATAATAAACTAAAATTAAGATCCAATATTTTTTTTATGGAAAGATTCAATATTATTATAATGATTAAAAATGTTATAACCTATATTATTTATTTATTTTTCAACTAGGTTTTTATTCTTTTGTAAACAAAACTAGGTTTTTATTCCTATTTATTCTGAAAAGGAAAACACAAATTGAAAACACAACTAACAAATTAAACAAAACATCTCTACTATTAAAAGGATACTAGGGAAGAGTGATATCACAAGATCTTCAATTCAATAGTACAAAAGCAAAAATCACCTCCACAGTCACAATGGACAAAAACCAAATTTAAAAGGAAAAGCATTCAACCGCAAATAGAAAAATACATTCACTGCTTCACACCAAACCACCTCAAATTCAAACTGATCGAACCATAAACTGTCGCAAATAAAAACCAAACACCATGTAAAAAGTTTTTATTTTGATATTGATTATACAAAAATTTAGGTTATTTCCTAAGAAAAAAGAAATTGATAGGAATATTAACTCATATTATATGATGTATAAGAAGTTTTGACTTTGAGAGATGTGAATTGAACTTACAAAGAGTGTCATTGGTTCGAAACCTAGTTCTGCTAGCCCACATGCTGTAGACGTTACGTGAGCTTTTGACTGCCCAACCATGATTGCCACCAACATTAAACTTGTATGCAAATGATAAAGAAGTGCTGAGAACCAACATTGATGCAATCAAAAGAAAACCAAATCTCATCATTGTTAAATGATTCAGAGAAAGAGTTGTAAGAAGATGATGATTGAAATGAACTTGAAAGATGTGAAAAGAGTGTGGGATGGTAGTGATTATTTATAGTGAGATGACCGCGTTATTATGATATCAATCATAGCAAAAAATTATAGGCAATTTTCTTTTTTCTGGTGGTGGTGATTATAGGCAATTTTTTTATCATCATGACATTAATTGCCAGATTTGTTTTGTTGCTATTATCGTTTTAAAAATATACTTTTGAATTTGAATTCTACAAATATTTTTTTTTGAGAGGGTTATTAGTAATTTTTATTTGGCATAGTAAGTAGTCATTATTATTAGTTTTTTTTATTTTTTAAGAATTATTAATATTTTCTTATAAAAAATATTTATTAGTAGTTTGATATAAGTTAGAAAAATCATTACATGTTGTACCAAAAAAAAAAATTACATATTGTATCCGGTATTAAATAAAAATGAAAAATTATTGCATATTTGTAAACAATTTGATGCTCATTTTTTTGAGTCTCAGTTTATTTCATTTACTTTACTCCATTTATTGTTTATCCATAAGATACATAGACATAAGTGATAGATAGAACCTTTTTTTTTTTTGACAGAACTTGATAGATAGAACTTAATAAACTCTCTTACCGTATTGATATAACTTTTGGTGTTTAGGTGAAGTGACAAACATCACTTAAAACTTACACAAACAACTACATTGTATATTGATTTTCAAACGTGTGAATATGTGAAACCTAATAATATCAACATTGCAACGAAAAAAAGATATCGACATTGTCACTTGAGTTAAGATTTATGAATGGAGTCGAAACTTTATTATAATTATTATTTATAAATACTTGTGATGAGTGCTGAGAATAGGAACTATTTAAGTTTTTGCTCATAAAGAGTATAACCTAATTGCAATTATACCCAAAAGAAAAAGAAGCTATTTACAATTTTTAACGCCATGATTATGCCAATCTCATGTCCAAGAGTATTTTTTTAATGAATATTTATTGTTGATTGGGCCTAAAACCATCTACAATGAGGCCATTCCCCTATTTAATACCATGTTAAATAAACATTAATTTTGTAAATAGGAGTATCTCTTTTTAATTATAATATTATTTTAATTTTAACATTAAAAATAAAAGAGTAGATAGAAGTGTTTAGTTATGGACAAATTTGTTTTTATTGATCAAATTGCAATCTTTTTAACGTCAACATTACTATGCAATTTTACTTTTTGATCTATTAGCCTTGTGGGTGGAGTCCACACAATTTAAATTTGAAGAATTGAGGTGTCGGTGTTCGAACCATAACCTCTGTATTTATTATGTAATGTCACTACGAACTGAGATAAGCTCATTATTTTATCGATGGATAATATTATATTTATAGCGGTTGAAAGTTTTTTAGAAATTATAATTTGTAAATTTTGTCTTTAACCACGTTTTATTCTTTCAATTTTTTTTTTCCCATTTCATATAACATCATCTACATATATGAGCAATGACTCTCACAATCACCGTCAACTTTTACATTTTTTGTAATAAAGTTTGTTATATAAAAAAAATCATCTATAGTTTAATCTATTTAATATTTTTAAAATGTAATAATTATGATTTAACATTTCAACGATAAATAAATTATACCACTTGGAAAAAGATAAAAAAAAAAAATCAAACATATTGAAGTTTTAACCAATATATAGTCTATTATCAAGGTTTTGTCTATTTTTTAAACATATCAAGGTTTAATTTTTTTTTTTTATCTTTGATGTTTTGTTTTAGTCCTTGTAAAATCTATTTATATTGAAGTTTTTCTCTCCAATATTCATTTTGGTTTTTTTTGAGAGACTAAAAAAAACTACATATTATAAGGACCAGATCCAATAATGAACTAATTTTGTAAGGACTTAATTTTTTTTTAGAGGGGCTTAAAACTAAAACCCTTGATATTTGCATATTTAAGTCTATTATTAATTGCACTAATTCAATTCAAGAATTATTTATGCAGTACTAAATGCAATACTATTTTAATACTCCATCCGTTCTAAATTAAATGTGATTTTAGCAAAAAAAATGTAAATGTTACTAAATGCAATACTATTTTAATAATCCATCTGTTCTAAATTATATGTGCTTTTAGCAAAAATTGTTTGTTCTAAATTATACGTCACTTTGTAATATCAAAGAATCATTAATGTTTATTTTTCTATTTGTCCCATATATTTATTATTTTATCTTTTTTCAATTTCTTTAATTTATGTTTTATATACCATTAACGAAGGATATTTTGAAAGAAAAATCGAGAGACAGATGTGAAAACGTGTGAATGGGGGAAGGGGGTTGTAAAAGTATTCTGCATGAAGTTTTTTCTTTTTTTTAAAGAAAAAGTATTTTGCATGAGATTATTTCGCTTAATAATTCAACATATTTTTTTTTTGGTGATTGAACCTCAGACCTTGCATATATTATGCATTGTTTTTACCAACTGAGTTATGATTGCGGGGACTTAATAATTTAACGTATGTGTATATATTATTTTGTTTGTATTTTTTTTAAAAGCTAAAATAAAATATATTACCACAAAAAATCAGATACAAAATTTCACCTTCAACCACCCGGACGTTAGTAGCTTTACTTTCTCAGGTAGGATTACTTTGTTTGTATTAGTAAGTCCTAATTGATTTTAAAAAAATAGATTGATCCACGAATCATAATTTTTTATAAGCACTGTTTTTTCAATTTTTTAATTTATCCGTAACGGACATATTTTGTCAATTGCGATAATATTTGGACAAACAGTTGCAATATTTTCAATAACAAATTATTTTTGGACAGACAGTTGCAATATTCTTGATAACAAATTAATAAGCAAACACATTTCCTCAAAAAAAAAAACATTAATTGTCAAATATGACTTAGCTTAAAAATCATTGTTAATTATTTAAAAAATGGTGGTGCTCGAATTTCAGACATCCATTTATTCACTTGGTTAAATTTCTAACCACTGAGTTTTTTTTTTTTTAGGGATAACCACTAAGTTACTTGATGATGATGATGATAATAATAATTTGTTTTTTCTCGGTGTTAACCATCTGATTCATAAGGAAAAGGGACTCTAGTCATTTGAATTTCGGTTGAAACGTAAATAAAGTCTAGTAAAAATTGTTTTGCCTATAAATCTTTTGAAAAAAGTTAGTAAAATGTTTGCTCAATTTTATCATCTTTTCTTAATGTATGTGAAATGGTCAAATGTAACTATTATATTAAGTACATTTGGGCTAGCTTTATTTTATTTTTTGTCTTTTAAAAAAAAAATGAAAGGTTAAAAATCTAAAAGAAAGAAAAATTAACTTTAATTTTATAAAACAAAATCAATTTTTGAGTTATGTAATTCAAATAAACAACTTGAATTTAACTAACCAAACTAAGTTGTTCGTTAATTTAAAGTTTGAACTAATTTAAATTTGACGCGACTCATATCTTGAGATCAGGTTTGGCTACTGCAATGGTTTCATGCAGCTCCACACAAGTAGTTAATCTCGATGTAGATTTGTGATCCAATGATTCATATTTATCCAATGTTGATTTGACGGTTTAACATAGTATGTAATCTCTGACCGTTTATTTTTTATCAGATGATCACACGGTAACTCTGTGAAATCCAAATCGCATATCCTGCATCATTGAAGTTATTGATAGAGTTGAAATTACAGATATGTCAACGAGTGTCCCCGAATCACTCTTCAAGAGTTTTAATGTAACTTTTTGTTGAAACAATGTTTTAAAAAACTGTTTTAGAAAGAAAGAAAAAAAAAAGGTTTTCTACCACCGAAGAAATTTATGGGATGAGTCACGTATTAGGTCGCTCTCTTTAAGACTATTTGTGGCACTGTCCAAATTTGTGCAAGCAGACTAACAACCACGTGGTCTCCAGGATAAAACAACTCAATCTAAACTATATCGGATTTCCTACTGCACTGTAGGAACCGTTCTAGATATACACCATCTATATGACACTTAGAACACTCAATATTGTATTAGACCACTCTGTATGGTACAAGACCACTCTTACCTCCGAAAGGGACATGAAAAAAATTAGAGAGTTTTTGGTGTAGCTAGAAGTGAGAAATGAGAGCTCTATTTATAGGCGAGGAGTCAAAGACGAGTTTTAGATCCAACGACCAAGATCATTTGACTGTTACAAAATTAGTGGTTTGACATCTTTTCATAAACAAGAAATATAATTGAGAAAGTTGACATGAGATTTTTTTTTTTTAATTCACCTAATAACACACCATGTGTTCCAACAATTTTTTTATAAAAACTTGTGTATTCAATGAATTAAAAATTAAACTATTTGTAATTTAAAATAATTAAAGAATGTCCTAGAAACAGTGCTTCCCTATGAAGACGCTTCAGAGTCTCATATCTCCATTAAAAGGGAGGAAGGAATATACGAGAAGAGTTGATTAAATTATACCGTATCCGTCAAATGAAGACAAATCCAAAAAAACACGCAACGACACTTTCCCTCTTATATTCAATAATTCAACAGACCCAAACCCAAACACAATCATCACTTTCCCTCATGGAGTACTCTCTCCTTCCTCTAACTCCCAAACTTCCATCATCTTTTCACTTCAACACTCTCAGACCCACTTCCACTTCCACTTCTTGTTCTCAATCTAATAACACAACATCAACAAGAAACCCTACCTGGGTTTCATTCCCTTTTACGCAAACCGTCAAACACTTGACAGCTTTGATAACTCTAAACAAAGTTTCCAATCAAAAGTCTTGTTACTTGCAAAACGGAAGTTTGGGTATGGCTTTGTTAAGCGTAACTGCCAATGCAAAGGTTAAGATTAGTCCTTTTGTGGCTACATTGGCTTCAAACCCAACTTTTGTTTCTGGGTTGTTTGCGTGGTTTGTGGCACAATCCATCAAAGTTTTCTTGAATTTCTTTGTTGAAAGAAAGTTGGATTTGAGATTGTTGTGTGCTTCTGGTGGGATGCCTTCTTCTCATTCTGCGCTATGTACTGCTCTTACTACTTCAGTTGCTCTCTGTCATGGTGTTGCTGATTCTCTTTTTCCAGTTTCTTTGGGGTTTAGTCTTATTGTTATGTATGATGCTATTGGTGTTAGAAGACATGCTGGTATGCAAGCTCAGGTATATATTACCATAAGTCCATCACCTTTCATATTTGATTAATAGTAATACACATTGTTCAATCACTTATTCATTTCCTACACTTCCTTAAGTTGACGTGTGTTGTTTTATAGATTACGTCAATTTTATCTTTTGTACTTGTGGTCAAAATATTGAGCTATTGAATATTGAGGTCCTGTTTGGATAAACAACTTATTTGCATCTTATTGCGCAAACGCATATCATGATTAGCACTTATGTTGTATAAGCTTACAAAAGCCAATCCAAACATCCCCTGAGTGTGGAGACCGGAGAGGATGAAAAATTGGATAATAGAAGAACAATTATCATTACTGATACAATAATGTGTCTTTAGTCACAGACAGCGCTATACAACATTGCAACTGCATAACTGAAAACTAAATTAAGTAACAAAATCTGCGCAGCTCTGTTTGTCTAACTCTCAAGTTAACTCATAGAATATTAAGAGGTTAGGACTCTAGGTATCAAAATCGATTTAACTTGCTCACAAAACCATTCGTGTAAACTCGGGTAGAGTTGCATATAGACTCGCATAGAATTGTGAGTTTGAGGACAAGTTTTCTTATGATTTAAAAATCCAATATGCAACAGTTGAATGGTAAGAGTTTTAGACTTTGTAGTGCACAAAATAACCTGGCAGTTGTAGCACTTGTTTCTGCATATGCATCTAACATCCCTATTATTGCAAATTCTTGGAATGAACCCAACAAGCCAACAAGGTGAATGAATCAAACTCTGATTAGTTGACACCTAGCTGAATCTAGCTCTAATGAAAAGGACCTAGTCCCTTCCTCCTTTACTCTTTAATAATTTTAAACCTTGTCATTTGTCAATTTGACCATTGATTTTTAACCTGCTATTCTCTTTCTTATGCTTAGTTATGGATTTGTTTATCATTTGTGAGTTGTGCACTACTTTTGAATTACGGATTTGTTTATCATTTTAAGTTTTGTTATCGTGGTTTGCTTTTTAGTTAGTTAAGTTGAATATTAACGTGCACAGAATATTTTAAACATTATTTTATATTAAGTGAACTCTTACGAGTCTACAAGTTTGAGTCTTCAAACATTTCACTAGTTTGCGAAGTAACATAAACTCTTTAGTTTGGCAACCTTGCGCATGACTAATCACAGCCAATTATTTAAGTTGCAAGAAAGCTGTTCACCTGGCTTCTAAGTGATATAACTTGTAATACTGAAGATTCATATATATATATATATATATATATATATATATATATATATATATATATATATATATAAGGAACTTTCACATGACTAGAGTAGGCGTATACTCAGCATTCATTCAGTAGCAAATAATGAATTAGCTAGGTTTGGTAGGTTGAATTGGGTTTGAATCTTTGGTTCTGAAGTAATGCAACAGAACAGTTTTATATCTCAACTTGAGAACTGGTTCCTAGGGAATTTACCAACGATATTTTTGGACATTAGTAAGATATTTCCCATAATGCTGAAGGTGTTCATCGGAAGCATATGGATATGGGTCATGTGACTGTAGTCACATACTCGACATTCATTCGGTGGAAGTTAAACAAAAATGAACTGGGTTTGAACCTTTGGTTTTTAAATAGTACAATAAAAAATCAGAAGCTTTCATCAATTAGAAACATAAGAGTTTTAGATCTTTACATGAATACTGATTTCCTAAGAAATTTACCAACCATATTCAGTATTTTTAACATTAGGAGCATCTCTCCCCCTTGAATTATTCCAAATAAACCAGTGGAAAAAAGGGAAAATGACAGCGTCAATAATAAATTGCTCCCTGCTTGTGACTAAATTTTAAGTGTTCATATAATCATTGGGAGTCAAAATGATTATGGATTTGCCTCAGTGTGACTGTGACTGAAGGAAGCCAAACATTTTGGTTCTTTTCTTATTCCTCATCTCCATGTTATATCTAAAACCTCATAACTTCAACATCCACCTTGGAGGTCCAGTTATTTTTTGTGGATGTTGAAATTAAAACTTACATTCTAGTTTAAATGCTGAAAGTGATCATTTGTTGATTTGCGAATACTTGGTTTTTCTCCTGTCTTAGCGGCTGTGAATTTTTGTTTTAGAGGATGCTATAAGCCCAAAACTTAGAATGTTAGAAACTATCCCCCTTGAACTATGTTTCTTCATTGATAGGTTTCTCTTGTAATCGACTTGTTATAGCTTTTGAAGCAGACTAGTTTGGTTTTGACAGTATAATGGTACAGGAAGAGTGAGGTGTTATTTTTCCTTGAAAAGGAAAGAACCAGATGTCATATAAAGTTTTTTTTATATGTTTGGTGGAATCTTTAGAAATCATGCATAATTTAACCTTAGTTCTTCAAAGTTCAAATTAATAAAAAAAATAATATAGGGTCATGTTGAATGTTTGTGTCTATATGTGGAATGGGCTCCTAAATTATCAGTTAGACGTGAGAGACTGAGAGTCCCAGTCTTTTTGTTAGTTTGAAATCAACATATCTTTCTCCATGTGCATTTTATGTATTTCTATGACAATCAAATTTTAAATTTTAAGCATCTCTTGCTAAGGTTGTACAGAAATGATCACTTGGGCTCTTTTGAGCCAGCTTACTCTAATGTTTTTTATTGCTAGTATATCTGTAGTGTTAGGATATGGTTTATGATAGAAGATTATGGCGTAATTTGATCCATGTAGCCGACCCCACTTAGTGGGATAAGGCTCAATTGTTGTTGTTGTTGTATTTTTGTAGGGTTGGGGTATGGTTTATGCTAGAACACTACGACGTAATTTGATCCATGTAGCCGACCCCACTTAATGGGATAAGGCTTGGTTTTTGTTGTTGTTGTTGTATTTATGTAGCGTTAGGGGATCTCTAATGCAAATGATGGGATAGAAAAGATTTGTGTCATTTTGTCTGGACTCTGGTCATTTAATTTACCTTTTGTTTATGAAGAAAAATTTTGACCAGAAAATTGTGTAAACAGGTGCTTAATATGATTCTGGCTGACATGTTTCAAGGGCATCCAATTAGTGAAAGAAAGCTAAAGGAGCTTCTTGGTCACACCCCATCTCAAGTGTTTGCTGGTGCCCTGCTTGGATTTTTAGTAGCCTGTTTCTGCTGCCAAGGTTGTGTTGTGGTGGGTTAGGACTTCGGATTATTGATTGATAGGGGATACTATTTGCTCTGATAATATAATGCAGCCTTCTGGTATATGAAAGTACCGCATAGTTAGTGCAATGTATTCATTCAGGGACAAATGCTTCACAGCATGAGTATAATGTAAATGGATATTTTTTTTCCTCCGTCCTGCTGTTAAAGCTTATTTCATACAAATATAAGTAAAGGTAGCAAATTGAAAATTGTGCTATAGTAAATATAAATGGTACTGCTCAGTTTTTTATTTTATTTTAGGGATGGCCCAACTCAGTTGGTAGTTGGTAACTTCAAATATGTACTCCATCCATTTCAAAATATATGTCTGAATCACTTCACACATGTCAATGCATGACTTTGATCGTTAATATCTAAAATAAGAAATTATGAAAATTTAATATTTATCGAGATAAATCAAGATAAATCGAACATCTTACATAGTAATATTTGTATTTATATGTTAGTTAAAAAGTATTTTTCTCTTTTTTTATTGGTTAAAAACAGTAGAGAGAATCCAGAAGTCCTAGCTCAATTGGCAAAATGCCGAAATTGTTAGGCCAAATGCCATGACCGGGATTCGAACCCTGGTACCTCCACTTGTGTGTGTGAGTTTATAATGGCTTTGCTATTTCGTTTATCTACCAAAAAAAAAAACTGTAGAGAGAGAAAAAGGAAGAGAGATAATTGTTTCATTACTCTAGTTTCACTCATATACCTAATGTACATAGTGAGTACCTTGAAAAAAAACATTTTTGTATTACAATCTAAAACAATTTGCAATGTGAGAATGTTGATTGCATTTTCTTACCAGCAACCTTAACTCAAGAAAAAAATTAGAGTAACTTTTATGCGTGTTATGCGATCACTGAATATCGGAGAAATGTAACCTATACTCAATACTTATTTAACTTGAATATATCCAAACACTGTAACAACCACTTTCGTTCCCCACAATCCAATTTCCACTCATAGCAAGCACAACCAAGTAGTTTGAAACAACACAACTCTGAGTTCAAGAAATCAGAATATCAACTTACAACCCAAACAGGGGAATGGCTTGTCTATTATCCTTGGAATTCAAATTTAATAAAGCAATCAACTACAAACTCTGAAAGAATTTGTTATCAGTAAGAAACTACAAAAAAGTAAAAAACTAAGTTATAACAAAGAATGGTATGAAATTCCAACCAAAGAAAACAAACCTCTTTTGTTATGAACTAAAAATTCCAAGGTTTTGAGCTATACATATATGTACTACAGATTTATATACCTGCTACTATTGCAGATATCAACTCTGATTAAAAAAGAGAGTTGAAAATCTTATCAAGGTGCTGGTCCATGATTTGAGAAACAGCATCTAGCAATGTAGCTTCACTTGTGCCAGGAAGAACAGAATCAAATGCTTCTTCAACTATTTCCTCTATCACAGATTCCTTGTTCAATGATTCCCTACACATCATGTTTCCTATTGCAAAAGGGGTCAACCCTCTCTCAACCCCTTTCTTCAAAAGCATGGTTGAGATTCTAAGAGTTCGGGCACATTCAATTGGCAGATCCCATCCATGGAACTTCAAAAGTGCAATATCTTCTTCAGCATCCAGTGACTTTATGTACTCAATAGTTTCAGCAGAATATGGCTGGCGAGCTTGGGGCCAGTAAAGCCATTCAAAAGTACAATCTTCAAACTGTCAGAATAGCAACAACTGTTAAATAATTGGTTTAAACAAAACTCAACTACGTCTACAATCTATGTCTACTTGCATGCCAACCAGACTTCATTATTTCAATACACAAATCTAATTGCAATCCTAGCCAATTCATTTTTTAAGTCATAAATATAATTGGATACCATATATTGTAGATTGCACAAATGGAAGTAAAAACATAATATAGAAGAATTGCCACATCGCTGTTGTCAATTGCAAATGATGGAAAATAGCAGTTTGTTCAAATTTCGCTATACAACATTGCTATAGCGCCGCTATAACCACTATTTGAAAACATTTTGTTTAGCTATATTTCTATAGCACCGCTACATAACAATACTGCATCACATACATTAAAAAACAACAAAGAGAACATAAAATTAAATGCTTACACTTGTGGGCAAGCAGTATCCATGATCAATTGGAACCAGAACAGACTGGTCATTGCCCTCCACTGTGCTGATCAAAATATTCCCAGCATGCCTATCTGCATTTGCCAATCTTATGTCCAGTACACTAATTTTGTGTACTTCATTTACCGGGAAAGCCCCAGGACCGATATCTTCACAGCTCCCATTGTTTTTCACAAACATCTGCATGGATCCAATCTTAGCAATCAAGTCTCCTGGATGGTTAAATCCCTTATGCAAGCACTTGACCATCAATGTTGGAGGAACACCAGCAAAACCCTTCACATCACCAAATAACTTGCGACGTCCACTTATTGGATGATCCAAAACATAAGCAGCAACTTCCCTGAACGCTCCTTGACCAACTATTGTACCCTTTTTTAAGCCTTCACCGTCTAATGATAATGGAAGACCTCGGGGGTTATTCACAGCCATTGGCTCTTCGTCGATAGGCTTAAAAACAGACACATACTTCTGACCAGTTGAATCAAGCATAAAGTAAGCTCCCCCGGTACCTTCTGCAGATCCTATTGGATAGTATTCGCTAGCTAGTCCATCGTATGCAGAGTTTACCATATTTCGAATCACTGAAGCTAACTCAATTTTAGGGTTAACTATAATTGGCTCCAGAAGAAAATCTCTATCGGGAAACTTTCTTGGCACCGCTCTCTGAATGGCATTGGTATCTTCTACACCACCAACCTCAAATTTTCTTCCACAAGAATTTTGGAAAACATCGTCAGTTTTCTTATCAGCCAAATCTGTAGTTACAATGGACAACTCAAAGGGTCTTCTATGAACTTTTGCATTCCTTTTTCGAACAAACAGATGCACCACTGCATCATTATGCTTGCAGCAGATGTCATCAATAAGCTTCTGATCCTCCAACCGTTCTCCATTACACACAAGTTCCTGCTCCTCAAGATCATCAAACTGTTTCTCCTTTTTAGCAATCCTTTGCTTGATGTATTTTACATCCCTACCTCGTTCGACCTGAAAAGAAAATTCCTTCCCCGAAGATGTTTTCACATTGATGAGCTGAAGATCTGATAATTTGATTATCAAATGCAAAACATTTCCATCAGTTACTCCATAATCCTTGAGTAGAGTATCACTTCGAGCAAGTTCGCGGCCAGCATAAACCAACTTCTGTTTGTTGGTTAAAAATGGAAGACTCTCACACCTTTGGATTTTGAACTTAACAGACTCAATAGTATCCCATTCCATAACACGAAAAGGAGTCAACGAACCCGAGAATGAGAGAAATATTGAAATGGATTTGTCCTCAAAAGACAAGTGAGATGGTAAATGGAATGCATTTGGAGACAACAATGGCTCAGTGGGATCCACTGGACTAAGAGTACTAACACCAGCAGATGACATTTTCACTAATGATATTTCTTAAACAGAAACAATGCAAACCAAAATAACCTTTGTTTACACTGAGAATCAAATCCAACCCCTCAAAATTAAAGTATACAAATTTCACAAAATAACCATCATAACAGCTCAACCATGCACAATATTTCTACAATTAGGTCAACAATTGATAATGATAAAAAAAAAAAATCAATCGATCATACTCCTACCTAGCTTAGGTCAACAATTAAGGGTTTTTTTTTAAAAACTAATACGAACAAAAAGGAAAGATCTTTTGAAGGAAGTGATCAAAAGATCAAACCCCAAAAGAGACCAATTTTACCTCAAAGATCAAATTAGAAGATCATACCCTAGTTGATAAAACGACACCGTAGATCGAAAGGTGGAAGGTTTTTGAGCAATTAGTGCAAAAGAGGGTAATGGGTTATTGAATTGAAATTTGTAGGAAGAAAAAGTCGATGATGGATGAATATTTTTTTGAAGGGTTGATTTGATGTTATTATTGACTCAGACATAAGCGAAAGGACAAGAATGTAAATGTCATCATCGTATATTGTATAAACGTGTGTACATTAAACAAAATCGAATGTTCTTTCTTCTATGACAATGTATGTATACGTGTAGATATACTACTACAGTGGATAGAGACAGTGTTTTAATGTTATTTAATGTCAGTTATACCCTTTAACTTAGAGAGAAAGAAAAGGAGAGAGAGAGAGAGAGAGAGAGAGAGAGAGAGAGAGAGAGAGAGAGAGAAAAGGAAGGAACAAGGAAGGTTCATGTCTAACGTTGTGGAATTGAGTCATACGAGTGTTGGCACTACCAACCAGCATGTGACACGCAAATAAGACTGGGACTATCTAGTATTTTTGATGCTGTTATTTTAATACGATGTGGATATGACTTGGAATCTAATGGATTAGATTAATATTACTATTTCCCACTCCACGTTAAGCCACTAACCTTACCAAATCCAATTTATGCGGACTAGTTTTTAAAAGTAACGAGATAAAGATGAAGTGGTTAATGAGTTTTATTAAATAATAAATGAATGGTTTATCGTTAACGAGTTTTATCAAATAATAAATTGTTAAGATAAATCTGAGTTTGATTAGAACAGTTTTTAACGAGACTAGATAAAAATACAATTTGATCCTTTATATTTTTTTAACGCTTTAATCCTTGACAAAAAATAAAATATATAGTTTTTTTTTATTGTCAAGTAGCAAGTGATTAGAAATTCACGCTTATCAATTGAGAATTTAGTGCATCTTATTAAAATATATGGTTCACGTTTATGATTAGAAATATATGGTTCAGTTTCCAACCTTTATTTTAAAATATATATCCTTTTTGATCTTTTTTTTTTCTTTCTTCTTTTCAACTGTTAGAAATCATGAATAGCATCTTATTAACAATCTGTCAAAGGGTTAATTAATTCATTCACCATGAGAAACTAGTCATAATAAAAATTAAAACAAGAATGGGAGAATCGAAGAAAAAAGAGGATGTAAACCTCCTCTGCCGTAGTGTTGCCGTTCATGGCCGTTGTGCTCGGGGTAATGACCTTTATGGTTGGTAGCTGCCGGAGGCAGAGGTGGATTCGGGGCGTCGGTGCCACCGTTCATGGCCGTTATGCAATGTTATAAAGTATTAGATTCAGGCATTAAGTTATTTTGTTTGTGCAGTTTGGAATTACATTGTTTATTGAGGTGAAATTAATGAACTAGTACTTTTTGACATTCATTCTACATTCATTGTTTATTGGTTATTTCTTTTAAATCATTTTAATATATAGATACATATGATAATGATGTTGAAATTTTATAACCTAAAAGAACAATTACCCAATGTTTTTAGCCTATTTATCTGACATAAATGACAAACTATATTGTTGTGGCAGAAGCTCCCTTTGGAAACATTGTCCGCACTCAAGGATAATGAGGTTTATCGCATGCCTTCCGTTAGTAGCATGTTTGTTCTTTTTGATAAATGCAACAACAAGAAGAAACAAGTGGAAAGCAATTTAGCGCCCTTTCCATCTATAGATCATCTGTGTGATACCTTTTCTTTTTAAGTTGAATGTCAGGTGTGCGATACATATTGTAGCAGTTATTAGCGATCAACCATAAAAAAAACGACGTTTCTTTGGCATTGACACTCAAACTACTACTTTCACTCAATTTGTGGGTTGACAAGTGTTTGAGGTTGGAAACAACTACATGGATTCAACTACTACTTTCACTCAATTTGTGGGTTGACAAGTGTTTGAGGTTGGAAACAGCTACATGGATTCAAAAGTGTTTGTCAAAATCCATTTTAACATTTTGGTTGTATCCATGTAGCTGTTTCTGATAAGTGCTCAAAAGTGATCTAATTCATGTGTTAGTTTAGGCATTTTGGTGATTTGTTTTACAAGTTATTGATTGAAAAACTTCAATTATGTGCATTAATGCCATTTATGCTTTACATGCCTTACTCAACCTTTTTTGTGCAGGAAAATGCAAGCAAGGATAAAATTGTACCAAGTTCCCAAGATTTTTGCCATTAGCGAAATGTTGGCAAAGTTGCAGTGAGGTTTCGCCATCAGCGAAGTTCAGAAACAGAAGGCCAACTTCGCTATTAGCGAATATTTCACCATTAGCGAAGTTGCATCAGAAAGATTTCACCATCAGCGAACTTCAGGAAATTCAAGTGGATAAGGGACACGTGGAGCAACTTCATTGGTGCAGAGGCAGATTCTATACATTTCGCTAATAGCGAAATTTCGCAGAAGTAGCCCATATAAATAGTTTTCTTCTCTCTTTCCAGAAAAAGAACTTATCATTTTTGTAATACATTTTCTGGTTTTTAGAGAGAGAATAGGGCATTTTCTAGAGAGAGAAACACAAAGCAAGGTAGTTATGAGTATATTCAACCCAAGATTTGTTGAGACATCATGGATCTAGGCATTGAATCTTCATCTTTTCTTCATCCTTTGCAAAGCTATCATAGACATATGTAGCTACATCTACCCTTGTGTGTTTTGAGGTATTCAAACAAGCTATTATGTAATTTCTTGATCTTTTAATATATGGTTCTAGCTTATTTATTCAATATTGTTGTTATTCTTGTATTTAAATGCTTTATTGAGATTCAAAATGATATTGACAAATACTTTTGGATTTAAGAAATAGAATAGCAATCTATCTTAAGTTATCACTCTAGACATAGATGTTAATATCTGATAATCACTTTTAATGTAGAACTTAATGCTTTTGGGTCATTTAATCGGTTGGGAAATCGTCGATTAAACGATCCAATCGACTATGTGTCTGTTTAAATGTTTGGGAAATCGACATTTAAACAATCCCTTAGAAATAACGATATTATCTAGACACGAATGATATTGTCGAGTGATTGTGATAATATCGTTTAAAAAGTTAGAATATGTTATTTGATCGAGAGATTGCATCTGTTACGCTTGGTTGATGTCTCTGACCCAAAGCGAAATACCCCTATCTCTTCTCGTTTTACTTTTATGTCGAATAGAACAATAGTTTTACACAAACAAACAATTTATACCCAAACACTTAACGTGATGAATATTGTGAAAATGCTTATGAAATACGCAACTCCCTGCAGAAACGATCCTATTATACTTACGCGTAAATAGTTTTATGACATGTAAAAATTCTTACACCAGTTTCCAACCTCAAACACTTGTCAACCATATATAAGTCTTCTTGAGTCAAATCTTATTACTCAAAAATTTTGGTTGGACTTATATATTTACGCGAAGAGTTTCGTTGACCACACTTTTTGTAAAATGTTACAGACTAATGTTTATTAGATTTACTAATGTATATGGTCGTAACATTTAAAAACACATTTGAAAAGTTTACGATAAAAAAATTAAAATTAGTATCAATGAGTTGAATTAATCCATCAATCTATGGTTAGAGGCGGATCTGTGTTTCTTAAGAACTGTGTGGTGTCGGGAGGAAGAAGAACCAAACCGTTGTTACGGAGGCAATGATCTAATCGTGCTTGATCACGTGAGATGATTCAATAATTGATTAGCATCGTTCGATTAAAGCAAAATGGATGTGTGTGATTTGGAGTAACTCAAAAGAATTACTTTTGGAGTCAATATATCCCTCCTTGTGTGTGTGTGTATATATATGTTTGTTTGTGTGTGTGTGTGTGTTGTGTCGTGCATGCATTTATAATAATAATAACAATAATAAATGTCTTTAAAGAATTCAATATCATATAACTTGATTTTGATTCAAATAATAATAATAATAATAATAATAAATGTCTTTAAAGAATTCAATATCATATAACTTGATTTTGATTCAAATCTTAAAACCTCTATAATGACTTTTACTTCATCAGATAAAATTTTAACATCAAGACTATACGAAACGAAACGTCCTGTGTTATGTATGTTTCAAGAAGTTTGGAGCATAATTTCAAATCGTTATCATTGAATGATCTAAGTCTTTTAATACTAAATAAAAATCCAAAAATCTCTTCATATGTGTTGTATTGCTCAAATTTTTAAGTGGGTTAATTGCATGATCTACGGTATATAGAAAATATAATGAATTATAAAAGAATCTTCAAACTCAAGATTTGAATGTTTGCATTTAGAGGAATTTTCACCTTACTATTTCTTTTCTACAAATTTGACGTTTTTAAATAAACACACTTCGATATCCACTTTATCCACAAATTTTGGTGCCAAATTTTTTTTAGATATGTATAGTAAAAGAAAGGGTCATGCTAATTGAGGTTTATTTGTAGGTTTGGTCTTCTGTTTTTTATCATTTTGCAAAATTGATCTCATTGTTTAAAATTTAAAAGTTTTGATTGGTCTGTTCATCAAATATTTGATCTAAAATACGATGATATAGCATGTTTTAAATAAAAATTTTAAAGAACTTTTCTTACAATTCATAGATGTCGACATTTTCTATTATCAATTCATATATCACGTCATTAAAAATATATTACATCATCAAATTTTAATTCAAAAATACGATGAAAAACTAAAACTATAAGATTTTAAAATAAAGAACCAAATCCATAAAACGGTAAAAATAGAAGAATGTTTACTGTAAAAATAGAAGAACCAAAATGATTATCAAACCAAAATATTAGGTTGGTGTAAAAAAATAAAAAAATGGGTCCCTTCCCGCCACTGATTGAGAACCTAAGTTTATACGATGCTACAATATTTTCCCAATCAAGCAACTGCTTTTAAAGAAAACTTGAAATTTGCCTGTATCAAATTGAAAGGGTTGAAAATGCTCAGACCTTCCCATGCACATGTGTTTGGTCAAGGTTTTTGTCTAGAGAATGAATTGTCACCCATCTTAACTATGGAGGTGAAGAGGCTGCCAAAAATAATCTAGAAGCAGCAGCCAAACTTCTGTACATAAAGACCAAACTCAATATCTCACATGTTATATGGATGTAGTTTTTGCTAGAAAAATCTAACTTACTAATTCAATTTCAGATTTTGTGAATCATTTTTGTAGTATATCTTTCTTTTTTTTTCTTTTTCTGCATCATATATCCTTATTTACTAGACAAATTATATTAACAAATTCAATTTCAGATATAATGAACTAATGTGAGATTTAAGTTGAGATGTAAAAAAGTTCAACCAAAGAATGTTTCAATTAAAATTTGAGTTTGGATCTATCGAAGGATTCAAACCTTAATTGAAGTTGGAAAGGATGGATGACTCACTTAATTCATTGAGCTAAAAGATTAAATGATTTAAAAATTAGACTTCGAATCATGACAAAAAATACTAACATAACAAATTAACCAACTAATACTTGTAAAAAAGAAAGAAAAAAAATTAACCGAAGTCTATTAATTAAATGAGTTCATCTAATCAGTGTGTGTTTGGTTCAGCTTTGGATATAATTGATTATGACATAATTGATTCCGACAGAATTGATTTTGAGAGAATTGATTTATGTTTGGATACAATAATGCAGAATTGATTAAACAAACTGAATGTTGTTTGGATAGTTTTTATCAAAATTGATTTTGATGTATAATTACTAAAATAGACATAGCTAAATTCAAGTAAATGTGCATAGTTGAATGTATATGTAGATCAATACTAAATGTAGATATATTATTTAATTCAAATAAATAAATTTTCTATATATTAATTTAAAGCATAATAAATATGATCATTAAACTAATTATTTTACAAAATATTTGTTCATATATTATATATCTTTTGATAAAATATATTTAAGTTAAATAATACTAGAATTAGTTGCAAAAAATGATAAAATATAGCGTAAAAGAAAGGTAAAAGAAAAAATACAGCAAATCTGAATGGGGACACCGTAAAGGAAAATCCAAAACTTGGTAACTCATGACCATAAACATTTTTCGGAGGCTAATTTGGTTGGTTAAGTTTTCTTATTAAATTTGGTTCATCAAATTAATTACAAAGCAAAAAGAAGGAGAATTGATAAAGGGCAATAAAGGAAAATAATAGGTTGTAATAATCAAAATATTAAATTTAATGTAGAATTGATTCTAAGAAAGCCAAAAGCTAGGAATTGTAGTTTTAAGGAGAATTGCTTTTGGAGGATAGAAGCAATTATGAAAAGCCAAACCAAACAACATTGAAAACTCAATTTCCACTTTTGAGGTTTGTAGAAGTGCTTCTTGTTGCTAAAAAGCCAAGACAAACAGACCATTAGCTATTGGCGTTTACTTTTGTGTTCAAGTTATTTATATTTAAGTTGATACGCTTTCACAGAGTAGAATTTTTAAATAAATTTCTTTTACAAAATTAATTCAATTTAATATCCAGCAAAGGATCACTCTAAAACACGTCGAGGAAGTTTTAGACAAGTTTTTTTCTTCTTCTTTCAAATTGAGATGATAATATGCAGAAATTTGTCTCTGTTAAAATTGTTTTAAGGGTTAAATATGTTTTTGATCTCTATAAAATTGGGAACTTCTACGTTTAGTCCTTACTTAATTTTAATAACATTTTTAGTCCCTACAAAAAGAAAATTACATATAATTTTAGTCCTTGTAAAAACTAAATTTGTTTAATTATCCTTGAATTCTTAAATTTTTGGAGACATGTTTAGAACATTATAAAATGTTCATTTACTAAAAAATAGAATTTTTTAACATGAGAACAATTAAATATGAATTTTTTTTAAACGACAAAAGTTCAAGAAAAGAGTAACAAAAATCTGGATGTAGAAAACAAATATTGAGTTAATATTTTTGCAGAGGACTCTCAGTAATGTTCTTAACATGTCTACAAAAAATTGTTTAAAAATTCAAGAATTTAAGCATAATTAAACAAATTTGGATTAAGAAGGGACTAAAACTATATGCAAAATGTTTTTATAGGGACTAAAAAAGCTGTTAAAATTAAGTAAGGACTAAACTTAGAAGTTCCCAATTTTATAGGGACCAAAAACATATTTAACCCTTGTTTAAATACTTTTAAATTTATCGTGCATTTTTCTACAAAAATAATAATTAGGAAATGAAAAGTTATTATTTGGTTAGACATTTGACACTCGGTCATATGGTATTTAAATTCCAACCTTTGAGGTTACAAATTCAATCAATCATACATGATAAACATCATGTGATCATACAAAGAATTCTTGATGTAAATAAGTGGGCAAGACATTCTATTTTTCTAGGAAAACATAGAATTATACCGAATCTTGTACCAAAAGAGTTATACTGAATCTTCACGTCACTTCTCTCTGTCATTCTCACTCTTTTGTTTGGCCCCGACAGAGATTTGAGGTAAACATATAAAGCATGTTACGTTATCCACATATATATCATTCTAGTAGCCCCATCCAATCCATGCATTGCACTACTTCCTCATATAATCCAACTCTAATTGCATATGCTCTTACATCACCAATCATATCATATATATATTATAAAACCTTCTAGAACACATATCTCATCTTTATAAAACACAGTGTGACATCTATTTGAAACATCATTAATTTTATTTGCCAAACCATGGTTTTGCCAGCAAACATTAATGATTCTCTTCATTTTGTATTATTTCCCTTAATAGCACAAGGACACATTATTCCTATGATAGACATTGCTAAACTCTTCGCACAACGTGGTGTTATTGTTACCATATTTACTACACCAAAAAATGCATCACGTTTTAGTTCAGTTCTTTATCGTGCTGTTTCTTCTGGCCTCCAAATCAAAATAGTAACACTCAATTTTCCAACAAAACAAGCAGGGTTACCAGAAGGGTGTGAGAATTTTGATATGGTGGATTCAAAAGACATGAGAATGAATCTTTTCCATGCAATTACCTTGCTCCAAAAACCAGCTGAAGAATTGTTTGATGCATTGACACCAAAACCAAGTTGCATAATCTCTGATTTTTGCATTCCTTGGACTATTCAAATAGCTGAAAAGCATAAAATTCCAAGGATTTCGTTCCATGGTTTTTCTTGCTTCTGTCTTCATTGCATGCTCAAGGTACAAACTTCAAAGATTCTTGAAAGAGTCGATTCAGAATCTGAGTATTTTATTGTGCCCGGCATACCTGACCAAATTCAAGTCACCAAAGAGCAGATACCAGGAACATTGAAAGGTGAACTGAAGGAGTTTGGGGAGAAGATGCATGATGCTGAAATAAAGTCATATGGTGAAATCATAAACACTTTTGAGGAGTTGGAGAAAGCATATGTTAAGGATTACAAGAAGGAAAAAAATGGTAAGGTATGGTGTGTTGGACCAGTTTCACTTTGCAACAAAGATGGTTTGGATAAGGCACAAAGAGGTAAGATAGCCTCAATAAGTGAACATCATTGCTTAAAGTGGCTAGATTTGCACCAACCAAAGTCTGTGGTGTATGCTTGTCTTGGAAGTTTATGCAACTTAATTCCTTCACAGCTTATGGAATTGGCTTTGGCATTGGAAGTGACTAATAGGCCATTTATTTGGGTTATTAGGGAAGGGAAAAAAAGTGAAGAGTTGGAAAAATGGATTAGTGAGGAAAGGTTTGAGGAAAGAAACAAAGGGAGAGGCCTTATAATTAGAGGTTGGGCTCCACAAGTGCTAATATTATCACACCCTTCTATTGGAGGATTCTTAACACATTGTGGATGGAATTCAACACTTGAAGGGATAAGTGTTGGTTTGCCATTGGTAACTTGGCCATTATTTGCTGACCAATTTTTGAATGAGAAGCTTGTTACTCAAGTGTTGAGGATTGGAGTGAGCCTTGGTGTAGAGGTTCCAATGAGGTTGGGAGTGGAAGAGAGTTTAGGTGTGTTGGTGAAGAAGGAAGGTATTAAAGAGGCAATATGCATGGTGATGGATGAGGGAGAAGAAAGTAAAGAGAGAAGAGAAAGGGCTAGTAAACTAAGTGAGATGGCAAAAAGAGCTGTTGAAAAAGGTGGATCCTCTCATCTTAATATAAATTTGCTTATCCAAGATATCATGGAACAACGATCAAGCAGCACAGTTGACACATGAAGGGATACAATCTATAACATTTGTCCATTTGATGTCATTATCTGTTTTTTTTTTTTATTGCATAGTTTTGTAATAAGTTACATGCTTGAAGAATGTATTCAATAATAAGTCTTTATATGAAGAGGGTACTGTATGATCTCACTTCTTTATAACAATAATCCATGAGAAACCTTCCCCATCATTATAGAAATCCACGCGTAAACCAAAAGTGTTGACGAGATATATTATACTATCAGATAAATATCAGGATCACATCCTTTAACACACTCCTTTAACAAACTTTAATTATAATTTGACGCATCATCCACTTTTTTTTTACTCCATAACTTGATAGCAGTCTAACCATTTATTATAATTATTACTTTTGGATTTAAATCACAAAAAAGCTTTTCATCTTCCTGTGCACTTCAACCTCCCACCACCATCTCTTCAAAGGATTCAAGAATTGAACCTGGAAAAAAATTAACATTGAAAACATGATCCAGGACAGACATTCTTTTTAAAACATCAAAGTTCCCACAATCCAATTTTCGTAGTTCAGTTCCCACAATCTTTCTTCACATTTTTTCTTCAATTAAAACATCAAAGTTTGAATATTTTTTCAATATAAGGCAGAAAGCGAGGACGGAAAATCTGAACCGTCAGTTGTCGCTTTGCGACTAAGATTTTGATTCACACAGGAAGGAAGAATAAAAAATATGACCAATTAAAACCCATTAAAGGGTTCTGATCTGGGTAGCCTTGTCTGCATAAGGTTTCGATAATGTTTGAATCTTTTCTTTTAATTTGATATCAACTGTAAATGGGTTCTTTGAAATCAAAGGATTTATAAATTGACCATAAGAAATTGACGATGACAATTGGGGCATGCGTGTGAGAAAGATTGGAAGGAGCCATGGAGTTTGGGAGATTAAAGAGTGTTTTTTGTGTGAATAGCGTAGGACAAAAAAGAGTATTTTCTCAAGTAAAATAAATAAATGATATGTCAACTTAAAATTGGAGTGTGTTAGAAGGTGTGATCCTAGCATTTCACATTATATTATAAGGACTAAAAGCCTTGTATACGAGTCTAAAGTTGGTGATTTTATAGGAAGTAAATATATTTAACTCTTTTGCTTGTATCAGAGTCTAAAGAGAGTATTCAATAACACCTCTTTCAGTTCATTAAGCTTAAACATAATTGATTAGACCCCAAAGTTCCTACTTCTCAGATACAAGTAAATAATGGTCAAGGCTTTAGAATTTATAAAAGTACTACATAAGCACCATAGTGATCAAGGAATACCAGCAAAATCACTTATTCGCTAAATTTCACCGTCTCTCAAACAAGGTGGAGAAACCAAAAAGAGAGAGAAAAAAGATTATGCAAGCTAATTCAACACCACTGCATAGACATTAATATGGATGCCTTAAACGTTGTCTCCTTCCAAATCAAGTTCACTAGGCCTGTTTCTAATTTCACTCCTGTACGAGAAGTCATCATCAAGATTCTCCATAGTTCTCCCATAAACAAACGTCTTCGTACCCATTGTTGTAAAGGGCATTAAGCCAAATGCTCTGGCAGTTTTAATCTCCCTGGCAACCTTCCTTTGAGCCTTTGCGCTGATGCCAGTCTAGTCACAACGAATAAGAATAAACAATTGGTAAGATCATAATATTTAATGTGTAGGAGGAAACAAGGAAAATGATTACAGTAGCAGTACAAATTGTAAAACGTCCACCCTTTATTTTTCCTTAATAGTTCATGGTTCCTATCCAGTCTACTAACCTACAGCAGATTAGAACTTACCTTGCTTCTCTTGATAAGAATTCCAGCTTCTGTTATGAAGTTTGCCAGGAATCTTACATTCTGCATAAAACCAATGATACTACTAAGAGTCATTCCAGAAATAACATTGATAGGAACATTTTTTCATTATCAAAGTAAATATACAAATCTTAGCCTCAATAACACGAGCTACAGCAATTAAACAGATTTGTCGCAAATATCTTCCTCACCTTCATCTGCCTTCACACAAATAAAAGTCGAATCACCATAAATCAATGAGGACTTTAGCACGACAACATCACAATAAATTTATGTGAGTTGCATATGAAAAAATTCATCCTGAATTTTTCACACAATTTCATAAGGATACCAAACTGGATCTAAGGTGTAAAGAAGTAAGGCATAATATTTTAGGGAAAAACTGAAAGGACAACTCCTACCCTTGTTCAAATGAATCCGAAATCTATGACAATTCATCCTTGTTTTTTTGGGTAACATGTACATGTCATCTGTATTCTAACACTAATACATATGGTAGTTAACATATACATGTCATCCTCTGAGGTCTGAGTTAAGGATTTACGGTTGACTCATTCATACACCTTTTCCAAGAATCTTAGAATGATAAGATGGTGGGCACTGTACACAGACTACCTAGCCATACGTATAAAATATTTTTGACAATTGTCAAGTCTAGTTTATATGCATTCCAAAATTAGCTGTGAACCATAACTTTGCCAAACAAATTAACAAAATCATTTTCTTTTATTGTTTCATAATACTTGCATGCAAAAAGAACAAATTCATGTACATGAAAAATTTCACCTTTAACATAAGAAACATAAATAGAAAGTAATTAGTTAATTACAGCTATGATATATAAAATATCTTATAACAGAACTACTCTGAACGAAGTGCTGACCCTGAAATCTGCTTGACTAAGAACATCTTTGGTGGATACTGCGAATTCATTTCTTATGGGGGGTTTTCGTGCAGCAGGCTTTGTTAGATCAAGATCCTGTATGAAGAAAGATATTGCACAGATCAGAAAATTAATTTGATACAGCTAGTACAAAAGAAACACCAGAAAAAATAACCATATCAATTGTTGTTTGAAGCAGACAAAAACTGATGAGCTAAAAATAACTTATCAACATTATTGGCCCATATATCAAATCTTAATAGTACAAATGTGTGTGTTATTTCATGTAATTGAAATCCAGCAATACAATGGATTTTATCAATATTATCACAATAATTTAAAAAAGACAGAGAAAACACCAATAATTCTGTCCAGCCACCTAAAATTATATTCTATGCCACTGCAACACAGAATTTTCCTTTAGAGGAACAAAAAGGGAAACTGTGTTTTGGGTCAAAAGGGTTTGTCTGTCTATCTGCGAGTGAAGTGTGATTTGACAACTTAGGCTGAATAGGTATAGGTCAGGCTACGTGTTTAACCAATAAGTGAAATTCAGGCTACGTGTTAAATCAATCTGTGAAATATTTGTTTCTATATCAGTCAACATCTGTTTTGATTCCCGTTCTCCCCCCTAAAACTCTTGTTTTCAACAGAAGAGAACAAAAAACTTGCTTGAGACAAGGCTTCCTTGAAAGCAACGTCTCATTCACGTTCAATGTGAACTAGAGTACAATAATGAATATTGATCACTATGCAATAAAAAACTTGGGTTCTAAATTATTTTCAGCAGTTCCCATAACAAGCTTCATGGTATCTTCGAGAAACCAGGTATATTTCACAAAATAATCTTCACTATACTTCATGAAATATTTCCCACCAAATATCTGTTAGTATTGATCACATCTAAAGATCAATTCAGACATTAACTATAAGCTACCCTCATTCCAAACAAAATTTTAAAAATTAGTAAGAGAACGCAAATATACAGAATATGGAATAGTAATACGAACAGTGATAACCGACGAAGTTAGGGATTGTTATTCGGCATACCTTTGTATTATATGTTGATCCACGATGAAAGGTGGTATCATACCGATAAGAATAATCATCTTTTTCGATTTCATCAGGATCATATTCAAAGTATCTGGCAGCATTATTCAGTTTCCCATCCATTCCATCAGATAATGTGTCAAAAGTTTGTTCCAGATCATCCAGCAGCTGGGAACTTCCACCAGATCTATCTCGACTCCTTGTTTGTTGATTCAGCTTATCTAAAATGAAATCAGTTTTGGAAGTTCCACCAGGACTAAATATCCGCTGCTCAAATTCATCAGGAGACTCTGACTTGTTAACCTGCTGATTAGCATTTCCATTTCCTGCTCAATAAGGTGATCATAAGGATTATATTATTATATAAGTAAATCATCATCGAAGAGAAAATAAAAACAACAAATTCAAAACATCCTAACCACAGACAGACTATGGCTTTACAACAGAAAACATGAAATTCTCATCGAACTATACGAAAACTAAAATTTATAGAGGTTTGCTTTATTAGACTCAGTTCCTTCTTATTCCTGAAATTATGCTGACCCTCCCGATTTTGAATTTTGAATATTTACAGAAAACAGCCTATAACCCTCAAAACAGTAATAATATTTTTTTTAAGGTAAGTGTATTAAACCATCCTATTATTGGACAAAATATGCAAGTACCCAAGAGTATAAAGAGAATAAAATTGCAAAAACACCAGCACCCAGAAATAAACAGATGGTGGTACAAATGATGATGTAGGTTTGATACTACACCAGCTCACCTATTCCCCTCCCATAGCCAGATGCTTACATGTCGTAAGTATCTCAAAAAAAATGTTGGGCCCACTGGTGCCCAGTTTTTATCACTAAGAAAGCTGGTCCCAACACACTATACAAATGAGGGCTGGTCAGTTAGCAGCCAACAAAAAACCCTTCGAAACCATAGCTTATAACACCGACGAAAATCTTTGTACACTGATTTGATCACGGCCATGTGGATCAAACAACTTCATAATGTCCAGTCATGAAGGATTACAGATCTCTCAATGATAAGGCCACAGTTTCCCACTAACCATCAAACTATGCTGCATTTATATTTTGGTCTACCCTCCTTAAAAACAATAATATACATGTCGAAAAGGTCAAGATTCATGATGAGTTTACTCTTAAGCTTAAATGTTTCATGATGAGTTTACTCTTAAGCTTAAATGTAGGATTCTTAAACAGAAATCATATATTGTGATTTCTCATGTCAAATAAGATATAGTAACTGGTAAGAATTCATGGTAGAATCTTCGTAGTTTTCCATATGGTGACATATACAAAATAAGTTTATTTCTGAAACGTTGAGGCATTTAATTAATTAAATAGACTGTAGACATATATACATAATACATATTGATTAAATCCTCAGAGTCTGCACAACCCATGACATCGACCATTGTTCGACATGATTTAGGGAGGGTCGATCATGGAAACAAGCTAGAAAATGATGACCCAAACTTAGACTGGAGGAAAAAATAGTCAAACAAATTACCCACGAATAGCTTTTTGAAAAAGGGGAGAACTAACATGTGATATTTATCACTGAGTTAAATATTTTTATTCTCTATAAAATATACATTTTATAATTTAATCCCAATATATTTTTTACCCATTTTTAGTCCTACATTTTACATAAACGGGGTGCTTTGAGTCCTTATAGAGGTAACTCTTTATAACTACTAGCAAAAAGAATAGCCTAGACACATACTTTGCATATAGTAAGAAATTTTATTATGAAGAGAAGGAAATTGATGTGGTTAACTCCTCATTATCGTACAAATATGTACAAAGTACCCAAGAATATTATGAGGAGATGCAAATTGCGAAGACTCTACACTACCCAAAAAGAAAGAAAGAAAAAAAATATGATAGTGACTTATCACCCTCAATAAAACCAGGTATGCAGGACAAATGATGTTGCACGTTAATTGGCATCAACCCTAGTCAGGTTTGAACCTCCACTAGCACTTTGTTCCCCTCCCACACCTAAGTTCTTCAATGTTACCCACACAAAAGACGTCAGACCAATTGGTGTCCAGTTTGTATCTTCAAAAAACAGGAACAAATACTATTTAAACGAGGATCAGTTTGTTATCAGCCGACAAGAAGAACTTAAAATCAATAGTTTGAAACAAGGGAGTCATTTTCTTAACTACATGTATCAAATGAGTCATAATGTCTTAGAATGGACTACGTACATAAAATGTTTACTTTTCAATCTAGATCTCTTTTTGGATGGCAAAACCAATCCTCGTAAACACAACATTCATGGACCTAGGAGACATGACATTGCTATGCATGACCTTTTGGACTCTATGTAGAAGGTCAACAGGCTCTGGTGCTAGAAAACCGAAAGTGTCAAAAGCAAATGGTATAAAAGCGGCGCAGTTTGTTGCCTGCTTGCCTTCTATTCAAGTGTAAATAATGGTTTATATAATTATATATTAAATTAGATCTCTTGTAATGATTTCGCCTATAGTTTTATTTGGCCTCTCTCCCTAACTATTAAACTAACTTATGTCTGATCTACCTTCCGTAGAAACTATAACACACATACATCAAGGAAAAGGCAAATTGTTTGAAGGGTTTATTTTTACAGGAAATATTGTATGTTGAGATTTGTTATGAAAAAAAAAAGCATATTATTATTAACTGCAAAAGTTATCACATTAATTCTGAGACTGCAATGAAGTAACGTGAAGACAGTAAGAGAATATCTGGGGTGTAACTCTACACATAAATTCGATCATTACTGCGAGTCCAGAGCTAAAATTCAAAATTGATAGGTTCTATGTTATTGAGAATCGACAGCGTGAAAATGCAAATTTCAAAAAACATGGTAAAACAACAGATTCAGAAATCAATTTTGGAATGAGCAAAGAAGGGTAGCTACCTGGAAATAACCAAGTAGAAAGATTTCTTGTTGTTGTTGTTGTTGTTGAAAGTGAAAAATTGGATTTGAATGACCTAACTGCTACTGAACTCATCTTCATCATTTTCTTTCTCTTTCAAAAGAAACCGCGGCGGAGACAGTGAGAGATGAAATTGAAATCACAAAATACGAAATTACTAAAATACACCCACTCTAGCTAGGGTTTACTTTAGTGTTGGATTGGAAGTGAACCGACACACTTTTTCTTTCAACTTTCATTAAGTTTGGTTTAAAAAGATATTTATATGATTGCGATAAGACTCAACCCTTGTTTCAATTGCGAGCTTGTGTTAACATTTCTCTTTCCGGGAATATTATTTTCATAAATTCTTGATATTCCTAGAAACTTTTTTTGATATTTGGTTTAGATTTTTTTTATAAAAAATTTAGTTTAAAATTATGAAATGAAAATAGGAAAAATAATAGAGGAAAGTAGGTGGTTATTGCTCGTTGCATTTTTACTTTTTTTTGGAATAAGTAACTCAATACATGAGAATAAAAGTTGAGAAGTTGTGTGTAAATTTTATTACAGAACAATTTTTATAACCATGTACCAAATGCTTATAAAAAAAAAATTATATCAAATGTGAGAATGTGATATTCGTTGCCTCACTTTCTCTTTAACATGTCTTCTAACTATTTTAAAAGTGGAAACTTTGCCTTGAGAAAAAATGAATAATTTTTAAAAATATGTAAACTTCGAGGTGCGAACCTTAAAACTTTGGATGATAGCATTTCATACAAATAGCTAAAAAGATCCTAGGAAGATCCAAGTAGCTGTAGAAGTAAAGATTCTTGCTTGTATTACTTTGTTATGAACACGAAATGAAAAGTAGCAAATAAGATTTGGTTGATTTTTTTCCTAATGGTAAATGTGAATGAGAAGGGAAGTATGTTCTTTGGAAATTGAAACCTCCCTAACCATTAACAAAACATACATTTAGATAACTAGATAGATAAGATTTTTCAAAATCTAGTAATCTACAATAAGAAATAGCACAACCTAACTACACATGTTGGGTGTGCATTCAGAGTTTTGCTGCTCTTTCCATATCCTTCCTGTTACTCTTAGTTTCAACTCTTTTCTATCCCCACCTGAGAAGAAAAGTGCCATGTTACGGTATATGATTAGGCCATCATGACTATCCTTCACTTTCTTGTGACTATCTCTAATGCTTCTTGGACTCCCTTCAAATGTTAGTTTACGTCCATTTCCTCCCACTTCTAAGCTGTAGCTGTAGTTCTTGGCGTCTCTATCATCACCCATGAATCGAAGAAACGCCATGTAAACAGGTGACGTTTCAAGCTGGAATGCTTCAAAATGAAGACAAAAATACTGACCAAAACAATGAAAAACCTGCATAAACCAAACAATAAGAGTCAGTCATAATAATTTGGATAAGATTTCAAAATGTATAGTTATTATGATTGTGCATGAATTTAACTACAAAATACTCACTATTTAGTAACCAATTCAGAGACCGATTTCCAAAAATCATCAAACTCAAACCACTAGTTGCTAATGTTAACTACTGATTTTACATTTTTAGTCTCTCAATCAAGAATTCGAATTTTTTGTAGTCACCAATTGCACACATTCACGCAGCCAGCACATCAATATTTTTTATTTCTAGAAAAATTAAAATCTGCACCGTCCATCTCGATCCAATGGCCACCAATATGGTGACTGCGTGAATGCGTGTAATCGGTGACTATAGAAAATCTGAATTCATCAGTCGCTAAATAACTAAACCAATTAATAAATAGCAAATTTTGTCAAGAGTCATGGTTACCGTTAGCATCCAAGTAGCATTTTCTACTTCCGTAGGATTTGATTTGACATAACGATGGTTAAAAGTGCATCCAGAATGCATATCAACCCCATGGTCATCCCTTAAATGGGCAACAAGGTATGGAATATTTCCAACAACAGAACAGTCTGATCCAGCATAAGGGCAATTGTATGGTCTAAAGGTACAGATAGACTCATGTTTGAGTTTGCTAAAATATGGAAATATCTCTGAGCAACCAAGAGATATGTATCTACAAGGAAACTCAAGTGATTCTGCTATCTTCTCCAATGCTAAACACCTTATATCGCCTAGCTCTTGCCTGCAAGTTGGACATCTGTTGTGTACCCTTGTCTTACAATTTGAACAAAGGGTATGTCCATTGTGACACTGCAAAACAAATTTGAATTTTAAGAATTAGTCATCATGTTGTAGACACAATTAATCAAATTTTTCTAGTTTACTGTATTCTTGTATAAGGACAAGAATGTTCTTTGGTTTAACGGAACTTTATAATGGAACATTGTATTCTATTATGAATTTATGATCTCCTTGGTTTCAATTGTGATTAACTTGTTATATAGAACTAAAATATACCCCTTTGTATCTTTCAATTTTTCTGGATAAACTTTTCAAGAAACACTTGTAAAGAAGAAATATTAAAAAAGATATTGCAATTACTATATATATGTTGTATACATAACTTATGGTATTTGAAATTAGCATCTATATCTCAATTTTTAAAAGCCCTCTAATCTAACTTGTTCCCAAGGATCTATATATAAACTTATGAAAAACTTTTCTATGTTTGAAGGACCATGATGTTATTTTAATTGAGAAGTTGGTGGTCGAAGGTTTTGGCATATAGATTGCAGATCTTATGAACTAGAATTTAATGAAATATAATTATTTGTTTTGTTATTTTTCAAATAGACTTATCACTGATAAGTCACATATACGATTTACTTGTTTATTTTGTCTTCAAGTGGTATAGGTTGTGACTTGTGAAGCTGAAGGAGTGTTAAGAAGGAGGTTTGATCCCTACCATTAACAAATTATCTCTACTTCTGAGGCTCCAACAAACTAACCACTAACATTTCCCAAGCAAAAGAGAAACTAAAACCGTAAAAAGATAGCAGTAATTAAGGTACCAATCTAAACATAGACTTACAACATACATAATCGGTGATATTCAGATAACAAACCTGATGGATTGGAGGGTACATTGAATTGGTGCAAACCGGACATTCAAGAAGATCATGGACACTGGTAGTGGTGGGAGCATTGTTATGCAGCTTTGAGATTGAAGAAAATTGATGATGATGATGATGATGTTCAGCCTCTTCCATCATGGTCAATGACAATATACTACTATCAACTCCACCTGTTTCCATTTTTAAGACGAAACCACAAGCATATATCACAGTTGAATCTGAGATATGAATGGTTGATCATATGAGAGATATCATACAATAGTCCTAAGACCCTTTGATTTATGTCTAACGGTTTTCATGATTTCACCAACAAAAGCTATGAAGGGTGAAGTTAAGAAGAAAGTAATGAGAAGCCAAGATTAAGATGGAACATGTAATAAGAGATATTTGTCACTATTGTTGGATATGCCATGGCCTTTTCATGGTAATAAAGGGCTTCTCTTCTCAATGCTAAAATAAATAAATTATTTATTAAGGGAATTAATTACATAAGTCCTTCAACCTATTGTCCCAATCCCAACCAAGATCAGGATTATGTCAATTTGAAAGAGCTTTTATTTCTTTAAAATAAGAACAGGTCCTATATAATTGTGGCATGTGGAAGAAAATATGTAGTGAGTCATGCTCTAAACGCAATTCATTTGAATGATTGCCGTCCGTGGTGTACACTTTGGATACACCGTATGATAGGTCCACTCACTATCAATCATTTTCACGTGTATGCAAAGTTTATCACAGTTTGACAAATGGTTAGTATTTTAGTTTAGTATTCAAAGTGTTACATTTTTTTATATCCTTGATTTGTGGACTTAATTGCCTTAGTCATAGATTTACTTAATCTGAGGACACTAAATAAAACACTTGTGAGGACTAGATGCTCTACGGAGCTATATTTGTCCACTTGCTGATAAAGTATTTATTTACTTCAATAGTTTTGTTTCAAGGCTAACACAGATATACTTGTGCTGGCGAATAATTGATGATCAAATAATTATTTTGTCCTTGTCGTTACTGTTATTTCTTTCTTTTTTGGTAAACGTGTTCATATTGTACAGTTGTCTTAGAGTTCTCTCTTTCAATTATCGTTCTCACTGTGCAGTATAATTTTGAACAGAGTTCATGATGTGTGCACCAGTGAATTATTGTATTATGAGTTCATGAAGAGAAGAGTTATATTTGCATAAATGTATCAGTTGTAGTGTTGTACCGTCAACTTTAAGTGAGTTAATTTCCATATGTGTGTTCTGTTCATCATAACAACGATTTACAATCGACTTTACTTCAAGGAAAATTCACCATGTCTAGTGACTCTCGTCGCCTAGAGATATTAGAAAAGGCATTAATACTTCTTATTTGAGCTCTAGCTCAAATAGTGTTGTAAACCATGAGTGATAAAAAAATATTCAATATGAGCGTTTCAGGTTGAATATTTGTAACTTAGTTGTTAAGATCAGTTATTTTCCTTTGTCCGGGTTTTTATTTGAACACCTTATCCCTTAGTTCAAACCAGTTAAGTTATCCAACCCTACACTTATATGTAACTATGACGAGAATAATAGAGATGTGATGGGAAATGATAAGAAAGCATGGGAAACAAAATATGCAAAATGAGTATAAGGAAATAATGTGAAAAAATCAACAATTTTAGAAGCACTGGTAAAAAAATATTAACAGCAAAAGTTTTGTCTAGTGACAAAGAAGGACGAATATTTCTTTTGTAGTTACTAGTAACTTGGCTCCGGAAAATACTTGAGTGTCATAGTTTTTTGGTGCCATTAGTGACATAGGTTCATTTTAGATGAGAGAGGATGATGAATGAATGATTAAAATAAATTATTTAGATGAGAGAGAATGAGTTGTTAAGAGAAAGATAGACACAAAGGTACCAATGGCACCAAAAGCCAATTGCACCCAAGTGCTACCCGTTTCTCCATCTTCTCATTTTTATATAGATCATTAAAGAAATCCATTTACTGATAAAAACGACGCCTGAAGTAGTATAATTTAGGTCATAGAGTAGGCTCCATCATTTCAAATTTAAGTAAGATCAAACATACGTATCTACGTATCTTAGTAAAATCTTGTTATTGAGTGAAATAATAATAAGGTCAACCACCAGCGGCAACTACTTAAACAACTTCAGTGACAGATTACCTAACACCTGTGACTATAATTGAAACCATTTATGACACTTTTCAGACTGCTTAAATATCACACGAGACTTTCCGAATTAAGATTCCTTCCACACCCCACGGATCTGGTGTGTACCACTACTGCAGTTTCATTTTCTCAGCCATAAAAGCCAAACCAAATCAGATGCCAATATTCATCTTCTATGACAATTTTTATCAATTGAAGACATGTTGCTATCTGCAAAGCAGGTATTATTGACAAAAAATAAATTTGCAACATCCACAGAAACATCAATTGCCAAGTTTTTAATCCTCTGGCACCTACTATACAAAACAATTTCACAGAAAATGTGGGGAAATTTTTTTAAAATAAATCACATAAACAGACCAAACTACTACTTCTCTTTGTCCTTAACTGATCCTAATTAATCTGCCTAAGAAAAAATAACTGTAAGGAAAAATAAATGAATGGATGAACAATTTCCCTCCCTCTCTCAGTTCAAATAATTGGTCTCATGATCCACACTCCACATGCAAGGCTTTACTCAAAATACTGTTGATTCTCCAGTTTAGTTAAGACTTCCGAGCAATCAGACAAGCTCAACCAAAATCATACCAGTTTACCATTGATTTGGGAAGACATCTCTATATTTAGCATCCTCAATTGACAAATGCTAGCTACTTTGCCCGTGAACTCAAAAGCTTTCGAGCTATTCTATCTTTTGACGTTACTTTCTTTTTCAGCATGGCTGCGAGACTTGCTTTCTTGTCTCTGTTAGCTACCTCGTCATCTTCTCCAAAAGCGGCTGATCTTGAAGTTGAAGCCAATGCAGCATCCCGTAAAACTGCATCATTGTGTTCCCGAATTTTAGCAAGTTTTGCACGTTTCAATTCCTGTTTATCAATTTCTCTCTTCTTGGCCGCCTCCTTGTCTGTTTCCCGAACATTCTTTACTGCTTGTTTTGCTAACTTCTCTGCTAAATCAGTCTTTGTTATATTAACATTCATGTCTTCTGAAGGACTTGTAAGCAGCTTCCCTTCATCATCTCGAGGAATAATAGGTCCATGAAATGGACAAATTTTCATATCTCTTCTCCGACAGAGTCCCCCTTTTCTCAAAGGAGCACGGCATGGTTGGATCTCAATTTGCTTTTCTTCATAAGGCATTGCCGGAACACTCAATTCAGAAATTATATCTGATGGAATAACTGCATCATCATCTACCCTACCCCAGTGACTTTCAAGATCCAGTCCCCGCTGGTTGGCCATAAAAACCCTATTTGAACCCCAACTATCCAAGTGAGAACCCCACCTTACCACAGGAGCTTTGGTCAAAAGTTTACTCCTCAGAGGGTTTGACTCTGATTGATTTCCCCCATGAAGTAGGCTGTCAGTGTTAGAGCTTTTAGACTCTTTAGCATATGAACCAAGTTTATCACTACTCGTAATTTGGGAAGTTGATGCCACGTCAGGATGTTTGTTTTTATTATCAGGTGCACTAGATGGGGTTTCAATGGATACAACATTACCCTCCTCCCAAAAATCTTCTTCCTCATCAAGTTTTGATGAGTTTAGAAAAGAACAACCTGCCTCCTCACATCTTTTTTTAATTGATTTAACACGGTTTTGGATATCAATGAACTCCTTCAAAGTAGAATCTCTGAATCTATTGTCAGCTACTTCAACTCTTACCAGAACAGAAACCCATTCTTGAATGGAAACTAAGTGCTTTGTCACCAGAAGTTTGTAAAGCTCCCTCAATGCATCAAAAACTACTTTGTTATCACTGCTTTCATAAACTTTCTCCCCTTCATTCAATGCTTCACGACGAAGCTGCTGCAACTCCAAAGAGCGAAAGTCATCAAGCTCTTCATCGTCTAAGATATCATCTGACTCGAGTTCCTGTTTTGAATGCAAAATGTCTAAACACCCATCAATCTCGTCCATCATAGACAGTATCTCTCCCTTTATTGAAGAAAATTTCTCTTGCAAAGATTCATACTTGTTCAACAAAATCTCTTTCGACCTCATCTCCCTCTCCCTTCTCTCTTGCCGAATCCTCTCCACATTAGCTTGTATGTTAGGAAACTTAAGCTTTAGTGTATTCTTCAGGTAATCATAACCTAATCTAAGCTGTCTGTAATGAACCCCAAACGAAACATTCCACTTCTCCAAAAATTCAATGGCCTTTGTACGCAAAAGGGATGCAACAGACGGAGGGGCAGGAAGCGGCAAATTTCGCCGAAACCCAACACTCAAGGACATTAACTGTTCCAAATTCTCAACAATGAGGGTCCTAAAAAGCTTTGATCGCATGAAGAGTTCGTCAATTATTTGGAGTGCAAGGTACCTAACCTGAAACACATATCAATCCATGTCAACATGGGGTTTTATATTGGACATGGCAAGCTCTAATCTGAATGTAAATCTACAATAAGGATTATTCTCTCTTTATCATTTATTCTCTCTTCCTATTACCTTTGATATAGTTTTCCTTAGATAGTCTAAGTGTATGTTTGGTTTCACTTTTGGAGGAGCCAAAATTGATTCTGACATGTATAATCTCCAAAATTGATTCTAACTTGAGGCTAGAAATTAAAGCTTTTGATTCTAGAATTGATTTTTAACTCAAACTTATTGTTGAACTCGTTTTTACATGAATGTATTAAAACATAAATGATTTTAGCTTCAACGCACTTCTACTCACAATCAATCTTACCAAAACAATTTTGTCATGGCAGAACCAAACATATTCCTTAGTTTGATAGATTCTCTCTTGTATATAAATTAGTCAACTTTTGCATATAGAATGAATAAAAAGAATAAAATATTTTGTCACGCTCGTAGAACTAACTTCCCGTTGAAAATGAAATTGGTTGATAAAAATTCAATTAACCCTAATAGGAAACGAGGAATTGAAAGATGCTGATAATTGGAAAAGGAAAGGAGTACCTGGGAGTGGTCACGCTTCATGAGATCCATTAAGGTTTGAGAAGCAAGTCGGAGCTCCAAATCGGAGTAACGAACCACCGTTTTGATTGCTTTGAGGAGGCGGTGATCGACATCCGGTGCGGTGGAGTTTGTTGCCTTTTCAATCAAAAACCTAACCTTTGCGCCTTTTCCATTCCCTTCTCTTTCGCCTTCTTCCATAACTATCCAATCTCAATCTCAATCTCAAAATCCCTTTATCTGATTTTGAACTGAAAACCCTAAATTTATTTATACATATTCCATTTCGTGCTCAATTGCTCCTTACTTGCGCGCTACATCACCATACGACAAAACCGACTGTCGTTTTACTGTTGTGGAAAATCGAATTGTTTCTTTTATTTATTTTTCCCTTTGAATTCATTCGTCTTTAATTTTTTTCTCTTTTAGATTTGAACGGTCAATTGGTCTTTTATTATTACATTTTTTTCTTAATTACTGTTTTGGACCCCTAAATATCTAAATGTTGTGATTTTGACCCTTAAAAAATAACTCTTTTCAAGCCCTCTATGTTTACTCCTTTTGCAATTTTAGCCCCCTAACCTAATTTTGACTAAGTCAACACACGCGTGTAATCTTTAATTTAAAAAGAAATAAAAATGTCACGTGTAAATGCGTTAATCAAAAAAACAAAATAATTTTTATTTATTTTTAAATACAATAATAAAATAAAAATAATTTAAAAATAAATAATTACACACGTGGCCTCCACGTGTGCGTTGACTGAGTCAAAACAACAAAAGGGGTAAACATAGAGGGCTCGGAAAGAATTATTTTTTTAGGGGGCTAAAATCACAACATTTGGATACTTAGGGGGTCAAAATAGTAATTAAGCTTTTTTTTATATCGTTAATCTTTTTAGGCTTAATTATTGTTTTGACCCCCTAAGTTTCAAATGTTGTGATTTGGACCCCTAAAAAAACAACTATTTACAGGCCCTCTATGTTTACTTTTTGTTGCAGTTTTGGCCCCCTAGCCAATTTTAACCTAGTCAACGTACACGTGGCGCACACATGGACGTCAGGTGTGTAATTTTTTTCAAAAATAAATAAAAATGCCATGTGTAAATGAAAAAATTAATTATTTTTTAAAATTAAAAAAATTAATAATAATTTAAAAATAAAAAAGTAATTAATAATTAAATTAAATAAAAAATAAAATTACACATGTGGCACCCACGCGTAGGTTGATTGGGTCAAAATTGGCTTGGGCGGCCAAAATCACAACATTTAGAAACTTAGGAGGCCAAAACAGTAATTAAGCCATCTTTTTAATAAGTTTAATTGAAAAAAATTAATCGCATTTTAAAATGTTTCATTTTTCTCTTTAATACTTCTTTTTTAAATTTAAATTCTAAAAACCATAGAATTAGTGTATCTAATTTTTCGCACTAATGTTTGCATCTATCAGGGTCGTTCCTATGAAACTGGAGGCTCGACTCTCATAGTAAAAATAGGCCCTTAATAAAAAAATGCACAATTTTTTTAAAAGATTAATCTTCTATTTAAATTGAAAATAACACTCGTATAATGATTATTAGCCATCGAAATCAAAATTAGCAATTATTTTTACTTAAGAT
>Ga0315915_1000481_pt1 | contig 41150 bp, 18 predicted proteins | sample MpolbnodulesMG_FD_207738 | JGI IMG/M metagenome (GOLD analysis project Ga0315915, IMG submission 207738) | Medicago polymorpha root nodule microbial communities from Los Angeles, California, United States - branched nodules | ecosystem: Host-associated > Plants > Roots > Nodule | place: USA...
TTCAACTCCAATCTAAATCTTTATCATCATCATCACCAATCCTTCACAAAAACCCATTTTCGGATCTAAACCCATTATCATCAATCTTTCAAAAAAAACTAACCCATTTTCGGATCTAAACTAAGTTCATGTCACTGTTCTTAGAAGGTGGTTTATTAATGTTTGTGTGAAGATTTCTTTCATAAAGACAAGCATGAAGTTTTCAACCTCTTCTCTTTTTCTTTCCTATAGAAGCAATGAGAGGTGAAAAAATTTCATCCCAAGCACCTTTGAATATGAAGGTTCCTGTTTTTGATTTTGAGAGAAGAAGAGATGAAAATTAATTTGAAATTGGATTATTGGTTTTAGGGTTTTGAATTGGGGAAAATTGAATATTGAGTTTAATAGATTTTTGGGTTTGTTGAGTTTTTTGTTTTATTTTTCTGGATTTGATGTTGAAGGTGATAAATGGAGATGATGAAGATGATTAATTTTTCTGAAATTCTCTGAATTTAATTGATGAATATGATGAAGGTTTTGATGAAGATGAAAAAGATGATATAAAAAAAAGAGCTTAAATGCTCTTTTGGTCCCTTAAGTATTTATTTGGTATCGTTTTGGTCCCTTAACGTTTCCAGAGCCAATGCCAAAACGACACGTGTACTACACTTAACGTTTTTTTATTAAACCTAACGGAAGGGACCAAAAAATGTAACGAAAATTAAATTAAAGTACTCAAACGGTCTTTTTTCTAGTTAAGGGACGAAAGCGATACCAAATAAATACTTAAGGGACCAAAAGAGCATTTAAGCCTTATATATATGAAAAGTTTGAATCAAATCAAAATTTCAATCCCAAATGACAACCTCAAATATGTTGAAACAAAATACGTTTTGTACAATATGTTTCTAAAGTTTTGATGATAACAAAGTATTAAAGAACAATTGGATATGGTAATATATATTTGAGCGAGCATAACCAAAGATTAAAATTTATCAAGTTCTGAAGATATATAAGAGCATCTAAAACACTAGGGAAGTTAAAGACTTTATAGAAGATTTGAAGTAAGGCTAACGAGAAGTCAACGTTTTGATCAGAAGTGAAAAATCCATTTAGAAGCTACTGAAGGTCAGGCTGTGGATCATTATACTCTGAGTCACCCAAACTCCGAATCACCCAAACACTACTTAGGAGCCACGCCAACTTTGTCTTCTTCTTAAGAAGGGTTGCTTTCAGCACCTAACCAAGTACAGTTTGTCTTTTTCTGAATCATGTGTCAAGTCAAATTCAGGGACAAAATGAATGAAACGGATAATTCTAATTGCAACAAATGGATTTCGAATGTCTCTTCAACGACATTAACCATATCATGTAACATTGCAACATCTTTGATCAAACTTCTTAAAGACTCTAATTTATGCGCTGGAACATCTCCAACGTCTCTTATATTCTTCACTATATAAGGAGTTGAAGACCTAAAGAAAGATACAAGACTCTGCAGTTTTTACAAGTGACACCTAAAAGCCAAGAATTTCAAATTTCTTCATTGTTATAATTTTTCAAATTTTGCATTTTGGTCCTCAAATTTTCCAAAATTTTCAAATTGACCCTACAATTTTTCATAAATTATAATTTGACCCCTCTAATTTTTTCAAATTGATCCCTAATTTCAATTTTCAAATTTGGTCCAAAAAAATTAAATTTAAAAAAGTTGTCCAAAAATGATGATAATGAAATTTTTTATTACTTCATCCAAACATAAGTATTGATAAATGAAAGTAATTTAATTGAATCATTTGAATTACATAGAATTCCAAATTCTTTAAAAGTTCTCAATTACATCATCCAAACAGACTCTAAGAATCTAACTCTGTTTTGTAATTGTTTAGACCTTTGATTGTATATCAACTATAAAACCGATCAATCTTTTATTTGATTAAGTTAGATTGTTAAAAGTCTCTTACTTGTGTGATTGAGCATTTGAAAGTTTCTTCCTTGTGTACTTGAGCATTTGTAATCTTTAGTGATTATAGTAAAAATCTCTTGGAGTAAGGGGATTGTACTACTCTTGGATTGTGAGAGAAACCAATATAAATAGGAAATATTTATAGTAGTTACTATTATGTTACTACAAAATTTCAAATTAACAATAATCATCAAATCAATAACTCTTATCTTCCCGTTAATATAAAAAAAAAACAATAACTCTTATCTGCCCGTTAATATTAAAAAAAAATTGAACCAATCAAATTTTGCAATCCAAAATTACAAACTCATATCAACCTTTACTATAATGATTGATAACTTGGCATGGAAAACTCATTCATTTCTGTATTTTCACGTAAACAAAAATCATTTTAAATAGAAAATCATTGAAGTAACTCTTATTTTACTACAAAAACTCAAATTACAAATTGTGATCAAATCAATGACTCTTATCTGCATAAGTATCTAAAGCAGTGTTTGGTTTGGAGTTTTTACCTTGCATCTCAATGTCACTTTATTGTGACTTTAAGGAAACTAGAAATCCCAGCTTTAACTTAGACGTGCATTTTTTTGTTGTTCACCGCTATTTCAAACACATACTAAGTCATATTTGAAAACACTCGCTGCTAGGGTTTCTAGTAGGAGCGTCGGTCTTCAAATTTCATCGGGTTATTGTTGTCTTCCATAGATTGTGTGCCAACCATTTGCTACCTATCCATATCATTTCATTTGACGTTTTTTCATTTTGTGATCCACCAAAATTGGACATGTCAATTTCATCTCCAAAATTTAATGTAATTACCTGAGGGATATTGGTGAGAGCGCACTTTGTGTGAGATTGCAAGTGTTGTATGTACACCACTCATCATTGATAGCGCCACTTAAAAGAGATTATTGGTCACTACACATGCATACATGTAGATATGTATCTCTCACGTCGCCTATTTTATGAAATACCTGTGGAAAGGGATGGTTTTGCTTTTAATGTGGAGGTTCAATATGAACGGTTGCCGGATTTTTGTTTTCGTTGCAAAAAATATTTGCCACAACGTTTCTAAATGTTGTTGGCTGCATCCTCAGCAAAACGAAAAGGTCGGCAATGAAAAATCAATAAAATTGGACAAAGGGAAACAACAAGAAAAAGTTCAGAAGCAACCAATTTAGGTTTGGCAAGAAAAGGATAATCTCACAGGCATCAGTTCATTTGAAAAACCGATTGATAGCAATGATGATGTGATTCTGTCAAAAACAAAAGGAATGATGATGTGAATTCTCAAGTGCAAGTTGTTAATGCGTAGCTTGAGATAGAGAACTTCCAAGCCCACGGAAGATGTGATTATTAATGTCAGAGATGAACCAATATGTGTTAAGGAACATCAAATTGTTAAAAAAAAAGGAAAATATTAAGGTCAAGGAATCTAATGGTGTTTCATAGACGCAAGTTCCGAACTACATTGAATCCTTTTGTCAGAAATGTTGATACTTTCTTCAGCTTGGCCCTCCAAAATGTCACAGATGAGATGTCTACGAACAACCTCCCTAGATCCCTAGAGCCTGTTTTGGAACTTGTTGACCAGCAGAAGCATTCAGAGCTCGTTAAGGTTCCATATCCGGTTGATCAAACACAAGAGTGGGTTCTTAATGATGATGTCATGCCTAAGACCAAATTGGTGCATGGTACAGAGGTGGATCTCCCACGTAGCAATCCAGCTATGCAGAAGGAGGTGGAATTGCTTCGTCAAATTCGTGATATGTAGCAAAATGGGGCATAAGTTCCTTTTACACCATATTTGACGAAAAAACAAAAGCAACAACTCAAAAGAGCATACAAAACCCGTTCTAAGGATGAACCATCCCCAATTACGAAATGAAGGTTCTATACTGGAATTAGAGGTGTTTGTTGTGCGAATAACCATGCAAACCATGGCCACTTTGATTAGGGGTAAGTGTGGTTGGAGACTTTACAACCAGATCTTAGGGAGGATTTATTTAGAGCCGCTTTGACTTGCCTTTTTCATTTTAGTTTTTGAAGGTTTTGGTTAGGTATTCCCCTCTTTGATATACTTTTTCCATTTTTTTAATAAATATTACTCCCCCTGTCCCAAATTAAGTGAATTATTTGCTCATTTCACACTTATTAAAAAAATGTTTAAGTGAAGGAGAGAGAAAAATGGTTTCAAGGGTCCTTGTTAAGTATTGGTGCATTTACCATTATCATAAATGCAAAGTGGAATATATTGAATTGAAATTGATGAAAATAATAGGCTAAAATGCACTTTTCACCCCTTAAGTTTAAAAAAGTTGCGATTTTGGTCCCCTATGAAAGAAATGACAAAAGTGACCCCCCATGTTTAGGGAAATATGCTCTTTTGACCCCTAACATATGGGAAATATGATCTTTTGACCCTTTATCTTTCCAAAAAGTTGCTATTCCTTTTTTGGGACACGTGGCATCTTCTCAGCAATTTTGGGACGAAAGGGGCCAAAATTGTAATTTTTTTAATAGGGGGGCAAAATCGCAACCGTTTGAAACTTAGGGGTCGAAAAGTGCAGTTTAGCCAAAATAATATTAACTAGAGTTATAGTTGGGAAAAGTTAATTAATATTGCGTTGAAAAGTGAAATGAATAAGTTATTTTAAGACAATATTTTTTTACAAAATGGTCACTTATTATAGGACGGAAGTATGAGTTAGGCATCAAAGGATGGGGTGTCATGGAAGTACCAACCCAGTTGGGATGTCTATGATTCCTCAGATGCCTACCTTTTCTCTTAGGCTATGTTTGGATTGGTGGTAAGTGATGGAATTAAGTGGCAAGTTGTTATATTCCATTGTTTGAATTTGCAAATAATGAATGGAATGAAATGGGATATAATGGAACACATTCCATCCCATACCATTCAATCTTTCAATTTATTTTATTCAGTAAACATAAATGATATTATTTTTCTCTCTAATGTCTTCAAAGCACTCTCAAGATACATATAATTAAGAGGTCAAAAAATAATGTATTTTTCAACCTCAAATAAAATTTGTCTTGTTTCATTTGCTTCAGTTTCGCATTTTATAAGTTTTATTTTATTGTTTTGGAAAATTTCACACTAAATATATAGTTAATGATTAAAACAAATCTCTTGTCTCAGCCATCAAATCTAATAGAAAAAATCTGTATATTATCTCTTCAAAAATTTATCAAAACATTGATCCTATTTATTACACAATTTTAGTAAAGATAACATTGAAAGAATCATATATAGGATTATATCAGTGACGGAGACAGGAATTTTATAGAACTTAAGCAAAAAATTTATCGCAGAACGTTACTTCCTTCTTGCGAATAATTTCACATTTTCTACGGATAGTTTCACATTTCCTGCAGATATAACTTTCCTGCGGATCTTAAAATCCTAAGGTATTACCTCACCTGGGAACCTAAATCCTTAGCAAAATCTGCAAAAAATGTGTTTCCTGCGGAATTTACACAAAAATCCGCAGGTAAATCCGCAGGAAAAGCTAAAAGTTATAATAATGGCTGGGTTTGATACAAAGAAAGTTGGAGCTGAGCCTAGGCTAGTGCCAGGCTAGCTGGGGGGTGGCTCCGCCCCTGGATTATATCATACAACATCTAATGTTTATATTGATCTCTTTCTAAACAACATTCTCTATTTTGTAAGTAGAGAGGATCTTTACTCGGAAATAGGTGTCGCATGTAGAGTTTTGGACACGTTACCTCCTGATTCTGACATGGAGATAACTGTAGAGAGAACACCGTTCCTTGTTTGAGGTTAGACAGACCCTCGCGCATGTCACGCTACTTGTGAACAAACACACACCGTAACACAAATACAACCTCAATCAATGTCACCTGATTCAGCATGCATGATAATGGGTCCCTCACCGTTCAAATCATAACATGTGGGTCCCATAAGAAACTTCCTTGATGAACGGCATTAGCTGGCCGGCAGTAGTAGTAGTACGACAAAACTTGCAGCACAACACACACCACAGTATAGTACCCTCACACACACACCACGTGGTCTCTTTTCAAGGATTGTTTTTTCTTCTAATTTTTTGTATGTATGTACAAAATGAAAGTCATTTTTTAATAATCAATTTCAACTTTATTTGTAACACATGAAAATATAATTTAGTGAAAACAAAATAGAACAAGAACCAACAAAATGATTGAATTAATTTGTTTAGGTTTATATGATAGTGTTGATTTGAGACTTTGTAGTATGCTTTTTTTAAAATTTCAGTTTTGATTTTACTTGGTATCAATTTCAATGAGTTAGTTTGACTTTTTAAAAAGAACAAAAAGAAAATGATTGAGCTCAAGTGGTGTTATTGATTTTCATGTATAAGGAGGGTTTTACGAAACTAACTTCGAGTCTCACATCGAATGTCATGATTCTGATGAGTGGGTTTATGTATCAAATGCTTCAAAGAGCAATCCTCCTCTTTGAGCTTTGGTTTTGAGATAAAGTTAGGTTCAATTTGTATCAAATGGTTAATGAACTCGGCTAAAAGACGTATTGTTCGGAAGAAAAAAAACTCAAATAAAATGATTAGTTGAGTTTGATTTCAATAGTAAATTGGTATAGTCTACTAAAGCACCCTTATTGATTGTAATTAATGGAGTGAAATTCAATAAATAAGGATATATTAATGGAGAAAAAATAATAAATGTTGTATTGATATTCTAAAGTGATGATTATTTCGAGTTATAGAAAAAATAAAGTGACAATTAAAATGAGACAGAAGGAATTTTTTTTTTTTTTTGTTACAAAGCTAATCAAAGACAAAAGAAAAGAGTACAAAAAAAGAAAGAAGAGAGAACTGGGTCCTACGGAAGAAGACTCCTAAGACGTCACTCTGAATCAGATGGAGGAGGTCTTTCGGATGAGCCAAGTGTATGACGAAGCCAACATCAGAAGCGGAGCCCATCTTTGCCAAGAAATCAGCACTCTAATTACCTTCTCTGGGAGTATGATGCACTAAAAAATTATTGGAAGCCAACATGTCATTTATGTCTTAAGTGAGAACAACATAAATATGATAGTGCGAAGTGTCCCCCTTTATGAGAGATTAATGGAAAGTAGGGAATCCAAGTAACAAGCCAAATCGTCTATACCCATATCAATAGCCATGCGCAAGTCATGGTAAATAGATGTCAATTCTGCCAACAAGATATCATCAGAATGGGATATCATACCTGAGAAAGCGGAAAGGAAAATGCCCCCGTTATAACTTTTCTTAATCAAACTTTACTTATTTTTTAACTGAATTCTGGATTATAAAAAAAATTTAACGTAAAGAAAATAGTTATCGCATGAAAATATGAGTTTGCAAGGGTCGGGTTATACTCAATCAAAATCCGTATTTTATGATACCAAATGCAAATGCAAGATTCATTATGATACGACAAATTTAGTGTGATACCCAATACGTATTTTATGTGTTATATAAATTTTCATTCCTGCAACATATGAATTTCATGGGAAAGATCATATATATTTATCTAGCGTACACGTTATATTATATCATCAAACAAAAGATAAATAATTTTTAACTTTTGTCATTACAATTTCATAAATATATTTACAAATTAAGAGATTAATGTAATGTAATGGAATGCATGCTAATTGAAACAACCAGGCTGTTAACATGTGCGTGCGAAAGCATGCAACGATGGAGAATAATGTACTACCTTTGGTCTTTAATCTTAAACCCACATAAAATAAAATTGACTTATGAGATGAGGACCACATCTGTGTATAGATATTTGTTTAGGTCATCTTATTTTCAATGTACTTTTAACACATTCTCTTATATTCAAAACTATTGAGTTGATGTCTGGATATAAATGATGAGTGATTCGATAACAAAAATTTGGTCGTATACGATCCAACGTATCTTAGAAGAGGTTTTAATATGTATTAAAATTTGTGGTTGAATCTAACACAACTTCACAAAACTAACTTGTGAGATAAAGATTATCTTTGTAAATATGTGTTCATATCATCTCACATCTGGATGAGACTCTTAACATTTGTACAATACATTAAAGTTCCACATTTTAGGTATTTAAATGTGTCACATGTGTCGGACTAATATTATGGTGCATGGGCACACTTGAAGTGAGTCACCGATAAATCTACTTAAATTAATCCGATGATGTTGGTTAAAAACATTGAGGTGTGTTCTATCTCAAGGTTTCATGACTTTCTCTCTTGCCAAAACAAAGTGAGTCACATCACATGGAAAGGCACACACAATATATAACTCCCCAATATATAAATACTGAAAATAAACCAAAAACGTGGACTCAACGGTCCCTTCTCTCTCTCTCTCTCTCTTTCTCTCCCTTCAATGTAGTTCATCGGAGAATGGCAAACTATCACCGGAACAACGTCGGAAACCTCGTTCTCGGCCACCACCACCACCACTCTTCAAAACCACCAACATTCTCCCACCACTTCCGTCTCTGGAACTCCCTCTCACTCGCCTCCCTCCGTCGTCTCATCTTCCACGCCGTCAGCTGCGGCGGCGCCACCTCCCGTTACAATCACCGCCGCCGTAGCACTTTCAACGAAGATGACACTGAAGACTTCTCTTCATCAGCAGCTTCTTCCTTCGACAAACGGCAACAGACTCAAACTTCAAAACCGAATGTGAAATCGGAGAAGCTCTCCGATCTTCTTAACATGGCGGAGATGGAGACGGAAGAGGAAGCGAAGAAGAAGGAAGAAGCTCTAGAGAAACTTAAGAAACTTGTGAAGGATTTGCATGAGGAAGATGATTCGGTGAAGCGGCGAGAAGCTGCGTCCTCCGTGAGAATGCTCGCTAAGGAGAATTTGGAAGTCAGAGGAACACTGTCGATGCTCGGAGCTATTCCACCGTTAGTCGCAATGCTCGAATCGAAAGACGTTGATTCTCAGATCGCTTCTCTCTATGCATTGCTCAATCTTGGAATCGGAAACGATGCGTGAGTTTCTTCATCTTCTTAGCTTTTTTTTTTTTGTTTTTGTATGTAGACGGAGTGACAAACATCGCATGAAACTCATACTTACAACTGTAAGATCACGGGTTCGGGTTCGAACCCAGATGAAAGTATCGAGTTTAGCAATATCGACATTATCAGTTGAATTTCTGTGTTATATTGTTAACTTTCTGTTTTTGTGGTTAGGTAAATTTTGGTGGCTAATTTTGATTGATTATGTCATTTTCATTTAATAATTAATTGATTATGATTATTCTCTTTGTATTAAATTGTTAAAATGACAAGCATGTGATTTTAATTTTGGTAGTTATATATCATTTTTTTGTTTTTATTATTATTATTAATAAAAGCTGTTCTGTTTTGTATTCTTTTTTAATGTTAATGTCTATTTCTACACATGATGATGATGATGATGTGTTTTTCATTGTTTCTTGCATATGTATGATTGTGATGTTAGGAGAATAATCGAAAAAAGTTCATTTTTTTATTTGGGTTTTTTTGTTATTGCAGAAATAAAGCAGCCATTGTTAAAGTTGGTTCTGTTCATAAGATGCTTAAGCTTATTGAATCTTCAGATGGTATTGATTCGGCAGTTTCTGAAGCGATTGTTGCGAATTTTCTTGGATTAAGTGCTTTGGATTCGAATAAACCGATAATTGGGTCTTCGGCTGCAATACCCTTTTTAGTTAGAACTCTTCAGAATAAGAATTTAGATAAGAAAAGTAGCAATCAAGTTAAGCAAGATGCTCTTAGAGCACTTTACAATCTTTCAATCTTCCCAGCCAATGTTCAGTTTATTTTGGAAACTGATTTGGTACCGTTTTTGATAAACTCGATTGGAGACATGGGAGTAACTGAAAGAAACCTTTCAATCCTTAGCAATTTGGTATCAACTAGAGCGGGTAGAAAGGCAATAAGTGCTGTCCCGGATGTGTTTCCTATCTTGGTCGATGTATTGAATTGGAATGATTCACCTGAATGCCAGGAGAAGGTTTCGTATGTTTTGATGGTTATGTCGCACAAATCTTATGGTGACAAGCAGGCCATGATAGAGGCAGGGATTGTGTCATCGCTTCTTGAGTTGTCGCTTATTGGTACAACTTTGACTCAGAAACGGGCTTCAAGGCTATTGGAAAGTTTGAGAATAGATAAAGGGAAACAGGTTTCAGAGAACTATAACGGAAATTTAGGCGCAACTGTCTCTGCCCCAATTTGCGGAACTTCGTCGTCGTGTGCAAAACCAGATGGAGGTGGAGGAGGAAAAGAGTGTTCGGAAGAAGATGAAGATATGATGAGCGAAGAGAAGAAAGCAGTGAAGCAATTAGTCCAATTGAGTTTGCAAAACAACATGAGAAAAATTGTGAAAAGGGCCAACTTGCCTCAAGATATAGTCCCATCAGATCATTTTAAGTCACTCACTTCAAGTTCAACTTCAAAGAGTTTACCATTCTGAAGAATTTTCGATGTGCAGTGAGTCTAGGTTGAAGAGAATGAACCATAATGTATGTTAGTCTTTATATCATAGTTTTATTTAGCTTTTAAGCTTGTATTGTATGTAGTAGTAGCAGTTAACTTCTCTACTAGCATTACTAAATTAGACATTGCTTGTTAAAATCTTAATAGATAGTTGTAAAATATATTTCTAGTTTAGGTTTCTTGATAAGATTGCATTGTTTCTGGTTAATATTTTGTTCCTTTTACATTGAGTAAGCTCAATCTTTCAAAAATGATAATGAGAACAAGCTTCCATGCTATAGAAATGGACACTCCCAACTGAACTAAATCAGTTTTTGTGTCTATAATGTATGTACTATCATTGTGTATGGATGGCTTGCTTCCAAGGGCATGACATGCAAAATTGGTTAATCTTAGGGATGCTAAGGTCAAAACATTGTTATGAGTGTCCCTACATTCATGGAGTCACTTTCAAACTCTAGTACAAATTTGTCTTCTTTTGGGTCCTACATCATGTTTTATTATGCTTAATCATTTTATTGGATCTAATGTGAAAGAGGGTTGTCGGTCGTTTTCATCTTTCTTTTATATAAACAACAGGGACTATTCATTGTTATTTTCTATTTGAGAATCTTTCCCCTGTTGGTATGTCAATTCCAATTTCCATGTGTTGTGTTTCAAGATTCTAATTTGGGTGAGTGAGTTGATTGAAGTTTGTTAGAGTATGAATTTGCAGTGAGATTGTTATGTACTAGTTGTTAAACTCTTAATTTTTTTTGGTAGTTAAAATGAATTTATTAATTACCATGTGTGTTTAATTAATGCCACATGCATTAGTTTACTGAATTGTTTTTATTTTTCAACTAGTCATACAGATCCAAATGAGAATGGAAGGACTAAACTTAGATCTAGTTTGGCATGGAAAGCTTAGCTGTTAGTTGCAGATAAGGGCATTTTGACCCCACTATATATGTAAATGCTGTATCATGTCCCTTGTAGGGTACTATAATATTTGTAATATTATCTTCTGGTGATTCCTTTAATTATATTGACTTTAGTGTAAATATTCTAATGTTAATGAAGTTTTGTTTTTTAAAATCTAGTAACAATTAGGCCACTCTTCCATCATGTACCAATTAAGGGTTGATTTTCTTTATTTTGCTTGAGACCAAGATTCCACAAGTTTTTTGTGCACAACATGTTCCAAAAGCTAGTGTTTTCTGCTTGGACGGCAATAAGTTGAGAATTTGTGGCCCAGACAATAATGATACATGTGTAATTGATGAATATCCATTTTTGATACCTATTGAAGTTTTCAACCTAAATTATTTTCAATGGCAATAGAAGAGAAATGATATTCAATTTGTGAACACCATTAATGACAAGTTTTGTATACATAGTAGTGAATATTTGAAAGAGGTGGCTAGTGCAATATGTGTTAGATATGAAGAAGAAATGGTTGGAACATGTCATTCATGGCAATTTGGTCAGTAAATCTATGTTTGTCTATTTTACTGCTAAGTCAGTTCAGCTTGCTAACTTTGGAACTTTTTTTGTGGACAAAAGCAACTAGTTTGGTACATGTCATTTATAGATATTTCACAACTAGTTAATGTTTGTATAGAAATCTGCTATGTGGGGTAAGAAAAAATCGTGGCTTTAATATTTCTAGTTAATGTTTGTATAGTTACATGCATTTGATGAGTCAGTACTACACCATATCACAAGTCACAACTAGGAAGATTAACTCATCTAAAACACAATTAAGAGATGTAAAGAGGTCAAATCCTTAATCACATGTTTAATTCACACACACATTTGGCTGCCAATATCAAAGTTAGTATGCATTATTCATATATGGACCACACCTTTCTATTTGCTTTCAAAAACTGTCCCAATTACTGACATTGATGATAAATCGTTATACAGTTTTGAAATAACTGCACTGCGTTGATGGTGTTGATGGTAAGGATTTAAAATTTATCTACCAAATTTTATCTTTATTACCATTAGTTAACAAACAAAAAAGATTTAGTCATCTCTGCACTCCCTATAAAATATTTTATCAAAACACCCCAAAGAAAAAAGGATTTTTTTTCCTTATCTACCAAAAACACCCCAAAGTAATTTTTTTTTAAAGGACTAACTAAGTCGTTGTTAGTCATTATATTTAGTATGTTTTCCGTCTTCACTAATATTTGAATCACGGTCTTTTAACTCCTCCAATTCTTTCAATTTTTTGATAAAAACTATCCCTCGGACTCAATTATAAACAAATTTCTACTTTTTATACTCATTCAATAAATGATATCATTTATTAAATAAATTTAAAAAGTCAAAATCTGCAATTAAGATAAAGTGACGGAGTATTACTAATGTACATGGTGGGTGCACCCTAATACATGCCCCCTATCTTTTTCTGACATCAAGGCAAAATGTGGTATGGACCAATTTTTTGGCCAGTAGCTCCCTATCTTTTTCTGATTTCACAGCAAAATATGAGCACTCCATGTTATTTTGTAGTTGCACTAATTACTCCTCCTTGTACCTTTTGGTAAAGTGGAGATTCATTTTTTTATGAGATAAAGTGGAAAATCATTAAATGCACATGATTGCGCTTTACACATACTGAAATTGGAAAACATTACTGTATGGAGCAGAATAGAATCAAAATAATGAGAGTATGAGACAATTGTGAGAGGTAATAGTGATTATATTAAAAAAGATGATTGCTCATATGACATTTTGCATTGTGGACACTCACTATATGAAGCTGTGAAATGGTTTTATATTTTTCATTTGAGTGTAGATGGAGGTGGTGGATCATCATAAATATGATTGATAATCTGATATCTAAGTTTTATTTGTCCTACTATTTGCGTTAATTACATGAAATGATGTAAACTTATATAGTGTATCTCAATGAGGAAGTAGTTTTTCATCACACTAGGTCTCTATTCTCTATATTATGTTTTCATTATAGTATGTCCATTAAGGTGGTACCTAACTTGAAAAATTAATCTCTACAATTACGTGTTGATGATAAACGATATACACTAACAAAAAAGAATTATTTATCATACTCTTTGCATGCACATACGCACAAATATTTCTCATATTGGATGTGAAAAAACTCGCTTTGGCTATTGTCCCATGTTTTAGGCGCATGGACTGCTGGCTGCTGCCCTATGCGCAACCTATTTGAAGTTGCTAATGTCCTGCTCCTAGTAGTTGCGCGAGGCACCAGTATAATATGAATTGTACATGCTATATGGGTTGCACGAGGCGCATGGATTGTTCTTACATAGCTTGTGAAGCTAATTTCTTGTAATATCTTTGTATCACTCATTTCATAGTAGATAAGTTGATATCTTCCCGGTTGTATGACATAGTGGTCTAAACTAGGTAAACAAATATCGACGTGTTGTTTTCTCTACTCTCTTAATTGTAATCCTTGATTGTGTTTGTAAATTTGCTTAGTTTATTATGTATGTTGTTGCTGCTTGAGACAGCTTTGATATTGATTTATGTTGCTCCACACATCTAAGTTAATTTATTGGTATGACACATCAAGCACTTTGAAGGGCATTATCCAAGTAATTCTTAGTATCTTACCGTTGATTGGGCAATTAAATTTTGCTTTGTTGAGTGAAAAATCTGCAAAGGCAAAAGAAAGGGAACGTCTTTTAATAGGAAAACAAAGGTTAGATGATGATTACAGCTACCACATTTCATAATCAATTTCTCATACAGACCCTACATCATACGTGTGGCATAACTTTGCTTTAATTTTTAATTCAGAGATCATGTCCCTAGTGCTAGAGAAGTACTTCACCTACCTTCAATTATGTAATTACACAAACAAAATTAAAATCACTAGTTCATTAGCTACCATGAAGTTATGTAGAGGATGTTGTGCTGCATTTATTCCATCATTGAAATTGTATAGTGAGTGCAGCATGCAGGAATGTTTAACAAAAATATTGTTAGGCATCACTTAACGCCTAACAATATTTAGCTCAATGACTCCTAAAAAAATTTATTTTAACTCAATGACTCATTTATATTTATATGTTAACAATTAGATCGCATGTATTAATGGACATTCCTTATTTATTCCAAGGAGAACTTATTTCTAATTTAACACCATTCACCATGGTAACAATATTAACTCGCATATCTATACTTGGATCCCAGCACCAGTCAAGGAAACTAAAAATAAAAATTTTAAGTTTAAAAAACTAACTTTTTAAATTTTTGATGAGTTGATCAATAACTTCTTATACAAATATGTTATATTTGATTTATTAACTAATGTCGAGGGTACCATTTAACATTTTCTTTATTCTGATTAAAAGAGGTAGTTGAAGTTAAACTAGAGGAGGAGTACGTCAATGTCAATCATTGTAGGAGCCGTTTGATGTACCTATCGTGTTAAATACAAAAATCCATGTGTTAAAAGCATAAAATGATGTCTTGTTCTAAAAGTTTATGAAATTAATCATGTACTGTATCTATGATAAAATGACACCGACATATCATAAACATTGAAATAACCCCGAAAAGTTTGGTGTTTGCAATAAATATATCCGACACATTTCCTTTCTACACAACCAATATTTGACCGGTTGAAAACATTGAACTTTATTTCTTATGATTAATCAATATTGGCATTTTGTGTGTGAGGCCATGCAAAACCAATATACTATTATTGATTTGATACACAGGCTGAACAAAATCTGCTGGCAAATTCATAAGGAAGTGAGTGAGAAAAGTCACCAACCTAAAAAAGCAAAATATTCGGAGACTGTTACCTTCACCAACTATAAGGAATAAGCACAATATTCTTTATGAGTCTCAAAATGTTTTCATATGTTATGGTTGTAATTGGTCTTTCAAATTAACGCGCATTCTTTTAGTAATTCGGAGTTTAGAAATTTAGAAAGAACGTAAGTAGAGTCTGATAAAAAATTGTTTATGTCAGATTCTGCTGAACGATTTGTTCTGTGAGAGTTGATTAACCACTTAAGTTCAATGTGTACGTTTTTATATAGGAAAAATGTAATTGGTCTTCCAAATAAACACATTCTTTATTAGAAAATTGTGTGTATGTATGCGATATTGGATTGCAACGTTATGAAGCCAACAAAAGGTACCTTTTTTTCAACTCTTTCATCTCTATGAAGGGGACAATTGGCACATTATTATATATCTTAAGATTTGGCACGTATCTTCACTAGACCATAGAAAATCTGTTTTTCCTCATTTGACTTTCCAGGATTATACCAATCTTTTCTATAATATTAGGAAATTTCAGTAAGCTGCCATGCTTTACCCTAACACTTGACCACACTTTCGAGCATTGATACTAGAGTTCTACATCTTTACCAAGGTTTTTGCATCTATTAAGATTTTTTCTTGATGACAGAACTTTTACTTTTGACATAAAGAAGAACAAAGATATTAAAGTTCCAATATTGGAACTTTACATCATTCAAAGTTTTCACACCTATACCGTTTGATCTCAAATATACCAATTTTCTTTGACCAAATTTTACTTATATTTGAGGCCTCGAACGAGGAGTATTTCATTCTTAGGTTCTATCTAGATAAACTGTTTAATTTACAACTTATAGCATAAACGTTTATCTTAAAAAGTGCTTATGTATAAAATAATTTTATAATAAAAGATAAAATAAAGTTAAATTGATTTCATATAAGTTGTTTCATATGTTTTCTTCAAACATGTCATAAATTGATTTTATAAATTCACTCAAACAACTTCATAAATACTTCCGCTAATATATAAGTTGAAACAAGTAAATCAAACCAGACCCATATTGGTTCAAGAAAGAAAACAAAAGAAATGAAAAGAAAGGGAATAATGTTACTCGCAAAATCGCTATGATTTTATTCAAAGTGGGTTTACTCGCGAACCCATAGAAATCTTACTCATCATACTATCAAAATCATACTTGCATATTTGGATACAAAGTGAATTTGGCAAAATCACGATGTACACTACAATTTTATTGAAGTTTCAAAGTGTGATTTTTATCAAATCACAAATATATGGTAAATATTGTAAGTTTTCGTGTGTTTGCACATTGTATAACTAATAACGATCCACCTCAAATCTCTATCACATCTTCGATTTCCCCTTCCAAATTTTACATCTCCTTCTTTACCAACTCACTACCATCTAAAAACATCTCAAACTCTTCAAAATTTCTTCAAATTCAACGAAATAGAGAAAGAATGTTTGAGAAATAATTCGTAAAAGGAATGCAAAGTATGTCACAACTTATTTTGGGTTTTATGGGGTCTTTTCCCACTACTAGAATAACAAATCAGAGAGAATAAATCCATTGTAACATGTTAAAATTCAGCCACAGAATTTTAGCGACGAGTTTAATGACGACCACAAATCTATAACCAATTTGAACCTCACAAAGTGTTATCGAGGGAATTATAATTAATCAGACACTAATTGCAACGACATTAAACCCGTCACAAAGATAAGTAATTCACTAATGATTGAATAAAAGACAACACTTATGCTTGAAATCCCATCACTAATTAGTGAGGGAACTAAGGATCCGTCACTAGTTAGTGAGGAACATATTTTGTCACTAATGAGTGAAGAAACCAGTGTGATAGTAGCTATGACCTATGAAGTAGCTAAACAAATAGCACTACTATGCAGAAATAAAAACAAAGATGGTGCACCAAGAAAAGTAATCTAAAAGTTTTTTTAACTCATACACCCAAATAAAAGTACAACTCACGGGACCAACTAATTAAAATGCATAAAAATACTCTGCAAAAGAAAACCAAAGCAATGATAGGAACTGCATTTCATTGAGCACTTACGTAAAATAGAGGAGGTGGACCAAACTTTACCGCACGGCACCATCAAAGATGATAAAACTTAAAATAGTACTTTTGCTTTTTGCAAAAGGCTGTGGTCAAATTCAAAATAAAGAGCAATGATTAAACATTCAATCCAAGCGTTTAAAATGAAAATTTACCAATGAAAAATCTTACTCAATACATGTCCGTTTAAATTGTATATTGACTATAAGCTTTATAGCCAAATAAGGGTGTGTTTGATGTTAGGATAGAAAAAATATGATAGAATAAAGAGTTAGATAAATATATATGATATGATAAATCTTTATCTAATAATGTACTTGATACATTATTATATTGTGTAGGATATTTGCAAGAATGAATCCTAGTATGTATGATTTTCACATACGAAAATAAAGTGTGCTATCTCATGCACCATTCAAAAGGGAAGAGAAACATGAAAAATTTAAATGTGACAAGTTTAAATGATGAGAGATCACAGTTTACTTTCTCATACGAAAATCATGTCTAAGAGAAGCAATTTGGAGCATGTGTGTGTAAGATATTTTTTCTAGTGAAATAAATACATATAGATCTTTTCAAACTAGTAATATTTTTTAATTTTAAAAATTAACGATAAAATACAAAACAAAACATTGAATGAGCAATAAATAATTCAATATGGTTTTTAAACAAATAATAGACACTGCTAAATAAACAAAAATAAATAAATAAAATAAAATGACTAACTAAACAATTCTATATATTTTAGTATTAGATTAACTATGAAATGTGTTAATAGTATACGTTATGAAAAAGATTGTTTTTAGCTTTTTTTAGAAGAAATCATCTCATTCAATTAGCAACAATGGTTTGTAATTGTATACATGTAGGAATTTTAATAAAGATGTGATCACCCTAAAAAGACTATGAGCAACCTCATTGATGTGTCTTCTAATGAACTCAACATGCAAATTTATAAAGAAAGAAGAGAAAGTGCTTCAACCATCTCTTATGATAACACCAAAATTATATTCATAACTTCTAGTGCACTTAAGCTATCGGCTATTCTTTTTGGGTCTAAGTTAAATGTCACATTATTGATTTGCAGCTCTTTTATCCATCGTAAAGCATAAAGCAAATCCATAGCTTCACCTTCTTCCACACAATGAATTGAAGAAATCCATTCTGTTTTGGCTAAAACGAAGTTTCCCTAATCATCTCAAATGCAAATTCATATCCCATTATATTTTGTATATTTATTCACAACACTTGTATGTTAACTTGTTTTACAAACAAACCCCCACAAAACCATGCAAATATAAGTCCTTATTCATATTAATCCAGTTAAAGCTATTTTTATTTATTTCGCTTCAATTGTATAGGGTTTTGTGCTTCATGAACAAGAAATGATAATGAGCATGGATTCTGAGTCTGAGCACATTCGGTGGTTGAGTCAAAGCAAGCCAAGAGCGAATCAGAACAGAAAAAATTGAAGTTGTAGGACAAGAAGATTCGCCAGGAGAGCAGAAGCAAGCTCAAAACGCGGGATTCTAGACCATTTTAAGGGACATGCACTAGCAAATCCGCTAGGCGAGCAAAATTGACCTTAAATCACCCTCTTTGGTAGATAAGAAGAAGAAAACTAGTGACGGTTAGGGTTTGAAAATGAGAGAAGAGAGAGAAAAAGATTGTCAATTACAATTTTTTATACTAACTAATAAATATATTAGTTCCTCCCCTAATTTTTTTTATTAATTCCTCTGAAAAAAAACTAGTAAATACATTAGTTGATATAAAACATGTATGTATTTCAATCTCTTTGTCAAACAAAAAAAATGTATTTCAAAGCATATAAATTCACATATTTTTAAGGAGGGTCAGGTGTTTTATATCAACTAATATATTTACTAGTTTTTTTATGAGGAATTAATAAAAAAAATTAGGGGAGGAACTAATATATTTATTAGTTAGTATAAAAAATTGTAATTGACAATCTTTTCCTCTCTCTTCTCTCATTTTCAAACCCTAACCGTCACTAGTATAAAAAATTGTAATAAATCTATCAAAAAAATATATAAAAATGGTAAATATTTTTTATTTATAATATTTTTATTATTTTCTGTTATAACAAGGAATCCCATATAAGCTACGTTCTAATTTATTTATTTTTTAAGAAAAGCTACATTATACTTAACAAACAAACTAAACTATAGCCCATAGGTCCTTTCAAACTAGATTATTTTCTTTTTTACCTATTGATTTCTCGTGTGTCTTATGCAGTTCTGATTATATAATTCGAACAACATAAACACCCCATAAAAACCTCCATGTTAAAATATTTTGTATTTTAGAATTCGACTAGGGTGTGCGACAAACTCATAGAGTGGAAAAAGTAATATCTTCAAATTAAAACCCATAGCCATATGCACTTGTACATGTATATATACCCATCTACTCACTCTAACTTACAATCTATAAATAAAAGGCCTTACTTATGCACTCCCCTTATTGCTACAAAACTCCCCACCTAATTTCAAAAATGAACTTTTTTAAAATATAAAATATTCTTAATATGAAGTACACTTTTGGACGTTGATGAGATAGAATGTCAATTTTTCTGTAAAAAAATAGATATAATATCAATTTTAGCATGGTCTTGGAGTATTCTAATCAGTGATAAATCCAAAAATCTATCAAACGAAAAGCTGGAGAAAAATTACGTATGTATTTTAAAATTTTTGTCGCTGTAATAATTTTACCAGTTCTTAGAGTTCTTACTTTTTGATTATTTTTTTTTAAAGAAGAGTTCTTACTTTTTGATAAAAATGTGTGTTTCTATCGTTGGACTGGATATTGAGTTTTTTAAAAAAAAAAATGTTTTTAGTCCTTGACTTTTATATTAAAGCGATTGTTTCTAATAACTAAAGCATCCATTTTCATGAAAATAAAATAGTTACTAAAAATGATAAAAATATTTAAAGGGACTAAACTTGAAAAGCTCATAAATTTATATAGTAGGAGTTAGAAACATAACTCTAAAGTAAATTAATATAATTATGTTTTAGTAAAATAAATTACTACAAAACTTTTTAAATACATCCCATATTTTATGATAAGATTTTTTGGGAAACAAACAACTCAAAATTTGATTTCTAGTATAGATTTTCTTTAATTTGTTTTTTATTTAATTTTGTACACTTAAAAACGTTTGTGTGAAATTGTTTCTCGATTATATGTTTGTAGGTGGCATTTAACATGCCCAATAGCAAACTTGTGCACCAAACATTTGTTGAATTTTTACCTAGTATAAAGAATTGAACAAGTTAATGATAATTTCCCTTCAAAAAAGTTAATGGCGATTTATTCTTTCACCCCAAAAATGAAATATAGTATATTAACCGTTAAAAAAATGAAATACTATTTTTAAGATCTATTTTTTTAACATTGTCATTTAATATTTTTTTTTGTCCATATATGAAGATGTCTCTGGTTACCAGCTCAATTTGCAAAAGTATAAGGTGTTGTGTTCTTTAGTAGAAATGTGATTCGAGATCTTTTGAGGTAAATACTTGTCAATATTGCACTTGGCACCGGTAAATACTTTGTACTTCCATCATTGATAGGGAAGAGTAAGAAAGGCCTCTACAAGTTTACTAGTAGAAAGAGGATCGACATTTCCTTAAGGGAAGAAACTAATCTTTTTGTTAGAGCTAAAACGGTTTGGAAGCAACCAATTATAACCGTAAATGTTGCTGAACCAATGAGACTCCTTGCAACTATGGAATGGTTGTTGAGTTATGTTTTTATGATGTCTTTTCAATGGTTTCTAAAGTGGTCATAACTTTTTTTTCTTCCGTAAGTAGTTAAACTAATCTACCAAAATTGACATTTGAGATAATCAAATCTAAAACAATAAGTTAGAGCATACTCTAAGAATCCAAGTTAATACTATTAAGTCAACTTAATTCAGAACTTGAAAAAGTTACGCATTATTCTTGCTAAATTTAGGTATTATAATGTAGAATTTTCTATGAAAGAGACTAGTATTATTGCCCATTGTCTTGTTAAATCAGTTACTTACAATATTAATTTTGAGTACTCTAATGTTTCAACGTGTATTAAACATCTGTTTGTTTTAATGAAATGAATTATATTTATAAAAAAAGTAGAGGGTAAAACAATACTTGAAAAACTATTTTTTCTAACTATACATGAGTAAAATGGTCTTGTTTTTTCAATATTGAATTAATAAATTGTATTTTATCTCATTTGATTTAATGATGTGATTTATTAATCGAATAGTGAAAACTAATCTATACATGATGTAAAATTTGTCTTACTTATGTATACTAGAAGCTAAGACCTAAAAAACACGAGTTAATAGTCTTTTGGGTTCTAAATATGTAAACGAATAGTCACAATAATCTTTAGATGTATTGAAATTTCAAAATAGTTTTGATTATACACTTTCTTAATTAAAATAGTCTTTCGTATTAAAATGTTATGTTAATATTATCATATCAATTTCTCTATATATTTATTTATTTATTATCATATCAATCTTTATAAATATTTATTTATTATGATATAGTAAGTCTTCTTAGAAAAAGAATCATTATGATAATTGACTTGTTCGAGAAAAAAAATATTATGAACATTGAAGGACCATTTTTAATTATTTTCACTAACATAATACACTGAAAATTTTGATAATTAAGGTACCACGTTCATAGAAAAACACAAAATAGTCTTTCACAGAATAATAACAAGAGTGAAACGAATTACATTAACACTGCCTCCGCCGCACAAGGCGGAACGTAAGTAAACGCCGGTGACCGGAATAGTTGTAATCACATCCTTTCTTACACTCTCATAGAGCACCATTGAAATTTTCACAATAGAAACCAATTCAATCCTTTCACAATCCAACCAACTATAAAACCCAATTTTCACCCTTCAAATTTTCTTCCAAAACCCTCAAAATTCAGAATAAGTAAAAGGGTCAATCCATTTTCTATCACAGTGTAAAGAAAATCACTTTGGGTCTCTTAAAGTTTCAATTTTTAAGCAATATTTTTAGCTTTCACTTATTGATTCTGCTACCCTTTTGCATTTATGTATTGTATCTATTGATGTGTAGTTGAATGGATGCAAGAAAACTAATACCCCTTTTAAGGGCTTGTGTGAATTCCAAGTCATTGAAGCAAGGGAAAGTCATACATCAAAAAGTTGTAACTTTTGGTTTGCAAAATGATGTTTATTTGTGCAAGAATTTGATTAGTTTATATGTTTCTTGCAATTTGTTTGATTATGCAAAGAATGTTTTCGATGCCGTCGAAAACCCTTTTGAGATATCTTTATGGAATGGTCTTATGGCAGGTTATACTAGGAGCTATATGTATGTTGAAGCTCTAGGGCTTTTTGATAAGTTGATGTGTTATCCTTATTTGAAACCTGATAGTTATACTTACCCTAGTGTTCTTAAAGCCTGTGGCGGGCTTTGTAGAGTTGTGTTGGGACAAATGATTCATACGTGTTTGGTAAAAGAGGGTTTAATGGTGGACATTGTAGTTGGAAGCTCTCTTGTAGGTATGTATGCGAAATGTAATGAGTTTGAGTGTGCTGTAAAGTTGTTTGATGAAATGCCTGATAAGGATGTGGCGTGTTGGAATACGGTGATTTCTTGTTATTACCAAAGCGGGAAATTTGAAGAAGCTTTACGATACTTTAGTATGATGAGAAGATTTGGATTTGAGCCTGATTCAGTTACTATCACAACTGCTATTTCGTCGTGTGCTAGGCTTTTGGATTTGGATAGGGGGAGGGAAATTCATAAGGAGTTGGTTAATAGTGGGTTTCGGATGGATAGTTTTGTTAGCGCTGCTCTTGTTGACATGTATGGAAAAAGTGGTCAGTTAGAAATGGCTATAGAGGTTTTTGAGCATATGCCTAATAAGACTGTTGTTGCTTGGAATTCCATGATAAATGGATATGGTTTCAAAGGTGACTGCTTTTCATGCATTCAACTTTTTAAGAGGATGTACAGTGAAGGAGTCAAGCCAACTTTGACTACTTTGACCAGTATATTAATGGCTTGTTCACAATCAGCGCGACTATTAGAGGGAAAGTTTGTTCATGGATATATAACACGCAACAGAATACAGCCTGATATTTTTCTTAATAGCTCACTCATGGATCTGTACTTCAAATGTGGAAAGGTTGAGTCAGCTGAAACTATCTTTAAATTGATGCCAAAGATGACGACAGTTTCTTGGAATGTTATGATTTCTGGATATGTAACTGAAGGGAAACTTTTTGATGCCCTTCGCCTCTTCGGTGAAATGAGACAATCATTTGTTGAACCAGATGCTATTACTTTCACCAGTGTTTTAGCAGCTTGTTCGCAACTAGCAGCATTAGAGAAGGGTAGAGAAATTCACAATCTGATTGTTGAGAGAAATTTGGGAAACAATGAGGTGGTTATGGGGGCTCTCCTTGATATGTATGCAAAGTGTGGTGCTGTAGAGGAAGCATTTGGTGTTTTCAAATGTTTGCCAGAAAGAGATCTGGTGTCCTGGACTTCCATGATTACTGCTTATGGGTCTCATGGTCAGGTCTATGAAGCTTTGGAGCTTTTTGCTGAAATGCTGCAGTCTAATGTGAAACCCGATAGAGTTACTTTTCTTGCCATATTGTCTGCTTGTAGCCATGCTGGATTGGTTGATGATGGATTATATCATTTCAATCAAATGATCAATGTTTATGGTATCATACCTAGAGTTGAACATTATTCATGCTTGATTACTCTACTTGGACGTGCTGGAAGATTGCATGAAGCGTATGAGATTCTACAAAGCAACCCTGAAATCAGTGACGATTTTCAGCTGTTAAGCACCTTATTTTCTGCATGCCGTTTACACAAAAATCTTGATTTAGGGGTTGAAATTGCAGAAAAACTTATTGATAAGGATCCTGATGATTCATCAACCTATATTATCTTATCGAATATGTATGCTTCTTTTGGTAAATGGGATGAGGTACGGATGGTCAGATCAAAGATGAAAGATCTTGGATTAAAGAAGAATCCGGCGTGTAGTTGGATTGAGATTAACGAGAAAATCGTGCCTTTTTTTGTTGAAGACAATTCACACTATCATCTAGAAGGGATTAGTAACTTCCTTTCATATCTCACTAGTCACATGGAAGACGAGTGTAAACCAATTTATATGTCAGTTTGATGTTGGAGCAAAACAATTTTACTATCTCAAACTAGCAAAACAGGATAAGCTTAGAAGATGGACAGGGTGAGGATCCTGAGACAGTGATCTTTGGTGTGTTCAACTGCTCTTTTAATTTAACTTATCAAAATCCATAATGGCTCACAAAATCACAAAGAAACTGACTTTTCTTTGTTTGATTACAGATTTCACCAAGGGTTACCAACTCAATGGATAATTGGAGCTATCATTCATAACATGTGGAAGAAAATGCGCTTTATGCGTAATGCCCATTCATCATATACGAACTTGTTTTTTTAAAAGAGCAGGTGCGTCTACACATAGAAATACATACATACACGCACATGACGTAGTCGTAGAACCTTCTCTCAATCTATATCGTCTATCAATCAATTTACTAAAGGAAAATAGGTTGAACCATAGCAGTAGATTTCTGTACATAACAACTTAAATTTGTGACCAATGTACCTAGGTGTGTTATACAGCAAAGAAAATGACCAGTAACTTGATCCATTTGGTATCTGATCAATAATAGTTGGCTCTTTGAGGTATCTTTTTTTGAATTTGATATCATATTACCTTCCCCCAGCATGTTAAATGTACTTGTTTGACTTAAATATTGTAGGCATATTTACAGTATGACATATCTGAGAATTATGAAATGGCCATGGTACTAATGCAGTAGGCACTATAATCTCGCTATTGTTCTTGATATTTATTTTTTTTCTTGAAGAACATTTTATTCAAAGTAGCAGATATATTGCTCGTCCTCTCAACTCAATTGATTCTTCTTTCTGATAGTACTAATGCTCAAATGAGGAGGATCTTGAAGGAATAGAAGTTATATCTATGTCTGCCACAGACACTAATCAATAGCTTCATAGGGAAACAACAGTGTGTCATAGAATCCAACATTACTAAGCATCCAACCAAGCAGGTATATAGTAACATAAACAAAACATACCATAATTAAGTCCAAAATTTTCAGATAAACACAACACACCATAACATGAGAAGTGGTTGCAGTATTCATGCTATGCTCTATTGGAACTCTCCTCATCATTAGTTTCTGTTTTCTTTTTCCCTTCCCCTCTTCCGGGTATGGCTTGATATGCACACATGTTCTGGTTCTGATTCTTTTGACCATACAGCCTATTCTGTTCTCTGACTGGGAAGCTATTGGTCATGGAACTGCTGCTAGTGAGCCATCAAGATTTTCTAGACACAAATCTAGATTCATTACAGCTGTGCCTAATGGAGATGCAGAGTTTGAATTAATGATGAATGATATAATTTTGACATGGTAGAACTCAGAAGAAGTAAAGATGAGATAGACGCTGCAGCATGATTTTGATTACCTGTAGAACTTGATTTTAGTGGGCTGTCATTTGGATTACTTTTTTTGTTGACATAAGTCATTTTGATTACTTTTAGAACTGTAATTAATAGTTAGTTCTATTGGGTTTTGATTTTTTAATGTCAGTGAAAGAACAAATGACCAAAATTACTTATAATTATCAAAGTATGATTCCCTTTCAATTGTGTTTTTTTGTTTCCTTCCTATTTTTGAGTATTTATGCATACTGTTTTTAAGTTTTTACACTAGCTGCTATCTTGCTATCCGCTATAGCAGCTTTTGGGGTCCGGCGCGAATCGCTATTTGATATGAACAACATAGGCAGATATATTTCATAAATGGTAGAATTTCCTGCAAATGATTAACTCAAAATTTGATTTCTAGATATAAATTTTTGTTATATCAATTTCTGAGTTATTTTTGGGGTAGACATTTATATTTATTTATAATGTTATACATATGTATGAAAGAAAAATATCATGCAAAAATTCAAACTTTATCACTTTTTGAAACCCGAGTTATACTTTCAAACAAATTTTGACAGTATAATCATGGTAGAGTTCATATTCTCCTCAGCCTTTTTTTTCCTCGGTTCTTTAAATGTTCTTTCCATTTGTGGCAATTCTATTCATGACACTATCATCATATAGTAATTGTAAGCAACTCCTTTAGTTGGGACTCATATTTTAGTTCATCATATTGTGAGAGTCCAATTCATTCCGCTAAACTCAACCTATGGTCTATTCTTTCAACGTGTGGAAGTGTATTCAATGAAATGTATTTTTTGAAAGAAAAAAAGTGGTAACCAGCGAGAAGTCAAACCATTAAATAAGAACATTGTATTTTACTGTTATAAACTTTGAAGTGAGAATAAGAAAATAAAAATGCAGGATCTATGCAATACTTCCTCTGATCAGATGTAGTTCAATGTTTGAAAGAGATAAAAAAAATATATATTATTAAGTTAAATATAGATGGGTTGTTCCCTTGAGCTTAGCTCGGTTGATAAGAACAAAGCATAATATATGTAAGGTCCGGGTTCAAATCTTGGACACCGCAGAAGAAAAAAAATATAGATGGGTTAAATATGTTTTTGGTCCCTATAAATATACTAACTTTTCGTTTTGTCTTTCTAAAATTTTCCTTCAACTTTTAGTCTCAAAAAGTTTTCCATCTTCACTTTTGGTCCTTATTTTAAAGTAAATTCATATGTAGAATTCTTATTTTTGAATAAAATTTTGCAGAAAAATTCATAATATTATAAGAATATCTCCTAAAAAAATTAGAATTTTTTAACAAAACATGAATTTAATATGAATTTTTATATTTTTGAAAGTTAAAAATTCATATTTAATTTATGTTTTGTTTAAAAATTCTATTTTTTTGGGAAATATTTTTATAATATTCTACACATTTCTGCACAATTTCATTAAAAAAAAAGAAACTAAAATTAACTTAAAAATAGGGACCAAAAATAGTGATTAAAATTTTTATAGGGACAAAAAGGTTGAAGGAAAATTTTAGAGGGACTAAAACGAAAATGTGGTATATTTATAGAGATCAAAAACATATCTGTTATATAGTTTTTTTCTTTAACTTGACTGAAGCCAATGTTTATATAGTTGTTAGATCATAAGTTAAAATTTAACGGAACCAAACATTACACAGTAAATGAATCAAAAAAATTCATAGAAATATTTTGTTGAATGTTTTAATTTTTTTTATTATATTAAATGTGATATTTTAATGAGTGTATAAAATGTCTAATTTCGCCATATAGTGCTCATAAACAACTAGTACTACTATATTTGAACTTGTAACTTTTCATTTCTTTACGTTTAATGTATGGGTTTTCTTAGTCAGTGCACACAGCATGCCATGAAGAGCACGTTAGTCGGTCAAGGACTGAACTAGACTAAAATAGTAGTAATATTAGGTAAGTGGGAACCAACAACATTTGTAACAGTTTATTGACCCGGTATAGTAGTAGAACACAGATTTCTAATACTTGTGAGTTGTGACAGACATTATAAATAAATCCAAAATTATGACAATGAATACTATGTACTCTTCTAATAAGAAACCACGTGTTACTATTCAGTTTTACACACACGCATATATATCTGAAGTCCAAAGTTTATAATCAATTCAATTCACTTCACTAAGAAAATGGCAGGGAGTGGCATATTTGCAGAGATTATAGATGGTGATGTTTTCAACTACTATGCAGATGGGAAGTGGAACAAATCCTCCTCGGGAAAATTTGTTCCTATCATCAATCCAACCACCAGAAAAATCCATTTCAAGGTCCAAGGTACATGACATATTATATATTTACCCTTTTTCCCCCACCCAATCAAAATTTACCTTTAATCCGGCCAATTACAAGTGAGATAAATCTTACGCCGCGGTCAAGTTTATTTCCACTATTTGATCAATAAATTTAACTAAGGATCAAAAGTGATATGATGTGAGTTATTGATCAGATGGTCAAAAATATACATCTGTATGGTGTGAGACTAACCGACTTGTATACGTCGGACAAATTCCTCTTTACAAGTTTTGTTCTTCAAAATTAAATACATATCTTGATTTTACTGTTTTCTTCATGTCATTAAAAAAAATAATAGATATAATGCTTATATTGCTTTTTTATTTTTTTACTATTTGGAATATTAATTCATTTTAATCCAAATGAAAAACAGCTTGTACAAAGGAAGAGGTTAACAAAGCCATAGAATCAGCAAAAATTGCTCAAAAATTATGGGCTAAAACTCCACTTTGGAAAAGAGCAGAGTTGCTTCACAAGGCTGCAGCAATATTGAAGGAACACAAAGCACCTATTGCTGAGTGTCTTGTTAAGGAGATTGCCAAACCAGCCAAGGATGCTGTTACTGAAGTATGTATAAACAGTTTAACTTTTCATTTATTTAATGGTTGTAGAGTTTTATTCTATTTAATTTCATGCTTTATTTTTATTGTTGAAAGAATATATTTTAGTCACAATTTATAATTTGTTGTGTTCAGTTATTGAGCAGCAATGAAGTGTAACAAGAAATTACAGAATCACATTAGACATACATCAATATTTTGTATTAGATGGCTATGTTGTGCACAAGGTTTTTAAAATGCAGTTGTTTCAATATTCTTGATGCTGTGGAAAATTACGGTCAGATACAGATGATGCAGCCACAATGCGCTCGCAGAGACATAATAAACCTTTATCTCATAGCCATATTTACGGTTGCAGACACTTGTTTAAAACCTCTGTTGTTTCTTAGAGTTGGTCATTTTAGTCTTCAATTGCACTGTTCTTTTTATCAACTGTTGTGTAACATTTATATGCTATGACTTTTATGTATGTAGATTGTTAGATCAGGGGATTTGGTGTCATATTGTGCCGAGGAAGGGGTAAGAATTCTCGGAGAAGGAAAATTTCTGGTGTCTGATAGTTTTCCAGGCAATGAAAGAACCAAATACTGTCTCACTTCAAAGGTATTGATTGACCTATTCTTACATAGTTATGTAACTAAGCTAGTTTTATTTTTCGTCACAAGAAAATTTTGTGTGTGCAGATTCCACTTGGAGTTGTTTTAGCCATTCCACCTTTTAACTATCCTGTTAATCTAGCTGTTTCAAAGATTGCTCCAGCTCTTATTGCTGGAAATTCCATTGTTCTTAAACCTCCAACCCAGGTATACAACTATTCATAGACCATATACATCATAATAATTATAGTTGTAGAAAATATTTTGATATATTTCAAAGTAGTGAATACAGTGCAGAATGCAGATGCTAATACGTTTATATAAATTATTCTAACCTAACGAGCCTGATTAATGGACCGAATACAATTGTTACGTATTATTACCAAAATATACGCTATTTACAACACTATTTTTCAATTATTTAAATAAAATCTGAAGTACCAAATGTATTTTGAATAGGGTGCTGTAGCTGCACTACATATGGTACATTGCTTTCATTTGGCTGGCTTCCCCAAAGGTCTTATTAGCTGCGTGACAGGAAAAGGTTCTGAGATTGGTGACTTTCTTACAATGCATCCAGGGGTGAACTGCATAAGGTAATATTCACTTCAGCTATCTTGATATCATTATTGTCCACTGTTTTGTTGGTTTTATTGTACAAAAATTTATAGCATGAACTGTCATTTTGGTCCCTAAAATGTGTGAGGCAGGCAGTGACATTGTAGTCAATGAATGTGTTGATATTAGAAAATTAGCCTTGAGTGTGTCTTTTGTTAGCAATTTTACGGACCAGACTGACTAACGAAAGACACGTATGAGAACCAAACCAACCAACGAAAGACAAATATGAGGTATGTTTTTGTAGTTTTGATACACTCGGGGACTATAGTGACACCGCCTCACACACTCAAGACAATTGTAGTTACAACTTCCAACAAGAGGTTCAAGCAAGATACAAAATAAAATGAAATACTTTGTCTACTAAATAATGAATATAGAAAGGTGCTTAAAACATTTCTTACTGGAGAGATGTTTTATCATAGAAAGTGAACATTTTTTGATCTAATTCACATTAATCCTTAGTTTCACTGGTGGGGACACTGGAATAGCAATATCAAAGAAGTCTGCAATGGTTCCTCTTCAAATGGAGCTTGGTGGAAAAGATGCTTGCATTGTTCTTGAAGATGCTGACTTGGATTTGGTAGCTGCTAACATTGTGAAAGGAGGGTTCTCATACAGGTAACAGTAGCGCATATATAGTACCATCGTTATTATCTAATTCCTCGGGTGTCATTTAGATACGCAGACTTGTAGTTTCTCGCAATATTTCCACATTTTCTTGATTTCATAACTTTATTGACGAGAACTGACTTATACATAAAAAAATTCTCATTGATTTTTTTTTTTTTTTTGATATGTCAGTGGTCAAAGATGCACAGCAGTAAAGGTTGCTTTAATCATGGAATCGGTCGGAGACGCACTAGTAAAGAAAATCAATGATAAAGTGGCCAAATTAACTGTCGGTCCTCCTGAGGATAACTGCGACATCACACCAGTCATCACAGAATCCTCTGCTAACTTTATTGAAGGGTTGGTAATGGATGCTAAGAAGAAAGGAGCAACATTTTGCCAAGAATACAAAAGGGAAGGAAATCTCATATGGCCACTTTTGTTGGATAATGTTCGTCCCGATATGAGGATATCATGGGAAGAGCCATTTGGACCAGTTTTGCCTGTTATCAGAATAAATTCCGTCGAAGAAGGAATTCGCCATTGTAATGCAAGCAATTTTGGCCTTCAGGTATAGTATAAGTGTCAGTGTATCACTTGATCAAAATGCATATATTCAAAAAACGATTAGCACCATCATAGGAAAAAGGATGCATTTTAAGCTTCTCTAATATTCTATATACATGTAAAAGAAATTGTCACTTGTAATCAACTTTTTATTCTAACACCATTTTCTCCAAAACAAAAAAAGATTTTATAAATTACTTTACTTGAGAGTGTCACAACATACTCTTCACTGCATTCTCTGTCGAAACGGCATTAATATTTTTCAGCGCACCAAAAAATTATATCATTATTATTTTATTTTGCGTGACACAGGGATGCGTGTTTACGAAAGACATAAACAAAGCAATGTTGATAAGCGATGCAATGGAGACAGGAACAGTTCAAATCAATTCAGCACCAGCTCGCGGACCTGATCACTTCCCTTTTCAGGTGCAGTATTTTTCCTCCATCTTGCTAAGTTGCCATAAAATATCATAACTTCAATCCTAATTATATATTCCTTAATCTTAATTTGTTTTTAGAAAGAAAGAAAAACCAAAGGTTTTTGAAAATTCATATGCAACATAGTTGATTGATATGATAGCTCAATCTCTTGTTAATGAATATCTTTGAATAATTAGTTTTTTTTCCTGTCTAAACTACCAAAGTATGATTTGTTGCAGGGTTTGAAGGATAGTGGAATTGGTTCTCAAGGAATCACCAACAGTATTAACATGATGACCAAGATTAAGACCACAGTAATCAACTTACCAACACCTTCTTATACAATGGGATAAGATGCTTAATAAATAGTTAGTCATAGTAACAATTTTCATATTGATATGTTATGCTTCCACTTTCCTATGCTTCACTTTAGTATAATAAATTTAATATCTGACAATCTTTGAGGGATATGCTTGCATATAAATAATGTTTTGTTACATGTGAATGTTTTTTTTAGAGATTGTTACAATATAGAACTCTTTTTTCTTTAAATTTTGTGTAACTATGTGAATGTGCCTAAACATATTTTATTTGGGTTTATGACCAAATAAGTATTTCGGTTACCAAATCTAAAAAAAAAGTTAGAAGCCAATTTTTCCAACATGTTCACTAAAGAGCAATGTGAACATTGGTACACATATAATGTCATTGCCATTATTGTTACTCCAAATGGAAAACCCAATTTGATGGAGTTGAGATCCGCTTTAGTGCCTATATGCTCCAGTTTCCCAGTTTGCTTCATCGATTTGAGACACGTAGCAAAATAATTTTCAATGGTTGAGATTAAAAACTCAAAATCAATATTTGTTAATAAAAATTAAACAATTTATTCTTCTTCCCATTGGGTGTCAGGTCCTCCGCCGAAAAACCACCACCACCTCTCATGGCAACACACTGCAACATTTCCTTCGGCACTTGTACAAAATTGCAACCCAACATTATACCGAGGTTACAATCCAATTTACCTAGTTCGGACAAGTTTCAAGTCACTCAAACCCACAATATATCCTAATAGAAAATAATAAAGAAAGCTTTTAGATACTTTCTATAATGAGATATCACTACTCAAGGTGTTTGTGAAGTGTTTCCCAAAGACCATCAACCCGAAAATTATCAAAGACCCAAGAAAAATCGCGCAATGATTTGCCTAGATCGTGCCATGATTGAAGCTCATACACAGTATAGTACATTGAACCTAATCCTTAAAATCACGCTATGATTTCCTCCCTTTGTACCACGAAAATGCAAAACAAACCTCCAAAAACTGAAACAAAATTGTGTCACGGTTTCTCCAAATCTTGTCACGATTTTCGACAAACTTCAACATCGATTTTGAGCCAATTTCAACCTATTATGTTAGAATAAAAGTTCAAATTGTTTTAAAATTTAAAAAGAAACTCTTAAATTTGTAAAAATATCAATGACTAAATCGAACCAAACTATTTTGTTCTTCGTTAGACTGTGTTGGTTAGAATTTATTGTAAAAATTAAACAAAACAAAACTAATTATTTTTTATTTGTTTAGATTTATTTGAGCCTTAATTGTATGGACAATGCATAAAAATATGCAAGGTCTGGTGTTCAAACCCCGGCTACCACCAAAAAAAGAACCTCAATTTGGATTCTCTGCTGTAAATGTACGCAACTACAGCTGTATGCCATCTAATCGAAATAAACGTCCAAAATTATTTTATTGCGAGAAACTTTAAAATCTAAATTGTTCAATCTCAAATCAACGGTCAGATCTGTTATAGCATGAAACTGCGTCAAACTTTATGAGTGAATCCAAGTTCATTCAATTAGAGCCCGAAATCGTGACCCATGGACTTATATGGTGATTAGACCCAGAAAAAATCGCAGCATGATCTACCTAGATAGTGCCACGATTGGAGCTTATACACAATATAGTATTGAACCTAATCCTTTAAATCCTGCTATGATTTGTTCCCTTCGTAGCACGAAAAAATGCAAACCAAACCTCCAAAAACTAAATCAAATCACCCACGGTTTCTCCATATCGTGTCACAAATTTTGATAAACTTCAACAACAATTTTGAACCAATATCAACATATTATGTTAGAATAAAAGTTAAATTGTTTTAAATTCAAAAAAGAAACTCTTAAATTTGTAAAAATATCAATCTGACTTAATCAAACCAAACTAGTTTGTTCTTCATTAGATTGTGTTGGTTCGAATTTATTGTAAAAATTAAACAAAACTAAGGTAATTATTTTTTATTTGTTTAGACTTATATTTTCTATAAACTAAACAAAACCGATATATTAGAGCCTCGATTTGGATTCTCTGCTGTAAATGTACGCAACTACAGCTGTATGCCATCTTATCAAAATAAACGTCCAAAATTATTTTTTTGCGACAAACTTTAAAATCTAAATTGTCCAATCTAAAATCAACGGTCAGATCTGTTACAGCATGAAACTGCGTCAAACTTTATGAGTGAATCCAAGTTCATTCAATTAGAGCCCTATGTATTTTTCTCCTTTTTGACCGTACTAATACAAAAACACCCATAAATTGCTTTTTTTCATTTCAAACACAAATATCTAAGTTGTTATATATCAAATCAACGGTCAGATCTGTTATAGCATAAAACCGCGTCAAAACTTTACGAGTAAGTCCAGGTTCATTCCATTAGAGCGCTATGTATTTTTCTTCTTTTCACTGATACAAAACACCCATGAATTGCTTTTGTCATTTCAAACACAAACTTCACTCTCTCTTTGAACCACAAACAATGGCTTCAACAAAGAAGAGAACTATTGTTTCAACAATGGTTTCCGCTGATAAGAAGCTCGAGAAGGAGCTTCTAGAAGCTGGAAACAAGCTCTTGAATCCTCCTTCTTCCGTCGATAACCTGCTTCATCTCCTATGCGTAAACACACTCTTCTTTTTTCCCTCTCATTTTGCTTTCTTTTATTTTGTTTCGTTCATGCATGTAGCTTTTTGTTACGTTTTCATCAACGGATGATTTTGCATGTTGTTGTTGGCTTGATTTTGCCCTAGTTGCATGGATTCTGAGTTTGTTTAAAATATGAGTTTTTACTTTTTACAATTGGTTTACATGTTTGTTATCACATTGAGTTTATCAAAATCACGGTGAGCTACCTTAATTTTGTAAAAGTTACGGGTGTGGCTTTTGAAAATCATGTTGTCTCACGGTGATACCCGTCATAGGTTAAACCTAATGAACGGGTGAGTCTCGCCGAAAGTTGATTATGGAAGGTGCATAATCACAGGCGGTATGCATAATCACGGTGATCCACCTTGATTTTGTAGAAGCTACAGAGTTAACTTTGGGTGACCGTGATACCAAATATATGCAAAATTGATTATGGAAGGATTTTGGCTTATTCACCGTGAGATATCAAATACAGGAAAAATTGGTTATGGAGGGTGCATAATAGATTCAGAATCCTACTCCGTGTATTTTTTGAAGAAAGAATCCTACTTCGTGTATGTTTGGTTCCACTTATCGAGGCATCATATTTGATTCTAGACGGTGCAAAATTGATTATGAATATTTGGTTATTTTCGAATAGAATTGATTTTGCTTTATAATTGATTCTACTTGAACATAGAATTTGTAGCTTTTGATTCTAGAATTGATATTTACACACAAATTTATGGTTCAACTCACTTTTACACTAATGTATCCAAACACATCACTTTATATTCAAAATCAGTTTATTTACAAAACACTGTGATATTGATTGATAAATGTCCAAATTTAGTGTTTGACATGCGTTGGACTTCGAGGAAGCCTATAAAATAAAAAACAGAAAGAATTGTTTATACCTAGAGGCTTTTTCGTCACTCTGTTGTAGAAGTAGGTCTCAAGAGGCAAAACAATGGTTGACCAAAATATTAATCACATGTGCTCTATGAAGCACGGACACTACTCGGATTAGGCGTGTCCCGGTGTCGGACATGTGTCGTGTCCGACACCGACACTTGTAATTACACTGAATTATGTAATTTTTTCAAATTATTAGCTGTGTCGGCGTGTCAGTGTCCGGTGTCCGTATCTGTGCTTCATAGCATGTGCTTGATATTGCATTTTTTTTTCTTGGAACTGCAGCAAGTTGGAAACAGCCTATCAAAGGTTGAACAATCAGCTTCTAAGTCCATGCTCAAAGCACTCTCTCCATCATTGAAAGCATTGATTTCTGATAAACTTATAAAGCATTCAGATGTTGGTGTCAAAGTTGCCCTTGCCTCCTGCTTCAGTGAGTTAACAAGAATCACTGCACCGGATGGTCCTTACAATGATCACCAAATGAAGGTGTGCTCGATCTTTTATTGTTGTAAATTAATTGAATTGAATTATATTTTGTTATCATGTTATTAACAAGTTATTTTGTTAAAAAAATGTTATTAACAAGTTATGTCTGTTGAGTTTTATGGTATCATTTTCTTTCAGGAGGTCTTGAGATTAATTGTATCTTCATTTGAAAATCTACATGATATGTCAAGCCGTTGGTATGAAACGAGGATTTCAATCCTTGAAATAGTCGCAAAAGTCAGGTTAAGTGTCGTAATGCTAGATCTTGAATGTGATGCCCTCATTTTGGAGATGTTTCAGCTTTTCTTGAAGACAATAAGGTAAGACCTGTTGCATACATGACTACAGGTCTAGCATTAGAGCTTCTATATTTTATCTTCGCATTTCTAAGATTTTACGTTGAATTTGACCCCACAAAACCGACTTGTAAGGTGAGGATTACCCAAACTTTGTAAGCAATGTTTAGATGTGGGACTTGGGCATTTTCTCAAATAGAATTTTTTTATAGTCATACATGATATCATCTTAAGATGCTTGTACCGAAGAATCTGCTTTTGAGCGAATGGTTGGGTTGGTGTTCCATATGGTTATGAATTTTAATGAACTATATCATTATTGGTTCAAAGTATTAATAAATGATTTTGTTTATGGGTTGAATTTAATATGAATCTATTACTAAGCTGCAGTAATTGTAATTGTAATTGTAATTGTAGTTGTAGTGTGTTAATGTGTGAACATACTTCTTATCAGCTCTGTTTGAAACTTTCAGAGAACATCATCCAGAAATTGTTTTCTCGTCCATGGAAACCATAATGGCCCGTGTTATTGAGGAAAGTGACGATATATCTCTTGGCTTACTCTATCCAATCTTAGATTGTGTAAAGAAAGACAATAAGGTTGGAGTTTCGAAATTTAATCTCATTCTTTTTAACAGATTGTGATTATGAAACTGAAACTTGTTTCATTTCATTATGGATTGCTTATAATTGTCGTCATCATTATCATTATGATTCAGGTAGTTTCGCCAATTGCTCAAAAGTTGGGGAAAAGTGTTCTTCAAAAGTGTGCAACAAAGCTTATAATACCTATTTGCGGCATGCTGTGAATGTGTTGGGTACTATAGTGATGTTCTTGCTTCAGTCATCATGTGGTGAACTTCGGTGCTTTTGAATTGTGTCAAATTAGTTGTTTATCTTTAAATATATTTACTAAAGACCAAACTTCATATATGTATGTTTATAGATATTGCCAAAAAGTCTTTGCTTGACTATTCTAAAAGGTAAGTTGCATATGCAATTCATCTAGATAATATTCTATTTACATCTTATGGTGATTATTATAAGCAAAGAAACCGCTTTTAGGTTTATTGAATAACGGGTGTGTGACAGGGCCGTTCTTTGGGGAGTGCAAAACGCTCAACCGAACTGGGCCGCCCAAAGTGATGGGTCTCAAGAAAAAAATTATTGCTCAATATCTCCACCCCCACTCAAAAATAATTTTATATTGTACTCTTTGTAATGAATTATAAACAAAAATTGATCAAATTATACATAGTTGACTAAATTTAATAGACAAAATTATACTTTTAGTCCTTTAACTTAATTTCAGGTAACAATTTTGTCCTTTTATCTAAGAAAATTCATATGCAAATGGACCAAAAGGGGAAAATTGAAATGAACAAAAAAAAGAAAGATAAATGATCAAATTGTTACCTAAAATTAGTTAAGCGACTAAAATTATAATTTTTCCTATTTAATATATACACTTTCTAGTTAAAAATTGTGTCTGGTTTCATGGTAGGGAGTCAATCCTAATCATATAATCCTTTACTGATTTTAGAAGTTTTTTTTTACTAATTTAGAAGAAGAAAATTTGACAGGTTAGTGAAAAAACATTCCTGCTTTATTCTCCCTCTGATATTCTGAATCAACAAAAGTTGATGTATTTGGTTAAAAATTTAGATTAAATACATCAACTTTTGTTGATCCAAATAACTCTTATAAATAGAACCAGAGGGAGTAATATCTATGCAAAATTAGTGGATATGATGAATTTAACAATCAAGTCGTAGCAACTGCCACAGTCGAGTCGGTGTTGTGTGGTCTATAATTTTGATGGCAAAAAGCTACTAGTTATACAAGAACCAAATTTCGATAGGATGCAAGAGAGATGGTTCAAAGATGTCATGGGAGCCACTGGACTTCAGTGGCTACAACATGTCAGTTATCCTATCCTTAACAACAGGTGCTATTTGTTTTTGTTGAGAGATGGCACGAGGAGACCTATGGCTTCCATCTTAGGGAGGTGATAGTAACACATGATGATTTGTCATGTCTGCTTCATCTCTCCATCGAGGGTCGCTTGTTGGACCACGTTAAATCTCTTACCAAGCCTGATGTGGTTGATTTGATGGAGTTGTTAGGGTCTGATCTTGGGGAGGTTGAGTACCAGGTGAGGAAAACAAAAGGTTCTCATTCATGTTTCGGCTGGTTTGGAAAATTTCGAGAAGCATCTACAGAAAGCAACTGACGTTGAGGAACAGGGTGATATCGAAAAGATGCAGGTAAAGCGAGAGCAGACCTTCACATCTATCTACTCTACTTGGTTGGTGTCACGCTCTTCACTAACAAGAGTACAAACTATGTGAACGTGACATACATGAAGTACTTCTGGGACCTGGAGCTAGTTTCTGATTACTCATAGAGAGTGAAGACAGAGCACCATATGACATTTTGGCTATGTTTTTTAGTACTTTTCTTTGCATTTGAAGACAAATAAGATGAGAGATAGAGGAGTTGTTAATGGTTTGAGGAACAAATTGTATTGTTTTCACTCGAGTCGTTGTAATTCACTTTTATCCTAGATCATGCAACTCCATAGGTGTTTTGAGTATTTTGTAGTGAGAAATCATGTAAATTGACAAATCAAGACATCACGTGAAGAATCAAGGATATGAAATTGAAGACCAATGGTTCTTAGAAGATTTTTGAAAACAATACAAAGTGAATAAAATTCTTTTCAAGTTCATAGGAGTTTTCAGACGAAAGAATGGCCGAAAACGGGACGAAAACGCAAGAAATCACACCTGAGGGGCTGCCTCAAGCGCCCACGCGCATGTACTATGCACCTCTGCGCCTGGGACAACATTCCTTGCTGCCTCAGGCGCCTATGCATGTTCCCCATGCGCCCAGGTGCTCAGCTGCGGGATGAATGCTGATTTTTCTTATGTTTCCAAGTTGGATCGGTGCAAAAAAAAACCCAGTGTTCTTCTTTTAAACCCTAAGTAACCATATGTTACCCTTGCACACATTATTATTCATACAGAAACAATGATGGTCAAAGCAAGGGTCAAGCATCAGAGTTTTAAGGCAGGATTCTTCCTTCTCTTGTTCTCTTTAGGGTATGTTTTTCGATTGTTTTATTATGATGTATGTTGCCACGAGTGTAACCTTGGGGATTGAACTGTAGGATAAAAGTAGATTATGTCTGCTCTTTAATGCTGCATCAGAGTGTAACCTTGGGGATTGAACTGGGGATTTAAATTAGATTATGTCTGCTCTTTAATGCTTCGTCAATTGGTTAGCTACGAGTGTAACCTTGGGGATTGAACTGTAGGATAAAAGTAGGCTCTGACAACCCGAAATTATATCAGTTCCATTGGCTTTTCTAATTACCACTTCTTATAGAGGTCAGGAAGTTTCACGTTTGAACTCCTTTCATCATTACTCTTTTCTTAAGACAACGTAGTACATGATCTAAAACTAGGTTGGTCCTGAAATAGTTATTTGAAGAAACTTCGTATGAGTTTTACTGTTGGATTCATTAAATCAAAGTAAGCACCACCCACATAAGCTATTTGATTCTTAAAAGATAATTCCGATAAAGACGAAGGGGGTTTAAGGATTCCCTAATCACCGTTAATCATCTGAATCATAAACCTAATCTTGCATTTGGAAGGGCAATTCAACCCTGCAATTCTATTCAATTTTATTTAACTTTCGCCATTTGAAATGAGTTTTATTAACTACTAAATTGAACGACAATCCCTATAGAGAATGGTAAACTTACTACTTTATTAGTTGTTATGATTTTGTGCACTTGCCAATTTCGTCCATCAGAGAGTGGTTGCCCTTGCTCACTTGTACATGGAGCTTAACAAAGGAGCTCATTATAACACTAAACACATATGAATCACCTTGTTACAGGTATAAATAATAATGAAATGTTTATTTATTTACATGTATGTTCATGTTTTTTATACTAATAGTTATATGTTGTTGACCTTGCAGGTTTCGGTTTTTCAACACTTTAATGGAATCAGGGCCAAAGATTATTGGGATGGATATAGGGAGCATCGTCACTCACGTGCCATGATGTTTGTTTCTCTGAAGGGTTAGCCTGTGACAAATCCCATAAGATTGCATCTGGATCACTTGGATCTTGGTATGTTATCATGAACTCATATAAGCCCCACCACCAGACGTGTTCCTTTGAGTGAATCAATCTTTTTTCTAGATGACTCGGATACAAACCTCTTATGGTCTGATATATGTCAAAGAAGGTGATGCGCCAATTTGGTTATGTCCATACCATCCCTAGCCATCCATATAAGAGTAAATCCCAAGGTGACCAAGCAGGTGAACAACTAGTGTTGCATGCAGTAGCTTGATTATGTGTTAACTCAATGAGATTTGGGTATGCCTGCTCCAACTAGTCTAGAGACAACAATTGGATACATAAGATGGTATTTTGCCATTTCATATCCATGCATTGTATGTCAGTAGGAGGATGTACATATCCCGAGGCCACCTTAGCAGGAGGCTATTGATGAAGTTGCCGCTGAGGAGCATGAAGACCATCAGTGGCTAGACTCCAGGTCACACTTAGCACGCATCAAAGATCATGCCCTTGCTATCATCGGTAGTGGTTATGTTGTTGAGGGAAGTCTGGCTTGGATTAGTTTCATGTGATTTTGCAGGGGGCTCGGGCCAAAAACTTGATAGAAGTTTGGAAAGTGTACCAAATACTATCGAAGTAGTAAAAATATCGTTCCCACAAGGACTGGTTTTAATCTCAAGAATTCAATTACGTTATTCAAAAGGATGTATAAAGTTCTTTTAATTTGCCACTAGGCAGTTGGTTTGGTTTGATTTGATGAAATCAAGTAACTTAAAATAAAGATTGATTAAGAAAATATGGAGAGAG
>Ga0315915_1000482_pt1 | contig 41088 bp, 14 predicted proteins | sample MpolbnodulesMG_FD_207738 | JGI IMG/M metagenome (GOLD analysis project Ga0315915, IMG submission 207738) | Medicago polymorpha root nodule microbial communities from Los Angeles, California, United States - branched nodules | ecosystem: Host-associated > Plants > Roots > Nodule | place: USA...
ATATCTTATTGATAATTTTGGTTTGGTTATTTCTTTTAATGTTAAATCATTTTTTCCCCTTTAAAATTCAATGTAACATTTGAGTTTATACATAAAAACATTTGAGTTTCATGGAAACTGAAGTTACAAATACCACTCAAAATACATCTGCCAGTGCCTCCAGAATTCCAGCACAACTGTGTTTATACATAAAAACTAAAGCATAGTGGGTAAGTGCAATTCTGACAATGTAAGTTTGATTCAAAACCTCATTACTTTGATATTGCTTCTTTGAAATTTCCCAGTTTGCTCCATATGGACAACAGAAATCAATGTCTGCATGTAAAATTATAGTCATTTTAGCTTTCTCCAAGAATAATATTATGCAAATTAAGCATACAAACAGTTCACAAAGATTGTTTAGGCCATAAGTTGTGCTTAGAGAACTAAAAGCCATAATTGATAATTAAAATCATAATATTCATTTTGCAAGGCCTAAAACCTCCTAATCATTGACAACCCATTGGCATCCTACACAATAAGAGATAGACTTTAAAGTTTGCTAAGTTGATTCTCATTTAATCTGTGTAAGTTAGTTTTTAGATGACCTACAAAAGAAAATAAATAATAAATCCCTTCAAAAAACATATGATTTTTTTTTAAGGGATAGATATTTGATGTAGACTTAAAATCTTCACTGTTATAGCAAAAAGTCAAAAAGTAAACACAAATAATCAGTCAAACAAACTAAGTCATATCATTCCTCAAAAAATAAACTAAGTCCTACCAATCAATAAAAAAAAATGGGAATAGCAAAAACATTAGTAAATCAACAAAACCAAAGAGTTAGAATGCATAATTCCATAGCATTGTGTTATGTAAATGAATAGGATTTGTCAAAGTTTTAAGTTTTCACTTTGATATTATATTTTAATTTGTTTAAGAACATGCAAACCAATCAAAATAAAGTGCCCTCTAACATCATACTCTTAAACTAAGAGTATTCCACTAAGAGTTTGATAATGTTCTTAACTGAGATATTCTAATTAAGGTCAATGTTCCACTAATATTGCAAAAAGTAAAAAGTAAATACAAATAATCAGCTAAACAAAAAAGTCAAATCATTCCTAAAAAAAACCAAGTCATACCAATCAATAAAAAAACCGGAATAGCAAAAACATGAGTGAATCAACAATACCAAAACAGTTGGAATGGTATTTTGTTATGTAAATGGATCTGATTTGTCTAAGTTTTAAGTTTTCACTTTTATATTTTGTTTTAAATTTTTTAGAAATATGCAAACCAATCAAAATAAAGTGCACTCTAACATCATATTCTTAAATTAAAAGTATTCCACCAAGAGTTTGATAATCTTCTTAACTGAGATATTCTAATTAAGGTCAATGTTCCAATAGTGTACTGTTCATCGGCTTCTCATCAACAAAACTCTAGATACTGCCCCTGGAACTGGAAATTGAAGTGACATGAGAACTTGAAACTTTATTCGGCAATGTTTGCACAACAACATGAACCAGTTTTTGAATGTCTGCTCAACTAACCTAAGATGCTTACAGTCCAAAATGAGGTTTGATAAACAAAATGTCTGCTCAGCTTGGTTTTTTATGAGCTGGATTTTCTTATAGAATGAGGGAGACAGAAAGATTTGCACCAGAGATTTTAATTCAAATCCTCAAAACTACAAATCAAAATAAAATGCAATTATGCATCCAATTGAAGGAACAATGACCTTCACCTAAAACTATCAGATCTAATAGATCACCAGTCAATGAAAATTTGTTTCATTAAAACTAACATTATGTTCTTTAGAATATAACAAAAAACTGCATACGTAGAGATATACAAATAGAAGTCTAGTCCAGATCACAGTACCCTGTGCAAATTATAAGAATAGTATTAATTGTGATCCACAAGGAAAGTAGTAAGCATGCATGATTCCAACATAGCAATGTGAGTGGACTCTGATAGGAAGATTATAGAAGAGTAATTTTTGGTTTCTTAGTTATTATAAGAGCAAAGCTTAGGATGAGCAATTACACTTGATAATTAGAAACAAAGGCTTTTTTTAAGGTTACCTATTATACATTCTTGCAACTAAGTTATTTTCATACATAAATATCATATGAACAGTCCATGAAAACCATGAATGCAATCAATCTGAAAGCATCATATTATTGCATTGTCCCAACAAAGGATAAAACCAGTAATGAAAAGCCACTCATCTCACAAGTAAAGAAAAACTGGTCCTGTTCAAAACTAAATACAGAAATAAAAGTAAAAACTGATTGTCAACGTTTATCATCAAATAAGCAGAAAAAGAGCAATTGAACTGCATTACAGGGATATATATATTAGTAGTTAATATAAAAAGATGACAGTAAAGCAAAACCATACTTCCTTCAGATCTTTGCACTTTTTTACATTCAAGTTCAAACTGGAGCACATAATAGCCACAAGCTAATAAAAAATAACTTTCAGCAACTAAACTAACTGCATTGCAAAAACCAAACCAGAAAATTTGTGTTCAACAGGTTGTAAGCACATTTACCTCCAATCTACGATTTCAACCTTTGCTGAGGGTGAGTTTTGAAGTAAAAAGTACAATGTTCCATTAGGCATGGATGAGGGTATGCGCGTTTTCACTTTAAGCGACTTCAAGTTACACAAGGAATGGAACTCAACCTTCAATAAATCAGGAACTAACGAGAGAACCTAATCAATAGGGATGATTGTCAATCAGGAACAATTTAATACAAATCATATTTTTTGACAAAAATATAACTAAAATAAAAAAGGAAGCCTATTAAGAAAAATAATAAATAGTGAAAATTGAAAAATGAATTAACTAATATTTTCTCAAATCAAACATGGCCTTAGGTACCTTTAGAGCAGTATGATTGAGTGTCAATGATTTGATATTAGCAAGCTCAGCTAACCAGTTGAGAAGAACCAACGAAGCATCGGCATAATCTGACCACATTCTTACCTCAATATTTACATGTTTGACAGAAGAGAGGTTGATTTTGCTCCTACATAGTTTCAAAACAGGAATACCCGTACGACAAACAAAGTCAAAGGTGAACAGACTTGGAGTAGATAACTCAACCGTGCAATAGTAAGCAGGATCCCCTACTATAGTCAAATTGGTAAGTGTAACACTTGATATGCAGAGGCTTTGTGCATCAAGAACATTACAATACAGAATCATCAAATTATTCAAACTGTTTAATGCCGAAAAAGGCTCAGCACAACCATCATCGCCAACACAAAAGGCGAATGACTCTAGAGACAGGGTGGTTAATGCTGGCAAATTAAGGGACTTAGGAAATAATAATCTCTCATCAGTTCTAGGGGGACCAACACAAAGGTCAAGAGAGGTTAAAGTGTGACATGAAAAAAAGCAAGAGGAAAAGTGTTGAAAATCACAGCAGGCGTGGACTCTTAATTTCTCAACATTATGTGAAACAGCGTATGTGACGACCTTTTTGAGTAGGCGAGGATCCACAACACCCCGGCACAGAAATTCAACAGTGTGCAGCGGGGTTGACACATCACGAAGACACAAAATACGAGACACAAATCTATTGAAACTTTTGATCCTCGCAAAGTGTGAAGAACATAATATAAGGGTGGGAAGATGCTTCCAAATATGTCTCCATCTACTGGAGATTGTGCAAGTTTTAACAGCTTCGTCAGCATCCAAAAGGGATAGTATGCGAAGAAGAACACAATCGGGTAAATCACTGATGCGATCTTCTTTTACATCATCGTTATATTTTTTCTTTCCTCGTTTCATTGTCTGAGAAGCTGCGAGTTAGAAGCAAATCAGAGGCAAGTATTGAAAGGTATGAAACAAACATTAAAAAAATAGCAAAATTGAAAGAAGATAACAAAGAAATCATTTTTGCTTTAGGATGAGATATCAAATCCAATTGGACTTAATTATTGATTTTTTATCAAACGACTTATTCATTAAAACATCATACATAGTCAAACATCAACTTTGTCTAAGGAAGACCAAACGCGCATGTTTTCACTATAATTAAGTTTAATGGGAACAACCAAAATCAATTCACAATGATGAATTGAAAATGTAGATTAATTAAATTAAGTATGAGAAGTGATACCCTATTTAGTGATGAGACTTATTAGCGTAAACCCTAAATCTGAATTGACTGTTGAATTTTGCCTAACATGAAATACGAATGGAACCCTAATAATCTAAGTATGAAGAACACTTAACAATGATGATGCAAAACTTACCAGGGATTGAAAGTGGTGCTTGAAACGGGGAAGAGAAAGAAGGGCCGAGTTCGTCAGTGAGTGACGGAAGTGACGAAGATTGAACCGGTTCGCGCGTTTCCCTTTTAAACACGTGAGTTTTGAGAATTTATTAAACATTTGAGTCTAATTGTTTGGTCTATCGATTTTGGTCTATCGATATACATTTTGTCCTAACATTTTTTCTTTGAGAGAATTTTTTTTTTTTTTTGGGATTCTTCCAGAGAATCTTGTCCTATTATTTTTTTAAGGTTAAGTATGTTTTTAATGTCTATAAATATGGTGTATTTTAAGGTGAGGGAGCAATTAAGTCCCTCACCGGTGAACCATCTATAATATACCATTAAATCTTTAAAAATGATTTTAAGGGTTTAGATTTTATTAAAAAAAAAGAGAGAGTAACACATGCTTTCCTCCACCCAATCCCTCCTCTTTTTTATTTTTCCAGCAAAACCTTCATCCTTCTCTTGCTTCCTTTCTGTCTTATTTCCTTTTCTACTAAACTATATAGAGAAAACCTAGATCAAAAAAACTTCAAACCTTGTAACAGTGGAAAGAGAAAACTCAAATCAAAGAAATTTCAAATTTTGTTTATAACAATGTTTGACGCTTGACAGTTGATTTAAAAACACAACTGAAATGAATTTCATATGCCTTAACATCCCATATCTAAAGATTCATACATATATGATATGTTTAATTTTTATCGGCAATTGATAAAAACACATTGATTGGAAATCTAAGAATTTATTCAAAGCATTTTGCCTAAATTTACACTAAGATCTAATTTTTCTACGTATGAATAGCCATAATTTTTAGTTTTATTTCGAACATCGTAAACTTGATCATCCTTGGTGTTTTGTGTTTGGCAACAGACCACTATCTTCATGTATAACTTATGTGGTTAGCACCTTTTGTGGAAGAAACCAACTATGTGAGGAATTGGGTGGAAGAAGGCATATGTGTTACTTTTATTTTTTTAATAAAATCTAGACCCTTAAATCATTTTTAAAGATCTAATGGTATATTATAGATGGTACACCGGTGAGGGACTTAATTGCTCCCTCACCTTAGAATCAACCCTATAAATATATCAACTTTCTTTTTTAATCTCTCTAAAAAATTTCTTTAGATTTTAATCCCTATAAAATATTCAATCACCACTTTTACTCCCTATTTTTATGTCAACTCGTGTGTAAACTGTATTTTTTAATGAAATTATGCATAAATGTGTAAAATATTGTAAAAATCTCTAAAAAAAAAACTAGAATATTTTAACAAAAAATAAATTAAATATGAATTTTTAACATTTAAAAATATAAAAATTCACATATAATTCATGTTTTGTTAAAAAATTATAAAAAAAAAATGTCTTCTAAAGAGATTATTATAATATTATAAATATGAATTCTAATTGTCTGCAAAATTTTACTAAAAATATGAATTTTACATACAAGTTTATTTAAAAGAAAGGATAAAAAATGAAGTTAGAAATTTTTTGGAGACTAAAAATTGAAAAAAAAATTTGCAATGATTAAAATGAAAAAACTTATATATTTATAGAGTAACTAAACGTTTTTTAACGCAAGAAAACATAACGGATATTAAAAGTACAGTGAAAAATATGCTATAAAGTCGCATGTGCGAGTGAAAACAACTGTGAAGTTGTTTAAAATTACCATGTGCGAGTAATATGGTATAAAATTAAAGTGAAAGGAGTAATATGAGCGCTGCGTTTGTTTAATATGTCTAGTATAAACAACGGATAGCACTTGGGTGACATTGTGGTTGGTGATGTTGGTGACATTGGCCAACCACAATGTCACAAGTATATAAAAAAACAAAACATCCTTGTGAGAGAGAAAAAGAAATCCACTTATGACATTGTGGTTGATCAATGTCACCAACCATAATGTCACCCAAGTGTTATCCTAAAAACAACTATGAAGTTGTTGTGTTTACTAAATACGATTCTACAATTTTGAATAATAAGATAAGTTTTTCTTGTAATTGTCCACATCATCTAGTATTTATTTTGCAATCCAACTCAAAAATCACTTTTTTAGGGAACTAAAAAATCACCTTATTAAGTCTCAAGTCTCAACAATGTAATCCATTGTAGGCCTTGGTATAATTATCAAGCCTCACCCTCTGTTATAGTCACCATCGTGACTAGGGTTGGGAATAAGCCAGGCCGGCCTACAGGGGCGTACGGTCTGACCTGTTTTGGCCTGGCCTGACCTGACCTGTTTAGTAGATAGGTCTAGGATTAGGGTTTTTAGAAAGACTGTTTAGTTAAATAGGTCAGGATTAGACTTCCAGAAAAGCATGTTAAGCCTAATAGGCTGCCGTATTAATACTTATTTATTAAAACATGGTTTTTATATTAAAATAATTGCATACATTAAAAATATAAACACATTTTTCTCTATCTATTAGTCCCTTAATAGGCTTTGTTGTTATAGATTTTAAGCAGGCTTTAAACTAGTTAAAATTTACTTGTAGTGAAATAGGCTTTTAAGTAGGCCTTAAGACTTGATTAGCCAATTTAATAGGCCAAACGACTATTTGATGACCTTAATGTAAAGTAGGCCTGGAAGTAGGCTTTCAGGACAGTCCAGACTTTTAAATAGGTCAGGCCAGACCAAGAAAACAACCTATGATAGGTCATAGGCCAGACTTAGGCTTGTAAATTTTTTCGTAGGCCAGACTCAAGCCTATCAAAGTCTGGCCTGGCCTGACCTATTCCCACCCCTAATCATGACATTACAATAGGATGCGAAAGATGAAATAAAATTACACGCATCATCACAAAGATAAGCACCCACGCTCACAATCTTTTATGCTTCAAAGAATGTCACATCAATATTACACTTTGCAAAAGCTAGCGACAGAGGTTACCAAATTATTTGATCTAACTGTTGATAGTGTGGGTGATGCACAAAAGGGGAGGATGTCGAGCATATTGCCATGCATGGACTAAACTAAGAAGACAGATGAAAAACGCAATAAATGAGGTTCAAATTGTGTTTCAATATTTGATTATTTTTTTGTTGTTTAACCATTTTTTTTAAGGTAATTTGTTCGTAAAAGGTTGAACACATTATTAACAAAACATTTAACTTCAGTTTAAAACATACATACATACAAGGTAAAGTTAAATCATAAAAAAACTAAACGTAAACATAAAGAGAGAAAGAAGAAAGACACAAAGATTTATCATGGTTCACTACCTACCTGATAACTAGTCCAGTTCACTCGGTCCATAATAATACCACACTTGACCAAAAAAGGACAACTAACAAAAAAGTGACAAATCAAATCTACAAGCTCATTACAAAAAAAAAACAATAAATGCCGCCAGTAACAACTATAATTCTCCTTGAAAAGTGATTATGTCGAGTCTGAATCCTATCCTGAAGTAGTTGCTAAGAGAAAACGTTCATCTTGAGAGGAGACAGAGAATTCCAGATCCTTGCAATAAGTTGCACAATTTTTGCTGACCTCTCGTCCACCACACTAGCTTTTATATGAAGGGATTTATAAGTCGATCACTGAATAAATACTCGATGAATCATTGCTCCAGACCTAAAATTATATACTTTCACGAAAAGTCAGACTCTCTAAAGCCTATATGAGTTATCCTAAAATTACAAGTTCCCACTCAAAAGGATCCCTCGTCCACTTAAGATCTCAAACCCATTCAGATCCTTCTCTCATGGTTAAATCAATCACTTTAGTTTCTTTCTGAATAGAAACTTGAAACAATCTAAGCAAACGAATTATGAAAGGAATACCTCCCAACTAAGGATCTTTCTAAAAATATGTAGATCAACCATCTCTAACTTTCCTGAGGATACTACCAGAGAACTAATCAATAGACTTAGGCTGACCTGTTTCAATAATATTTTTTCACAAAGCCTCCCTTCTAGTGATCAACCTCCAACGCCACTTCCCCAAAAGGGCAAAATTAACAAATCTTAGATTTCTGATACGCAATTGTTCTTCACTATTGGACTTACAAACATTTGACTATTAAAACAAATAGAATATTTCTCGCTCCTTTAGACTCCTTCCACAAAAACGGCGTTTAATCCTCCTCACAATCCGTCTTTAAACATCATTTGACATTTTTAAAAAGTTTCGTGAAAGTTTCACCAAAGAGCGTTAAGACCTAAGAACGATAGCGAAATGCAATTAAGGCGACTATGATAGTCAATTACATCAAAATCGTAAACAACTTCATCTTGCTGAGATAAATATTGAACTCGTCAATAATAACAAAAGAAAATAAACTTGGCATGAGTAAGTCAAAAAGTAGAACTAAACCTGCTAAAAACGAGACAAGTGATGAGCGAAAAATTCACCAATTTAAAACACTCTGTCTTAATTGGAATATGAGAGCAAAAAAGTCTTACACATACTCTTTATACAAGAGAAACAAGTACAAATATATCTCGCCTTATGACATGTTATTTTCTTAACACCTAGTGTTAAAACTTAAAGCACTGCGCCATTATATTCCTCGTGATTAGGGGTTGTGAATCATTATATAATAAATAATTATATACTACACTTCAAAAAGCTTAAAGCACTCGTCAGTATATGCCTTGTACGTAGGGGCTGTGTATGTGGACAGTTAAAATAATACTAGGGCAGAGATACAATTCTAGGCAAGCCACATTGGCTTGCTAGTTGATTCAACTGAGTCGCCTTATGTTTAAATTCACCTTATAAAATTTGAATGACTCATTTTACTTCGACTTGTCGAACCATCTCCAACTCTAGACAACTTTTTAAAAATCTCAACAACGTCGTTATGAAAGAAGAAGCGAGAATCGCTTTGACAAATACACAACATCATTGTCCTTCACCTAAATAACTAAGGTAGGATAGGAGGCAAGTAGAATTATTATATTCCACAAAAAGAAAATAAAGCTATTATAGAATTTTCCTCTATTGTAGATTTTTTATTACCTGCGCACGCTGCGCACGCAGCACTCTAGATTATCTAACGTGTTCCACGCTGACTCATCTACAGCTAAAGAATATACTCTTTAGATGCTTATATATACTCCTGTCTATGTACCGCAGTAGCAGAAGTTTCCGCTAGTACGGCAACACGTAACTGCATTGTTTTTGTTTATCTAGTAGTCCATTCTAAGCACGTGGCTGCATTAAAGATTATTTATGTTTTTTCTCTACGTATTTGTGTAAAGGTGAATTAATAATAAATTTTAAACTAAAATCAATTATAATAAATAATGGAAAGAAATAAAATGAATTCGAATCGGGAAAGAAAGTGTACGTAACTGAAGAAAAGAAAACAAAGTGACTTGTTCCGTTTTGGACAAGTAAAATCCATAATCAACATAGGAAGATCAACTTCACCAACCAACCAACCTATAACAATAAATTGATATTATTATTAATTTTTCCATTAAACGATAAATACGTACCTGTTGGTAGTAGCAACTTCACTCAACTGAACTAACTAACTTCTCCCTGCAACGATGGGTTTTTGTCCGTGTTTTGGAGATGAAACTTCCGAAGTTCCACTAGCGGATCGTGACCCGGTTCTACTTGTTTCGGGCATGGGTGGCTCCATTCTCCATTCAAAGCCCAGGAAATTCGGGTTCACCACTCGTGTTTGGGTCAGAATCTCCCTCGCTGACTTCGAGTTTCGTAAGAAGATTTGGTCACTCTACAATCCTGAAACAGGTACTTACTTACTACTGCTACTTTCTATAAACTTGTTTCAAGTTTCCATTTATATGCATTCATTTCTCACACTAAATTAAGTAATATCAATCAATTTTCAGGTTATACTGAATCGTTAGACAAGAAATCTGATATTGTTGTTCCTGATGATGATCATGGTCTCTATGCAATTGATATTTTAGATCCATCTTGGGTAATCAAATCATATATCTATTTTTTTTTAACACCTGTTACTTTCAGTTCTGTGCATAATTTTTTATTTTATTTTTTAACTCGATATTCAGACCAATGACCAACTAATCTAAGAGGTCCAATTCCACTCCGTATTTGAAGCCAGATGGAAGCTCTGTATGGACCAACCCACCAAAATTGGCATCGGCGGAATCGAACCTTGAGACCTTGAGAGAAGTACACTCCAAGGTCTCAAGCCAACACCACCAAGCCAACCCAAGTGGGTTTGTTCTATGCATAATCAACTAATATAACAAGTTGTTACAACTTATTAACCATGATCATGAATATCATTAACCATAATTTTTATGTGTATATATGAATACCAATTGTGTTTAATGAATATCTTGTATATTTGAACATAACTTTGATGGTTAATGGATATCTATAAAACACAAATACTCCTCGGATTATGTTTGTCTTGGTGTCGGATACGTACGCAGACACATATGGTTACATTGATTTATGTCATTTTTTGAAATTATTATCAACGTTGACAAGTCCGTGTCCGCTGTCCATGTCTGAGTGAGTCTGTGCTTCATAGATAGATAGATATTATGTATATTTTATTTTACCACTTGAAAATCATGGTTAAGGATATTCAAAGTCATAGTTAATTATATTTAATGGATGATTAATGAGTTGCAACATCTCGTGATATTCATTAAATGTCTACTGAACCTAATTAACCACATATTCCAATTGTGTTAGCAATTATGCTGTCGAAATTTGTTTGTGAAAATATCCTTTCTGATATTTTGATTGGGTCTTTCTTATGCTTAAATTTAATGTTTCTTTTGTGTTATGTGTTGCTGCAGTTTGTAAAATGTGTACATTTGACAGAGGTGTATCATTTTCATGACATGATTGACATGCTAGTTGGATGTGGATACGTCAAAGGAACCACTTTGTTTGGATACGGATATGATTTCAGACAAAGCAATAGGTAGTGTTCTTGTAAACTTCATTCAGTGAGTGGATTTAAACATTGTCTTAGTAAGTAAGGATTGCTTTCTAGCTTATGAAAATAGCAGCGCTTACAACTTTATATACGTTATAGTCTATAGATAAGTTAAACGAGAGAGTTTTTGGAAAAGTTGAGATGCTGAAAGCCTGAAACCCATTTGAACGTATAGAAGAGGCTATAGTTTGGGTGATCTGTGTTCATTGCAACATCATTTCAACCTTTCTATTCTTACACGTGCTTATTTGAAAACTTGTTCTAAAGCGTGTATTTTATTGCTGTTGTATTTGATAGGATGGACAAGTTAATGGATGGCCTCAAACTCAAGTTGGAAACTGCTTACAAAGCCTCTGGTGGAAGAAAAGTCAATATAATTTCACACTCCATGGGAGGGGTTTTGATCTTGTGTTTCATGTCACTTTACAGAGATGTGAGCACAGTCTTTCTCCATCTCTACTTATGAAAGTCGTGCTATTTCTACAATGTATAAGGATGAAAATCAAAGTGGAATCGGTGGTTATTTATGTTGTTGCTTGGCAGGTGTTTTCAAAATATGTGAATAAGTGGATTGCCTTGGCTTGCCCTTTTCAAGGTAACTCCTTTTCCTCTGTTTTTACGTGCTTCCTTTTCTTTGGTGTAATTTGATCAGCACATAGTCAATTTTATTGGTCCATGATTCGAAGTTTAAAAACATTTGGATATGAACATACCCTTCTTGATAGCCATATGATTATTAAATTAAATGTGAATTTCATGAGATGAAATATTATTAATGGTACTTAATTATTGATAAGTATGCCATTCTATGACTAGTTATCTTTATCTTCCATTCTTATTTGATTGCATGTTTTTGTCTCGTTAATTTTGATTAGCTAGGGCTCTATTAGGGGTTTGATTTGTTTCTGACATTTGTCCATGGACTAGATTGAAATAAATACCAAGCCATTCCAAAATTTGGTTACTAAGAGTAATAACTAACAAGTCTACTATAAAGTATAAATAAATATTTTGATTTGATGAAAGTGACAGAAAATGTGTAACTAATCCCTTGAAAAAATTCCACTGCAATGAATGAAATATGTCTATGAGCCAAAAGAGATTTAGAGGTAATTGATTTATTTTTGGAGCTAATACAATAAGGTTTGTGGAGTTGATCGATCTATAGTGTCAATCATACCTAGTGGAAAGACGTTTAATTTTGTTGTTTGAATCACAAATGTAAAGGGCTCATCTCCTTTACACTCCCCCTTTTCCAATTTTATAGATGTCTTAACTATCTAAGTTTGAATACAAATTCCACCTGAACAGGAGCCCCAGGGTGCATCAACGATGCTCTATTAACTGGATTAGAATTTGTTGAGGGCTTTGAAAGCTTTTTCTTTGTATCAAGGTGGACTTTTCATCAATTGGTACATTCTTGTTCTTGGTTAACTTATCCTGTCATCGTCTAAATTGAATGTGGGGATAAATGATATTTCTACCAAGAAAAATCTTCAATTACCCTTTCAATTTTTTTATCAGGCATCATTGCCAAGGAAGTGGCCAATCGAGTTCAATTGAACTGTCTCTTCAAAGGAATGAGTTTGATGTGGACCAGGCTTGAATCCCTTTTTTTCTACACTGATGAACCTCTCTGGTGCCTGTAACAGTAATCCACTATTGTCTGCATTCATGTCCTCGTGTTATTGAGATGCCGAGTTTGGTCACCAGTCAACTCATTCCTTTGAGAATGGTCGCAATTTTTTATGTTGTGTGTGTAACTCATATTAAAACCACCAAGTTTTTTGAGATAATCTTATCACATTAGCTAGTTGAGTGTCCATCAATCTATGAGATGTTGGCAAATCCGGATTATAAATGGAAAAAGAAGCCAGAAATTCAAGTTTGGCGAAAGCATAAAAAGGATGGGAATGATAACGTCAATTTGGAATCTTATGGACCAACCCAGAGTATCTCTGTATTTGAAGAAGCACTGAGGCACAATGAGGTACTGTATTTGAACTTTTCTTTAGGTTGATGAATGTAATACGTGTTTTCATATATGCTATGAAATATTCTACCAATTCATGTTCATATATGGTATGAAATATTCGAGTAATTCATGTTGCGAACCTTTCTTTAATTTTGTTGCATGATTACAATTTTATGAAGTATTTTGTTGACATATGCAAGATCAAGCTTGATGTTTAATATATATATTAAACAATGATTCAAATATAATACTATAAAAGTAGATAAGTAAATTATAGGATCATATGTTACTAATATTATAGAAATTCTGCTAAACCTTCGAAGACACGTCAGTTTTGTGAATTTTAATATACTCAAAAAATCAATATACATTTTTATGGAAATTTTGTTATTATTATTATTGTTAAGTTTCAGAAAATAAACTTTGTTATCATTTTTAGTTGTTAGAATTTGAAAATCTATTTCCAACGACTAAATAAAATAACATATCACTTCATTTTTGTCACCATTTACAAGAACACCTTTTTTCCGTTTCATTTTTTTTTTTGGAGGTAAGATTGTTTTATCCTTTTTTTATGGTCGGCGTGTTGTTAAAGACTAATTGCCTTCTTCAGTTTTTCTGTCATCTTCTTTCATGTATCCTTTGACTGTGGTTTGGAGGATAAAACTTATTCTCCCATAAATTTGATTTCTCCTTTCTCGATAACAAAAAAAAAATTCTTTAAATTATTCAAATTTAAAAGTTTAACATCTATGACTACAGTTGACTTGTCTTTAAGAGAAGGGAAGTAAGAAGGTTAGCTATTACTATAACCGATTAATATGTATTCCTATACAATGGTTAAGTCGTAAGGGATTTTGGCCCAGTGGCCGATTCATTGGCATCGCATGTCAGATGTCTGTTCAACTCCTAGCCTTATGAGATGCCGCCGCGTGACTGATTTGTCAATTAATCGACTCACTTTGGCACTGTTGTTGGTCTGACCGATTCTCTAAAAACTAGCTGGCTTGCACTGCCTTTGGCCAGTCGCGAGCCTTATGAGCAATTATGGGTTGCTCTTGTATCAGTACTTTGTTGAATCTGCCAAACTGGCTGCTTTGGGCTTGGTCTTGTCCTGTTTTCAGGTTAGTTGTTGTAGCATAAGTGACCGGCTTCTTGGTTCAAAGGAAAGCTGTTGCATACTTACATGTCATTATTAAGTTTAAGCTAGTTTGGGTCTTTCTTTAATTAATGCCAATCAGAGTATTTGTGTTAATTATAAGAACTTTAAAACAAAGAAAATACATAATTTCACGTGTAATATTACGAAGGACTTATTATTTTCTTTTTTCCTTTTGCAGCTAAAGTATAACGGGAAATTAGTGCCAGTGCCCTTTAATATAGCTATCCTTAAATGGGCTACTGGAACTCGTCAAGTTATAAGTAATGCTAAACTACCGGACGGGGTCTCCTTCTATAACATTTATGGAACATCATTTGACACACCTTTCGATGTTTGGTATGTCAGTAAACTGCTATTGGAAAACACATGTATGTCTTTGAATTAATTTAGTTTGAGATGGGATGGTTTTATAGAAACTGAATCGCCTCACAAAACTAATAAATACTTTACATAGTGAACTTTCTCAATTAGCTGGACTGATCTTGTTTCTTTATTACATTTCAAAAAGCTTTTTTCTTTCTTTCATAATTTTGATCGAAGGAAGAAGGGTAATCTCATCCTCGGTAAATAAATATTATTGCTGTAGGTTTATTCATTGGGTCCATCATCACAAAAATTTAGATGAAATATCCTTTGCTCGATATTTGTGAGTTTCTACAATATTTTTCTGATATGTCTTGCCCATGCCTAATGCAGCTATGGTTCGGAAAAATCTCCAATAGAGGACTTATCTGAAATATGCCAGACACTGGTGAGTCACTTTTTTATCTTATATTTCAATGACAAAGACCACCGATAAGATTCTTGTATCTTTATTTTATAAAAATAGATAGCTTATTGATATGTCTTGCATCATTTTCTATCTTTACTGAAAAGCTAGCGTTTGTTATAACCGCAAAAAGAAATCCTTTATTAGATTTGGATTTCAAATAATTCTTGGACTTGGGTGGTAGGACTCGTCTACAGACACTGTAAACATAGAAGTACAAAAAAGAATATCGCCAATTTTTCTTAGAATTTAGTTTGGGTCTAACTCAAGCTTACAAAACCGGCTTTGTAACCCTTAAAAAAAAAAGGCTTTTTAAGGTGAGGGCTGCCCAAGCTTTATAAACACTAAGGCCATATCTCTAAGCAATGCGAGATTAAATGAAGGCAACCCAAATGCTGCAAGTAGGCAGCTAGAGGTGGACCACAATGAAGGCAAAATTTCCAACAATTTTGCAAAAAAATATATGCTCAAATTTACATCTTACCGAGGGAGATATATATTTTCATATGAAAATAAATAATTCATGATATAGGGTGTCAGTCAAAAGTGGAACTACATTAGGAATGTAAGGTAGGAAAGAGATAAAAAGGTTGGGATACTCTGTTAGGCTGAGATAAGAAGATGGGGGAAGTGAAAGGTGGGCTAGATTCAAAAGTGTAATTGGGTGGGAGGTACAAGTCCCTAGAAATATTCTATGTTACTGTTTCTCCTTCTTTAGTGATGTTTCATAAAATCAGATCTTTCAGTATCAGTCTCCTATCTGTAGCTTTCACAATCAAATGGTGATGCCATGTAGTATAAGCTCAATCTAATTAATTAAATAATCTAAGCAACAATCAGATTTTAATTGTTTTTGACATCTGGCTTGTGATACCTGATTTCTAAAATATCTTTCTTTAATCTACTTATGAAAATGCTCTATATAAATTTGTCCAAGTCCTTAATATTTGTGTAATGAGTGCTCTGCTGCAAGGGAATATCTATTAGTAATAGGCAAGCAGATCAAATAAAATTGCTGCTTTTTAGTTATTTTTGGCTATGTTTTTGCTTTTGGTTTTCGTCCTTGGGATGGCATAATTATGTCATTTCTTTCTAATTTCGGTGCATATTCATGTTTGTGTATTGAGGAAAATAATTCTTTTTATTTCAGCCACAATATTCTTATGTTGATGGAGATGGATCTGTTCCTGTTGAATCAGCCAAGGTGCTCACTCCGATCTTTCTGTATTTTTGTACTAAACTGTAGCCATGTTGATATTATCATATTTACTTAGGATTTGGCTATAATGTCAAATTATAATGCTAAAGTTAATTAATCACGTCATTCTAAGAGTTAAGCTTTTCAAGGAAATTATTTGTTGAGTTTTGAAGATTGATGTATTCGGCAACCATATGGATATAGGCCAGATAGATGGATACAGATATCTATCTGATGTTTCTTAATATAATAGTTCCAAATTTAGCTTTGGATAACAATTCCTTAGGAATTTGAGGAGTTTTGTTGTCTCATGTCACAGGCCGATGGACTTGAAGCCGTTGAAAGGGTAGGAGTTGCTGCTGAGCACCGTGGATTATTACATGATAAAAGTGTATTTCAACTTATTCAAAAATGGTTGGGTGTTGAGCCAATGGTTAGCAAGCAATCTAAGACATCAAAAGTGGTAGATACGTATGCAATAAACCCTATGGTCCTCTAAATTAGTTTGTTTCCGAAAACAAGGGTCATATCCATAACCCACGTGCTTGTGTTCCACATTGACTGCTATCCTTTTTTAGAAAAATGCAAGAAACCTGTAAACACCTAAGCTGCCATTATTTATGCAGCAAATGGTTTGGTGCTAGCTGGTGTGGTATAATTTAATTATGCATTGTATAGTAGAATTCATTATTGGGCGGTGTACTATATTTGGTGATCATCGAGCAAGATGTATCTTTTCTCACATCTTGAAGATGCTTGGCTGCTGGATGACTTAGTCTCAACATGTACTATTATTATTTGAGCATTCTTATCAATCTTCTTTGATTCAACATGTTCAAATGTAAACTCTACTTTCACTGTAAGAAAGACAATATTTCAAATGAGCACTAAATTATGGTAGATTTTTTCTTATTTTTCTTTTCATCTTACGACTTGTTCCAAGTTCCAACTCAATGAGTCATTGAAAAACTTTTCCCTCTACAGAGCCCTAAAAAGGTAATTCTCTCAAAAAAAATTCAAAGGATTTTCTTTAGAGTGGATTGAGGGGGAAAAGATTGCTTGAGTGAACTGGAATGTCAAAAATAGGTGGGTGAGAGACTTAGATTTGTTTAACATAGCTCTTTTGGGAAAATACTATTGAGAGAGAAGCTTTAATAGAAAAAAAAAGCAAACAGAAATTTCTCTACAAAATGGTCATTGACTATGCGTCTTCTGCAAATTGTGAATTGGAAACAACTAAATCATCTTTACTTGTCCTGTATCAGATTGGATATGGTAGCGTTGTTTAACATTCTAGGAAATTTGAACTCAGTTCTGCTTTGTTATTATGGTAAAACATATCACTGATTTTTTATTGGTTTGACAACAATCAAGAAGTGCAACGACATTTGGCAACTTGTTTATTGGCGTTGATACATAGGATAGGAACCATATTTGTTTTAAGTCCTCAAATCTGAATACTGAGGTGTTGGAAATGATTAAGAATAAAGATTGGTCATGGATAAAAGCTAATTTTGAAAATGAGTCATTGATGGTCAAACACAACTTCTCTTGTTTAGCTTGATATCATTTTCTTTAATTGTATTTCATGTAATTTAGCATAGGTATGTAATTGTTCTGATGTGCTGGCAGCTGCAATTGGCAGTTTTTGTAGCTTTGAAGGGTGCAATGGATTTGTATTTTTTTGTGTGCAAGTTTTGCTGCTTAAGTTATCTGTCTTTCCTCGTTCTGAGTTTCTGGTAATCTGTCTTGTCTGCTGGTTTTGTTGATTGTTGTTAGACAGTGTAAGGTTTAGAAAGAGTTCATAAAAAAGGATACTTGCACTTTATAAATCAATTTTATAACGAGGAGTTATGTTAAATTCGAAACCTAAGATGATATCATAGTTCTTCCATTAGAACAACCATCATATTATCCATGCACGAAGCTCGTTAATAGTGTTTGGTGTGAGTAGTTGTATATTCAAGACTATAAGTGATGACAGTCAGTTATTCATTATTTTTAGAGTCTTTTTATTTAAGTTTTACTCTTTCTTTTAATGTAGTGTTTAATTTAGAGTCATTTTAAATAAATTATTGTTTTTTATTTATAGAGTAAGTAATTTATTATTTATATAAGTTAGTGACATAAAACTATAAAAGAATAGAACAAGAAAACAAAGAAAAAACGTGCAACAAGTGGCTTGAAATTGATAAAAGGATTTGGGCTTTGACCGAACAAGTGGGTGTTGACCCGAGAGAAAAGAAGTCTTTAGCTTGATACAAGAAATATAAAAGGGCTAGCTGCACAGGACCATGAGGAATTGACGATTTTGGCACAACAGGAGCTAGGTATTCACGTTTTTTTGGAGAGAGAGCACGGAATGGAAGGAAAGCCGGAAGCAAAAACGCAAGCACGCATATAGAAGAGTAGCATCACGGGTTGAGGAAATTTGATGAGTATAACATCTCTCTTTGTAATTTCTTTTAACCTTGTTGTTTAAATTCTTTTATCATGAGTGGCTAATTTCCATTGATTAGGTCATAGATGATTTTGTTCCAGCTCATTCCTATGTAATTTGTAACTCTGAATTATCATGAATGTTATTCCAGGTTATTCAATATAAATTGTGTGTAATGCTTTTATGATTCTGACCCAATATAATTGATCTTAGAGATTATATGACTGCTGACACCAGCTTATAACTCAGACATATTTATGCTGTTCAATTTAACGGACAATCTAAGGATGGAAAGTTGTTAGGTTGTGATTCTAAAATTAACGGATTTAAAACCTTTGATGATTATAGGTTCACCTAAGGAATTAGGGAATTATAATTAGAAAAGAGGGCTCTGAGTCAAGGGATTGACCTGAGCTATTTTGTTAATTGTCGTAAACTGAATAACAATCATATGATTTAGATGCAGATTACTAATGAGTGATGGACAGATGAATCAAAAGACTTAATCATTTCTCTAAACATATTTCAAAACCGATTTTATTCTTCAGCCATTTATTTACTTTTTATGCAATCAAACCAACTGCCTAGGGCAACCCCCTATTTACATACATCTTGAATATTAATGAAATTGTCAAGTAGAGATTAGAACAGTCCCAGTGGATACGAATTAAATTATTACTTCGATATATATTAGTACGCTTGCTAAAATTATATCAATAAGTATAATAACTTAGGATAAAAATGTAACTTAAAAACATGAATATTGAACCTGAAATTTAGATAAGTTCAAATTACAACTAAAACAAACAAATATTCTACAACGAACGCAAAAGCAGATCGACAGATAAACATGTTAATGTCCGTCTTTCCACTAAATTTGAAACTTAAAAAAGGTTTATAATGAAAAACACTACTCAAATGCTATGAATTATATTCTATGGTGTTGGAATACTGTTTTTTTCATCACAAATATTACTTCTGTTTCAGTCCTAGTTATTGAGATGCTGTAGAGCTAGTGGTTTTTTTAGTCTACTAGACACTAGTAGAATTTTGTTTTATACTAGTTGTTGTCTTGGATGTGTTTTGCTGCTGTGAAGGACTGAGATTAATATTATTTTACATTTGTATTATCAAGAGTTTGAATATCTTTTCTAAATAATACCGTTGTGGTTAAAGGTTAATTTATGATAAAGAATGTTAGTAATTAAGATTACATGGAAGTCTAGTCAAAGTCAAAAAATGTTCAAATCCCAAACAGAGTTTCCACAAGCACAAAGCTAGGGCATTGGATTTGGTAAATTAATATATAAGGCTCGATAAAACAGACAGGAATGAGCATTCCCAGAGCTTGTTAGCTTATGATAGGATTCTATCTGAGAAAACACACACACAGAGGCACATGAAGCATGCAATTTTTTAATATTGGACTATTCCAACCAGAATCCCATTTTTTTTCTCCCTCATCACCTATGTCCCAACACAAACTTACAAAACAAACAAAAATGTGACTTTATTCAATATTGAAGAGGAAATTTATTATTGTTTGAATAAGACAGAAGTTCATGTTCTTAAAATTTGTCCTCCAAGCAATGTTTTTTTTCTTCTTTTTTCAAACTGGGTATCCTCCGCGCACGCAATTGCAGAGACTAATCCTCAAGTCTTGTGAGACCCAAATGGATGACAAACTACCCTTAAGGGTGTGTTTGGATGGAGGGTTGGGAGGGGAATGCTTACTTTTCTTTTTTAAATTACGGACATTATAAAATAAATTTTAGAAAATTGAATTAACAACATGATAAATGATCATATAATACTTCAAAAACACTTGATTTATTTTAGAAAAGCATTTTACATTGTTTGTAATTTTAAAAATAAAAGTGAGTCCTCCCCTCCTTTCCCCTCCTAAACCCTCAATCCAAACACACCCTAAGAGTTTTTAAGCTAGAGGAGACCTCCCAACAATGTTCTAAATGAAAATATTTCACCCTTAAATTTATAATTAAAACAATAAATTTTCATATACCTATGTTTTTATCTTTACATTTTCAATTGAAAAAAAGAAAGTGACTTTCAACTTTGACAGAGGTTGGGGACATCTAGGCCCGTAATTTCGTGGTACAAGCACTAGCAAATGCAGTCAAAGGAGTTTAAAGCTGTGTAAATAAATAATGCTAACAAATATCTTAGAAAATCAGAAGAAATATCTTTTGTATAAAAATGGTGTATTTATTACTCATTTATTATGGGACGGAGGGAGTATGACAAATGTTTGAACTATATTTACAAAATAAAATTTCATTCTATAAGTGCTTAAATACTAATGTCATTAGATTTCCTTAAAAAAAATGTCATTAGGTTACTTGTTAGCATGATAAAAAAAAAATTATACATGCATATAATATTATATCATTATCATATTATTTTGTTATATTACTCCTAGTTCATAAAATATCTTTATAAAAACCTCATAAGATATTTTTATACGACTAATATTAGATATAAAAGTTAGTTTATACTAGCTAATTAGTTACTACAATAGTTGTTCATCTTATTGTATATATAGGTCTTATGTACCCTTATAATTCATATTCTCTTATGATTCTCTCATATTCCATATAACTTTCCGTTTATTTTTTTCTACTTTTCTATTATCAATGACTTCTATGAAGAATAGTAGTAATAACTAATGTATACTAGCTAGTCTTTAAACTCCAAAACCAAAGAGGTGAATTGGTTAGTAAAATAGAAAACCTTAGAATATTTTCTTTTTGGTGAGACATAGAAAACCTTAGAATATATCTATACAAGTATATCATACGTATATGGTTACAAATAGTACCACTAAAACAGAAATTGAGCATGGGAACAAAAAGTAAGGAAAGGATATTGTGACCCACTACACGTTAGGATACTTTAAACAAAGCTTACTTTTCTTGGAAATATCTTTGGTAAGAGGGTTTATGCATGGATAGGAGTGAAAATTATAATCCTGCAACTAAGCAGGTGCACAGTGAGAAAGAAAGAGTAATTTGATAAAATATTAGTAATAGGTATTGTTTCCAAGAAGGCACGGGCACCCCGCTGATTTCTCCCATAAATTATCGATTCTCACTCGAGTTTGAATCAATGTGTGTCCTTCCATCATCGATTTTCCTGCTAGCTATTTGGATTTATTTGTTACACTTTTAAGTTTTATCAATTATTAATTGATTAGTCTTGTATTCATAATCAGAATGACAACATAGGAATGACAAATTACAAGCAAACAAACAGAAGAGCATGAAAGAAAAGGAAATTAAAAAATTACTATAAAAGAGAGATTCACTTTGTTGTTTTCTCATTCAATGAATCAGAAGACATGGGACATTGACCAACAATGAAGTCCTAGTTAAAGATAATTGTTTTTGGAGCATGCACATTTCTTAATATGATTTGAATGAGTTACTCTCTTGGTCCAATTTTTGTAAACCCTTTTGCACTCACAAAAGAGGTGCTTGTAAAAAGGAATAGAGGAAGTATTAAATTACATGTATATTCTCTAAACTTAAACTTAAATTTAAGCAAGAAAAATATGTATGTAGGTCGACTAAATACTATATATAAACTTTGTAAATACTTGTAAAAAAAAAACGTTGTAAATATTAAAAACAACTAGTGATTTATGAACTGTCTCTATTTCGATCGTTAACATGACTAGTGACATTGTTTTCTAATCTCATCTCCTCATGCTTTTTAGGACTTGATCACTACTATATGAATGAATGATTTATGATTCAAATGTTAATATGGAAGTTTAATCCTTTAATTAATGTCCGAATCTAAGAATCTTTGCTTATTTTTGGTTTAGGAATAGTCGTTGATGTTTGGAATCGATCTAACATTTATGCTTTGAATGCCTATTCTTGATTTAGGTCGCATAAGGAATTAGATACTTTAATTAAGCATAAAAACTCGAAAGATAAATTCATAAAAATTTAAAATCAATTGCCGAAGGCTACATGAAATCAGTTAACACTCATCCCCTAAAAATTTTCATCATATAATTGGCTTTGCATTCTTGATTTTGTAACATAAAACAAGTTAAACTTTACGATTATTTCTTTCTTAATCGTCTTGCTAATTGACATGCAACCCTTGAGTTTGATATCGGATTCTTAATTGTTTTATTGCCAGGAACGATATGATACACTTGTCGAGATCCTATCACGCCCTATCTAAAATTTGTGTCCACGAGAAAATGATTTACTTTTGTCATGGCACAGCTCTTTCAAACATATGTAGTATTTGAATCTTCTCTCCCGAGAGATCATCCACTTGAGGGAAACATGCCGGTATTTGAATCTCCTCTCCATAGAGATCCTCAACTTGAGGGGAGCATGTTTAATGTGATGTATAATGTTGTGTATTTAGACTCAAACGTCTAGAGAGCCCAAACATCTATCAACCATACCCTGGAACTAGTACATCCCGCCACAAGGTTGGGCCACTTGTTAGTGCCCTCCATTTTCCTAGCATATCGATGTTGAAAAAACACAATTCGCTACTCATTAGCCATTCATTCTACTCCGGCTCACAAACATCAGATCATCGAACCTAAAATATTTTCGAAGCTCCTTTTGAGCCACATTAGACAAACCCTATTTGGAGTTGGGTGATTAGCTTCCACACCTTAACGGACATTTTCAAGAATGGAAGGTATAAAACAAGGATAGTGCTAAGAATGAAGTTCAATAGAATTTTGCTTCCATTGATGCTTACAAATCTATTATTCCAAGATCCAAGCATGTTGTGGGTTTTCATCAACAACTCCCACGTACTTACACTTTGCTGGTCGGTCCTAACTTGGAACAGGCAGACCCAAATACCTGAAAGGCACTAAACCGTCTTTAAAATCCAAAAGAAATTCACTATAGTTGATTTAAATGACTCCTCAACATTCGCGTCATTAGAATACTCTTAAAGATATTTACTCGAAGGTTGGAGCCAAGCTCGACACATTAGAGGATTGTCTTGTTTATCTATAGATCATAAACATCGACCTCCTCTATGAACAAAGTATCATCTCGATATTGCATGTAGGAAATGTTCAACCTGAATTACCCATGGAATTTGGAAACCCCTAAATCTGTTCAGGATTTTACTTGCGAAACCATTCACTCAGCCCTCAACCACAAGAATGGAAAAACAGGCTTGAGAAAAGATGACACATAGTAGCAGTCACATGGACAAAACATTACAAGTTTGACAATTTGACAGTAGAAAAATTACTACAATACTAGAGCATATACACATGGACAAAAACTCCATCCTTTGTATGATTCTGTAATTATTCCAAAAATTACAGAGTCTAGTACTGATAATAAATAAAACTTGCCAATGAACTAAAAGCCTACATTCTCTAGATCAGTTAATCCCCAAAATTCACAGTAAGATATTCTACCATGACTAACTTTAATTAAGGCTACAACAAATAAATTATCCTGCAAGTTAGAATTAGCCCCCCCTAATAACCCTTCCAAATTAAAATGAAATAAATGCCAATACATCATTTTGCACCTTGATGACACTTTCTTCACTCTCAAATTAGCTATTCATGTAACAAAGTGAAAGGAGGACAAAGAGAGACATTGGTAGTCCTTGGAGCAAGTGTTGGAATAGCAGTTGGAACCCAATTATTGTTATTGCAATTTGATCCTTGATCAACAGATAATTGTTGTGGCTGATAGTACAAGTTCCTTGCTGCTTGTGCATGATAAGGATCAGTAGTAGTCCCAAAAACATTTTCATAACCAAATCCCTTAATCTCACTCTCACCAAAATTGTTGTTGCTTCTTTGATTTTGGTTACCATCATTTGCAATAGCCATTGGAATCATATATCCACCATTTCCTCCATAACCACCATGATCTCCACCACCATAAACAACAGAATTAGATCCAGAACTATTATCCATTGAAGCAGAATCCATGCTCATGATATTTTGTAAACCAAAGAAATTGTGAGTATTGTTATTATTATTCCCTAACTGTAGTTGATGAAGATCAGTAGCAGTAGTATAAGTACTATGATCACCAGAATCTTGTTCTTGTTTGCACCAAAGCTTTTGAGTTTGAGTACCATAAGGATAATTCTGTAACTGCATGTTGTTGGCATTGTAATGATGATGTGGTTGTTGATGTTGGAATGAAAGTGCATGCCAATTAGATGCATTGGTTGCTGCATAGATGGCTTGTTCTGTTAAATGTGAAGTGTTGTTGATGATGCTATGATCTTGTTCTGTTCTATGACCAATATCAACATTCACATGATTCAATTCAACTTGCTCCATGTCTTTTAAACGCTTTGCAGCACCACCAATTGGTAATGTGCTGCTCTCAAGTATGGTTTTGACATCATATCTGCTCATGTCAAAGTTTGTAACTGCACTCAGTCCTCTGAATTTTATTGCTGCCACATCATATGCCTCTGCTGCCTCTTCTTGTGTGCCTAAAAAAATTGATGATCACTTGGTCAAATATTTATTTTGTTGCTATATTTATATATGCTATAAATTAAAAAATATATAATTCAGATGCATATAGGTATAATAGCTATGTGCATGTGTGTATAAACAGTTTAGTACACATGCATATATCTATGTTAAAATGTGAGGTAGGTGAGACTATAATATATGTCTACATGTATGATGGTATAAGATTAAATAATGAAATTAGTTAGCTTACTGAAAGTTCCTAGGTAGAGATCTTTGTTGCCTGCAACTCTTCCAATCCTAGCTTGCCATCTACCATGTTGATGATGTCTGCAATCATATCATTCAAAAAATTAACAAGAAATGCTTTAGCGTATGTATATTTACTCTTTTTATTTATTTATTTAAAAGAAAAAAAACTTTCAATCCGAAGTTATTTCAATATCAATTCATATTTTTCTATTGACTGAATTGTTAAGTGGACATTTATGATTTTATGGGTCATTAATTTTATGTGAAGAAAATTTCATATACAAAGATACTATATTGGTTTTTATTTGGTCAAATGTATCTCATTACTCCTCGGTAAAATGGATGTACCTTAAGTAAAACCACTGCTTTTTGTGTGCCAATAATATTTATTGACACCGCGAGAAAAACCAATTATAATCAAATTTACTCTGTTTTTATTTATTTATTTATTTAAAAAAAAACTTTCAATCCGAAACTATTTCAAAAGCAATTCATATTTATCTACTGTTGTTAAGTGGAAATTTATGATTTCATGGGTCATTAATTTTATGTGAAGAAAATTTCATAAACAAAGACACTTTATTGATCTTTATTTGGTCAAATGTACCTCGTTACTCCTCGGTAAATGGATGCACCTCGAGAAAAACCACTACTTTTCCTGTGCCAATAATATCAATTAATGTACAATCAATAAATAAATTCATGCTCTATAAACTAAGGTTCATGAATCAAATTAGTAATAGTTCATGTGGTATTTGCAAATATATATACCTTCTCAATGATGCAACGTACTCTTGTCGAGTCATGTGTTTCATTTCTTCCACTTCTTTTTCATAATGGCTAATCTAAAATTCATTCATTGTTGACCAACACATAAAAATATACAATATCAACAAGTTGTTATCACATTAAAATATAAAGTTTTGCATTAAAAGGGAAAAAAAATTAAACAGACACATTCCATCAAATGAGGAAATTAATTTACTTTTCATTGTACATGGACACCAATATATGAATCACCACTGTTGCTTGGTTATTTTTGGTAACACCACTGTTGCTTGGTTAATGCCAAAAGACCAACATGTTCCTTAATTCATTGTGATAATATAAAGAGGAGCAAATTAAAAGAGTAAGTGGAAATTAACTCACTGGAAAATTTGTTGTAGTAGTTGTTCCCCAATATTTTAGTGCTGCCAAATCATAGGCTCTAGCTGCCTTTTCTTCTTTGTCATAACCTCCTACAATAGTACATAAACCAACACCAACAAATTTTAACACTCTTGAAAAGAATAAAAAAAAAAAATTAACAACCAAGTATTTCAAAGAATCATATCCCACTCACCCAAGTAAACTGCAAAACCATGTACATTGATGAAGACCATAGAGGAAAAGGGCATGCAAAGAACAAAAGTAATTGTTAAGTAATTATATTTCACTTAATCAATGTTAGTAATAAAAATACAGATTAAAAAAAATACAATAGGGAACATAAATTTGTAGATCTTACCTTGTCTTCCTTTGCGAGTCTGCCCCTCTCTTCTACAACTATTGTCCCAAAGGTGAGCTTCATATCTCCCTGTCCATCTATGCCTTCAATCAATTCAAAACCCTAAACTCACCATCATGCATTTCAAAAAAATATAATAAAATAGAAAGGCTAAGTTCTTTTTTCTTCAAAATAGCAAAAAAATACTTATAGATTTTTGTTCATACAAACAAATAAAAATAAATAAATAAAAAACCTTGTTACACCACGGTAAATGGAAGTTCTTTGTCCAAATGTATCAATGGATTTTCTAGGCACAGCACTTTCAACGACACTTGTTTGGTTGCTATCAAGTACAACTGCAGTTGTGGGTGGTTGTTTGTTTTCCGATGAGGAAATCTCACCACTCATCACATTTGCATTGAGAAGAGGCACCGATGAACTTGACTGTGAACCAGTACTCATGGAAAGTGATAGTGTCTGCACACGTGCACCACTTTCATTGTTATTGTTGCTGTTGTTTTCTGGCGGTGGTTGGTTTCTGAGCCATGTTTTTATCATAGATAAACCTATTGAGTTATTGTTACTTGTGCTACCATCACCACCGCCACCGTCACCACCAGCGCCACAGGATGCTTCCGCCTGATGAGGTGGAAGGTGTAATGAAGAGTATGAGTTGCTACCACCGTATTCTTGATGGTCGGTAAAAGAGTGTCCACCGAGGAAGTTTTCTAGCTTTGGTTGTGCTTGTTGGTTGTTGTTGTTCACATTTTGGTTCATGCATGATGTTCCCGATAGTAGGTTTTGGTTGTTGTAGTTCTCCTTCCAATCTGAAAAAATAAAAAGTTTTTCGTTAGTATAACATCTAAAAATATTTGAGTTTTCGTGATGTGATTCTGATCGGTTACGAAGAACTCAACTCATCTAAACTTTTTTAAAATTAATAAAAAAAAAAAGTTTCACATTGATTAATTAGAAGCATCTTATGGTATATTTCTCATAAAGTGCTAACCAAGGTGAAGCCTTGTACTAGAAATAGATAAGAAGAAAAATAAGATTAAGAGTATTATTATATACTAGTAATTTTTTTTCTTGAGGAAATTAATTGGCGATGAGGTATTGATGAAAGAAATGAAACCTTGAGTGGTGTGAATGTTGTTATTTGTGTGGAAAGCTTCATAAATGGAAAAAGGATGAGAAAGGTTGAGTGAATGATGAGGAGTTGTGTGAGAAGAGAGATCATAGCAGTGATCTCCTTGAACATCAGAACCTGAGATTTCATTAGGGTTGAACCCAAAACGAGAAGCCACCGTTTGATCTTGTGTTGATGGATGTTGTTCTTGTGGAGATAGAGAGAAACCTAACAAGTTCATAGATGCCATATGATTTTTTGTGAAAGAAAAAAAGACAGAGAGATCGGTGAGAACTCAAACTAAAGTGTAGACTAGAGGTTAAAATAGAAGTGGTTTGTGATATGCATGAAGTGGAGGAGGTAGCACAAGTTATGTGAAAATGAGAATGAAAGCAAGAAAAAAGAAGAAGGAGAAAGGTCAAATTCTTGAAGAACTCAAAAATTGAAAAACATTTATAGTAAAAATGAGGAAACATTTATAGTATACTTAACACATATACATAGTACATGTACATGTGAACACATCTTATACTATATTCTAGAATCTAGGGCACTTGGGATCTTTTCATCAAAAAATGTTTGCTTCATGGTTTAATCAAAAAGATATTCATAGGGCCATTTCGTAATTTGTGCACCAGTCAGATAAACATTGGGGGAAAATGTGATTTGTATTGTTTTCATTTAAGGCCTCATGACATTTATTAAGAAATTTTTTATTTTGGAAATTATTTTACAAATTCTCATCTTTTTAATATTATATAAATATTCCGTATAGACAATCTCTTCAAACAAAACATATAATTATCAATTATAGTATATCAAAAGGTAAACTAAAAATAATGGTCAGCCTATATGATGAATTTCTGAAACATACGATTATTATGAATGATAAATAAAAACGAACGCTTGACAAAAAAAAAAAACGAACGATATTGAATTGAGGAAGTATACTATGTATAATGTATCACTCTTAAATATCTGACTAACTTAAAGTTTCATAAATATTTTATATTCATGCATTGTTTTTTCTTTATTATCGTTAATAATTACTACATTGCTTTTTTTCATAAATATTTGGTTTTTATTATAGTTAATAATTACTACTATGCTTATGTGAAATTTTAGATTCAAATTCGGGTTATCACATAGTATTTTCTTATGTATATAAGTGTTTATTTGACTATGTGTTGATCAAAATAATAGAAAGATAGAAATCGATCTCGGGTTCTTCCGAATGTTTGTTATTGGTGAAACTCATTAATCACTTGAGTTTATTGCTTGAATTTGTTGGAGGTAAATTATATTCGAGAGACTTATAGTTTTTCTTTAGGGAGACATAATTTTTATTTTTTTTAGGAACTTTAGGGAGACATTATTGAAATTAAATATAAACACTTCTCTCAACTGAAATAAGCCATTTTTTAATTATGTGTCCAAATATTTTTGTTTGAGTTCATGCTAAGTATTACTCTTATCATGAACATTGTGAAAGTTTAATGAGGTAAATTAAACTAGAAAAATATTAACGAGTGTCTTAAGGGTTTAGTGAGTTAATGATGTTGAAATTTTGAAACTTAAATATCCAATCAATCGAAAGTTGAAGTCTTTGACTTTTTTAATAAGTAATGTTTTAATTGTTAGCAACACCCGTTAAATTAAAGAAAATGTTAACTTATGTCCTTAAGACACAAATTAATGAGTCAAATGTAGAATTTTTTATTAAAATTTATACATTAAATCTAATTTATTAATTAATTAAATGCACAAGTATTAAGTGAGTATTTTTATTTTTAATATGCTTAACATATGTCGGCACAAATTAGCATGACACTTAAACTAAACATGTGTCTATATTTCATTTCCCCTCTCTCTTTGTTTGCTGTAAACACCTGTATATGTAAGGGGGGTAAGAAAGAGAAATAATAATTTCTGACAAAATAGCGTGACAAAAAATCACACGCAGGCAGCCCCTCTCCACACCCACTTGGAATGGACATTAGTCACCTCATGTCAGACCTTATTATCAGAATTCAGAAGTCAGAATTTTGCAATTTTACTTTTCAAAAATTTCTTTCTTTTCTACATGAACGAACAAACACCCATAACTTTCTCACATTCCATCTTTCTATCCCATATACCATCATATCACACATTATTCAACTGCTACAATCTCTCTATTTCATCATAAATGTCATGTCTTTTATTATATGTATTTTTCTTAAGTTAATTTAATGATAAATATATATTAATATTTGATTAAAAAAGTATTATATCTTTAATTTTTTTATACTGTAAAATGTGACATTCAAATAATTAAAAAAATACTTCTTTAGTGTCTTAAGCTTTGTTGGATATATAGTTTGTTTAGAGGATTGTTTCTTTTTAAGTCACAGTTGAAGAGATATGATATTTTTGTTGAATTAATTTGAAGAGATATGATTTTTTTTTTATTTGAACGTAGATTTATGAATGAGAGGCAATTAATTTTTTAAAAAAGTGAGAGACAATCTTCACATTTTAAACATATATGTAAGTTTGAGTTAGGTTGAACTTAGACTATGGTATTGGTATAAAGTCTATCAAAAACCTCTTGAATCACTTAATATTAGATTTTTTTATTTGACCACTAGAGTCTAGAGTCATACTTTAGATGTTTGTCCCTAAATCTGAAGACTTTGTTAAAAAATCACATTGAAAGAAAAAAAATATATGACATATGCGTTTGGTTTCCAAAACTTAAGTACTAGACAAAACATAATAAAGCAGAACAGCACATAACAAATTTTGATGGTATTAAATAATTTTTTGTTTTATATGATTTTTGAGGGACGAAATGTTATTTTAGTGTTTTAGACAACTTGTACGTGGGACAAAAAGTTGAGCTGTGGTTTGGTGAAGGACAAAAATTTTAGTTTTTGTCTTGTCCCTTGCCTCCCGTTTGTCATGTCCCTGAAACAGTTTTACAAATCAAACACGGGACAACTGTAGTTATTCTGTCATGTCCTTCATTTTTTAACAAATCAAACGTGTGAGTTTATTAAAGACAATTCTCGTTTCTTGAAAAAAAACAAAATTTAATGTTAATGTTTGCAAGAAGGTTTTTTCTAGATTACCTTTGAAAAATGATGGGTAATTTACCCACCAACCAATGAAAATGTGCAATTTATTGGTGGGGTCAAGATAGTTCATGAATATCACTTAAAAAGGTAAATGTTCATTGGTTGAGGTAAATTACCCACCATTTTTCATGGGTACTCTAGTTGTCACCAAGCAATAAACATACATATTTATTAAGAAGTCTTACATCACTTAAAATTGAAAAGGAAAAATGAGATCAAAGATTTTTTTTTGACAAAGAGACTCAAGATTTTTTTTTAATAAAATGGTCAAAATAACTGATAATAATTATTTAAATTTAGTTTGGATAATGGATATCAACAAAATTCCAATAGCAGATTGTTCAAATATATTATTATCTCCTGGTTCGTCCTAATCATCAATCTGCTCCCCCGGTACAGACGGGAGTCTCCCTCTTTTTGTACTTTTCGTTTCTCTCACTAACTAAGATACTCTCTCTCTCTCTCTTCCATGCACAGACCCACAACACAATAATTCATGCATGACAGACAACCTTTTTTTTTTTCCGTTTTAAATTATGGTTCAACTGCTAGTAGGGATACGATACTATGATCACATCACTAGTAATATTTTATTATTAATAATAAAGTTGATATTTTTGTGTTCAATATTATTGGAGAGTAAATTTCAACACTCAATGTACTTGTAATATTAGGTTTTATTAAGCTTGAAACTATTAGTTGAAAGAAGATAATCAAGAAGGCTTAAAGAAAAATAGGTAAACTACTAGTAATTAATTAATGTATTGTAGTGCTAGTGGTTATAATAGGAAAATAGAGATGCACGGGTTTTGCACATTGTGCCCCTATGAGAGGACAACAACCCTTGTCTTGCGGGTTTTATATTTCATTCTCAAAAGTTTGTGAAGAGACAAATTGGAGCTAAATCTAACTCCTATGCTTCCAATATCGAATATCTCAGATGCAGTACACTAATATATAATTATGTGTACAGTACACACCTGCAAATTGATGTTTAATTTAAAAAATAATTGATTAATTGTTTTTTTTACGCAAGAAATAATCAATAGAATTCCCAAATACTCCCTCCAAAAAAATAATAAAAGAATTCCCAAATACTCTAATGTGTGTGTATACACACACATCAATATAATCTAATTCTAACATAAACTTTAAAAAAAGTTACAAAGGTGAATCTTCCTCATTTTTAATAAAATAACACTTTTTTCTCAATAATAATCTTAACTCCAACATAGTGAGGCAAATAATGGCTATTCAGCACCTATTGGTACCGACGGAGCGAACACAATTGGTTGGAAAGGAAGCAATACCGGTCATTTCAATATCCAGAGTGCTTATAATTTGCAACACGGAAATGACAATCATGTTAATGGAGATTGGAAACAAATTTAGGCTTGAAAGGGCGGCCCTCATCGGATCCAAACTTTCATGTGGATTGCGGCTCATAGTTGTCTTCTAACCAATGTTCATTGAAGTAAATGGGGAGTGGGTGTTTCGCCTACTTGCTCTATGTGTGGGAATGAGAATGAGAATGTTATCCACGCGCTTAGGGATTGTGTCCCTGCAACCCGTATCTGGCTCAGATTAGTTAGGTCAATTTAAATTACTAATTTTTTCTTCTCCTAATTGCAGGGATTGGATCTTCAAAAACTTGAACAACAAAGACTTTGGGGAGCAAGAGGAAAATTGGCAATCTATTTTCATGGTGACATGTTGGCACCTTTGGACTTGGCGAAACAAATCCATTTGTGAAGAGGCCTTCCGATGCCCAAATGATCCACTCTTGGTGATAATGAGGAAGGTGAAAGAGATTGAGATTTTTGAGCATACTTGTTTAACTGGAAGGCGTAGACAAAAGAATACCATTTACATCGGTTGAAAGCCTTTGCATAGGGAATGGATCAAGCTCAAATGCGATGGAGCTTACAAGGTTCAATGAACATTGCGGGATGTGGGGGTCTTTTTCGCGACTCAGATGGTCAATGGCTACAAGGGTATACCCAAAGGATTGGAGCTTGTGATGCCCTTCATGTTGAAATGTAGGGAATGCATACAGGAATGCAAATGATGAGAAGACAAGGATATACAAATCTTATAGTGGAAGTGATTCTAAGTTTTTGATTGATATGGTAACAGGGAGCTGTAAACTTAATGGCGTAATACCCTTATTTTGGTTCGTCATATCCAATACCTCTCAAAGTTATAGTGGCATGTTATTTTTAAGCACACTTGGCGACAATGAAAAAGATGCACTGATTGGCTAGCTAGTTTTAGTCTCAACCAGAGTTCATGTGATGTGAACATTCTTGAGGTTCCACCTAGAGAGCTCCAAAATCTCCTCTTTGACGACTTATCCGAGGCTTGCATGTCTAGGAGTGTTAGCGTGATTTTGTAGTTTTTTCTTTTCTTTTGGGCTTTGGCCCTCCTTGATAAAAAAAAAACACTTTTTTTTCTCTTACCGTAAAAACGGTGAAGGTCCTCTTTTATACATTTTTTTAGAGTGACGTGAGGAGGAATACTAGCAACACACATTCTAACACACATTTTTCAACACACTCCCATTGATTGATTGGTTAAAATTCACATGGGACCTACCAAATCATGTGGGTCCCATATACATTTGGTGGGTCCCATGTGAATATTAACCAATCAAAAAGAGTGTGTTGATAAGTGTGTGTTAGAATGTGTGCTGCTAGCATTTCTCTGACGTGAGTAACACACACTTTTTATTACTTATTTATTAATTACTAAAATTCATACCGGTCCTATTAAATTTATATGAGCTCATATTAATTACTTAGTTGAATTCACGCTAATTTTAATCGATAAAAAAGATTTTGTGGTAAAGTGTGTGTTGCTGCTAGTCTTTTTTTTTTTTTTTGAAGGATACTGTTTTTCTTTTTAATGTCCATATTAGATTGACCTCTTATATTTCATCTCCCGCATAAATACATATTACACATCCACTAATATTTTATCATCTTTTTTTGAGGAAAATATTTTATCATCTTTTTTTTTTTTTTGGTAGTGAAAATATTTTATCATCTTGTTACACCATATATGGTTGTAGAAAGAAAGAAAAAACCCACTTGCGCATAAATTTACACTATATTAATGTATGCTTTACTGTTTTAAAAAAAATGTATGATTTAGACCGATAAGTAGCTCACTGGTATGAGTTGAGATCTTTTTCTTTGGAACGGCAAAAAAGAACATAGTATTTCTTTGAACAAGAAAAAAAAAAAAGGAACATATATTAGGTAATGGGAATATGTATAAGGGAAACTTTATCCACTAAAGTGGTACAGCAAATTGAGATATTGATTAGTTATATTCGACCCTCCTATTAACCTTTTTCGTCCCCCTAACAATTTAAGTGTGTTGTTGATCCCAAATCTTGTTTGCTCGAATAGTTGCCTGTCTTTTTCCTTTTTATGGCTTGTGCCTGGCTGAGGTATCTTTACCTTCCGTGTTTTGAGTTGTGTGTGTTTTACCCTGTATTTGTTTTTCTGACATGCATGGTTTCTCACTTGGCTTCTTTGTATCTGCTATTTTCCTTTGTTTTATTGTTTGTAGCCTTCTTTTGTTGACAATGTTTCCTCTTGTTTATTTAATCGCCTTTAAAAAAAATCCTAATATATATATGTATAATCTCTAGTCTTGTTTTTATTTATGTGTAAAAATTGCTTAAGCAAACGGTCTATAATTTTGAATTTAAAATGGATATTGTTAACGAGTGTTTTGGGGCACTCTTTAAGGATTTAAAAATAAGAAATTATTTTATATAAAAGTTAATATTTCGATTTTCAATGCAATGATTACACATATTTTCATAAAAAAGTTATTCGTTAAAGGTTTAAAGAGTATCCGAGAGCACTCGTTATCGTTAGTATTTCCCATTTAAAATTTATAAGCATGTGTTTTATAAATCTGTAAGAATAGTTTTTTGAGTTAATATTTTATAGTTTCTTTGACTTTCATATATGTTTAATCACCAATTTGGTACTTTGTTTTTTGAATGGATAAAATAAATTCATCTGTATCGCCTAATGACTGTACTTTTTTTTTGGTTAAGTTGATGACTAAACTTAATCAATAAGAGAGTATTATATATGACCTAAAATTTTTGCTACTAGTTTATTAATAATAAACACGTAATTGACCTTTGTACATTTTGTTTTGGTCATACATAACGGGCTCATTTCATACTAGTTATAAGTGTGGTAACAAGGTCAAAACTCAAAACATAGAAAGAAGGAAAAACAATGCTTGAGGGAAACATGAGGTAGGAACTAGGAAGGGAGTGAATTGTTTAGTAGAGAGTTGAGGTGAGGATTGGTAAAGATTTATCTCGAAGGGTGTAATTCAATGCTGTAACTTTGACCATAAATAAAGGAATCAAAGACTAAGGTAAAACACACATGACCTTAACCGCTTTTATTGTAAACAATTAATTATTTACATTAAAAGGCTGTTGTTGGTGCCATCACCAATTGCCACCACCATAGTAACAAAGACATGTTTTAATTAATAAATGACATTGGTATTGTAATTGTAATTTTTTTATACTCCTTAACCCAATCTAAATATTAGCAGTGTTCATGTAAAATATTGTTAATTTCTCCTCTCTGATTTACACAATAAAAATAATGAGTAAGAAATTTTCCTATTGTTTATTTTGATTAAAAAAGTGTGAAAGGTACAAACTCTACTTACGTATTCTTTTGACGCGTCCAAAATGTTATTATAATTGTGTGTGCCTGAAAATTTATACTCACTCAACAAGAAGATTAAATCCCCTAATTTGACAAAGATAGTTACTTTTGACCTACAGTTTATAGTGTCAAGACCTATACTATACATACACGAATCATGAGCCATAACTTTTTTTTTAATTCAATGACCACTATAATTACTAGATTGTACATTAATAGATACTATGTACTTTGGAATGGATATTTGTATGTTGGAATGGATGTTTTGTATAGGAATTTTGATTCCACTTTGGTTAGAAATATTTAACCTTATTTCATACCAAAAAAATAGTTAACACAAAAAAGATACAAAAAAATAGTTACATGGAGGTTAATTTTCCTAGTTGGCTTGAAGAGTTATAGAGGTTATGTAGCATCGTTTTGTTTTGGCCAAATGTAATATTGATGGTGTAACTTAAAAATATATATTACTATTGATATTGCTCATGAGAATGGTTAGGATCATCTAATTTGGATTGATTTTTCAGTCTCATGATATTGTTCTTTGGCATCTTAGAAATAGATAGTCGAATTGCCTGTATTTGTTTAGGAATATGTTATTCAAAGTTACTCATGTCGATAGAGAAGACAATCATGGTTCAAACAAGTTGGCTAACATGAGATTAATGTTTTTGGTTTGGTTTGGTTGTACAACATTCTTGGCATTATTAGGAAGAAATTGAATCGTTATAGGTTGGGTCTACCTATGAATATATTTTGTTAGTTCTATACATTTGTTTCTTTTTTTGGTTCTCTCATGCATTGCACAATTTTTTTATTCACCGTGATTTTATTCCAATGAATTTTCTTTATAAGCTTTTAACGAGGCAATTGTTTATTGCAACCATTGTTATTATGTAACCATTGTTTATGAGATGGTTTTGAAGTGTCAGCCAAATTGGTATTTTATCCCTTCTATGTGATGCTTTTACACTCTATTTTATTTTAAAACATTAGTTAAAATTAAATATGGTTAAAATTATTTTAAAAAATTAGTTAAAAATAAATATGGTTAAAATTTTGATAACAATCCATTTAGGTATATTGGTTATGATATCTTAAATAATTTTTTGGATTAATCAGTTCAATCTTATTTTTCAATCATCTATACCTATATATAAAGAAAATATATAGGGTTTGTGTTTATTACGTTTCTTTTCACTATACTCATCATTTAAACTATTGCATTTATAATTTTATCATTATTATAATACTATTTAAATCTTTTATTAAAAAATTCAATTAAATCCTATGACAATATGAACAATTTAATTATAATAGGAACAATATTGAGCATTATAAAAAAAAACTAGTTTACGATAAAATGGATTTACAATTAACCGCAAAAAAGAAAAGCGAATAGACAGAGACATTAATGTTGTCTATCCGTTATTTGAATGTAATGAAATGCAATGTCAGTTTTCATATTAAAAGGTTGCACCTTTGTTAATGAAAACATAATGATTTAGGCAAACATTTATTAATTGTAAATGATAAGTTGCTTTTTTTTTTTGTTGATGAGGGCTAAGAACGTTCTTTCATTGTTAAGGTCCAGGCTCAACTTGGGTCAAACCACATTATCTTGTGGGGTTAATTACCTTCATATTCTAAAGAAAAAAGATGGAGATTTTCTTAAATCACCATTCAACAATATAATAAAAAAAAAAATAATACAACAATAATAATTGTGACTCCCGACAGGTTCTAAACGAAAAAGACACATGAATGAATCAAATTTATATAAAATGAAAGATATCATAAGACCATGCAAGTATGAAACTGGATAATTGGATGATATCTTGTAAGAACATATTGATATTTACTTATATCAATAAGATGCAAATTCAACCAAGTGAATTGATTTAAGTTGTTAATGAGTTCCATCAAAAGAAAAATTGTTCGTGAGAACTCTTGTTCGATTCATGAATGCAACAATCATTGGTCAGACCTTACTTACCTCTCGATCGAACCCCTTATTATTAGAACTTTTTCGATAAAACTTTACTTGCCTCTTGATCGAACTTTGAATTACTAGAACTCTTCCCTTATAAACTAGAATGTTAATAAGACGTATATTCTTTTCGATAACCATTTTTGTTATTTAGACGGAATTATAAATACCCTATAAAAACTTATTGTGAGTTTTTGTAATTTGAATCCACTTAATCTAAATTATCGATTGGATATGAAATTAAGGATGAAATAGTGTTATTTATTTTTTTATTTAATGGGAAAATGGAATAAACACTAGAATTGAGATCACCAAGAGAATACATGAATATATATATGGTCTTCATGGCATCATCAACAATACATAATAACGACGTAAGAAGTTGTAGCAAAATGAACAACTTTATCGCCACCTTAACCACTTTTATTGTAAAAAATAATTATTTAGATTAAAAGGCTGATGTCGGTGCCATCATCAATTGCCGCCGCCACCGTAACAAAAACATGTTATAATTAATAAATGACCTTGGTAGTGTAATTGAATTTTTTTTATATTCCTTAACCAAATCCAAATAGTGTTCATGTAAAATATTAACGTCAATTTATCCCCTTTGGTTTACACAATAAAAATAACAAAAAAATTATCTATTGTTTAGTTTGATTAAAAAAGTGTGAAAGGTACAAACTCGACTTACGTATTCTTTGACGCGTCCAAAATGTTAATAATTGAATATTTAGTAGTAATTATAATATAATTACTGTGTGTGTATGCCTGGAAAATTATACCCACTCAACGAGAAGATTAAGTCCTCCAAATTTGACAAAGAAAGTTCACTTTTGGCCTACAGTTTGTAGTGTAAAGACCTATACCGAACATACAAGAATCATGGGGCATAACTTTTTTTTAATTCAATGACGTCTATAATTACTTGATTGTGGAGTATACATTAATAGATATGTGTATATTGGAAAGGGTGTTTTGTATAGGAATTTTGATTCCACTTTCACTTCATTAGAAATATTTAACTTTATTTCAAACAAAAACAAAAAAATGGTTATGTGGAGGTTAATTTTCCTAATTGGTATTATAGAGGTTATGTAGCGTCACCCCGATTTGTTTTCGTCAAATGTAATATAGATGGTGCAACTTAAAAACATAAGTTTGCTATTGATATTGCCCATGAGAATGGTTGGAATCATCTAAATTAGATTGGTTTTTCAGTCTCATGTTATTGTTCTTTGGCATCTTAGAAATAGATGGTCGAATTACCTCTATTTGTTATTCAAAGTTACTCATGTCGATAGAGAAGACAATCATGGTTCAAACAAGTTGGCTAACATGAGATTTAATGTTTTTGGTTTGGTTTGGTTGTACAACATTCTTAGTATTATTAGGAAGAAATTGAATCGTTATAGGTTGGGTCTACCTATGAATAGATTTTGTTAGTTCCATACATTTGTTTCTTTTTTTGGTTCTCTCATGCATTACACAATTTTTTCCATTCACCGTGATTTTATTCCAATGAATTTTCCTTATAAGCTTTTAACGAGGCAGTTGTTTACTGTAATCATTGTTGTTATGTAAAATGTACCATTGTTTATGTTCTGGTTTTGAAGTGTCAGCCTAATTGGAATTTTATCCCTTCTATGTGTTGCTTTTACACTCTATTTTATTTTTAAAAATTAGTTAAAAATAAATATGGATAAAATTTTGATTTTTTTTTTCATTTAAGCATATTGGTTATGATATCTTAAATATTTTTTTGGATTAATCAGTTCAATCTCATTTTCGAATCATCTATAACTATATATAAAGAAAATATATAGGTTTTGTGTTTATTACTTTTCTTTTCATTATACTTATCATTTAAACTATTGTATTCATATTTTTATCATTTTTATAATACTATTTAAATCTTTATTAAAATATTCAGTTAAATCCAATGGAAATATGAACGATCTAATTATAATAGGAACAATATTGAGCATTATAAGAAGAAACTATTTTACGATAAAATGGATTTATGATTAACCGCAAAAAAGAAAAGCGAATAGACGGCCACATTAGTGTTTGTCTTTCCGTTATTTGAATGTAATGAAATGCAATGCTAGTTTTCATATTAAAAGAATGCACCTTTGTTAATGAAAACATGATCATTTACGCAAACATTTATTAATTGTAGATGATAAGTGTCTTTTTTTATTGATGAGGGCTAATAACGTTCTTTCATTGTTAAGGTCGAGTCTCAACTTGGGTCAAACCACATTATCTTGGCCAAATAAAAATTTTAACAAGATAGCGCCTAACTTCATTGGTCCCTTCGAACTATATTGGCCAAATATAAATAACATGATTCTCACATCGTCGTCGCTCTATAGCTTCATATGGGTGAACGCAATGCGTCCATCGAGTCAATCAACGGATGACGATACTCAACTTTGGCCACCCTTCTAGTGTCGTTGTGGTTGAGACGATCATTAATTTGGTTTAGTTGATCATTCAAGTCAGACAATATAACAACAACAAAGACCCTAAACAGATTGGGTCTCCCCCTGTTGTAGTAAATTGCAGGTAAGTTAGTGCTTATTTTTATTGGATAAATGTTCATGGTTTTGTGGTGTGGAGTGAAAATGAACCAGACAAATCAATTTATAGAAGTTTTTGTGCGTTGTAGACCACATAAAATGTTTGTGCATTGTGGACAACATGAAATTCATGTATTTGACTGCTTCGAATTATATAATATGAATTGCACCAAACCTCATATCCATACATTTTTACTTAATATGTTTATCATTATATTGACAAGTTTCAGATTATATAAACCGAACGGATAATATATATTGTTTTAGTTTATATAACCTAAATTACGGATGCACTTTATGAAAAAGATATAACAAAATAAAACAAAATCGATAACCATATAACACATAATATTATTCAAAACATAATATGAAAGCGTTAACACATAATATCATAAAAAAAACAAAATACATTGACGGTTAGATAAAATACAAACGAGTAGCTACACGTCACACGACTATCTAGCCAATTCAATAAAAGCAAAAAAGAAAATAAATGTCTATGATGGAGAAAACCCCACTTCTGACAGTGCTGCATCCTCATTTTCATTTGGACTAACGATGAAAGGACCGACCAAGGAATGATGGGCATCGCAGGGGTAGTCCAA
>Ga0315915_1000484_pt1 | contig 41058 bp, 24 predicted proteins | sample MpolbnodulesMG_FD_207738 | JGI IMG/M metagenome (GOLD analysis project Ga0315915, IMG submission 207738) | Medicago polymorpha root nodule microbial communities from Los Angeles, California, United States - branched nodules | ecosystem: Host-associated > Plants > Roots > Nodule | place: USA...
CCCTAAAACTAAAAAAATCTAATCTAAGTGTAAAAAATCTAACATAATCATGCAAACATCTAAACATCATAACAATTAAGCACTATAAGTCATTTACATGTAACATTCTATCATTTCTTGTAAAAAAAATCAAAATTTTAACAAAACACTAAACCTAAAAAATTCTAGTTTAAGTGAAAAAATCTATCATACCAACATAATTTAAGTGAAAACTTACCTGTTCTTGTTGTTGGAGTGTTGTTTGATTTGAAGTTGAAGGAATTTCGGAGTTGGGTAATTTGAGAGAGATTTGAGAAAGATTTCAGATTGAAAATGAGGAAATGAGGAAAGGAGGTTCTGCCTAGGCTTATCACAGCACACAACGTGAGTTAACTCACGCAGCGCAAGTTAACTCACGCAAGGGTAATTTGGACAATCACTTTGAGAATGATCAGAACCGTTTGGGTAAAAGGCAGAATTCCAAGACTAAACTTTAGTTTGCAATATTAATTTTTATAGCGTATGATCCTTAATATTTTTCATTTTTCTCATATATTATATTTTTAACAATATACCAAAGACATTTAACATCATTTCACAACAGTAATTTTTTCTCAACATCATTGTTGTAAGAATTTATATGGTGGCCCCAACAACATGATGTTTTGTTTAACAATGTGGTAATAACACAATTTTAAGAAATTAATAAAATTATTTTAATAAATGAAACTCATTTAGCATTAAAATCAAAATAACTCAAATTAATAAAAATCGTGCACAACTCAAGTGAAATACATTCATCATGAGACGGGGAGAGTAATTATTTTTATTAGATTGATTAATAATTACATTGATTAAATCAAGTTAAATAATACTTTCATTATTGATTAGATTTTTTATTTAAAATATTTATTAACTTCAATGAAAACATGTTTGATTAAAGTTTTTAAATGATTATTGTCTTTTTAATAATGGCAACGGCCATTTCCACAAGCCAATAGATTCTAAAGAAATAATCATAAAAAATCAATTGCATCTCTTTTCACCTCCAAGTTTTCTATATAAACAAGTATTATGTACAATTAATACATAACAAATACAAATAGAAAAAATAAATACAAAAAGAAGAAGAAGAGAGATATGGGTTTCACAGATAAACAAGAGGCTTTAGTGAATAGCTCATGGGAATCATTTAAACAAAACCCTAGTTACAGTGTTTTGTTCTACACTATGTAAGTTTGATATTTTTAGTGTTTGTTTTTTCACTTTTTGTTAATTGTCAATTTGAAAGAGACGATGTAAATTAAAAAGAATAATTTTGGTTATTTTAATTAAAATAGTATATTGGAGAAAGCTCCTGCAGCAAAGGGAATGTTCTCTTTTCTCAAAGACTCGGCTAGCGTACAGGATAGTCCTAAACTCCAAAGTCATGCTGAAAAAGTTTTTGGAATGGTGAGTGTAATTAAACATAAATTTATAACTATGAATATACTTTTTATTTGTGTTTTATTGTAATGGTTATGTAATGCTTCATCCCACTTTTAGAGTCATAACTATCCCAATTATAATTTTTTTAATCACATGTTTCAATAGTGCAAATTAGATCTTCCACAAATTTCGATTGTTATAATAAAATCGTGTATTACCTTCAAATTTCTAAATTCACAATCCTACATATGGCCAATAGTGAAATTTGATCTTCCGCAAATCTCAATTGTTATAATCAGAAATTGAATTATAATTTTTCTTTTTAGGATTTTCTTCTCCTTAATAATATATAATCACATTATAATTAATAACAACAATAATAACAGATTATATGTTTTTCATAGTTTTTATTAACATGGACATTATCAATCTTAAGATATTTCTACTTTTTGAATTATAGGTGCGTGATTCAGCTGCTCAACTCCGAGCAACAGGGGGAGTAGTTTTGGGAGATGCTACATTGGGTGCAATCCACATTCAGAAAGGAGTTGTTGATCCTCATTTTGTGGTAAATATTTTAAACGATGTGTTCTTAAGTTTTTTTACCGCCTAATGATTATTTATTCATTGATTCGATAAAATAATAAATAAGAAACTTCCATTTCGTACCACATTTTTATATTATGATGATAAAAAATAGTGGAATCATAACTAAAGAAAATTAAATTTTAATGATAAAACAATCATATAATAAAACATGATTTGATTAGTCTAAATGGATAGTTGGTAAAGTAACAAATAAGTGGTAGATATTGTAACAAATTATTAAATAGTTATTCAATAAAATAAAGGGTTGATATTGTAATCACTCGTGATTTTTTATTCAATGAAATAAATTATTTTCGAGAAATATTTTCCATTTTTGTTAATATACCTATTTTCTAAGTGTTAAATCGTTAATTCAAAAGTAATGTTTTTGGCGCCTTGCAGGTGGTTAAAGAAGCTTTGTTGAAAACAATAAAGGAAGCATCAGGAGACAAATGGAGTGAAGAATTGAGCACTGCTTGGGAAGTCGCCTATGATGCATTGGCAACTGCAATTAAGAAGGCAATGGGTTAAATTTGGGATTATATATAGTTATTATAACTCAATTTAATAAATAAAAAGTGTATTACTAAAACTTGTTTAACAAGTTTCTATAATAAATATAACTATTAAATATTGTTTGTGTTTATGCTACTGGATCTCTTCGTAAAAACTCCCTAAAATAAAACCTAATTCTAAAGGGGGCTCAACCTAATCAAAGAGTATCTTTGTATGGTTTCTGAAAGAAAAAATAATAGATGAAAGAAAGTGAAAAGAAAAAAAGTGACAAGAAGGGATCCCATTCAACATGCTTCTATCCCACTCAAAATGTTTCATTCTTTTTGTTTTCAATGCTTCGCAAAACAAGGAAAACATTTTAAACCTATGCATATTCATTCCTTCAACTTTTTCTCTTTTTGTTTGTTTGCCTTTGTTTCAAAGCGGAGTCTAGCATGTGCGAGGGTAAAATGTCTCGCACGCTGCGTAAGTTTTTTGTTTTTTAAAAAGCGTTGGATTGTGATTCGCAATGGTCCTAAGAAAGGAAGCTCGTTAAGCGAAACAATATTGCTTATGAGAATTATTTTAGGATATTGGTTCCTGAAGGTTTGCCTATGAAATTTGAATCTTGTGAGCCTTTGAGACTACTAAGCACATATGTTATGCGTGTTTCTATGTCCGACACACATCAATGTATGACACTCAAATGACAGGCATACAACACGTTCAAAAATGCAGACAAGTGTCAGAAAACTCTGACAAAGCACTGACATACCTTAGACACTCCCTCAACACATCTACAATAGTTAAATATAAGTTGAAGAAATATTCATCAATAAGTGATTAAAAAAATACATTTGATTGCAATTTTTTTTTTAGCTTTTTCAATAGTAGATAGATAACTAAAGGCCAATTACTACAATATCTTGTTTTCATTTTTTTAAATTAAATAAATTTCGTAATTTAGATTCTCAAACACACGCGTGCACACAAACACACGTGTGCGCACACATATATCATTATCGATGTCCAACTTTATTTTATATTAGAAATTTCGATGTTTGAGTGTCGTGTGAGTGTCAATGTCCTACATTACAAACATTGATTTTCATTATAAAAGAAAAATCATTTTTTATAATCGTTCCATGGTTTTATAGATTCAGCTCACAATCAAGTTTATAATCCGTAACAAACAACTCTAATTTAGTATTTATTTTGATTTTATAGATTGAGTAATCAAATGGGATTGGAGGCAGCAGTGGAATCAGTTGTAGAAGCATGTGAATCAAATGGAATCAAATGGGATTGAGTAATCAAATACTGGTACCTCGTTCAAAACTAAGAGTAGCAAAAGCATGTGAACCTTTTATTGAACTATCTGATAAAAGTGCTTATCCATATTCAGTCATGCCATCTATTAAAGGACTAACTCATGAGGATCACAAACATTTCATTTGAATATTTTGGAGTGCAATGAGCATTGCATTATGTGCTGATCATGGAATCCGCTGATGCATACCTATTTATTGGGTCCATATTCAATGATTACAGTTATGTTGGTTACTCAGTTGTTTTGAACAAATTAAAATCTATCATTGTTTAGCCTGATAGGGTTGTGATTGGAAATGGTCCTACATTTGAGTGTGCTTTGATGAGGATTTTCTTAGCGCGCTCGTGAAGCGCGTTATGCGGAATAATATTGCTTATGAAAGTTATTTTAGGATATTTATTCATGACAGCTTGCCTTTGAAATATGAACCTAGAGAGCCTTTGAAGTTATGAAGCACAGACATTAGGCGTGTTGCAATGTTCGACATGTGTCAATGTCTGACACTCATATGACATATACACATGTCAGACACTCGTACGACAAATATTGAAAAATTCAAATAAGTGTTCTAAAAATTAGTTTTCTTATTTTCGATACTCCTTGGATTGATGCCCTAATTTTTTTTGTTCCCAGATACCTTAAACATTACCCAATCATATCTACAATGGTTTAAGATGTGTTGATGAAATGCTAATCAATAAGGGATTAACATCGTAAAGATTGTAACATTTTAAAAAAAAAAATTACACATTTTAATTTTCTTTGTTAATCGATAGATAACTAAAGGCCAAATATTACAGTAGATCAATCATATTTAAAAAAAGTCAATTTCCTTATTTAGGTCCACAGACATACACGCGCTCGCACACACTCTCACACATACATACAAATAACACACACACACACACATTTTACATTAAAAGTGTCGATATGTCATTGTTTGTGTCATGTCAAGCATCTGTGTCAAAATTTGTATTTTACAAGTGCTTATCCATTTTCAATTATGAGGGGTAAGCTTAACGCAATTGGTAAAGTTGTTGTCATGTGACTGAAAGGTCACGGGTTCAAGTCCTGGATTGGGTTGCCCTTTTTTTTTTTTTTATCCATTTTCAGGTATGTCATCAAGTAAAGTACTAACATTTTATAGGAATATTTTGGGTTGAGATTGGGTAGCTTTGTGGAGAAAAAAGTCATCATGATTTTATTTTTATCACTATCTCTCTCTTTGTTATCTTAAATATCACTTTTCTTTCATCTTTCTCTCTCATGTATACCCTAAAATAGAATCACAAACATTTTATAGGAATATTTTGGGTTGAGATTGGGTAGCTTTGCGGAGAAAAAAGTCATCATGATTTTATTTTTATCTCTATCTCTCTCTCTGTTATCTTAAATATCATTTTTCTTTCATCTTTCTCTCTCATGTATACCCTAAAATAGACTAAAGTTGTTAGAATTTTCTCTCCACAAAGTCACCTAGTCCTAGTTCTGTTAGGATAAATGGCATAGAGAAATTAAAAGAACACAATCATAACACAAGAATATAATAACACAAGAATATAATGTGGTAATTCCAAATCTGGACAAAAAAAAACCCACAATTCTTATCTAATGACAACTAGAGAATAACATTATATGCAAATTTGTATAACACATAGACTAATTTCAAACACTCACCAGCCCTAATACACTCACACCCTCCAAAGAGAATATTCAATTACATCTCAAACACTTTAAGACAAGAGTATAATCCCCTGATTTCTACAATCATAATTGGTCATGTTTGCATACAAATGTCTCTGACATGTTAAACGAAGAACCTCAGCCAACATTTTGTTTTACAAGTCACTCTCAAGAATGCAATTTGATAGTGAGTTGATCAGGTTTACTAGCCATGAGATAATTCCCAAAAGGTTTGTTCAAACAAGGGCCAAACTGATCTATAGAACAGAAGGAAAGCCTCAACGTGAACAACATATACTAGTAACATAAGAAGCATCCAGATATTGATAGAATGGTTCCAAGTTGCAACTCCTCTAACACAAAAATGGAAAACATTACAAACGTTGGTTTGGAACTCAAAAGGGAAGAGTAGGGACAGATAAATTAATGTTCTTAAAGAAATAAATACTTGTTGACGTATATTGATGAATGCCAGGTTTGGACCCCAACTTTTGCTATCATAGATTGATGAATGACTCTAAATTCAAACTTATGCCACTAAAGAGCACAACGATCGCCCTATAGAAGCAAACTTTCGTGGAAGAACAAGTATCAAAATTCCTTAAACTAGGTTTCATTTGCGAGGACAACTATGCTACGTGGTTATCCTTGGATGCCCGGCAAATGCATCAGTATCATCGAAGTAATGAAAGACAAAATATAACAAATTTCACTTAAACAACCCCTTCAGTCTGATCCATCTGGATACTACTGAGATTCAATCACCCTTTTGTGATGGAAACACACGGCAGTAGAAGTGTTTACCGAGCTCCAACGACAAGAATAAAGTACACCAGAAAGTTGAACCTGAGACATCAAGCCAGGTTAGAAAATTATCAGCAAAAACAAAATTCCCAATAGAGATATTGATCTTCAGTCACATCTTCTAGATTATGCATGGCTCCAACTAAAAACAAAGGCTAATCATGCCACACCCTCTATAAAGCCACTTTAACTGATGAATTTAACTTCAGTTGCTGCCATCTCCATCGACAAATATCCAAATTTTAGCTAAGGAACTATTTTTGGCATAGAGAACTCCATTTAATTTGCATATGTTGGTGTCTGTTACACAACAGTGGATCAGTGACTACTGCTGTGATGCCTACTAATAGCATAGGAAAGAACAGCGGACTTTTTTGTGCAAAAACCTCTGATTCCCATGTGTTTCAAACTGGTCTCAACTGCCTCCCTGATGGAACTGAAATTGCAGATGTTCATCTTATACCTACTTTTTTCTCAATATCCTCAATCGAACAGTTTGCACTTGAGACCGCATCTTCTGATGAACTTCTAAACTTATCAAGTTCTTTGGGGTCCTTTAGCAAATCAGAAACTGCTTTGGCTTTCTGAATTATAGATTTCCTACGAGCATGTGCATCATCTCTGACTTCACCATATGTATTTGGCAATTTGTCAGAATGGGGAACAGACGACATCAAGTGGCAAAGCTTTCGAGCCATTTCAGTCATACCTTGTTTCTTTAACTCAACATTCAATTTTTGAAATGTAAGATATTGAGGAATTATACCTCTTCTTATCATGTCCTCAAATTCTGCAAAAGCCTCTTCCAACTTATGCATTTTGCATAGCAAATGAGTTAACATGGTACTTGTAGCTAAGTCCATGTCATATCCTTTATGCCTCATTTCCTTGCTAACTTGAACTGCCAACTCTAACTTCTCCTCTTCACATAACATCTTCAACACAAGATGGTAAGTTAGACGATCCGGGTTATGTCCAGATTCAATCATCTTGGTATACAGGTTCATCCCTTCATCAACTTTTCCGCATCTTGAAAAGTACCTAAAAAAGTAATTATAGGTAGTGGGGATTGGAAGGAAACCTCTACTTATCATCTTTTTAAGAATTTTACTAGCACCTTCAATATCTCCTGCCTTACAAAAACCCTTCACGAGAGAATTGTAAGTTGAAAGAGTAGGACCTATTTGCAAAACATGAAAACGCTCCATCATACCCAAAGCCTCTTTAAATCTCCCAGCTTCCGCCAATGCATCAATGATGGGGTTATATACAATTGCATTTGGTTTAATTCCCTCTTTGGTCATTTCACCAACCATCTCAAGCGCCTTTTCAACACGGCGCATCCGACAGTATCCTTCTACAAGGGTACCATATGTCACAACACTTGGTCTCACATTCTCGTTCTTCATCTCTTCCCAAAGTTTCTCAGCGTGTTTGAGTTTCCTTGCTCGAAACCATCCATTTAACATTATGTTATAAACACGAATCGAAGGAACCCAACCCAGGTCTGTCTCCTTTCTCCTAAGCAAGTATTCTGAAGCTTCCCTTGCAGACCCTTCTTTGCAGAGTGAATCAATTAATATCTCAAATAAACTCATTTCTGACACGGAATCCACAATTGACTTCTTATCTTTTGCAAACTCAAACGTCCTAATAGCAGCCTTGTGCATACCTTCAAAATTTGTAAGTAAATAAAAAAGTTGATTCCTCATAACAAAGCAAGAGAATAGTTGGCAAAAGTGCATCATCACTTGTGATCAACCAAATTCAAATAGACCATTGAAGGTTTTGAAAAACCTAAATTGCATGGTTTTGTCACCCTACAGTAAACGTAAAACAATAACTTGTTTTGTTGTTTCTAAATTGCATGGTTTAATCCAACAAAATTTAAACACCAACTTTAATAAACAAAAATCCAAAAAACATTATTTGCACCAAAATCAACTTTAAATATTTTCAAGCTAAAATCACTATCTACATACTCACTTTCAGTATGGATCTGTTCGGATTGGCTTGAATCCGAACAGATAAGCAATTATCAAGTCCTATAATCAAGTTAACAAAATCTCAAGTTCATATAATCAATTAAGTAAACTCCAAACCCCAAATCCAAACAGAAACTTCAATTTAAACAACAAAATTCGTAAACTGAAAAATATTTTATCTACCTGCTCTGGCATATCGTCGAATGATGACAGCAAAAGTCCCAACAGAAACCAACTTCTCATCATCATCATGATCTCTATCAATACGATCAAGAACAAGACTCCAAGCATCATCAAACTCCCTCATTTTCGCAAGAGCGTTGATTACAGAATCAAACAAACTAGAATCAGGTTTAAACCCGGGTTGATTCTGGGCCCATAGATAAAGTGAATGGAGTAGCTTCAGCGACGAAGCGAAATGGTCGAAAACAGCTCGGAGGAGAGGGGGAGTAGGTATGATTCCGGTTTGGGTTAGGTTAGTGTGGAGAGATGAACCGGGTGAGATGGATGGGTTGGTGAAGAGAGATGAAATGAGGGTGAAATCGTTTGGGGAGAAAGTGGGTGTAGGGGATTCGGGTTTTGAATTCGGGTTTGGGTTTAGGGTTGAGGTTGGAGTGGGTTTGGATGGGAGGGAGGGCCAGTTGATGAGTGGGTTTCCGGGTTGGGATAGCCATGAAGAGAATGGGCGTAGATGGATTGGTTTGAGTGTTGAAGAGAGAATTGAACGAAGGATACGATGGGGAATTTGTGAATGCATTTGTTGGGTTTTTGGTTGCAGTCACTCTCAACTGATTCACTCAAGCTGGAGAAAAAATGTGAGTGAGAGTCAACAATGTTGCAGCGGAAGAGGAATACTTCAAAAATAACTAATTCAAGATTTTTTATTTAAAACAAACTAACTAGTTCAAGATTGAAAAATAATTTATTTTTTTTTGTTCAAATAGCATAGTGGTTAGAGTCCTGGCTAAGCTCACACGGATATTATTTGTTTTACTATGCAAAATGAAATATATTATCAAAATTCTACCTAGCATAAAGGTGCGCAAAGGTACAACGTTTAAAGTTTTTTTTTTGTGATTATTATTTTGAGATTGATAAAGTATATTTTTTGTTTTTTAATAGAAATATTTGGTCTGGTGGTAAGGTGTGACTTTGTAGGAACACAGAACAGAGGGCGCGAAGCAGAAAAGAAAATGGCTTCTATGAACAATATATTCACACCAGTTCCACTCACCGCCGGTAACCGGAATCCAACCATTTATTTCCCCCGGCGGCGACCCAATTCAGTTAGTTTCGTTGCAAATTCGCCTGAATCTCCTTCTCCTCCGGAAATAGAGCTGGAGTTCATTGGGGTATCATTTCAATCATCATTTACATATTTTCATTCATTATTAGTTGAAATGAAAATGCGATGAAATTTGATTGCTGCAGCCAAAACCAGAGGGTGATGGGTCGTTTCCGGTGGATAAAGTGAAGGCAATAAGCGGGGAGAAGCTGATGAGGAGCATCATGTCGGATAACAAGATTGAGCTTTATGCCACGTATGTATGTATCATACCACATGCTTTCATATTGTTCTAATTCTAATGATATTCTTATTAATTAAATATTTCTTTCTTCTATAAAAAAAGGTTAATATATATAAAATTTTGTGTGTATAAATAAAATTCATTGATTTATTTTAGAAAAAAATATATATATTTTAGATATGAACGTTACATTGGTCCGAGTGAAACTGAACTCATATATCTTAATCAAGGTCTACGGTTAGATTCTCATGGATGAGAAAATGTGGTTGGGACTAAAGAGCTCATTAAAAATGGTCAGCTAGGTTTCTAGATTAATCATCGGCAAAGTCAATCGATACTTGTTACCAATAATTTGGTTAAAAAGTGAACATTTCAGAATATGACAATATTAGGAACCAAAAGGATCCATTTTTAGAATATATATATATAAAATGAACAAGAACAGCTAAGAAGAAGAATAAATCGTTTATTTATTATAGTTTTTGCAATCTAATTTTAACTGTTACAACAGGGGAAGTTAATGAACTGCGGTGGAGGGGGTAGCTGTGGAACTTGCATAGTCGAGGTGTGAATTTTCTTCTTCTCCATATCATACTAACATGATCCATTTTTATGGTTATTGTTAGGGTTTAATAATCATCAGTATGAATATGTGTTCTCTTGGTCAGTTAGCATAACATATGCAAGACTTGAATAATTTTAGATAGTTTTTCGTTTACGACAAATTAATTAATACTTATTATATCTCTGATTTCTACTACATATGGACTCTTGCAGATCATTGAAGGAAAGGATCTTTTGAATGAAAGGACAAATACTGAACTAAAATATCTTAAGAAGGCATGTTCTCTGACTTTGTACTTAATTTTGCCTGTATTTGAGAAATGATGATTCGTAAAATAGTAAAATGCTTAGCACATTATTGGAAATTGGAATCAATTTTAACACATTGTTTTCAAGTTTCCTATGCCAATGAGAAGTATTATAATTTCTTTGAAAGTCATTTGAAGTATGGACTTCGAATTGAACTCGTTTTAAAACTTATCTGATGCTAATGATGTATAAGTTTTCTTATTGACAAATGTTAATATATTAGTTGTTATATTAGTATTTATATTCTGTCATCATACTTTGCATCACCGTTCTTTAACTCGTTTAACTTTTTGCTCAAATCAATTAAAATTAACATTTGCTTATCAAAATGTCCCTTTTATATTGTGAGGGTGATATGATCCTAGATTTTTAACTAATCTTTTGAGCTTCTGCATTTGTAAACAGAAACCTGAATCTTGGAGGTTGGCTTGTCAAACTATTGTTGGGAACAAAGAAAACTCTGGCAAGGTATCTTTCACAATAATTGTTCTTTCTACAATACTAGATAAATATTGAAATACAAAATTAAGTTATATCCCATGTTTAGTGCGGCAAATGTGGTGCCAGGAGTGATGGTTACATATAAGTGCAATGCATATACCATGATCATGATTTACTCTTGTCGCAGTACACCAAAAATTTCTCATATTACTTGAGAATTGAGGGTAGTTTATATACACCTCTGACCTCTCTCCTCAACTCATTACTCGTTGAGATGTTTTTCAACTAAGAACAAATTGTGAGGGCTTACACAATACTCAATACGGACAATACCTTAGAAAAGTGGTGTCTTAGATTTGAGGTCATAACATATGCCAAATGCGATGGTTGATAGGCCTTTTAGCCCCATAGGCCTTTTTTTTTTACTAAGTTTGTTCCGGTGTGGCAGACTTGAGTTCTAAACAACTTTCAATATATACATGGTTTGATAATAATTTGTGCCATATTTCATCAAGTTTCATAATATACTATATGCTATCAAGTTGATTACAGTTTACTGTAAGTAACAGTAACATATCTATCCTTATAAGAATTAAGTCTATTTACTTGACTCTTGGATGACATTGATTGATAATTAAAGCATGGAGAAAGTAAATATCAACATGCTTGTCTTGTTTACCTAATGCAAACGAAATTTAGTGACCAGGGAATCTTCTTCAACCTGTATCGTTATCTTCAAAAGAATAAACTAATGATATATTCTAAAATTAATTAAGACAGGTTTTCTATGATGGCTTTTAGGTTGTTGTTCAAAGGATTCCTCAATGGAAGAAGTAACATATCAAGCCAAGTAGCACATCCTGGATTTTACACAGTTTGCATCACTAATTTATGAAAAATCTTGCTTTGATTTAATGCAAGCTTGCTAATATATATCTGTATAATGTATAATTTTCCTTATATGTTTGTTATAATGATTGTCACTTGGTTACTATTCTTTACGGTACAAATCTTTGCATGCTAGTATAATACAATATGTGCTCTATCCAATTCAAGAGCCAAAATGCAGCATACGCAATGCACATTGAATTAACTAATGAAATGAATTTTTTTAGTGGAAAACAAAAAATGTTTGTTACATATAATAAAGACATTTGTAACATTCACTTTACTAGTGCTTGAGAATAGCTAATTCATATTAATATTTTTTTCATGCTTTATTAATTAAAACAAATAATCAAAGTCTTCTGTGGCATACTAATTGACGACCACAAAGGAGAAGGATTGTTACAAACTGACGACTACTGGAATGGATTCTCGACTTTTTTCGTCTCATGTTTTCTCATGTTTCAAATCTTCAGCTTTGATTGAGGATGAGATTCTTAATGCTATATGGTTGTATTAGCCAATTTTCACAATAATAGCTTGTTTGATAGCATGACTAACTTATTTGTCTTGCATCTATTTACTTGTTTACGAAGGATATTTAACATTTATTTTCAAAATTTCAATAGAAAGGAAAATAACTCCTTTTTTTTCGTATTCCAAAATCCTCTCCTATTTATATTTTAAGAATGTGGACCTTGTGTCGATCTTAGTTGCATAGTTTTAAAAATCGGTTCAAACTGGCTGGTTCGATCGATTGAACTCGGAACCGGACACTTAACGGGTTTGAGACAATTTTTAATGTGGATGGTAACATCCCTCGCCTCACCCTTGCTAACCCCGATTTCTATTTAGCTTTTTCCCCAACGATTTCTATTAGGCTTCTACGCTCCATTCTCAATCAATCTTGGTAATTTAGTTGAGAGAAATGCTCTAATTAATTTGTTCTATTGTGTGATCCTGTAATTTGAGAGGTCAAGTTTCACCATCCATTTGGGAGGCTCATTTAAAGTTAGAGCAAAGTTATGTATGGACTAGTTCATCGAAATTGACGTCGAGGAAAATCGAATATGAAACCTTGAAATGAACACACTCATGGTCTCATGTCAACACCATCTTATCAACTCAAGTAAGTTATCTCGTAGATTCTTATTAAATTGACCATATACTATTAAATATATTAATAGTAATAATAATAAAATATGAAATATTTGACTTTGTATCCAAAAATATTAAAACTAAATGGCTGGAACCCTAGTTAAAATTTGTATACAACATAATCAGACACTGATTTGATGCATGTGGATCTATTGAGAGATAGAAACAGAAAACACTCCAACCAACCAACTCATTTGAATGTGAAGTGTGAACATATTGATATTGCTTCTAGTTTACTTAAGTTGCTACCTAATCCCTCATGTGATCAACTTACAACTAATAACTGGTAATATTTGTGATTTCAATAAATAACTAGCTGACTTGGTCTTGGTCACTAAATCCATCACTTCCCGAGTTGGAATTCACAAATATCTTCCAATCATCTGCTTTGAAGGGAGTAACAAGAAACATGTAGTTTATTAATTTGGTTGGTATATGCTAAAATCCACCATAATTTTGAAAATTCTGTTTCCAACTAACGGTGGAGGGAAGTGAGTTCTCCAAGGACCTCTCAATGTTTCTTAAAATTGAATCAACTTTAAGAATATATTAAATTCATATAGTTTAATAAATATAGCATACATTGAATAGTAAAAAGTAGGTGCAATAGTCAGAGACATAAGCTGCAAGTAAAATAATATCCTTTACTCCATTTCCCTCAAAAGTTATGGACCACTTGTTCAAGCTCCAAAATTGAAACATGGTTTCAAAATTTAAATTTTTCGAGGTTTGGGACTTGAAAGTTGAAAAATACATCTCACAAGTAGCAGGTTTTTTTCAACAACCAAAGAGGGAGCAAAAAGTTGTTGCTTTAAATTGACCTTTGCATTTTTGGTGAAGTTATTAATTTTGAACCTTTTTCTTGGACTTACTCAAGAAACACAGAAAGAACCAATGTGGGACTTTGGAAACATGTACCCGCAGGAGCCTCATATTGTCAAGTCAAGCTAGACATGTCTTATGTTGAGTGTCCAAATATGGAAGTAATTAAGCTGTTTGAACACTAACCCACTCCACATATATCTCAAGATGTTTGAGTTCAATCACTTAAACTACACTATGATATATCGTGAACTTGGTAATACTAAATCAATTACTATAGAGTTTCAAATAATATTGGAACATCGTCGATCAAGAAATTAATAAACACAAAATATATATTCATCTAAAATATATTGTTTTTTCTATAAAGATTTAAAATATATCATTATGTTTCCCTCAAAAAAAATTAATGAGTTTAGTCGGGGTTCATCAGATCAAGATCGGAGGATATATCAAGATTTAAAAGATGTTGTTAGAATATATTTGTATTATACAGCTTATCAAACTGATCAACCTATGTTGGTTAAAATATATTTTTATTTAAATTAATTTTATTATTTTTTAATAAAGACTATTATACACAGCAGTAACATGAATAAATTAGTACAAAGTGAAGGGAAAGTGAACATTGGATTCAAGCTTCGTTTGGCCAGATATAAGTGAAATTTGAATCCAAAAAACTGTAGCAAGATATCTTCTAAATCACATTATTGTACCTCGTGTTCAATGAAACTTTTCATAACTTTTTTGTGAATCTCTTGCTCATTAGTCACTATAGACATTGACATATTTGTTATAAAGTGGTCGTATAATACACGTACATATCTTTAAGATACTTATGATTTTTGAGTACATGTCATAAAAATAAAATAATGTTATTTAAACAATCATTTTTTGGAATAACTTGTGGAAGAATCAAAATGTACAAAGAAATATAAACATTGATACAAAAACTAAATCAACAAAGAGAGAAGTAAAGCATCGTTACCCCTTGAAACTCACAGGATCGTGTGATGATAATTTGATAAAGCAACCGGCCAACCGATTCATATATAAGGACAACCGATTCAAAGAAACTCAATAGTGATTCTGATCTCTCCGTCGATTGTAAGCTTTTTTGTTTCGTTTTGAATTTCGTTGGGGATTGCTATGTAGGTCTGTTTAATGGTAATACTGATGTGTTAGGTTTTCCCTTCACTTATAGTATTCTTTGTGCATCTTCTACATCTTGCTACAGGAATTCCAATTGAATTAGGAATTTAATGCTTTTATATCAAAAAGTAGAATACATCTATTGAATTCAAGAATTTGGTTTTTTTGGTAGAACATGTATTTTTATGATCGCCTTCTCTCCTAGGGTTAGTAGCGCCGCCGCTGTTCATCGCTCGTGAGTGTGTTGTTGTGGTTCGGTAGGTCATGCCTCACCTGAACATTTGCTCTACTTTATGTCATTCCTGTGATCGTGTTCCTTATATGAGTCCCTTACCATCAATTTGTTTTCTTCTATAAGGCCTGCCAAGAAAAATGAGTCTAGTGGCGTGGAATTGTCGGGGTGTAGGTAGCCTGAGTGCAGTTCCCGACCTTAAGTACTTAGTTCGGCATTTCAATCCGGACCTTTTATTTTTAAGTGAGAATCTAGCTCACCGAAATAAAATTGAAGAACTTCGTTTTTTGCTTGGTTATGATTGTTGTTTTCCTGTAGACCACACCGGTAGAGGCGGGGGTCTTGCATTATTTTGGCGTAATTCTTTACATTATCAACTTGTTGATTTTTCGAGTAATCATATTACTGCTGAGATAAATGATATTGTTCTTGGTACTTGGAGACTTACCGACTATTATGGCTATACTAATGGAGGTCGTAGAACTGCCGCTTGGAATTTTCTTTGACAACTTTCTAATCAATTTACAGATCCTTGGTGTATCTTTGGCGATTTTAATGATATCCTTGATGCGAGTGAGAAAAGGGGGCGCACCACTAGACCTCCGTGGCTTATAAACGGTTTTCGTCAAGCTGTTATTGATTCAGGTTTGTCTGATGTTCTAATTGAAGGTTATCCGTTTACTTGGTTCAAAAGTCTAGGCACTCCGCGTGTCGTCGAAGAAAGGTTAGATCGTGCACTTGCTAACAATTTGTGGTTTAATATTTTTCCGAATGCTACTGTTGAAACTCTGGTAGCACCTGCTTCTGATCATTATCCGATATATGTAAATGTTGCTCCTACTCCTCGGCCTCATGTCTCTCAACGCCATTTTTGTTACGAAAATGTATGGCATCTTGAACCGGGTTTTAAGGATCTTGTTACTAACTCTTGGCAGGAATATTCTACCCATACTATTATTCCAAAGCTTTCCTCTTGCGCGGAAGACTTGTCTGTTTGGAAAAAATCACATTGTCATAAATTAAAAACTGATATTGAAGATTGTCGTAAACAATTGCAGGAAACTCGGTAAGGATCTTCTGGTGAGGACCAAGTTCGCATGTTCGAGCTAAGGAAAAGAATGCAACGGCTGTTGTCCCTAGATGATGCTTATTGGCATCAACGCGCAAAAACTCATTGGTATAAGGATGGCGACCGTAATACCAAGTTTTTTTACGCTTCGGCTACGACTCGAAAGAAGGTAAACCGTATAACCTCTCTTGATGATGGTGCTGGTAATAAAATTACTAATGAGCAGGATATGCAAGAAGTGGCAAGGCAATATTTTGTAAATATTTTTCAACAACAGAATAGTGATTCTTCTTCCGTTATTGATGTTATCAATCCGTCTGTTTCTGATAATGATAATGAAATGCTCACGGCCCCTTTCTCTAAGGCCGAGTTTAAGGATGCTATTTTCTCTATGCATCCAAACAAGTGTTTAGGCCCTGATGGCTTCAATCCGGGTTTTTACCAGCACTTTTGGAATTTATGTAGTGATGATATTTTTAAAGAATGCTGTGGTTGGTTAGATACGGGACAATTTCCCCCTGATTTGAATATTACTAACATTGCCCTTGTCCCAAAAGGTTCTACACAGGTTAGCATGAAGGACTGGCGGCCTATAGCACTTTGTAATGTGTTATACAAAATCATTTCGAAAGTGTTAGCAAATAGGTTGAAGAAAGTGATGCCTAAATGCATTTCTGACAATCAATCCGCCTTCGTCTCGGGACGCTCCATTTTAGATAATGCTATGGTAGCAATTGAGGTTTTACATTTTATGAAAACCAAGACGTGAGGGGAAGACAGGTATATTGCTCTAAAACTTGATATTAGCAAAGCCTATGATCGTATGGACTGGAATTATTTGAGGGTTGTTTTGAATAAGATGGGTTTTCATAACCGTTGGATTCACTGGATGTGTATGTGTGTTGAATCAGTGGATTATTCTGTGCTTGTAAATGGTACACAGGTCGGTCCTATTATTCCAGGGCGGGGTCTCCGTCAAGGGGATCCTCTCTCTCCATACTTGTTTATTATTTGTGCAGAAGATTTATCTTCGCTTATCAGATATGCCGAGATAAGAGGTGTCCTCACGGGTACAAAGGTTTGTCGTCAAGCACCGAGATCGAAATGCTACTTTTGCTTACATCAAGGGTCGTGTTTGGCAGAAAATGAACTCCTGGTGTGGTAAGTATCTCCCCAAAGCAGGTCGTGAGGTAATGATAAAATCTGTTTTGCAAGCTATTCCTTCTTATGTGATGAGTATCTTTCAGCTTCCCACTACCTTACTAGACTCCATTAAAAAGATGATGAATTCCTTCTGGTGGGGCAACGGTAAAACAACACAAAGAGGAATTCATTGGATGAATTGGGAGAAGCTTTCAGCACCAAAGATTCACGGAGGTATGGGTTTCAAGGACCTCTCTGCTTTTAATTTGGCTATGTTGGGTACACCGGGATGGAAATTTATTACTGAACCAGATTCTCAAATTTTTAAAGCTCGCTACTTCCCGTCTGGCTCCTATCTCACGACCACTTTTGGGCACAACCCCAGCTATGTTTGGCGCAGCATCATGCGTGCTAGATTTATATTGCGTGGGGGGGGGGCTAGATGGAGTGTAGGCTCAGGCACGACTATTCCTATTCTTAATGAACCATGGCTGCTAAATGGGGAGTTTATCAGTAGTGATATTCCAGGTGCTCACTTTGTTCATAATTTTACTGTTAATAGCTTGATGAATTTATATGATAAAAGCTGGAATGAACAGGTGGTTAGACAAGTTTTTAGTGATGATATAACAAACAAAATACTACATACGCCACTGATTTCTCAGGTTGACGAGGATAGAATTATATGGAAAGCGGAAAGGCACGGACGTTACTCTGTTCGTAGTGCCTACATGTTATGTGTATAAGAACTTATTGATTCATCTTATAACTGGAGACCGGGGTATTGGTCTGGTATTTGGAATCTAAAAGTCCCACCGAAAGTCAAGAATTTAATTTGGCGCATGTGTCATGGTTGTTTACCGACTCGTGTCCGTTTGTTGGATAAAGGTGTTACTTGCCCAATTAGTTGTGCTAGCTGCGCCTTCAATCACAAAGATCTTATGCATGCTTTCTTTGCTTGTCCTTTTGCTATACATGTTTGGAATAGAACAGGTCTTTGGGGTTCAGTGCAACACGCCCTTTCTACCACTGCCTCAGCTTCGGAAGCTATATTTTATTTGTTAGAGACTTTGTCGGTTAAATTAACACAACGCCTGTTATCTGTATTATGGAGTATATGGAAGCACCACAATCTCAGAGTGTGGGATGATGTAACAGAAACAAGTGCCACGGTTGTCGAGCGTGTTAGAAACATGCTTGCAGACTGGCAACTGGCTAATGCTCCGGATGTTCTTGCATCTAGATCGAATCATCAACCAACAAAGGCCTTCACCTCTCAACAACACCGAATCACATGGCAGCCTCCCGTGGCTGGAAGATACAAATGTAACATCGATGCGGCCTTCTCTTCTAACGTCAACCGTACAAGTATTGGTATTTGTGTTCGCGGTGCAGAAGGTATGTTTGTTCTGGCTAAGACTATGACATACCCTTGTACTGTTTCGATGGATGTGGGTGAAGCTTTGGGGCTGCACTCTGCTTTGCAATGGTTGAGTGATATGCAGTTTCACAATGTGGATTTTGAAACAGACTCTAAGTTGACAGTTGACGTCTTCCTTTCTACCAAGAACGACTTATCCGAATTTGGCTGCATTTCCTCCCGTCGTTCTTTGTTTAGTACTTTCTTTTCTAACTCTAGGGTGGAGTTGTTAGGCGACAAGCCAACGTGGTTGCTCATGCTTTTGCAAGAGAGGCCACGTCTTTAACTAGTTCCGCCGTTTATTTTGATATACCCAATTGTATTGAAACTCTTATCGTTAATAAAATGCTATAACATGTTGTCCCTAAAAAAAAGAAAAAAAAGAGAAGTAGAGCATAAGAGATAAAATTGTCATAAACATTGTCACAAAATATTTATTCAAATATCATTTGTCATAAAAATATTACAACTACATGTACACAAAAAGTGTACACTTTGTATGGACACTGTATCGGATCCATCAAATAGAAGTATGACACACAAACAAATGTGAGTAGAAAAATATTAAAAAATGATAAAGTCATTGTCTCAAACTCATGATGCATTAACTTAGGTTGTTAGCCGCAATTATAAAGAAAATTCATCCTGGAAACTACTACCTTGTCCGCCTGGCACTGGCGCACCGTCTGCTAGGAGGTCTAACACCTTGTATGAGACAAATTAGTTTTTAATGTTGTTACGATTATGAGTAGTTATGTCTCCCTTGATTATGATGTAGAATAGTCTCTTTAAAGATGCTTAAACTATGTAATTCGTGAAACCTTTTATTTCAATTGTGTGTCTACGATTATTCATCTATCATTGGGCGTAATGCTTTTTATATTTTGGTCTTATGAAGTAAAATTAGGGTATAATTCGCTATTGAAAAATAAACTTTGTAATTGGGTGTAGGATAATTGTTTAGTAGATGATTGTTTTTGGGATATTTAATTGGCTACATGTAACATAAAAAATTAGCACTCGATCGTACTTTAAATGACATCTGTTCACCTAAGAAATTGAAGGTCTTTGTTAGATAAACGAGACTTTTCCCTAAAAGAAAAGGTAAATGAGACTTTGAACTAAGGAATTGATCTTAATTAGTCTAACTAGCTAATTTATCGTGATCATAGAATATTAAATTGTTACAATTAGGATTTTTATTACCAAGTAGTGACAAGGACGTGATCTCAAATAAACTCCCAATTTATCACCTAAGTAGAACAAATTTTGCTTCACTCTAAATTAATTACAATTCATGTGGATATGTAACTTTTAATTACTTTCTCGATTTTTTGTACATTTGTCGAACGTCTTCAAATTTTTTATTAAGAATGTTTTCTCTAAATTCATCCTAATCCATTAAATTTTTAAAAAATAAACACAAATATATTTAATTTATTCTCATTGAATATACGTTTGACGTATGTATTTTTATATCAAATTATTCAAAATATCAGATTCAACAAATGGTTAATATTAATTGAATATATTATAGAAAAAAAAGTTTTATGTTATTTGATGAATTGTACTGCCTTCTATTGTGAGAGGAAAAAGTTTTTTATTTTAGAATAAAGGAAAAAGTTGTAGTGAGTAATCAAATCATATAAAATAAATCATTTTTCCTAACATAGAAATGCAATTTAAGAAGTAAATAATTATTAATAAAATCATAAATTTATTCGAATAAAGAAAAATACCAATTTAAGTATTAAATAATAAATTTAGTAAAATCATTAAATTATAGGAATAAATAAAATTTCCTAACTTAAAAAAATGTATTTAAAAAATATTGTTGGCATGTAATTTTTGCTTATAATCAATGTTTAAATAGTGAGTAAAAATAATCAATGAAAATATTTTTTTTTTTTAAGTTAAGATTGATTTTAGTTTGTCAGAAAAATCTTAAGACCTAATTTAGTTATTGAAAAAAAATTAAAACAACTTTTAATATCTGAGAAAAATAAATCAAGGTACCTTAGGGATGATATTTTTATCTTATTTTCATATATTACTTTGTATTCTCCCTTATCTTTTAGGGGGTTTAGTCTTAAAGCGTGTTATTTTTGTCATCTTTTTTCTTGGAGTAAGCATATATACTTACTCAGTCGCTAATTGAGTTGGTGACTCGACTGGTTGTAGGTCTAACATATTTTTTTTTTTTTTTTTTTGAAATTCTCTCATCTCCTAGAGGAGTAAAAAAAACAAGGCAATGTCCCTCTTTTCTACAAAATCTAAGTATCATGCTATGACATCCACCACTGCTAAAAAAGTTTGGTTTCATTGGTTACTTTCTGAACCAATTTCTATGTATTGTGATAACACGATTTCAATTTAAGTTGCCCACACTTCGATCTTTTATGAATGCTCTAAACACATTGAGACAGTTTGTCACTTGACATGTCACCATCTTCAGCATGACATCATTACATTGTCATTTGTTGCTTGCTCTTTGTAGATTGTTGACTTGTTCATGAAAATACATTCTATTAAATGTTTTTGTTTTTTAATCGACAAATTCATGATGCGCCGTGTTAATGCATTGTAAGTTTTAGAGAAGGAATTAGATAATGTGTTATTGGACTTTTTATTATCATTAGGTTAAGAGTAATCTTGTCTTTTTATGCTCAACTATATATTCTCTTTGTAACTAATGTATTCATAGTTTTTCATTCTTATTGAAACCTTAGCCACTTTCACCTTCTCCTATTCTCTCCTTCTATATGAATCTAAGTTATCTTATGGACTCATTCTTTATTGTCAATATTTTTGTTGTTTAGACTCGAATAACTATTTGAATATCTGAAACACCACATGCATTAAGTAATTTTTTTTTTTTAAAACTCGGTATCCGATCCAAGAATCGACTAAGTAAATTCTTAGTACATTCAGTGCCCAAAAACATTCCTATATCATTGAAGATATGCTCATACTTGCCATAGACCACTGTAATTTCTTAACAAAGTACACTTGGGACATATAGGAGTTTATAAATTATGTTGGAAACTTGCAAAAGTTAAATGGTAAGAAAATGTTTATTTCAATATAACAAGTTTTTAAAATAAACCTTGCCACTTTTAAGTATATGTTGTATTATTATACTCGAATCAATTATTAACTTCATATCTAAGTCAATGGATCGTTGGTCTAAGCAATAAGTCGATAATGTATTAAGTATATGTATATTTATACTACCTTGTATACCAAATGTTTGAGTAGCATAGTAGCAATGTGATTTTTTTCACCTTACAACACACAATACCGATACGGGGGAAGGTTTTTATTTTTACCATAATTATCATATTTTCCCAGAGTCTGTAGCGCCTCTTAATTTTGAATGACAACAACAATGTAATTTTTTCATTTTCTATGTGCATCCTATTTCAGTTTTTTTCAGCATTCCATATTTAACCTACATAACTCAATTCTAACAATTGCAACCCTAAATCCTCATCGTTTTACTCAACATTCACGAAAAAGAAGCAGTTGCGGCATCTTGGATCTGGTATTCATTTCTTGCACTTGTCATAGTGGTGAAGTGCATCTATAATCTTTTTATATGTGTCTTCATATTTTCCTCTCGTACATATTTTTTCCTTTCTAGTTTTTTTTTTCTTGTGTTTTTTAGTATTTTCTTTTTTTAGTGAACCATTTTTTATCCTTAATCAAGTGTTTGTGAAAATCACATGTCTAGTTTTACCAATTCAATTAAATCTATGGTTGATTTACTGACATCATTGTTAGTTCGATTGCAACTTTGATCTAACTATTGGACAACACTAGAAGTGTGTTTGATATCCACTCAAATCGGTTTGATAGACTATTTCGATTATATAACACTAAAGTTTAATAATATCACTGAAAGTCTTTTCCATCTTAGTGCCGCCAACTATATGTATAACTTAAATAACACTCGTATCCTTTTTGCGATACTCTTAAAGATTTAATTCCTAATCTTGTATTGTGTCTTAGTGACGACAACTATATGTATTTCATGGTAATTAACATTATTTAGATATAATCTTTTAGGAAATTTTTATATTACTTTACAAATTATGTTTTGTTTGTTTATATGGTTTGTTGATAAGATTGTTGTATATAATATTTTATTTATTAATTAATTCCTTATTTAGTTTATTAATAGCATTAAGGAATAAGAAAAAGAGAAACTTTTTTCCGCCTGATTTATCGGTAGGTGTGACCGCTCTACCATGCAGCGCGGCCATGGGAATCAGAACTAAGCGTATGTATAGATTCGTAGTGAGTTTGACAAAACATCGGTAATACCATAATCTTATTAAAATCTTAAAATGTAATTTATATCGAAAATGCCATAGTCTGTGTTTGTTTTCACAGGCCCACCACACGTTTAACCACGACTACAAGTCAACAATTGTAGTTTTGTACTTTTCGCGGTGGATGTGCATTGGAACACGAGAAATGGAACTGTACGTAACGCCAAACCAAACAAGTGAATAATTCATCTTTATTTTAGAAAATCAATCGGGATCCATATATACACTTAGCACTTGCCTGGTCCACATCTATGACGATACAAATACAAAGTCGTCATAGTTTTTAGAGCTAGAAAACGGAGCTTGCGTACGTAACACGGCAAACTCGTCGTCGCAAAACCAAACAAAAACAAAAACCTAAAAAACGGAGCTTCCGTACGTAACACGACAAACTCGTCGTCACAAAACCAAACAAAAACAAAAACCTAGAAAACGGAGCTTCCGTACGTAACACGACAAACTCGTCGTCACAAAACCAAACAAAAACCTAGAAAACGGAGCTTCCGTACGTAACACGGCAAACTCGTCATCGCAAAACCAAACAAAAACAAAAACCTAGCATGTGTTTGGAAAGTAACTTTTTCAAGACATGAATGAATCCAAACAAGTGATTATAATACAAACAAATTGTAGCGTTTGGATTTTGCAAATTTAAACTGCCACCGTGTCTCCCGCTCATAGTCACTCATTCACTATTACGGTCACGCTCAGCTTTTAATATTATCACTACTATCACACTCTTTTTTTCTTCTTCTATTTCCACACACTTCATTTCTGTACTTCACTTTCTCTCTCATCTTCTCTCTCTCTGAATTTTCCATGATATATTATAAGCTCTGAATATTCAATATATCAGTAAGCTTATAAGTTATAGTATCACAAATATTTACTTTCTTCTATGTTATGATTATTTCATTTTCATGTAGCATAGATCTGTATTCAATTATTATTATTATTATTATTACTTCCACATTGTTACAAAATTTCAACTATGAAAAAATAAATAAATCTATTTTTTTATATTATATTTTTAATATAAAAATGAAAGAGAAACTTCTTCTTGAATTATATAATATTTATCATTGACTATTGTTATTTTATTTGTTTTTGAATTGATATAAGTATTGAGTTATTTATTTATATATTTTGTTGTGTGAATTAATATTGTGACTGATACAGTGAGGGAGAGCAAAATGGACAAAGAAAATGGTGTGACTGTGAGGGTGACTCGAGCAAGGGCAAGAGCTTTGAAGAAGTCTTCAAGAAATGAACAAGCTGTTGTTGTTGGACTCAAAGATGTGACCAACATTTCTGCAAAATCACATAAGCGTGTCCATACATCAAATTTTCAGGTATACATATATAAATGCAACTTTATGATTTTTATATTATTATTATGGTTATTGTTGTTGTTGTTATTATTATTATTATTATTATTATTGAGATTGGTTTGTTCATGTGTGTTTGGATGTGTTTTTAAATTGTTAAAATTGAGTATGAATTGAAATAATTTGTAGTACATCAGTACATGTTTTTGTTTGTACTATAAAAACAAGCATTTTGTATGGAGATCTGAACTCTTGTAACACCTCATTGAAAGTTTATATAAAATATAGTATAAATTTTTAATTATTGTGTTATTTTGACCATAAGTTTGACATCAAAGTTCCTTAGTAATTTAAATGGTTAACATGGTTCAGATGTTTTTTTTTATTATTATTATTACGTACAATAGATGGTTAATCAACCACTAAACGGAATCAATCATGATTTTGAATTCAATGATGCATATATGTACATTAACCACTCAAATTGTGTTAAAATATATACATGATTTTTTGGAATTCAAATATACATGATATTGATTAACAATGATTTGAGTTCAAATGCGCACTTGAAATTCGTGGTTATTTAAAATTGTAGTTAATTGTGTTGAGTGGATGGTCAATAAGTTGTGTCACCTTTTATATTCATTTGTCGGTTGAAGTTTGTCAGGTTAGTCTCACATTAATTATGAATGAACAAAATGTTGCATATATAAAAGAGTTGGCTCATATAGCTAATGCCTTAAGGTTTTGGATGGAGATGCGGTGTCTGCCTTGATTGTGGTGTAACATTGGCCCATCGTTGCTCCTGATGCTCCCCCGACTCCCCAACATCATTAACCATCCACTTAACGTAATTAACCACATATTTAATCAACGTTAACCATCTAAATTATTGTGTTGAATTTTGATGCAAAAACTATATTTTTTTCATTTGAAGTTTTACTAAAATCACGTTGAAACACCTAGACTCAATGATTGTGTACTTTGAAAGGGAAAAAAGGCAATTATGTTTTCATGGATAATCTTAACCAAACATGGACTAATCTTGAATCTGTGTATGAGTTGGTCAGAACAGGCCTAAATTGTGACGCAGTTGTAGTTACGCTGCAAACTTTCATATTGCATCAAAGCGCGGCCATAATTATCATTTTGTTCCCATTGTGGAGGCCTCTAAAACCTTTATATTGCAACCGCAATCGCACCTGCACAGACCATGATTTGGAACTATTTGACTCTATATTTTGTCCATAAAAGGACGAAGTGAATGAGATTTTGTAAATCATTGGAATGAATAATAGATTCAGAAGCTATTCTGCAAGTGAAGACTAATTTCTTGAACTACATTGCATGTTTAGATCAATTTTTAACTACTGATTTGGTGATATTGTTCATTACACAGAAGAAAGAAGGTTCTAAGAAGAGAAAGACCAATGTTGCTTCAGAAGATGATGATGTCTCCTTGCAAGTTTGGACAACCAAAGAGGATGCAAAGAAAGAGTTAGCTAAAGATTCTTCAACATCAACAATGACAAAGAAAGAGTCCTTGCAAGTGCAACCTTCTGTGGAAAACCCCCTGCTCTCAATGCAGGACACTCTCAACTCTCCAAACACAGGTATTTTTCATTTATTGGATATAACTGGTATGCACTATCGGCGTAAGTAAGTTTTACACATGCATTCAATCACATTCACATCTCATTATTATATCACTTTTCTATGTTAGTTCGTAAAATATCTCGATTGGATTATGCAGACATAAATTTGATATGTGAGAAAGTAAGTGCCTCAGTTGGCTTGGGAATTGTGGACATTGATTCAAAGTTAAAGGATTCTCCTATTTGGACTTCTTATGCCCCTGATATATACACTAGTATTCATGTCAGAGAGGTTTGTGTTGTAAAATGTGTTTTTTTTCTTCTTTCATTTGGATTATAGCTACTAATACTCTATTGATGTTTGATATGTGAGAATAAAAGTAAACAACATATTTATTCATTAATATTATTACATTGTTGCATAATGTGAAACTTTAAATCTCTCCAGTGTGAAAGGAGGCCATTAGCCAATTACATGGAAACATTGCAGCAAGACATCACTCCCGGCATGAGGGGAATTCTGGTTGACTGGCTTGTGGAGGTTAGTACCATTATAGATTATAGTATTAGACATTGTTTCGATAAACAACTTAATTAAGCACTTATAGTATAAGCCCTTATTATATTAGTGATTATGCATAAGATGTTTTCATAAGCTATATCAGGTAAGCTTATGGACATGTTATAAACTATTTTCATAAGTTCTCTTAAACAGTCTCTCAAATGCTTATGCCAGTATATAATCTTAAATAAATCCAAACAGACTCTTAGTATGTTGTATCCTTGTTTCTTAGACAAAGGAACATTAAAAATATGAGCACTACTATAAATTGAATTGCATCAATTTTTGGCTGTTTAATGGATTTGCTGAAGCTTTGTTATATTCTTTTTCAGGTTGCTGATGAGTTTAAACTAGTTCCGGACACACTTTACCTTGCTGTGAATCTCATTGATCGATTCCTTTCCCAACGTTTGATTACCAAACGAAGGCTGCAGTTGCTTGGTATTACTTGCATGCTGATTTCATCGTAAGTACAATACTTTGTAATTTTGACTACTTTACACAGTACTGCAGTTAGTTAATCAGAACCGTTGGATGAGTCAGACAGCTCACTGAATTGAATTGTAATCCGATTTACCAAGTTTAAAAATATGAAATGTCTGATCTTCATCGAATGGTTCCAACTTATTGACTGCGGTGAATGCCTGATATTTTTTCGGTCAGCAATCCGATTTACCAAGTTTTGCTTTGCTATTATTAAATAGCCATGGAGAGTTAGAAATGAGTATAAATGCGGTGTTATAATTTATTCCACAAATAATGTACAATGCCGTCTTCTTTTTCTCCGTTACCAACTTATCATGAGGAAATTCTAAATTACTCTTCTTTTCTTTCATGGATTTAAGTAAGTATGAAGAGATTTGTGCTCCTGGAGTTGAAGACTTTTGCGTCATCACAGATAATACATACTCCAGACAAGAGGTATAATTAACTTTTGGTATTATGGCTGGAAACTTCATTTTTCAATTTCATTCCTAATGACTGATATATGAGACACATAATCTTTGATTCTTGATATTGATAGGTATTGAAAATGGAGAAAGAGGTACTTAATCTTCTGCATTTTCAATTAGCTGTTCCCACAATCAAGACATTTCTCAGGTACATATTATATCAAAACTATTTCTGTTCCAACGTGCAATTTAGTCTAAGCTTAATGGAACTATAACCATCTTATTTGGCTTTCAGGAGGTTCATCCAAGTAGCACAAACTTCTTCCAAGGTATCTAAAATATCCGAACCAGATTCTCTGAGTCAAAATACGCATGAAGTCACTATGAGATCAGCACCGATGGATCAAGACGGCTCACATTTCAACTTTAATAAATCAAATTTAAAATACAAATTTGAAATCTGAGTCGTCTTATCTTAATCAAACCGTGCCAGTTTCTTCAAAGAGCACTTCCATCATTCCAATTAGGAAAATAAACAAAGTCAAGTTGATTGTAATTTTATTTCTGTTATCAGGTTGCTCAAGCTGACCTGGAATTCCTGGCAAATTATTTAGCAGAGCTAGCACTTGTTGAATACAGCTTCTTGCAGTTTCAACCTTCCAAGATAGCTGCATCTGCTGTGTTACTTGCCAGATGGACCCTCAGCCAGTCAGAGCATCCATGGGTCTGTGAACATTAACTTGCAAGCTTACAATTAGCTTATTAGTTTCTGCTTAGATAAACTTAAATCTAATTAGGTTCACATGTGCATTTATTTGCAGAATCCAACTCTGGAGCACTATACAAATTACAATGCATCAGAGCTGAAAACTACTGTCCTTGAACTGACGGATTTGCAACTTAACACCAAAGGCTGTCGTCTCAGTGCAGTACGTGAAAAATATCAACACCAGAAGGTTAGAATTTTCTTTTTCTATTGTTCTTTCATTAACCTATTCTCTCTGGTTAAACTGAGTTAACCAAATTAAATGTGTTTCTCTTTTAACATAATGAAGAAGCTAATGTCAGTGAACTTTCTTCCTATGACAGTTCAATAGTGTGGCGAATTTGTCTCCGAAACCGGCGGAATCTCTTTTCTAGGATCAACTGTAGAAGCTAGAGACTAGAAAATGACTTTAGGAATATCTGAATCAAGATATATATGGAAGGTGAGATTATGTCTGATTGTAGTTATTTTGCCTTCAAATTGTTGTTATTCATTTCCAATTATGGGATATTCTGTAGTTGTGACTTGTAGGATGGTACCAACCTCTGGTGCTTCTTGATCTACTTGTAGTGAATTATAAAATGACAGTAGAGAATTGTATTTTAATAATGTGTTACTTTTGTATTGTAACAAACGATCATCCTTATTTATGTTATAATGAACAAAAATGACTGTCGTAATATTGTTTAGTTCTGCTATTTTGTTTTTCTTTTACTTTTAAATGATGTGCAAATTGATATATTTGTGATATCCCGAGTAATGTACTAAGTTGTTACCAAAGTGATTGCTTATCGAATAGGACATATCCCACAAACCAATGCGAAAGCATGAACATTTTGCTAGTCATCCTTAAGAAAACCATCTACATAAAGAGTGGTTTGAAAGCTAAAATGAGAGTCCATGCTTGTCAAACTTGTCCTAGAGAAGGCTATGATAGGTTAGCCTGAGGTTTTGTCTTGGAAACTAACAACCCTTGACTTACCGTAGACCTCGCCTCTACTTGCATATCAACGAGTTGTATATACATTAGCCCTTGAGAGCGTCCTAGCCATAGTATTTTTGATGTGGTGAACTCTGGTTCCTAGATCACTTAGTTTTGGTCAAGGTGGACGAAACATTTTACGCATATGCTTTGCAAATTATCTCTTTTTAGTCTCGAAGGATTCTATCAGTCAGATTTTGATGGAGACCTAAGGGGTTCAATTGACCCAAGTGGAACAGTAAAGAAGTACTGCAAGGACGTGAGACCTATCAGATTTTGTTGGTCTCTCACCTTTGATTTGTTAATCAAAGATTGATACTACTTAATATACATTTCAAAGTGAATCATACACTGAGTACAGTTCTGTCTTTTGAGAGGTCTCAAACATGATTCAAGTAAAAAACAAGAAAAACTTCCTTTGCTAAAAAATAATTGCGAACTGAAGAGCGATTTACCCGTTTGCTTAAACTAGAATCTAAAACAAATAAACTTGGGCAGTTGTCAAACAGGCTCTCGGGTTAGTACTTGTATTTAATGGAGAGCAACTAAGGACTGTAATGTAAGAAGGTACATACACATAAAGAAGGAAGATATTACAAACAAGCTTCTTATACATATAATCGTTTGATCCACATCCACTGCATGAGCCTTTTCAAAACTATCCATAGCCTCCAAAACAGTAGTAATGACGCTAAATTTTGTCGCAAGAAGTAACACCATAGCCTCCAAAACCAAAATGCCACTCAACCCAACAATTCTTGAGGATTCCGAGATACCCCTGCATTTTGGAAATCCACAGCTAGCATGCATTTCATGTCATCAAAGGAGACACTAAGACAGCAGTATTTCCAATTACAGGTTTGAGACTGGCGGCTTGCTCTAGTTGTTTCCATGCCTCCTTTCGCTTCTCGGCTTCCGAGATTGAAATTGCTTCGTCCTCCTTAAAGTTAGTATGACTAGATATGAAAAGCTTCTCATCCATCTCCAAGAACATCTTTCTGATATTATGAGTTAAGTTTACAACTGCTGGGTTCCAGTGGCTTTTGATATTCTTATCTAGTGCTGGAAATATGATGGGCAGGATCACTTGACGGTTATGAGCAATCAAATTTACAATGTGGTCGTTGTTCCATAAGAAAAGGGTCCTTTCAGCTACCTGAAATAGTCCATATTGAACAGAAAAAAGAATGTATTTTTCATTAACAGACTAGCATGTCAACGGAAATAGCTAATTCTTAAAAAGTGCCAAAATACGGGCAAAAGATTACTAAGGAAAAAATGCAAAAAATGCTACAGATGCATAAAGATGGAAAAACAAATTTGCAGCACTTAAATCATTTACTCAAACTAAGGTAAAAATGTCAGCTTTCACTCCATAAAGGTTCCAGGATCATGGAGTTTTAAGAAAATAGTGCTTTGCAGAAACAGGCAAAGGACGGTGAGATGAACAGCTCATCTTATTAGGGATACAATTATCGCTATCCAATGAAGAAACTGCAAATCTCCCTCAAAAGATGCACCTTGTATTATACATCAAGGGAACACTTATAATGACATATAGTTGGGTAGGTATCAAAACTTTAAAGTAAATATAATTGGTAAATAATGAGTATAGTAATGTTTAACTAGTTCGAAAGTGAAAGTAAACATATAGCACCATGCAAACAATAGAAAATGGAATGGATTTGATCCTTTTGAGTGGAAGAATAACATAAGAGATCCTTTTGAATGGAAGAATAACATAAGAGCAAGCTTAGCAAATAATGAGAATTTACAAAATGAGTTCAGTGTAACAATTTTACCTGAAAGTGTAGGCTATTAATGCAGCACCCAATTCGCAAAAACAGTGGAACCATGATCCTTTGGAACTCTACCATGTTAATTCCTTCCAAAATTTCTTCCAATTCACCCAAAAACATAACCTCTTTTTGACTATTTGTTACTGGCCAGTATTTTAACAAACCGCTTATAACAATGCTTGCTAGCTTCGGTTCCTTTTCTAAGAACTGCGTAATACAGAAGGACAGTTGCTGAAAGTAGACCCCCAAAGATTTAGGCTTGTGCAAAGGGATCAAAACTCTCCACAAGAAGATTTTGTGTTCCTCTTTCAAAGGTAAAGCAAATCCACTAATGACACTCCCGAAAATCTCCAACAACTCAGCAATCCCATTATGTTTCTCGGTTTCAATCACGAATCGGTAGAATATGTTGTTAATCGATTTCCGAATAAAGGGTCTATGCACCATGAACTTCCCATAAACCCTGTGTAGAATTGTTTTCAAACAATCTCTTTCTCTAGGATCTTCAGAATCAAACAATTCAAGCAACTTGGAAATGAATGAATGATCGATATACTTTTTCGCTACCTTAGCATCGAGACAAGTTGAAGATATAAATTTAAGCAGCAATTCATACACAAGTTGCAAATGTGGCCAAGCAGGATCAAACATAGGATCATCATCATCAGTCTCACCACCACTAGCAACAACACCATTAGCCCTATAATTAGGTGGAAAAACTCTAAACAAATTAATAGCACACATTCTACACATTGCAAGAATAGCAGGCTCACTAAACTTCATTGATCCACAAGCCACAAAATCAACAAGTTCAACCAAAGTTTTCCTTTTCACATCTTTTTCAGCAATGTTCTTACCAGGATCAGTGAAATCAAATGTAACACAACAAAGACTCAATTTGCTCACAAACAAGTTCATCTTTTCAGCATTTGGAACATCCTTAAATGGCACCAAAGGTTCAATACCAGAAACCATGCTGGCAGGAAACACAGCTGATGAAGAAGCTCGTTTCAGCGAAGCAGCGGCACCCTGCGGTCGCTGGTGGCTTTTACCAGCGGCACGTGATGAATCAACTCGAGACGACTCATCCGAATAGGTTTTCGATGTCTTCCGGGGAAGCTTGTTGAAAATTTGCTTCAGCATTGCAACCCAGAAGCTGAAATCAACCAATTCCAAACCTTTTACATTTCACCCATCAAGAACCAATCAAAATCAACCAAAACCACAAAATTTTCCCAATTCTGAACCTCAAAAACCCTAGATCTCGTTCACCTAAAAAAGTAAAATTTTCAAGAAATGTAGGGTTCCACGTGAAATTGAGATCCACATATGAAATGGGGTTGAAGAAATTTTCAATTTTGAACCATGCATTGATGTAAAAATCAAATCTTGAAAATTGTGGTTCTTGTGCTTTGAAAAACACGTGAACCAAAAGAAGAAAGTTGAAACCAAAGACAACAAAAACAACGTTTGTTTGTTACAAATAAAGTAAACAAAAACAACAATACCAACAATGTTACAATGATAATGCTACATATGAATCAAATCTCACATTGTTAACATTTTTCCAACTTTTATTTGGAATACGAAAATAAAAGAAAAAAATAAACAAACTTTTTAGATGAATTTGGAAAAAGATGATGGATCTAGAGAAGAATGAAGAAAATGAAATGCATGCGAGATTTTTTGTGATGGTTGGAAAGGAATGGAACCCTCTTGGTTGGGCTTTCTTGTTCTTGGTGTTAATGATCTATTGCTATAAAAAATGGAGAAAGAAACAAAAGAAAAAGAGAAAGAAAACAAAGGGTATAATAATGTAATGAGTTTCTATTTTACATTTTATTTTTCAAGGATAAGATATTGATTGTTACTTTAATTCAAAATTTATGTCAAATTATAATGGATGGCACTTTCTTTTATGGTTTTTGGTACTTTCACGGTTATAGTAATTTAATGCACATGGATCATCTTGTACAATAATGGCTCCATTTTTACATCCTTTAAAAACAAATAAAAAATATCATTTTACATCCTTTAAAATAATTAACTTATCATTTTCAAGCTACTAGTACGTCCATCCTTTAAAAAATAGTTGCCACTGCGTCCATTTTCATGTGAGCATAGCTTAATTCGGAGGAACAGTGCATTGTTATGTAGATGAGTTAGAATTTGAACTCTAGATACCCAATTTATTTGTCTTAAAAAATGAATTATAGTCAGATTACTTGACAAAGAAAAGGTTACTACAACTAACGTTTAGACTAACACGTTTGTCTTTCATTTTTTTTATTGCACTAATTCATGTACATTACGAACGGTATGTTTTTATGAAAATTTTGATTAAAATTATAGGAATAGATATTTTGTACTTTGATTTTATAGCAAATTATACTTATCTTTCTTGAATAGAATAGAATGCATGTCCAGAGATGTAAATGGATATTCATTAGTATAGTTAGTATGATATTTGTATTCGTCCCGTTAAATCAATGTGATATTCATGTTCACTCCGTATCTGAGCAAATATTCACTTCTTATCGATAACAATTTTTTAAATAATTTTTTTACAATTACTTAAAATTTAACATCAAAACTTCACCACATTCATTTTCTTCTTTTTAGCAAAACATAATAATATCCGTACAAAATAATATTCGTACGTAACAATATCCGTAGATTGCTTAAGTAGGTCACATTTGGATATGGTAAAATTGTTAGTATGATTCTGAGTTAAGTCTAATGCGAAATTTTTCTCTTATATTTTTTTAGCAATATGCTTACATAATAACATTCATACATATGAATATTTTATATTCATTCATAGTAATTATATGGTGTTCGGAAATCAGATTGTCTAAGTAGATCACTTTTGGATATGGTAAAATTTTTGGTCCAGGATTAAATTCAATGCTAAGATTTCTCTTATGATTTTTATCAATAAAGTCATCAACCTCTCAGTTGTTTATGAGTGGCTTCACCTGTAATTTGATTGTTTTGGTTTTTCTTGGTTCAGAAACACGGTTGTCTTGGTGTGATTTTGTAGGGTATAACTTGTATCTCGTCAATCATAGCACTCCTTGTTTATGAGTTTTAAATTTTATTTTTTAGTCACCCGAAAAAAATTCGTCAAGTTTTAACCCTCAAATATTTTCCGTCACTATTTTTAGTTCATACTTTTGAGTAAACTTATTGATATCCTTCGTATTTTTTAACGATTTTTACTAAGATATTTATTAACTACTAAGATAGGAAAATTAATTACTTAGGATATTACAGTCTTATCCTTCCTTCAAAAAAAAACAAAATCGTCTTTTAATTAAAAACGAATTTATTTATAATAATAATAATCGGAGGAAGTACAACTTAGTGCTTAGACCCCGTGCCATTGTGTTTAACCGGAATAAAAAAATCTTCATGATAGGAAAATATTAGGGAATCATTTTTTTGTGTGTAGATGAGGTTTCTCTGAAACTGTTTGTTGGTAGTCTCCCTGTTTTGAAAAATTCTCTGCATTTTCACGATTTCCATGTCCAACCGGCAACCACAGTAAATAAATGCACCGAAAGATTTTATCAACCAATATCATTTACTAGCATGCCTATATGAATAGTAGCATGTGGTGGTAATTTCCAACTGTGTCAGAGCCAATGTGAAAACATGAACAATAGTCAAAGACAGTGGTGTCGTTCTTTGATTTACAACAAGCTATGGTATAGCCATATAGTTTACGGTGCATCAATTGTTGACACATGAACAACACAAGTTAACTCCATTATCAATTTTGTGTGTTATTATTCCGCGTTTGTTTTAGTTCCACTAAACTATGGGGAAATTTTACATGGTTTCTTAACGGATGAATTAAGGTTTACGTTCTTGAAAAGGTACATTGTAATTTACGTTTTTATGATGCATTTTTCTTAATAAATATGTAGCGTAAATTGTTGCATAATCAAATAATTTAGCCCAGGGGGTATTTTTGTGGAGTTTGAAACTGTCTCTATCCTAAATTTTGCTACCATGATCTTATACCAAGTAATTTTTCAATTGGACAAGCTTACACAATTTCACCGTGAAGAGTAACATGTACTAGAGCAGTGATCATAGTCCGTAAAAGATACAACAAGTTCTCAAAAAAGAGAGACATGTCACAAATAGACGCACTTAAATATCAAGTTTTTCATAGCCAGAACTTTCCTAGACCATGAATTAATGACCAATGACCAAACGAATCAAACACCAGGTACTGTTAATGAATAAGGACATTGATAAGTAGATTAAGTTGTGACCAATGGTGATGAAGCACAAACTTCACATAATACTTCATTATTTACATTGAAGCATATGAAGCCCCAATACCTGACACGATACGGATACGATACTGATGGGGCGATACGGGAATTTTTTCAAAATTTCCGATACGATACAGCCTCGATATGTTATTAAAAAATTAAATTTAAAATTAATAGTATAAGTGCACAATGTATAAACATAACTAAAAATGATAATAAACACACATTCACATTAACGAAAATGATCAAAACAAGTGACAATTACATATTTTTTCCGCACAAATTAGATAGAATAAAGCTAAACATCATTAGTACCATCCAAAGAGAACATCATAAGTGCTATAAAAAAAACACTTTTGTCAAATGTTGACTACTTAATATAGTTAACACTAATTTAGATCGAAAACAAATAGTTTTTTCCAATTAGAGAGAAGAACAGAAGAAACATAGCATTAGAGAGAAGAGAAACAAAGTAGAATTCAATCGGTGGTAATGGTTAGAGGAGGGAATACCTATCAATATGTGGTGATGAGAAACCCTATTTTTTTTTTAGGTTAGAAGAGACAATATATTTTTGATTTATGCAAGACAGAAGTATCGGTGTCGGAGTATAAGTTAGCCATGTCGGAGTACAAGTTAGCCGTATCCGACACATATCGGTCATTTTTTGAGTGAATAGGCAAAAACCCCCCTGAAATTGTAACTTTCGCCAAAAACCCCCCCTGATTTTAAGAAACTTCGAAAACCCCCCCGAAATTGTCAAATGTTAGTCAATTACTCCCCTTTGTTTGTTTTGGCTGTTAAATGACTATTTTTTAAATTTTTTTTTGCTTTCTTCATCTTCTTCCTTCCACTTTATTCATCATCTTCATCAACATTCATAATAAAATTCATTTTTTTTTAAGAAACAACAACCATTAACAACATCATCATCATTGATGGATATTTGGCAAGTGAACCAAATTCAATCGAAGTAATAAAAATTCGTCTCCACGAGGACTGTATTTAACTTCTACTTAGCAATTTCATTATTAAAAATGATGTAATAAATTTGTATTGATGCCCTAGGCAGTTGAGTTGATTTTTGTAACACAAACAGATTAAAAACAATAAAGATAGGTTTTAGAAATTTAGAGAGAATTATGATCAAGACTTTCGAATCCTCTAACATTCTCTCATGGTAATTTGCACTCTTAGTTCAATCAATGATTATCTAGTTCAACGACAGATTAACAAAGTAATTCTACCCAATCTCTTGACCTAGAATTCTCCCCGCAAGTGACAACCCCTTAATCTAATTCGAAACCGTTGGAGGTTTTAACAGAACGTGAAAACCTATGTCATAACCTAATAATGATCAATGATCTATCTCTAGCTTGATTAGTTAGATTAAACTTATTACCTAGATCAGGGTCAAAAGCCAGGGTTAGTGGTCATTCAATCTCTAAGATCAGTTTGCATATTCCTAAAGCTAGGGTTAGTAGTCAATGATAAACATACAAAAAGCATTAAACATAAAGTAATATGTGATTTAAAACTAGACTTTCATAGATATTCAAAGAAGTTCAACAAATTAGTGTTCCCATAAGTTTAAATCAGATTCATCTATAGTCTCAACCATTTGGAAATTTAACTACACATGATAAAATAAATAAACAACATAGTAAAGAAATTAAACCGATAGAGTTTCGTCGTACTGGCGTTTGCTCCTTAATTCTTCATTCGATAGGTGTTGTTGTTCTCCAATTTCATGTGCCTCTTCCGTTACTGTGTGCAGCCTTTTGCCTCTCCCCCCTAACGCGACATCACCAAAACGGGAATACCTTTTAGGCTACTGTGCGCTTCCTTTTATATCTTGTTTTTCCATTATTATGTGCCAAAGGGATTAGGATTCTCTCCATTGAAAATTCTCTCAAGTTTTCTCATGCGGAATCTCAACCATCAATCATGAGAGAGAAAGTGAGAATTAAATTATAATGAAAAATGGTTGTTGTATTTTAATGGTGGAGATTAAAAATAGAGAAAACTTGAGAAAATTTTCAATGGAGAGAATCCAAATCCGCGCCAAAGCATGGTATCTTTTGCGGGTCAACATTTCACGTTGGGTCAAAGCCCAATTTTTGCTTCTTAATTCCCAATGCTTCTTTTAGCTAAAATATAAATCCATGATTTCCTTTCTACATGTCAGCAATCATATTACAATAATAGGCACTTGTTTCTTCTCATTCTTTTGACCCTAAAAACATGCCACGCTAATTGACCAATAATAATAATATATTTGCCTTGTGCTATTTCCTACCATAATTTTCCATCATCTTATGGTTGAATCCATTTGCCGCTTTCGTGATTGAATCCAATTGTTGTTTTCGTCGATGTGCTTGATCGCAAATTTCAAGGTGACATTTCTTTGATTGCAATTGTTATTAGAAGTAAAGGTTAGTCATGAAGATAAAGTTACATGTTGCTGCTTTAATTACAATTGTTATCAGAAGGAAAGGTTGGTCTTAGAGATACGTGATTCTCCTTGCTTTCCCTGTTTCATTACTTACTCTATTGCCACACATATTTTAATCAAGGATTGATGCTAGTTTCTAATGAATTAGCTAACTGCTGCCTTTGATACCACGGGTTCAGCTCTATGGTGATAGCGGTTTTGGAGTTTGTGGAATGACTTAGGTGCTGTTGATGTTAGTGGGGTTACTGTAATGTCTCTTATGTCTAATCATGTACCCGTTTGATATGAAAAATGAGTATTATAGGATGGAATTGTCGAGACTTAGGGAACCCGAGCATAGTTCCTAAATTAAAATACATAGTCCGCTATCATAAGCCAGCCGCTTTATTCCTCAGTGAGACATTAGTCCACTCTAATAAAGCAAATGAATTCCGTATATGCTTGGTTTTGACAATTGCTTTGCTGTGAGTAGTATTGGCCGGAGTGGTGGATTGGCTCTATTTTGGCAAAATTCTTTTAATTGTACAGTGTTGAACTATTCTAATAATCATATAAATGTGGAGGTCAATGATTCTAGTCGTGGACATTGGCAACTTACAGGTTTTTATGGTTTTCCAGAAAGTGGGCAAAGACGTGACTCTTGGAATTTTTTGCGAAGTCTATCTAATAACATTTCTTTACCTTGGTGTATATTAGGTGACTTCAATGATATTCTGGATGTCAATGAAAAAAGAGGTGGTTTTGTACGGGTTCGTTGGTTAATCAATGGGTTCCGACATGCTGTGTCTGATGCAGGTTTGGTTGATGTTTTTATGGAAGGTTATCCCTTCACATGATTTAAAAGTTTAGGTACTCCAAGGGCAGTTGAGGAACGGTTGGATCGTGCACTTGCTAACACATCCTAGTTTCAGTTATTTCCTAATGCGAAGGTGGAAAATTTAGTAGCCCCGACTGCTGATCATTATCCGATTCTTCTCACTAGAGAGCCTGTTACACGTGTCTGGGTGCCTAAAAGAACCTTTAAATTTGAGAATGCTTGGTGTGTAGAACCGGGTATTCATGATGTTGTTTCTGACAGCTGGTTGTCTAGTGCAGGTATGCCGATAACTGAGAAACTAGACCACTGTGCATCTGATCTTACCTCGTGGAGCAAGACTACTCGTAATGGTTTGAAAGAAGAAATTGCCGAGTGCCGGAAAGAATTGAATAGGTGCAGAGATCAAGGAGCAACAGCTGATCCTAATCGCTTGTCTTCATTGAGAAGGAAAATGACTCAGTTAATGATTCAAAAGGATAAGTATTGGAGACAAAGAGCAAAAACTCATTGGTACCGTGATGGTGATTTAAATACAAATTTTTTTCATGCGTCTGCTACCTCTCGCAAGAAGGTAAATCGTATCCTTTCTTTAGAAAATGATGCGGGGATTCATGTAACAGATGAACGGGGTCTATATCAGCTTGCTAAAGGTTATTTTGAGGAACTTTTTCTTGAAAATCATAGTGACCGCGTCCCTGTGTTGGCAGCCATTGATAGTGTTGTGTCGGTAGAGGATAATGATTTTCTAACCGCTCCTTTTCAGGTACAAGAGTTTAAGGAAGCCATGTATTCGATGCACCCGGATAAATGTCCTGGTCCGGATGGTTTTAATCCAGGTTTTTTTCAGAAATTTTGGTCAGTGTGTAACTCTAGTATTTTTAGTGAGTGTTGTTCTTGGTTGAATAATAATCAGTTTCCACCTTCGCTTAATTCCACTAACATTGCTTTGATCCCTAAAGGATATAAGCAACATACTATGAAAGATTGTCGTCCCATAGCATTATGCAACGTGTTGTATAAGCTTGTAGCTAAAGTCTTGGCTAATAGATTGAAAAATGTCCTCCATAAATGTGTTTCAGATAACCAGTCGGCGTTTGTCTCGGGACGCTCCATCTTGGATAACGCTATGATTGCTATTGAAGTTATTCACCATATGAAAATAAGCAAGAGGCTGAGAGATAAAAATGTAGCGTTAAAGCTGGATATCAGTAAAGCCTATGATCGCATCGATTGGTTATACCTTAAGGAAGTCATGATTAAAATGGGATTTGCAAGCCGTTGGATTAGGTGGATTATGATGTGTGTTGAAACAGTTGATTATTCTGTAATTGTTAACAATGAGTCGGTGGGACCTATATTTCCTGGTAGGGGACTTAGACAGGGTGATCCTCTTTCCCCTTATTTGTTTATTTTATGTGCAGAAGGTCTCTCAGCTCTCATCCGTCAAACTGAAAGAAGAGGGGATATTCATGGCATTTCTATATGTACTAATGCTCCTATTATTTCTCATTTGTTATTTGCAGACGATTTTTTTTTATTTTTCAGGGCAGAAGAAAGAGAAGCTGGTGTGATGAAAAATATTCTTGAGACTTATGAAAAAGCTTCTGGTCAAGCAATTAGCCTTCCTAAACCTGAAGTTTATTATAGTCGGAGTGTGCCTGGCCCTACTCAAGACTCTATTACTTCCATCCTTGGTGTCCGCGCTGTTATGGGAACTAGTAAGTACTTGGGGCTGCCATCCATGATTGGCAGAAGCAAAGAAGCGACTTTTGGATTCATTAAGGACCGCATTTGGCACAAAATAAACTCTTGGAGCAGCAAGTGCCTTTCTAAAGCCGGAAGAGAAGTGTTGATCAAATCGGTACTCCAATCTATTCCTTCTTATATTATTGATGTAGCATATTTACGTATATCAAAAGTAAGTATTTATGTATCGTCTCCTCAGGGACTAGTGCGATATCCTAGATTGTTCGATATCAATTACCATCTTAAGTTTGATAGATAATTTGTTTGTTTGTTTACAACCTAAATATCTACGTTATAAAATTAAGACTTGAGATTGATAGGGCGTAAAACTTGTTAGGATTAGGGTTCCTTAATCAAGCGTCACACGTAACATAATGATCATGCATGGATTCTAGCTTTCATTCGATATTACCACGTATCCCTCGTCAATATTATTCGTGTCCAAATAATATGGTGACTTCAATTGTATCGTTTAA
>Ga0315915_1000485_pt1 | contig 41048 bp, 10 predicted proteins | sample MpolbnodulesMG_FD_207738 | JGI IMG/M metagenome (GOLD analysis project Ga0315915, IMG submission 207738) | Medicago polymorpha root nodule microbial communities from Los Angeles, California, United States - branched nodules | ecosystem: Host-associated > Plants > Roots > Nodule | place: USA...
CATGAAATCAAAAAGAGGATAAATTAGGAGAGTTAGAATCGCTTAATTGAAATTAGGGAATTCAAAACCGCATAATTAAAAGAATAAGGGGTCATAATCACTCAATTGAAACTTAGGGATTCACAAATCACATTATTGAAAAAATCACTTTAAAAAAACGACTTTACTGGTTTCTGTGTAACCTCCTTATTTTTTGAAGAAAAAAAATCGATACAAATAATTTTAAGAACTTTTCATTTTAGAGTCAAAAATAATTTGTGACTCGAGACCTAATTTTTTAAAATTGTGGACTTAATGATAGGGAAGTTGTAATCTAATTACATATTTTAATTGAACATTTTTCCATTAATACTTTTTTTTTAAAAATATTCAATTGAATTTATGATATAAATTTAAATTCAAATTTAAAAACATATAAATCAAATGTTGAAAGTGTAAACTTAATAATATACAATAAAGTAAAAAAAAAAAAATACACGATCACGTTAATGCCCGTTTTGGAGCTAGTAACTATAGTTATTTTTTAAAATAGTTAAGACAAATTTGTTTATAATAACTATAGAATATTGTGTTCACGATGGTAAGAGCTTGATCTTTGTTAGATAAGACAAATTTGTTTGTAATAACTATAGAACATTGCGTTCACGATATTTATCTCAGTTGTAAGAGCTTGATTGTAAGAATTCAAATTCCTTCTACAATTGTGTCACTTAGATTAATTATAATTTACCATATATATACAGGAGTCTGCTAATTTACACTTACTTAAAAATATTAAGGAGTAAATTAACAACCTACACGTACCTAAAACCATTAAGGAGTAAGTTAACAACCTACACCCGCGTGATTATTTACATTCACTTTTATAATTTTTATCAAATTATTTACACCTATTTTGTTAGTTATTTACACTCACTTTCATCATTCCAAAATGATCAACACAAGTATTTTTTTTGGATAAACAAACATAAGAAAGTGGATGTAAATTAATAAAATGGGTGATAAATATTTAAAGAAAAATGGGTGTAAATTAGTAAAGTGAGTGTTAATAATTTAAAGAAACATACAAAACTAACCCTCAACAACAAGTTTTAAATAACAAAGGTTAGTAGTTTTTTAGTTAAAAACAAGTGGTTGTAGGTTGGGACGGGAATAGGTCAGGCTGGCCTACAGGGGCCTATGGCCTAGCCTACGACAGGCCAGGTTAGGCTACAAGCAATTCAAAAAGTCTCTTAAGCCTATTAAGTCGGCTTATTTAAGTATATATGAATAATATTATTTATTATTATATTAATATTTTGTACTTTGAATTAAAATATAAATTTGTTAACTTTTTCAATAATTTAAGCTTATTAGTATACATTAATTTTTCGCATATATAAATGTATTATTATAATCTATAATTGAAATATGATACAATATATAGTCAAATTTCGTAAAAAATTTGATTATTAAGAGATAGTTTAATCTAATTGATCTATTAGTTTCGCTAGTCTATTTAAACTTAGATCATATTGTTTATTTAAAGATGTTCATATGATATATAGACTTTTTAACAGGTTAGCAGGTCGTTACAGCTTTCAGAAGGTCAGACTCAGCCCTAAAAAGTAAGCCTATGACAGGCCGCAGGGCAGGCTTAGGCCTTAAAATAATTTGGCAGGTCAAACTTAGGCCTTGCAAAGCTTATCTCGGCCTAGCCTATTCCCAACCCTAATTGTAGGTGCTAATTTACTCTATAATGATTTTAGATTGATGTAAATTAACAGTCCTTATACGTGTTTGTGAACGCGTGCGAACATAAACCCTAACTTAATATATGAGCAAAATTAAGCGACACGAGTACAATTTTTTTTATTTTATAAACGAGTAAACAATGTATTACTACTTTTTTTAAGGGGATATATTATTACGATCATGTTGAAAGATAAGTTATTTTTACCCATCAATAATTGCTCTTTTAAAATAGGAAAAAAACAAAAATAATTGTTGCTATTGCTACTAAAATACAAATACTTATATAGCACATCAATCCAAATTCCAAACAAACAGAAACTTTAACTACAGTGACACACAGTCCAAGAATCAAGATAGTTGTATTTGAATAATATTTCACAACCGTTTATGTAAAGTGTCGACTGGCATTCAAACAAAATTTGATTTATTTTGGAGGTAAGAGTGGTTCATGGTGTTGGATCAAGAAAGTATGTCTCACACTTCACACTTGAGTAAGGGAATATTGATGTGTGATTTATAAGTCTCACACTACATTCTCTAAAAAAAATCTCACATTAGACATAAGAGTAAATATTGAGTAACATATAAGTTATTAAAATATTTGTATCAAATATCTTAAATTTTAAATAAAGATGAGACGTTTAACTTCACTTGTATGTGATTCTTCTTAACCCATGTAATGATCTAAAGTTCGATGGTTTTTATAAAGGTTGAGTTAGATCAATCCAAATTCACATGAATTCAATCACATTGATGCCGCAATAACCCTAGAAGCCCCCAAAGGTCCAAACACAGAATAAAACTAAGATGTTTCATGTTTCGTTCTTGTCACAACATGTACACTAAATATTTGCTGAATTAATCTATGGTAAACCATTGTTATTACGTGTATAGCTTTTAGAGGAGTAACGTTTCGTTTTCGTCTGCAGTACAAAAACTCCAAAACAACAGTATCAATGTTTCCCACATACATCATCATATTTATAAATAGATGCACATTTTCCATCCATCACCAAAAACCAGTTGAAAACATGCCCTTCAATTTTCTGTTATAATTTGATTCAACTATACATCACTCTTTTATTTATAGGTAGTACTTTTATTTAATTAAAGTGCGTACTAGCTAGTAGCAAGAAAATATTAAGTAATATATATTTCAGAGATCAATGATGCAAGAAGAGAAGCAACACAGAATTTATGGAGATTCTAGATCGTTGAGGAGGAGATGCGGTGGGGTGATAAAAGAGCACAGAGCCAGGTTCTATATTCTCCGGCAGTGTATCATAATGCTTGTTTGTTGGAAAGATTATGAATGACCCCTTGCTTGGAGTTGAAGGAAATTACCGAGGGAAAATATACTCAAAGTGTTTTTTTTCTTTTCTATTATTTTAAGCCCGTAAAGTTTTAATTAAAAAGTAGACAGCCTCTAATATATCTATCTACTAGATATATTTTTTATTTTAGGAAGTCTACTAGGAGTTATTTTTCGTAGAAATTAGTATTTATATAGTATTAAACATTTTTCTAGAGAATTAATCTTAGAGTTAAACTACGTCAAGTTATGGTAATGCACTCTTCTCCTTCGAAGTCTCAGTTCTTTAACCATTGAACTACACATCCAAGATATATCCCCTTCTCTCTGATAACCGCCGCTTGCTAGCTTAATTAATACATATACTATTAACATATAAAATTGTTAATCAGTGTTTTGGAGATATTCGAATTATTTGAAGTTTTTTAAACATGTGGATAAAATAATTATTTGTTCTCGTGAGCATATCTCAATTAGTAAAGACATTTTGTATATGCAAGAGTTGAGATTTAAACCCAGATCCTCCACTTATTCATCTTAAGAAATAAATTTCTAGTCACCAGACTGCTTAACAAAAATGAATAATTATTTTTTATACTAAGCCATTAAATTAACTTGTCAATAAATGTAATTACATTCTTGATGAACTTAAAAAATTAATCTAATCCAAACATTTAAATAATTTGTTAGTAGATCGTAGTTTAGAGATCTATCATAGTTTTTTTTATAAATAAAAAATAAAAAGTAACCAATCATAAATTATTTTGACAAGTTTAGTGAATCAATTTAAAAAAAAAGTATATTTAAAATTTTCAAATAGTTGAAGGACAAATTGACTAATAAAAAAAGACATCTCTTCTTGTCTATAGACGAAGTGGTACTTACCACTAAAATTCTTGAATTAAAAGGTTCCGCATTTAAATTTGAACGAAGATACCAACTTAACAATTTTGACATTGTCAATTGAATTATAGTATACAAAACCTATTAGTTTTAATAGTGTAGCTATATTCCCACACACACGGTTACAGGCCAATCCACAAGTGAGGTGAGAAAAGGATTTTTGTTGAATTTTAAGTATAGGACATATACTACTTGAAAGTTTGAAGTAACATGAAAGCGAGGATATTCCTTAAAAAAAAAGAAGCGAGGATATTCATGCTGAAGCAACCTGAATTAAGCTTGTTTATCAAAAATAACATTAAAATTGAAAGAAACTTTTTCAATCTTAGACGTAAAATACATAGAATAGATATTTAAGTATGTTCTACCGGTGATGCTAGCTTTACGTTATATTGATAAGCTATAGTATTTTTCCGATCTTAAATATAGACAAAATACATAAATTTTATTTGATTTGTTTTGCTTATATTTGAGATCGGAACAAGTATATGATATGAAATGTTAACTATATTGTATCTAACTTAATAATCTACTAAGTATATAATTCATGTAAGTTTAACTTATTTAATAAAGACATCATGGTTTAAGTTCAAACTTCAAAATCTCCACATTTTGCTTTAAGTGATAAATATCGAATTAGTAAGTACTAGATTATTTGACAAAAGAAAAACAACAAAAAAAACTATTGAATACATACATATACTCACAATTCATTGCATGTCTATATATGGACGTCTACAAATACAGTATTAGTGTGTCGGCAGATGGGACAGATTTTCTTTAGATCAATCTAATTTTTTTTATGTTTGTTCAAAAAATAAATCTAATTTTTTTATGGACATATAATCATTTCCTTAGTGCATAATATAAAGGGAAATTATCAATTTCTGAAAGGATAAAGTGAAAATTAAATTATGTATCGATCTATAATCAAAGAATTCATATTTGCTCTACTTCTCTTTAAGCTCAACTGACTATCATTTTATGAAAGACAGAAAACATAAATGATAGATTAGTGGAACATATTTTAATAAAGTGAACTTTACTAATAGGTCACACTAGCAAATCTTCAATTTGTGTTTATTTATCTTATAAATGAACTTATGATCAGTAAATGGAGGGTAGAAAAATTTAGCAAATCCCTATTCGTAATCAACATGTATATGGACCATGCATTCTTATGATTGTGTGCAAGCCTCTTATCTTACACTCTCAAAAATTGTTTCGTTAGTTAAAAATACATATCTCAATCATTAATTATTATACCATATGGGGAACGAGTCAAACAAAAAAATGTCATAAGGGGAATGAGAATGTTGTTGGCTTGGCCCCGTGAAAACTGACAAATCGATTAATTGCTTTTGATGTTACATGCATATCCAACAAAAAATAGCAACAAATAATGGTATGACAAATCCAAAACATTGTCAATCAAAATATACAAAGGTCGCATACATAAAACATCTATTTGTCCCTTAATAAAAATAAAATAAATCTACTTGTGTGAGACCACTCTTCAACTTTGGTATAATATATCGAGATGATTTAGGTCAGAGTTGGTTAAATCATCACTCTACTTTCAAATTTTCGTTCTTTGCTATTGACATCGATTTCAACAAAGACTTATATTGATCTGAAATTCCGTGGTTTAGATGACTTGAATGTTGTGAAATGACGCTATCTTTTTAAGTTATATGTATTGAGTAATTAGTGGATGAATAGCCTCTTTGAAACTACAATGGATCTCCCACACACCACACACGTCTACAAGAAGCAACAATTTTTAGCTTCTAAAAAATCACATTCAATATACCTAGGGATGCGAGAATATGTTACTAGACGTCAACCCAAACAAACTATAAATCAACTTATTTCCTTGGAAATGGTTACCTTTTATGAATGGACGGCAGAGCCTTGTTACATACTTACTTAATTAGACAATCCTCTGTTGTTTTCACCGAATCCTTATTTGTGGACATTGCATTATTTCTTATTGTTTATGTCTTCTTCTTGTAGTTTTCTTTTGTACCATGGTTCTCATATTTATATAGGAGGTAAAAAAGGACGCGTGATCTGTTTTTTGGATTTTTCATTCGTTTTTGATTCAGATTTTCTTATGGTTGGATAAGTTTGAATTATGTGTTTTATTTTATACCCAAAAACAAAGTTGAGGAGGAGAGTGGATGATCGATGTTTTTGGATCGAAGAGACAAACAATGTAATTTCTGATTTCAAGTGCAACCATGTGAATATTTGAAACAAGAGGATTGCTATACATCACCTTCAGGAAATTTCAAGATGCATTCATTTTTAATATCTAATACCTCATGATTGATTACTATTGGTCGGTCAACCCATAACCTCCATGAATTCTATGAAAACTGGGACTGTATGCTGAACAGTTTCTTTATTAGATATTAAAAATGTATGCATCTTGAAATTTCCCGAAGGTAGTGGTCGTGATGTATAGCGGTCCTCTTGAAACAAATGTCTAATTTGATAAGAAAAATAAAATGACCAAAGAATTGGAATGCTATATGAAGGACTTTTCAAGAGGAATATCACATTTTTTTACAACAAGGGAATGGAAGACGAAAACAACCATAACCTGAGGTGAATTGATGATTAATTGAGACCATTAGATTAAAAGCAAATGATAGATGGAGATTTGAAGCAATTTTATAGAGTTATCACAAACTACATTAATTGAGGCCTTAAATTGCCTTAACACTCAAAATATAATCTATACTCTTCAACAATGTGTATACCCAAATCTTTCTGAAATAGTCATCAATAAACGCTAGAATATAAGAATCTCCTACTAGTATTCTCATCTTTGTAGGTTGGCATAAATGAGAACCCACTAAATTAAGATTTTTTTTATCATCTAGGTGAGTGAATCTTAAAATAAATGTTGCTCCTATTTTCAGCAAAATAATGATCGTGACACCTCAAATCCTAAATATGAATATAAAATTAAATCCACCAGTTTTTTACTTCTTCATCTACTTCCATATACTTACATGTTACCATGCTCATATCCAACGGATATGAGAAATTGAATCCCATCCCCATCCCCAGTGGGTTTGGGTATTCCCGTCTCATCCCTGCCCCCGTAGTGAATCAATTTTTTTTAATAAAAAGAGTTTTTCAAGCTTCAATGATAATGTTGTAATGCATTATCCAACAATTTGCGTTCATTTTAACATTTTCTTGCCGAATAATCCGGTTGCTCCTTTAACTATCAATGAAAGTTCTTATATCATGATAATTATCAAACCAAACAACATGACATATCATTATCAACCCCCTCAACAAAAAAAAAAAAGACCTTTCTACACTCGAGTAGGGTTTGAGTATGGGTTCGGGGTGGATACATACATATATATATATGTCCATTACCCGTATTTTGAAATCAGGGAAAACTCAAACCCAAATCAAATCGAGGTTGGTTTGGGCGGGTACCTATGAACATGAGTTTTGTTGAGTGTTGTTATGCATATATACAAGAGAATACGTATGATGAATAATTTTTTTTAAAAAAATAAAATTAATTCAAGACTCTCAAAATACAACATTCACTTTTTCCCCGACATCAAAATATTTTTTTATTCCTTTTTTCTGTCTAGCTCTCTATATTTCTCTATGATCATGAGTACATTTTCTAAAAATTGAAAAAACATCTATTGATTATAAAAGTGAATAAATAAATAGAAAAGAACAAAATATGGAGGGACAAAAACAAAACTCAAGCAAATTTAACACTATTCCTAACTTAGATGTCCTCTAAGTTTTAGAGAAGGTTTTTTTTTCCTACTCAATTTATACCTTGTTTTTTATTTTTATTTTTATTTGTATATCAATTTATACGTTGTAATTTAGATCTAACCACGACAAACTCATCCTCAACGTAATATTCTTAACTGTCATTCCTCAAAAAACTTGGCGATAATTTTTATATCATGAATCACATTGATATTTGAATTAACCATAGACTTGGTCATTTATAATTGCTTACATCATGATCACCTACATTAAGCATATCTTGCCGGCTAAATATATTCAGACTATTGAATACTATCTCAAATTCTGCAAAAAAAAAACATGTTTGTCCTTCTCTATTATGAAGTGATAGATTTAATTGATAGTCTGCGGTTTGAGACACTTATTTATGCCTATGATTAACTCTTTGTTGTCTCGCTTGACGATTCAGTTAAGACTAACAGTATAATATGTGAATTTTTATTTTGTCTTTCTGAACATTTTATCGCTAGCTAATTCATTCTTTTAGTAAATATAACTTTTTTTTTTAAGGATTAGTAAATATAACTTATCACTTTGTTCTTGTAAATAAAAAAAAAAAAAACTTATCCCTTTGTATGTTAAATAAGGATTGTACATCGAGATCATCATGAAACAGGAAAACATACAAACAAGAAAGTATAGATATCTTTAAAAAAAAAAAGTATAGATATGCATAACCTATAAATGCTTGATTTTCTATTACGTACGTAAATTATATTGTACTTATTACTTAAGTACCTTCAACAACATAGCTGAATATAATCTATAGTCTATTATACACAACAACAAACACAAATATCAAGTACGTACGATTATATACGTACATTAATTCAAGAAAGCTTAATTTGTATCTTTGCTGAATAACATGCATGTCCACAGCTTAAGATCAAGGACCATTCACCACAGTCTTGGTTGAAGAACATGTGTTTCCAAGAGGTTGGTAATTAATATATCTACTTGGGGCAGATGAACGTCGAAATCCTTTTGGCAAACAATCTTCCACGTTTCTACCTTGGAAAACTCTTCCTTCTTCATTGCCTTTCTCTGGCTTCAAGTTTATATACTTAGGAACATTTTGTTCCAAGGGTCTTGCAGCATCCACATAAAAGGGTGCATAATTACAGCCTTTAGTAATATTGGAATGAGGGTTCAAAAGTAGGAGGAGAAGAAGCATAAACTTTGAGAGTACATTAATTGTGGACATTTTGGTATAGCTAGCTATAGTGTTTGAAATAGATATAATGTTTAGGATATTTGTAAAGGTTAATTATTGAAGTGTGTATTGCTTGGATGGAAGGAGGTCTTAAATAGGGTCATGAGGAGTGGAAGTAGATTTAGATACGACCAACTCATTGCTAGCAAGGCATTGTTGCTGGCAATTGAACTTGTTGAGGCAGAAATGTGACTTTGCATTCACTTTTTTGAAGATGGGAAGTAATGCTCGTGCCTTCCATAACTATCTTCTTTAATTAATTACCTTTGAATCTTTGACTATACATCCAATAATATTCTTGTACTAACATGATGACTTTTCTTTAGTAAAAAATATGACTTATCCAAAAACTGACCTACACCACTCATTTTACTACACACATTAGTCATATTTAGTTATTTATTTCTTTTTAATATTAAGATTTGAAGCCAATATAATCATAAAAGGGTAGTCGACCAAATCAATAAAAACAAATTTATGATGAGTTTTTCTTTCATGTGCAAACTTGTATAATGTAAGAAACTTAAAAATGATAAGTTTATATTAGAATTTATGCATTTTATATTAAATAAATAATTATTATAATGGAATTTGTGCATTTTATAAAAAAAATAAAATTACTCGTCTTAACCTAATGCAATATTACCTTTTAATTAAAATATATCGATAAAAGATAAAATAAACATTTATTGATTACCATTTTTTTTCTCACTCTGTTCCGTCGGTGTCATGCCAAAATAGATTTCAATTGGTCCGAACTTTGGAAACAAATCTTAAAAAATTGTTCTAATGAAGAAATAGAACAATTTTTTAGAGACTAATCTTTCAAATGGATAAAATCACAACAAGTAGCAAAATTTTATCTCAACCAATTTAACATTGTTGCATTTTTATGATTGAATTTAAACAATGTTGCATTTTCATGATCGAATAAAGATTTTTAGATACCATTAATAATGGTGCACCACAAAAAGTTGAATTCTAGTCCAAGTTTATATTGCGAAGCATACGTGCATGAAGGAAAGGTTAACAATAATGCAATAGAAAGATCAAGGGATTTCTGATTTGAGAAACTGAAGTAAAGGAAATCTTAAACTAGTCGACTTTCAACATCCTCATATATGGCACATGGAACCTTGTTATTGGGCCATGTATTCTTGTAGTAGCTTACCTATTGTTATATTATTATTTTGGCCGGTCCTTTACACGTCTTATGATCTTACGTGTATTGATTGGATTTTAGATGTTACAAAAAATATATACGAGGATCTTACTATCTTAGGAATCACCAACGTAGCTATGTGAATTGGACTTACATCTGTCGGATATTTTAGGATGTTCATGATGCGATTTAGTTTGATTTTGACGTAAAATGTTATTTGATTGAAAAGTTAGGTTATTGGGTATTGAAAAATTGATCTACTCAGATCCGATTGTTTGTATCGATTTTCAATTATTCTAAATTATAATTTTTAAAGAAATTTAGTGCAAAAGTAATTCAGCAAACAAATTTAGTGCAAAACATAATGGAATATATTATTCCCTCTGTGTCATAAAAATCGTCGCAATTAGTCATTTCACGTGAATCATTTTAAATTGGATCATCTACTTCTACTCATACCCTCCTTTATCAAGTTATGTTTATCTCTCTTGATCAGGGGCGAATGTATTGTGTGGCCATGTGTGGCGAAAGTCACACACATACACTCCCCAATTTTTTTAAAACTTTAAATAAAGCACACAATTATATCAAAATATTTCTCTTTTTTGCATAAAAATGAATAACAGATAAGTGCAACACATTTGCTATGGTTTATAAGCTTTTGAAGTTGTCTTTGCTCTTGTGGGTAGCAATTGCAAGTGTTGAACGTGTTTTTTCAGCTACAAAAGTTGTGAACAATCAACTATGTAGCAAAATAAGTGATCAGTGGCTAAATAACTGTTTTGTAACTTATATAGAAAGAAATGTTCTTTTAAAAATTAGCAGCGCTGTTATTTTAACTCATTTTCAGCAAATAGATAGGAGAAACTTTTCATTGTAATTGTATTGTATCAAACAATATTATTTCTTATTTTTCATATAGTTTGCATTATTTATTTATTTTTAAATTTTAGCCACACATATAGAAAATATCTAGATCCGTCCCTGCTCTTGATCTTCGCTATTTTGAGAGTTCTTTCTCCCTCCTTCAGCAAGTTATGTCTATCTCTCTATTGATCTTTGTTATCTTGAGAATATAATAACACCCTCTTACATTCTTAACACTAGATTCAACTTAGGGGAAACTCTACCTATCAAGGTCCAAATAAAAATGGAGCACAAAAATATTAATTAGATCATAAATATATATAAGCTTCTTTGACTACCATGAATAAGTTGAATATGTTGAGAATTAAAGATTAAGGAAAAAAAGGTAGTTTCATTCCCATGTCACAATAACAAACTAAATCCTTCAAAAAGAAATTATTTTTCCACTGCTCCAACAGGGACCTAAGGTAATTTTCTCTTTAACATCCTCAAAATGTCAAAATACTTCCAGCGATACCGCTCTACCAACGACAATTAACTATCATTGCATTCTGATTTGCACAAGAATAACAACATCACCTTCCACACTACTCCAAACACAAATCAACATCTTTCCATTTTCTTAACATGTCAATTGCTTAAGACAAAAAAAAAATACATGCATGTAAAACAATCGAAAACTACAAATGATAATTTATAGTTTTATTTCACCTTTCTTCAAATCAAACAATTATAATACATAAACACAATTAAGGAAGACTTACATGACATTCTTCCTAAGGATGTTGTATCATTATGATGTAAAATTTTATTTAACTAATTGAATTTTTTAAGATGTTGACATTGAAGTATTTTATATTTATTGTAATGATTTTCTAGTTTCTTCGAAAACTCAAAAAATGGAGAGAACATCTTTTGTATTCTACCTAGTGAGTTATATAGGTTCTCACATCAATTTCTTTCATATAAGATGAGTAGCGACAAAATGAAATGCTTTCCAATATATTCTTTTGAGCTTCATCATGATGCCCTGCCAACCAACATGTTTCAATTGACCGAGGAGCATGATCAAGCTCAAAACAACATATTGGAAATGCATTCTCTTTCGTCACACTAATCTTATATGAATGAATTTGATGCAAGAATCTATATAGCTCATTAGGTAGAATACAAAACATTTTTAAAAACCACCACAAATTAAACTTAAATCCAACAGAATCCTGATAGAACATAATGATACAACATCCTCTAAAAAACATAAGAATACAACATACATACATAACATAATATATCACAGATCAGATAACCAAACATCTTCATTTGTTTCCTCCACGAGAGCCCTGATTTCTTTGTAGGTTCTAGACTAAATCAAACTTTTCGAATATATTAAAAAAAACCTGACCAACGAAGCATCCAACTTGATCGACCCTTTAGTACTATGCTGACCAAATATCGAGAACACGGTTCTTACATCGTCGTGATTCTTGAGCTTCATCTGGGTGAATTAGACGCTTTCATCTGAGTCGGTAGATGGACGACGATACTCAACATTGTCCATCCTCTGTGTCTTTGTAGCTGAGTCGGCAGTTAATTTGATTAAGTTTATCCTTCAGATCTAACAACCTGACATCGACCTGTACTTTGAACATATTGGATTTTCCAGCGTTGTAGTAAATTGTCACTAACTTGATGTTCAAGGTTACTGGATAATTGTTCATGGTTCTCTGGAGTTTGTCCAGATCAACGTAATAAGATATCTACACAACATAAGAAATGAAAAATAATAAATGAAAAACTCATTCAAACATTTGATCAAACACTTGGAGTGCAAAATATACATTATTGGTTCATTGAGTTATTTCAAGTTTTAAACTACCATATTCAACTTAAAACTAATTTAAAAAGCATTCATAATGCAAACATGCAAATATTTAATCATAAACTAAAAAAAAAAAAATCAAAATTTACATAAACTCCAAAATATTACCAATTTAAAGAAACAATGTAACATATAAAACATAAAATGTCAATGCTAAGGAATTATATTATAAAAACTTATTTGTTATTAGAGTGATGTGTGATATGAATTTGAAGAAATTGGATGTTTTAGAGAGTTTAGAATTTTTTTGTGTGTTTTGAATGCAACGGGAGTTGCTGGAGGCAAGTTAACTGCCGTTGAGAGCATTACGGTAATTTTAAGGTGTTAAAGAGCAATTTTGAAAGTGAAATGGGTAAAATCCATGGACTTTTTATGCCGGTAGTAACACAAATAAAGCAATCCAATAGGCCCAATGCTATAAATGGTTCATGACATCCTGCTCCTAATTTTTTTTAACCAAGATAGACTTGAGTCATTTCATTAAGTAAAGAATTCTGCTCTTCTCCCAACACATTTTGCTCGCGCCCAACTAAAATGATCAAAATACCCCTGCGTGATTTAACTCACGCAGGTGTTAAAGGCAGCGTGACTTGTGACTTAAGTCACGCAGCGTGAGTTAACTCACGTAGGAATAAAACCGTTCTCCTTCAAAACCAGCTTCTTTGGCCTTTCATTCTTCCATCCACGGTGGTTCTACTCTTGTTATTGAAATTGAATGGATTAGCAACAACCAAGTACACAAGAGTATAACGATTCAATTGATTAAATTCCAACATAGCGGATTTCAATTCATTCAAACTCACGCTGCTGAATTCATTACTTGATTTCAAATCAAATTCAATTCCAATTCATTAATTGATTTCAAACTCACGCTGCTAAATTTAAGTGGAACTCATGCTGCCACGCTGCCGTTTTCAAATCGATGTGTTCTTGTTCAAATAAAATTGGTTGTTGTGTTGAAATATGAGCGTGACTTAAGTCACGTTGATTAATACATTTGCGTGAGTAACTCACGTAGGGGCATTTTAGTCTTTTCAGTTGGGCGTGAGTGTTTTGTGTTGGAAGAAGAGCAAAATTCTTAAGAAAATACTCAATATAGGAAGGAAATAACTCAAAACTATGGTGGCTAGATTAGAAGGTGGTTGCCCTTACAAGGGAAAGAACAACCATATATGTTTCTCTTCTAATAAACTTGACCTCAAAGTTTAAATATAAAGAGAAAAGAAACAATACCGAAAACAATAGTACTAAACTTATACGAGCCTTGACTAGAATTTAAGAATCACTTTTAGAACACAAGTCGATCAAAACCTGTAGTAGTACTCACTATGAGTATAATTTATAACCTATATAATTTATAACCTGTCTATAATCTATATAATTTATACATAAACACAATTACCTACTCTTTCTGGAGTAGTACTCACTATATGAGTATTTCTTTTTACACCACCTAGATTTTAATAAGTACACCACCAGTCTCTTTTTATTTTCTCCCAAAAAAACCTAATCATACAAAATCCCCGCCAATCATCCCTTTAAACACACCTCCTAAATTTTCTCCCAACACCACCCAACAAAACCACAATCCCTGTTGACTACAAATACCTTATTACTACCATTAAATCCCAAAGCTCATAAAAAATTGAGTAACGGGCTGTCATTATCTTAGGCATTTTTTATGTTGTATTCCACCATCTATTCATTTTTTATTTCTTGTCTTGCTTCCAAAATTCTTTTATTGGATGCGTCTGTTCACTCTATTCCGCAAATGACAAAATTGAGGAAAGTTGTCAATGGATGAAAGCTCAGATTAGAATTTGTGCATATTATTGATAGTTATTAAGTTCATTTGCCGAACATATATGAATGTCAATTAAAGTGATTGAATTTAAATAGTTAATGAATTTCATCTAATGATAAACTTGTTGAAAAATCTTAATTAGAGATCCTTCGTCTTAGGAACCAGAGTGTGAATACAAGAGATGAGAAAATGGCTTGAGCCAACAACTCGTTTAACCAATTATTTTTTACGGGGTAAGTTCAAATTTTAAATTTGTCATTTCTAGTTGGCTCATCCCACCTAACCCTCCAAAAAATGGGGTAGAGCGAATTGGTCCTCTAGGTTTAATAATAATTAAAAAAATCACAATCAATTATTTGACTCATACAATAGAGAGAGAGCAAGAGAAAACCTTGGAAAAAATAAAAGTATTGAGCTACATGAGAGAAACTTAACTATAGCACTTTGTTTTATAATTTTAGCCCCTTGTTTATAATATTTTTTGAAGCAATGAACTGATTAACCTTTTATTTTTGTTGTAATATTGGCTTATTCTAGATTTATTTTTTTTGGTAAATAGAGATAACATTCATTAACCAAAACAGTTATTACAAACTACATGGAATCATGAAACACCTAAACAAGGAAACAAGAAAGCCACTAGTCTCATAGACGAATCAACAGATGTTGCATCTTCTTGAATTGCAATCCTCCGATGTAAACAATCATTTTGATTAGATTAAGGAGTTGCTGAACAGACAGGTAGCAGTTCCGAAATCTTCTATCATTTCTCTCCTTCCATATCATTTACAGGGTCACACTCAACACCATTCTATGAGCTTGATGCATACCATTGTTTCTATTACAATGAGACTGAACATATTGCAAAATAGACGCCCAGTTGCTAGTATTGATGCTCATATTCATCCATCTCATATCACCTGTCCACACAGCATCAACAAATTCACAAGTAAAGAATAAATGAGAATGACTTTCATTCTCCTTTGTACACAAAATGCAGACCTGATCACATTGGACACCTACTTTCAGCATCCTATCACAAGTTGGCAGTCTAGCATGAATAATTAACCAAGTAACAAACAAACATTTTGGAGGGGCTTATTCTAGATTTATTTATGATAAATCATGAATTTTGAATGATAAATTTTATAATTTTAACGTACTCACTAATTATTATTTTTTTATTACCTAGAAACATTTTAAATTTAATTGTTTTACATTTTTTTGTAGTCTTACATTTTGGCCGACTTTGCTTCCATTTTAACTAAATATATGAATTTAAAAAGTTGATATAGGTTTGAAAAAAAATTGACATAGTATATTAAATTTGTTAACGATAATATTTGATTTTCCAAATTTACTTTTAAGAAAAAGAATTGACTTATTTTTTTAAATTATAATACTTCATCCGGTTCTATTTATAAAACACATTTGACTTTTTAGATTCATTAGACAATTGATATATCCGATCTATATATTGTCTAATGAATTTAGAAGGTCAATTATTTCTTATGAATATGACATGAAGGAGTAATTATAGATAGTTACATAAAAAGATGTAATAAAATATTTCAATTGTTCAAAATCACATTAATAATCATTTTTGACAAATATTATCACTAAACATTGTTTTGTCAAAATTATTTAAGATTATTGCAAAGAAAAATATGAATGAGATAATAAATAATTGAAAGTAACAAAAATTATTAGTTTATTTGGATATATATAAACAATTTCCACCAGTGCAGATCAAGGATACAAGACCTGTTTTTTTAGAGATTTAAGACCACTTTTACACAAAAACAGGTCGAAATCTTTAAAAATCAGGTCTTGTATCCTTGATTTGCACTAGTGTTCATTAAATATAGTTAAAAATTCAAAATAGACCGGACAAAAAATAATAAAAAAGATTCAATATTTGAATCATTGGATGTAGATGACTAGAGCTAAATGTAGGATTTGGAATATAGTATTTGAATATGTGTGTGAATACATTAACTGTTTTTGTCAAATAAAAGAATACATTAATTAATTAATCAAGTGATTAATGAATTTCACGGATTATTTGGAATAACCTAAATTTGAGTTCTAGATGAAATAATGTTTCATGAGTAGGGTCATAAACACTTTTTTCAACATTCAATCTTTTATTTGGTCTTGTCAAAAAAAAAAAAAATTTTTTTGGTTAAATCAATGTGAATTCTCACTTTAGAAATAGTCTCAAATAAAATAGTCTACATTGAATTCATCTCTCATCGAATAAGAGAACGAGTGCCCGAAGAAAAATGTTAAATTATTAAAAAAGTATTTATATCACTCATCTTAATCATCTCATTCAAATTAGACACACTTTTAAAAGTCGAAAACCGCCCACTGTTTCAAGCAGAAAGCTCAAAACCACGCTTACTGTTGGATTAGTTTTCCTTAAGTGCTTTATCAAACCAAGGTTAAAGCATGTATTTATGTGTATTAATTGATACGTGATCAGTTTGAGATCATTAGTTGAGATTCTCTAATTGATTAATGTCCGGTGTTTAATTTAAGTTAAATAAAGACACGTATCATGATCTCATAATGGAAGCGAATAAAATAATTTATAAACCGGTGATAAGAGACAACCACTATTATATTTGTTGATTCCTGGAAATAAAATTATAAAAATCCATATGCCTATGTTTGTTATAAGTTAACTAAATTTTATTCTCGGGTATAAATTGTTCGTGGGAATAGAAAAGTTTTTCCAAAGAAAAGAGCGAGAATAAAGTTCCCATGAAGATGAGAATAAAATTATGTGTATTTACCTATTATAATCTCTATTTTTAAGTTTCATTGAAATATTATAAAGTTAATCAAACATATTTTTTCTCAATACCTTAGAATAAAATTCTCATATTTATATTCTAAAGAATGTTATTCCTATGAATAAATTTGATAAACTTGAAACAAACACACAGTAAAAATTAACTTTTCAGATTTATTCATTAATTAATGTATGTGGTATATAATAAAGACGTTATACGTCATTAATTAAATGAATCTAAAATGTAAATTTTTGCTTATAATAATGCACGGAAGATGTATGTTTTAAATTTGAGTTATGTAAATGCTCTCATATATAAATATTTTTTGAGTGTTCTTTGAACTTTGATACAACATCCTTTTATCCTAAAACTTGATATAGAAAAAAAAAGAGAGTAGAAGTTAGACCGAAACAACATCCTTTCACCCCAAAATTTTACATCTAAAGAAAGTAGAATAAAATAATATATTAATAGATATAAATGTGAGATTGATTAATCATTTCATATATGCATTGTTTATGAGTAACAAAAAAAAAAGCGTTGTTTATGCATGCCATGTGATCAAATCGATCGTTGAACCTAATCTGCGTTGGATTTACCTGCTGCTTTTGTTTCAAGTTTCAACACATGAAAAGGGGATCCACCCTTTCTCGTTTGGCTATCTTTAAATAATGTATGATTTTAAAAAATAGAGAGATACCAGTAATTGGCCCACATCTAAGTCAGCTTAGGTGTTTTTGTTTAAATAAATAAGGCCAAAGCTTTTTGAAAATGTTTTTTTTTTAGCTAAACAAATTAATCATGTTAGAGGACATCTAAACAAATTTTTAGAACTAATAGAAATGATAACAGCATTATCTTTCTAATATTATCTAACACTCAATTTTTTTTGGATGAAACTCATGTGAGTCTCGTTATTTTATGTGTGATTCATTTCTAAAGCATGAGACTCGCATATGTTTCAGTCAAAAAAAGAGTGAGAGTTAGAGAGAATATTCATGAGACTCCTCCAGACGAGTCCAACTTCGCTCCATTTAACAACACTCCATTTATCCCTTTTCACTTTATTGATGTGCGACATGTGGCAAATGTAAAATTAAGGGCTGGGATTAAAAGCTCTAGTATAAACACTTGTTTAATGAGAAAGAAAACAACACACTCTTTTCTTCTTCTTTCTCAAGAACAGTACCCAATTTATTTTATAAATCATCATAAATGAATTAAGAGTACAATTTATTTTCTAACCTTGCTTGTTTCAAAATTGCTTCGAAATCTTGCTAGAAAGATCAATCTTGAGAGAGAATAACAGTTTTTGAAGAGGAGAGAACGATTGAAATGGTTTTTGGGTGAAATTGGAAATTAAATTTTAATTATGGATATTTTTGTCATTTGAACGTACTGGTTTAATTTCTTCTTTTGGGTTTCTTTTATTCTCTTACTTTGAAACAGAATGGTCAATCCTTCTTCCTCCTCTCAAAACCATCGCCGCGATTTGATTCAGATCAGTAATAAATATGCGATTTGAAGGAAAAAGCGGCGGGCACTAGATTGACTGTGAGTTGTGTGAGGCGATGTGTGGAGCAGAAGGGGGGAGCTCGCGGCGGTGGAGGGCGAGAAACGGCTATGGCGGCGGCGCTTGTGAGAGGAGGAGGAAAGGTGTGGGTACTGTTCTTGAGAAAGAAGAAGAAAAGAGCGTATTCTTTTCTTTCTCATTAAACAAGTGTTTATGCTAGAGCTTTTAATCCCAACCCTTAATTTTACATTTGCCACATGTCGCACATCAATAAAGTTAAAAGGGATAAACGAAGTGTTGTTAAATGGAGCGAAGTCAGACTCCCTCTAGACCTAATAAATCAGTATATCCATCTTAACGCTAGTTTTTATTTTTATTTTTTTATATTTTTTTCCCAGCAATAATGCGTATAAATTACAAACAATAATTTTTATGAAATTTTGATTTTGATTAAAAATATAAGATAAATATTTTACACTTTTATATTGTAACAAACCATACTTATCTTTTACAATTTCACAAACAATATAACAAATATAATATAAATTCTTATATTTTTTAATGAACCAACGATATATATAAAAAAAATTAGGGTATAATTAATTTTTTTTTAAAGAGTGAAAAAACCAACTTAAAACCATGTATTACCCTCCTATATATTATAAATTATATATAGTGGTGGTCAATAGGTCAGAGATTTCTCTTAAGATATGGTTGAATAGTGTAGTGATTATTATTTTTGCAACAGAGAACAAAATAGTGTGATTAGATATAGAATACATTATGCTAGAAAAGAACTGTGCAAAGACGTGCCATCGATAGGAAAATATTATACGAATCCTTAAATTATTTCCCTCTCCAGTTGGATTTTTTTTTGGAAACATTCTCTAGTTGGATTATTGATTTTATTTTATTTCAATATTATATTTTTATCAATTTTTTTATTATTACATATGTTAACACACTTTGTTTTTTCTTTGAAGGATGAACTTACCCTACGTAATTTATAATTATAATGTAGCTTTTCAATCTCAATGATGGGAATCTGATATATCGGTCCTTTTAAAATATTTAAAGTTAGATCTCAATATGAGAGCCACCATAGAATAAAATAAAGTAGTACTAGGTTGTTTGCCATCAGTGAGGCATTTTCTCCTTTCTTAACTTTATCGGCAGTGTTACTATTATTAGATTATGGTAAAAGAGTTTTTGACATAAGTCACCTATAAATGTGTCTTTTAACAATCTACACCTTAAAGTATGATTGTCATTTTTTAGTTATAACTTTTCTAAAAAACATCTTCATAAAAATTAGTTGATGTCTTTTAACAAATGTTCATAAAATAACTTGCTAAAAAGTACCTTCATAAAAATATCATCCACCAAAATCCATTGTAAAATTTATACTTGAAAATCTTTACAACTTAGATGACAACCAACTCGTCAATTTAAGTAGAAATTTCGATTCTAAATTAATGTTATTTCGACAAAAGAATAACAGAAACAAAAGAATAAGAGAAATATATATCAACTGACTTTTAAGATAGTACTAATTAATATTAGTTTTTCTTGTTTTTTTTTTCATTCGAAAATCGGACAATGATTTACTCAACATGCCAATTGTGAAGACGAGTAATACCAGCTGCTTATAGGTATAGGAACAACATTAGTCATGTTGTAAACTCGTTAATCAAATCATACCAAAAAACTTAATGTATAGAACATGTATCTAGAGGTGTTCGCGGTACGGTTTGGTTCGATTTTGAGGCTAAAAGTCATCCGAACTGTAAGATAAAAAATATGCGGTTTGTTTTGGTTCGGTTGACTTTAAAAATAAAGTCCGAACCAAACCAAACCAAACTAATGCGGTTTGGGTTGGATCAGTTTGTGCGATTTTTTTCCTAGACGATATAATTTTTTGTTTACAACATTAAAATCAAGTTAAAAAGCTGAAACACAACGTATTTTCAGCAATGTTTTAAATTTCAACAAACATTACAATTTCATTTTCATTTTACAATATTTCCAACAACATAGACCAAGTTAAAAACATGGACAAAACATAATCCTGTTCTGTAAGAAATGCAAAAGACTAAAATTTTATTATTCTCTAAAATTTCAAGTAGCACATAAATGCGTTTTTTAAATAAAAAGCAAAGAAGGAATCTAACAAGAGAAAAAAATATGTCATTTTATAAAAGTTTCCATTGAGTTTCTATGAGTATTGGTCTAGGTGAGATATGTTTAATTACTCCCTCCGTCCCATATCAGATGACCTAGTTGACTCAGACACACATATCAATGCATATCTTTGATCTTTAATATCTTTAATTATCTATTTGAAAAAATTATGAAAATTTAATATTTTGAAAATATTAATCGAGACGAATCCAACAACATCTTATATGATATTATTTATCTTTGAATATTAGTAGAAAAATATAGTCAAAGTATGTCAGGTCAAAAGTGCAAATTGTCAAACAGGTCATCTAATAAGGGACGGAGGGAGTAACATTTTTCTTATGTTGCAGTTTGGTTTGGTTTGGTTCGGTTGGTAAAATGAAAACTGCAAACCAAACCAAACCAAACCATGCGGTTGAGCAAGAAAATGATCTGATTACATCCGAACCAAATGCGGTTTTTTGCGGTTTCGGTTTGGGTTAGTTCGGTTTGCGGTTTTTCTATTGGGTTGGTTCGGTTTTGAACACCCCTACATCTATCAATAACAATCAATAACCAAAAAATTCAAGCAACAATAATAACAAATCTGGGTCCACAATCAAATAGTCGTTACAACGAGATCATAGTTACAAGAAACTTAGCCTCGACAAACTATTAAAAAACAAACCTATTCTCTACCATTTTTCTACTCACTTTCCTTGATCAAGAGTTACAAAAGATACCAAAAATTTAGCACTAAATATTCTCCAAAAACATCCCCTAAAATTCTCTCATTTACCTCTTACAATCACTTAATGATTTTCACTCTCCCAAGATGTTTACAAATTATTTTCCAGCTATAGAATCTCTCCAAAATGCATTATATTATGGTCTCTCAAGATTCACCCTAGTTGCACACAAATCTCTCACACTCATTTGATTCCCATGTGTTTCTCAAGCCTTGAATTCATCCCAAAAGGCATCAAACCTTAACATATACCTTTTCTAAAAGCCTCCTCTTATGATTCGATGAGATTACCCAACAAAATATAAGTTTTGGCATTTTATACACACCAAAAGCCGGAAAAAAAGAAGCGAAACCATGCAATGCATTGTGTGTCTACGCACCCTCCCATGCGCCTAGCACATGACTTAACAACCAATACCACATATCGTATTGGTCCTTATGTCTCGTGCAGCCTGCGCCTAGCGCCACTCACAACCCATCGTAAAACTCTAAAATAGTTGTGTCTATTGCAATAATCTATGCGCCTAACACATAAGACAAAATACCATCAAATTTCTCCATCTTTTAACATGAGATTTCAAGGCATATCTCAATCATTCTACACCTTGTCTTCAAATCAATGGTGATGTGAATTTAATCATCAACCACCTTATTGCTCTCTCCACCTTGTACTATCTTCATGACAAAACTGATCAATCCTAAAACCTTACTTAAAACATTATCTAGACATCGACCTTTACTTATTTCCAACCACTCTGGTAGTTCCACAAACATCAAAGTTGGATGAGAGTTTCATAACAATATTGTAAAATGAGAATTGAGTCATTACCCTTGCCGAATACCATTTTACCCATCTTTTCAATTTTAGGCAAATGACAGTTTCATGAAACTTTTGGACAAATTCAACCACTTCAAATTTTTTACTATATCCTAGTAGAATTTTATGAAATCATTAAAATTAAACTCTTTTGGGCTCTTATTGCCATCACAACTCCACACAATCTCTTCTAGTTCTTGAATTGAAAATAGAGCACGTAGAAATGAATTAGTCTTCAAAGACTTTGAAAATCATACCATTCAAAGTCGGTCACCCATTACCTTTCTATACGTTTATGGTTTTTTATTTAAGTTACTTCCATGTTAATTTTTTCCTCTCAAGTCAAGAGTAACTAATTTTCCTGTATAATAAATAATAGGAATTGCGGGGAAAAAATATTGGTAGCAGAGAACCCGATTCAGTGGCAACAAACAGGATTAGACCCACTCTCTGTTGGTTCCGTGTTCAATGCACAAAGAGAAGAAGTGAGAACAATTTCTTTATGAATTGAACATGTTCTTTTCTTTTTTAATCTAATAAAATTGACCATATTATTGAGTCATGAGCAATCATACTTTGAAAATCAACCATACTTTAATTTTTCTTCTAAATAAACTAAAATGAAATCCATTCTCATGTTTTGAAAGCCAATCAAGTAAGAGTTCGCCTTCCATTGAAGACTCAAGTAATCAAACCCTTATTTTATTCACATTAACTTATATTCATATCATTTGCTATTACACTCACATTTTTTATGAGATACTCCTACCGTTCCGTTTTAAATTATATATTACTTTAAAAAACTATTTAGATTGAGAAATGTAATTAATGTTGTATTAAAAAAGAGCAATTGTAATTTACTTTACAAAAATGTCATTCATTATTGGTATGGAAAACATAAATTAAAAAATTTAAAAAAAATAAAATAATAAATAGTAAATAACATAATAGAAAAATAAGCATTAATGATTCGTTGATATTGTAAAATGACATATAATTTAGAACAAATAAATTTTGCTAGAAAGATATATAATTTAAAACGGATAGAGACATAAATAGTTTTAAAAAACAACGGATCTTAATATTGTTAGGATTGTGTTGGGACGAGATTGAATACCTAATCTGTTTATTGCTCAACTCATTAATTCTTTCATCCAACCATTAAATCAACTTTATATCCAAAGACAAAACTATCATTAATTTTACAAGTGAATCAAATATAAAAAAATATATAATATATTTTTAATATTACATAATAATAAATTAAGGGTTTTTCTAACCTATGCAACATTGCATAACCATTAAATCAACTTTATATCCAAAGACAAAACTAGCATTAATTTTACAAGTGAATCAAGTATAAAAAAAAGGGAAATGCTAACCGGTGCCCCCAGGGCACTGGTTAAGGATACTAAAAAGGGAAATTATATAGTAATTATTGCATTGAAAACTGTGTAATTAATCTATAAATAAGTCAACAAAGTTTCCTTTTATGGTAATAAATTCCTTTTTTATATGCTTAACCAGTGCCCCGGAGGCATCGGTTAGCATGACCCTAAAAAAAATATAATATATTTGTAATATTACATACTAATAAATGAAGGGTTTTTCTAACCACCTATGCAACATTGCATAGTTTAAGCTCCAATAAATGCACCATATTTGTCAACATAAGTTGTCCTATTTATTATTCTTTTTTTGAAATATGGTTTTTTTTCCCTCTATCTCTCTCCTATTAATCAATATTTTTTTTAATAAAATCTTTTCTTTAATTACTTTGTTGTGTTTTACTTACTGTTGTTACATTTTTTTGTCATATTTCTTCAAAAAAAAATCCTCATATGATGGGTAGGCATGTCAAGAAAACGCATACCCACGGTTACCCGCCCGAACCAAACCAAATTTGTTGGATTTTTTCCGTTTTGACTGAGTTTGGGTATTAGTATGGGTTTTTCCCGATTTCAAAACACGGGTATGGGACGGGTAACAGGTATATAAGTATCCACCTCGAACCCATACCCAAACCCGTCTCAAATGTAAAAAATTACTTTATGTTGTTATGTCATGTTATCTTGTTTGATAATTGTTACGTTAATAAAAACTACCATTGATATTTAAAGGATAAACTAAATCATTCCGTCTAACAAAGGTTAAAGTGAATATATTGTTGGATAATGTATTACAACGTTACTCTTCGGGATGCAAAAAAACTTCTATTTTTATTTTTATTTTTTTATTAATGCGGGGACGGGGATGGGGCGGGGATACCTGAACCCGTCGGGGACGGGGATGAGATTCAATTTCTCATTCCCGTTGAATATGGGTAGCAATGTTTTTTTAACGTCGAAAGCACAACACCATAGTTTTTTATTAAGTAAAAATTCTTGTTTCAATGTTGAAAATTAAGTTATATGGTAAGAAATTTGGAGAGGTCCACATTATATGAACCCTATTTATTTATACAGCTTAATAAATAAGTAACATGCACCGAAGTAGTCAGACCCTTATTCTATTCACAACATTTTATGTTCACACCTTTTACTATTACAATATTCTTTAAAAAAATCTTTTACTATTACAATATTTTTTTTTTATGAGATACTTCTTTTCAAAACAATAACAAATGTTGATATTATTAGGATTATGTTGGGCCTAGATCGAACACCTATTCTCCATAATTCCAATCTCATTTACTCCTTCATCCAACCATTAAATCAACTTCATAAAAGAAAATCTAAATCAAAATAATATTTCTTAACATCGAATTTTTGGAGTTAAACTCTACAATATCTCTGAAGGAGAGTAAATGTACATTTTTTTAAGTACATTTTGAGTTATAAAGTCTTTCTTACCATCATCTACTTATTCTAAATTTTAATCAATGATAATTCTTTTCAAAAACTGCATATATAAACCCATCTCACAAATGGGAACTTTCTTTTTATTTTTAATTTGTGAATGTTTCATTTGGGTGGTTGGTTGCTTTTGTTTTCCGTTGGTTGACGTTTATTTTTGAAAGCATTTTCCGTACAATATTCACGTGGCCAGCGGGCCACCTATTTGAAAAGAAGAGCACCAAAATTTTAGTCTTAAAAAAAAAACAGAGAAATTAATTGTTTATAGCTAGAATTTCTTTCTTTTTATTTCCATTTATATATTATTATTAATTTTAATTTTATTTTCTGACCAAGGGAAAACAAACGAGATTGGTTTGTTTGAATTCTTTGACTAGATCTAGCTGCAAAATATTTAATTAACCATTTTTTTTTATGAATAAAACTTATATTAAACAACAAAAGATGATCTTCTTAGCGTAAAATGTGCAAAGAAAGAGCAAAAGGAAGAAACAAAGTAAAAACACATAACCACCATCCTTTAGATTCCAAGCAATCTAAAAGACGCCGCTGCAACCACCTAAATAACCCAAAAGAAACATTTACAACATATTCTTCAACCACCATGACGATAAATACTTGACCTTTTCCAACATATATTTTACTAGGGGTGTTCAAAACCGAACCAATCCAATAGAAAAACCGCAAACCGAACCAACCCTAACCAAAACCACAAAAAACTGCATTTAATTCGGATATATTCGAATCATTTTTTACTCAACCGTATGGTTTGGTTCGATTTGTGATTTTTATCTTACCAACCGATCAAATCTAAACCAAACCGCATAATAAAAAAATCATTAATTAAACATATGTTACCTAGACCGATACTCAAATAAACTCAATAGAAAATTTTATAGAATGAAATATATTTTCTCTTGTTAAGTTTCTTCTTTATTTTTTTATTTCAAAAATGTGTTTATGTGTTACTTGAACTTTTAGATAATGATAAAATATTAGTTTTTTGCATTTTTTACAAAATAAGATTACTTTTTGTCCACGTTTTTAATCGATCTATGTAGTTGCGAACATTGTTGGATAAAAATAAAATTGTAATGTTGGATGAAATTTAAAACATTGTTGGAAACATTAATGAAAATATGTTGTGTTTTAACTTTTTAACTTAATTTTAAAGTCGGAAACAACAAATTGTATTGTCTCCACAAAACTGAACCAACTGATCTAACCCAAACCGCATTGGTTTGATTTGGTTCAATTGTATTTTAAAAGTCAACCGAACCAAACCAAACCGCATGGATTTTTATCTTACGGTTCAAATGATTTTTAACCTTAAAACTGAACTAAACCGCATCGCAAATACCCCTAAATTTTACATTATTATTAAAGATCCTATCATTTCTTTATTGTCAAATACTCAACCCGTAGCAAGCCACCATAAACCTATAGAAAATTGCCGTTTTTTGGGTCACGGTCAAAGTAATTAATTAGTCATATTGTTTAAATTTTTTACATACATTGTATTTTTCTAATCCTTTTGACGCACATCTTGTGCTTAAAAGAAGTATTTTAATCTAAGTTTCTTTGGCATCTTCGAAAAACTAGTTTCTTCATCCCTAAAGTACTAAAGAGATTCAACTGCAGTTGCATCTAGTTTCTTTTTCCAAGCAAAAAAGTATGCAAGAGCATACCTTTGATAATATAAATTTTTTTTCTAAGTTTTAGTTCCATATGGTTCAATTTTGTTAAAAAGTGATAGAAATGTTTATTTTTTAAAATTTTATTGTTGAAGATAAGAAATGATAGATTAAACAATCACCAATGTTTATTTTTATAGTTCTTCAAATCACTTTTAAATAAAGTTTTGTGAAACTGAATAATCGTGAGATAAACGGTGTAACTGAATACAAAAAAAAAAATCATGAAAAAATTATAAGTTTTAAAAAATTAATAATTAATAGTGTTTTACCTCCTGGAATATAAGTCATTTGCGAGTTTATACCCCACTACAAAAAAGAATTCTTAAAAACCCTCCTAATAGGCCATTCAAAAATCAAATTTTTTCCATAAATTTTTGTTTTTGAATAGCCTAATAGGGGATATTTTGAAGATTTTTTTTACAGGAGGTAAATAAAAAAAAAAATTATAGGGTGTAAACTCGAAAATGACATGTATTACCAGAGGTAAAACCTTATTTATCCTAAATACTATTTACGCAAACAAGTTTCCAAAAATTAAAATTTAAAATTTAACTTCAAACATAGAACATTGAACCTTAACTGAATTGTAAACAATTAAATTGTAGCATAGAAAAAGGGAAAAACTAAAAGATGAGAGGACTAAAGTCTAAGTACAAAAGACAAAACCACACAAATAAAGCAAGGTTGTACCAAAAAAAAGAAAAAAAGCAAGGCTAGTAATATCCATTATAAGAAAACCAAATAGGTAAACAAATACTCCCTATGAAAGATCCGACAAAATATCATTTATGAAATAAGGATGATAGTCTTATCCTAAGGACGGCTAAATTATATTCCAAAAAACGAAAGTACCCATAAATCCAAAGAAATGGCAGTTTTATCCATTTTGAGCTTGGTGGTATTGTTGCTAATCCCTTGGGTTGTTTGAGGCAGATTTAATACCTACCTATGTAGTATGAGTAAAAGAAACCAACTTCGTACATATTTAATACAATGGTTAACCTGATTTAGGACTCATTTATCATAAATTAAAATAAAAATGATTTTAATATAAATAATTTAGAGATTATATTTCAGATATTTATAAAAAAAAAAAGCATAAATTACTATATTTTTGTTTTAAATGGTTAGATAAGCCTAAAAACTAATATATTCTATTTTTTTTTAAGGAACTAATATATTCTTTCAAAAGCAAATCAAAATTGCTTTTTCATTTTCAACATAAAAATCAATTTTTAAACAAAATAATTCTTTTAAAAGATATTTTTTTGTATATAATTGTATTTTTCAACATAAATATATAATTGTATTTTTCAATCTACACTTTCATTTCATTTATTTTTTCATGGGAACTTTGTTTAATTGAAGCATATTTTGAGAATAATAACATTAAATATGGTCAAATTAAGTAAATCTTGCTTAATTTTGGACTTTAAATATGAAAACTTTTTTGTTTATATTTGAAACCAGAGTAGTATGTTGTAATGGGTTAGAGACCTATCCCTTGTTCTCTTTTTAATGAAAATCGTTTTCTTATGGAAAATGCTAACAAGTGCCAATGGGTCATAGACCTATCCCTTGTTCTCTTTTTAATGAAAATCGTTTTCTTATGGAAAATGTTAACAAGTGCCCTATAAGAAAGCTTAAAATGAAAATTTTATCTTGGGTTTGTGCATTCAACTCATTAAAACATAAAAAAATAATTTTTCTACATGAAAATTATCAATTGTTTATTTTTTTTGAATCTTTAACCGTTGCCTTAACTGACACTTGTTTTAAGACACTTGTTAGAAAGACCATTTTCTTATAGAGAAATGATATTTGAACATCCATTTGGTGACAACTTTCTCTCTCATATTCACATTATTTTTCACTTATCTCTCTATTGCTATGGTTTCCGTGCCAATACTACTTTTTCTTTGTAAATTATGGTTGTCAAATAAGTTGTCATCAAATTGATTGTTCAAATAACACTCCTCCAGAAGAGATGTGCCCTTAGGGCACATATTAAAGTACCAAAAATAGAAAATTTACATTAGAAATTGTGCCAATTTATTTCAAAAAAAATTGAAATTTAATTTTTAGCAATAAATATTTTCTTTTTATAGAAAACTTAACATGTGCCCTTAGGACACGTGTTAGCATGACCCATAAAACAAATCTTGAGTAAATTTATGGTTGTGTAAACTGAGAATCTTTAAATGGATTGGACCACCTGAAAATCTCTCTTTTCAAAAGTTTTAGCATTGCATATTTTTTTTTTTGGTGTATGATAGTAGTGTCTACCTTTTTTTTATAATTTTTTTAATAAAATCAACAAATTATATTTTTTTGGAGAGAACAAATTCTTGATAAATTATGTATGCACATGTAATATATCAACTATTATTATTATTTTTTTAAAATGTATATAAATTACTCAACCCAATTTTTAGTAGTCGGATTTTTCTTTCAAATATTTATATGTCCCACCACCCATGAGATAAGATAGGGCTGTAATTATTGGCAATCTTTATATCACACCATTATCAAATCACCAAATTAACTTATTTACAAATAAATATGCTATTCTTAAAAAAAAAAACTATAAATTTTTTAAAAAAGATAATATGGTAAATGTAGTATAAATACATGGTGCACACACCACTAAAGATTCATCCATCCATCGTGCTACAAACACACACTCATAGAATTTTTTCATAGGTTGTGGAAAGAGTATATTCTGTTAGGGTTCCCTAAGATGTTATTCACAATTATAAATAGCAAAGTGTCACTGAGGGTTTGGTTATGCCAATTATGTTGTTCATTCACCGAATCAATTAGACTCAGAACTCTATATATACACAAAAACAACAGGTTGCTATGCAAGCATGAACCCATCATATATATAGTCGTTGTTTGCAGGTGCAGCAGCATCAAGATTCACATACAAATTCTTTAATTGGTGTAATTAATCACACTGAGTGGAGTTTTTTGTTATTGAGAATCTTGATGATGCTGCATCAGCAATAGATGATTTCAGCCGATCTATCTTAATTTATACAGTTTCCTATTTATGGATCTTGGATCCGTTTTTCTTAAAAACATTTTCTGTTTCAATATGATTCTTGATAGACTTTCATGCTCAAGTCAGAATCTCTGAGTGGTAAGCTTCTAAATTATAATCCTGTCCTTATAGATTTATTGTGCTGATAACATTTTTTTTAGGCAATTATATAGGTAATTCACATCAAAGTTTCATATAAGTAATTAAGCTGATATTTCTGACATTTACAGTGAAGATTATTTGATTAAATGGTTTCTTTCTGGCTCCATTCTTAGGGTTTTATATAAGGATAACAAGTTAATTTATTTGTATATGCTTACCATCATAAGAAAACAAAATTATGAAGCACATGATCTAGTACTGATCCAAAAAAAAAAAGTACCATGATCTAGTTTTCCTTTGAGGTAGGGTTAAAGCTAAGTTAACCTCAGATTTGGTTTCATATAATATAAAATTAGAAAACTATGGTGATGATGTGGCCGGCAGCTTTATGCTCCCTGCAAAGTTCATCTTCAGATACTTAATTTCTCTGACATAATATATATAACCATTTCAGATATTATCCCAAATTGAACATACACACACATATGCAAGCTAGTTCCATGTTATTCTTGAAATGAGTAAGTAATATTGTTTATGAGTTACCTTCCTTTGACAGAATAACTTGTGATTTTAAAAATAGCTACACTTTATGATTCAAAAAATGCTTTACCTGTGCCCCAGCTCCATAGATTCTTATGTCCAAGATATGTCTTCCCTGATGAAAGGAAAGGAACTCTTTGAAGATATACTGTGTTCATAATTTTCTTTACTTTCATTTTCTATTTTTTTGAAGATGTTTTGCAGGTTAGGCATTATATGATTTCTTTTATGTCTTGTTCTACCTCTCTGATTGCTGTCTGTCCGTACTAATAGCCAGCTGGATGATATATTACACCTTCAACTTTTTCTTTTGTTGATCAAATATTACACTTTGGTTGAAGGGAATATATCTATATGTGTATATATATATATATATATATATTTGTGTATGTGTATAATAAAGCTTTTAAATGTGCAGAGTATTAATTTGTTCAACGTCCTAGTACATAAATATTACTTCATTTTAATTATGGCCTTCTGAAACTCTTCAGATCATTTCTATACCTCAAGCTAAGGCATTTAAAAAATGACAGTAACCACATACGGATACAACACTAACACTAATATGCAGACACTAGTAATAATTTACGAAAATAGAAGTGATTAAATGCAATCACATGTATCGACATCTGTTGGATACGAACACGCCTTTGATCTGAAGTATCCGTGCTCCATTGGATTGGATGTAAACATAACTAGTTAAAGATTTGCAGAACTCAGTTTAAAACCTTTCCTTAATATACATAGACCTGCTTTGTGGAATACTGCAATATTTTTTGGGTTGTCCTGACTTGAAAAGGAACTTAATTAGTTTCTAAATAATAAGTTGATTGAATGAGCACTTGAGAAGAAATTGATATAACTAACTGGTGGTTGATGAGACATGATATATATTTAGGCAGCTTTTGTGTCACCAATTGTCCTTCCTACCATTTAAAACAAAGAGAGCAACAAAACAACTACTAGTTTTTTGGCTGTTGTCCAGTAAAGATAAACAATCATAATGATTTTTAGTACTACAATTTCTGTTCGTAATTATTATGTATAAAATACTTTGTGAGTTATGACTCAGTATGTCATTATATCATATCTATTTGCAATAACATGATTAGTTTTGTACGGTACAGTTGTGCTCATGTGCTTTTCTGTTTGTATATTTATCATACATTATGCTAATAAATGACCTGAGAATCTCAAATTACGGGATCTTAATCCATAAGAATAATAGGTATCATCATTGGTGAAAAATAAAAGAGTGTTTCAAAAGAAGAGGAGCTTTGCTGAATGTCATGTCATATAGGAAAATAAATGGGAGCTTTTACGGTGTAGTCAGAAAACTGACTTTTTTGAAAAAGTTAATTTTGATTTTAATGTTTGATTCATTTTTAAATTGTTGATTACTGATTAATGATCAATAGTAATTCATCTAGTAATGCTTGCAACATCTTGGACTTACAGGCACTATTTTATCGTTGGCATCTTTAACATGCAAACAGATTTGATGATATTATGTGATAGTCTTAAGTGTTACACTTTGTGGGGTGTTACACTTAAAACAAGGTATGATAAAATTAGATTAAGTATAGTCTTGTTAATCTGATGAATTGATGATACTATGGGGACTGAACTTTTGATGTCATTGTACAAACAGCGGGGTGTTACTCACTACACTTTTGATGTTATAGTGTTAACTTCATCAGAAAAGTCATTTTCATGACTTCACCATAAAATTTTCCAAAATATAATTGTAAAAGTTTTATATCTATAAAAAGAAATAATGTCATAAAATATACGTAAAACATATGTAAAAGTAATAAACACTCAATTTTCTATGTAAAAGTTAATTGTTTTGTGTAAATCATTTGGTTCCCAAGGTATACAGCCTTTAGTAATATGAAGTTTGGTTGTAAGGTAAGTATAGTATGACAAAAAATGTTTTCACAAGAATAAAAGTTACTACTTTTGATTTGTTAAACAATGTCTTAAAGACATTTGGTAGCATCTTTCATAATAATATAAATATTGACACGTTAATAGTTTGTTTAAGGTGTTATATTTTACTTTTTTTTTTGTTGAGAAAAGGGTGTTTTACTTGTATTTTATAACATACGTAAAAGTAATAAACACTCAATTTTCTATGTAAAAGTTGATTGTTTTGTGTTAATCCTTTGGTTCCCAAGGTATACAGTCCTTAGTAATATGAAGTTTGGTTGTAAGGTAAGTATAGTATGGAAAAAAATGTTTCTACAAGAATAAAAGTTACTACTCTTGATTTGTTAAACAATGTCTTAAAGACATTTGGTAGCATCTTTCATTCGTTAAATAATATAAATATTGACAAGTTAATAGTTTGTTTAAGGTGTTATATTTTACTTTCTTTTTTGTTGAGAAAAGGGTGTTATATTTTACTTGAATTCTACAAACTTGGCTCGTAATTTTTTCCCCTTCTAATTTCACACATTTGACCCTTAGATACCTTCTGTAATGGTCATCAGAATTTGGGTGCTTGAAGGAACCAAGAAAATCATGCAATTGTAATTATTTGAATATATTTATTCTTTATTCTCTTTGCAACCTTACACAATTAGTTGATAGCTTAGTCAGAAAAGCATAGCCTTGTAATATCAAGATACCAAGCTTAAATCTTTCGAAAATAGTAATGTTAATATCACTTTAATTAATAAAATTTATTTCATTTCCCAGCATTTTAAAGATATTCTCTCTGCTAACTTTGTTGCAAAACTATTAATATAATGTCCTTATCATACCTGGTAAGCTGTTTTTTTTTTTTTTTTTTTTTTTTTTTATATTATTGATTGTCTTTGCCATCATTTTGTACATGGTATACCACTTTGTAGTCGTGGCTCTTTTTGGTTATTGTTGTATTTGTGTGTTTGACTCTTTATATTGTTCCTCTTTAGATACATATTGTACTTAATTGAGACGTTTTTTCTATTACATTACACATTTGACTTCTTAAAAAAAAGTGGTTGGTACAAATGATGTGTGAATGTTGTAAACTTCAAGGTATCTAGTTCAATTTCTATTGATCTAAAAAATAATATGTTTGTCAATTTTTTTTACAAAGAAAGCTTTGCCCTATCCACCAAATGCCTGACAGAAACGACCCCGAGGAAAGATTAGATCATTGCACGAGCTTCAGATAGTCCACAAAACAACATGTCAAACAAGTATCAAACCTAACCTCACCCTCGTTCTAAAACCCAACCCCGAGAAATACATGAAAAAACGACCACATTCCAATCGGGAACACACTGCCAACCTAACCACCAAAAAATATTGTACCACACAGATAGGATGACATCACACACATAAACATAACCAAGTGAGACACCAATATATACCATAGGATCACCAAACAACACCTAATACCTCAGTAGTGACCACCCTACGCCTAAGGAGATTATCCCTAGTAAGAGCCTTATTCTGAAGAAGTTAGCAAGTGAAAACAACCACCTTCGACGAGCCACCTAGATTTCCAAACCTTCGCCAACACCTCCACCAATCAACTGACAAAAGCCCCATCCACCTTCACACTTTTAGCAAGAACCCCAAAAGCATAATTTCATCGTCCACTTGCAAGGACCCTGTTTAAAGTCATAACAAAGCTCTATATGAACTAGTACACTTTAAAAATCTATGCACTTTTTAAAGTGCAAAATTTTGAAATATTAAAACATATGCTTATTTTTTTCTTCTAATTTTTGGTGTACCATGGGCTCAACTTATACATTATTTTACTAATTTATGTTATTTTGGGTCAGGTAACTCAAGGGACATGCTATTTTTTTTTTGTAAGTGTGAGAAGATTATGCTCCGAATTGTTTAAGATTCAAGAATTTATAAAGTGAAAAATTCAAAACATCTTTATGTTACATTTTTATAAATAAAAAAATAAAAAATTAGTTTTAATTTAAGCACTTCAAGGGCTTTTGGAAATTCCCATGGTATATAGGTGCAGGTGTGGGGACTAGGCATATGGAGCAATTCTTATATGATCAAAAGAGTTTATACACACCATTTGGACACAAAAACTATACGTACATCATTTACTAATAATTTAAAAAATGTATATTTTTAATTATTTTTTCATCTAATTATTTTCTTATTTGTGAGTGTCCTAGTATGATTGATCTCTTTTGATCATACAAGAATCACTAAGTATAGGGGTCTAGAGTAAAACATTTCTCATGCAAATGCAAAGTCACATGCTTCACGTGACACTACAAATTCCGTTACACCTCAACAGGTATACAAGGGGGCCCAATATGAAGGGATGATGCCCCACCTTAAAGGAATCACGTACGGGTCGGGTTTCTATCACACGATAAAGAGAAGAGACCAAGACAGATTCCTGGGCCAATTAGCAGCATGGCCATCTCTTTAATAATGCAATAGTAATTAGGAATTGGAAGGAATGCAAATTTACATGAATGAAGTTTGACATTGTCTTTATCAACCTGCAACCATGAAGATGAAAGCTTTGTCTTATTTTCATTTAGCCTCCCTAGTTGATGATGAAGAATTAATATGATCAAGGAGATGGTAGATCGTGACACCCTACATTTGTGTCTTACGCCCTCTAGTCACTGTTATAAGCAAAAATTCACATTTTTGGTTCATTGAATAAGTGATGCATGTGATCTATAATGTAAACTGGATACCTTATTTATTGAATGAACTTGAAGAATAAAGTTTTGCTTAAACATCATATGTATATTGGATGGTTGTTTGGGGACCATGATGAATTTCACTTTCCATTTAATTTTGGCTAAATATAAGGTTGTGAATATGAACATGCAGAAGGAAAAAACAACTTAATGCAATGATGCATCACAATCAAATGAGATGTATAGAAAAGGTATGTCTGTAAACAAGATGACAAGTAACTGCATCTTGATTGTGCTGTATAACACTTACACCAAAGGTCAAAACAATATTACGATCACCTAAGTCCTCAAGTGAAATTTTTTATAAATCAAATTTGTATTGAAGTTTACTAGAATCAGATTGATCAATGTGATTAACAATAACATAAATAGTAATTAATCATATAAAGGTTAATATGATGTTATTGATATTTCAAATATCAAAAACGATTTTCCAGATCTTGATGGTCCCTGTATATCACTTACGCCAGCTACTATTGTACCTCCTTAACTTTCAATTGTTCACTAAGCTTGGATGACAGTGCTCAGATATTGTACCAACCAATTCTTAGTGTGTCCTAGCTAGTTGCTAGTGCTACCTCATTTTCACCAATAAAATTATGTACCTTAAGGGTCCACAAAAAGAAGAAGTTCTATCCTCCTCACATTCAAGAACTAAACGATCCACATCTGCATCTCTAAAGTTCTATGATATCAAAATGGACCATTTGTATGGATCTGAATATCTTGTACAAATTATTTGGCTCCACAGAGAGCAGTGTGATCCAACTATTTTTCCCATGTTACAATCTTCTACTACTGAGAATATTGTTTAAGATAGTAACAAGTTAGTATGTTTAGTTAGAGGTTTGTTATATTAGTTACCTTGAGATTACTTAGAAGGTCTATCCTACACTCACACACATAAATGGAGAAGTCAGGGTTCGAACCCCGGTATCCGGTTTAACAATTTCGACAAATTTGTAAGTTGAGTTAAGACTTATGGACTTGTGGATTTGTTAGATTAAAGAAGTGATGCCTTGTAGGGCATTCTCATTGTAATCCCTTATTCCTAAAGCTTATTAGGTTAAACTACATCTAAACCTAATTATTTCCCTCTAATTCCCTGCCATTTAATGCAAATCACTTAACCCTAAAATATTTCCCTCCTAATGTATGTCCACTTTGAATTTCAAATTCTTTGACAAAAGCAAACACAATTACCCATCCACTTCTATTCCATTAACTATGTTTTTCAATGCACCGATTCACATTACCAAGGATACATAGGGCCCCGAAATTTTACCTCCCCATCTTTTAATCTGGGTTTCTCATCTATAAATAACACAGAGTATGTGATTCCATGTTGGAGTTAATTCAATTCTCTATGTCTGTCCTTCTAAAGAAAAACAATCAAGTAATTATCAATTTCATTGAAGGTAATTTAAATCTGTTTTTTCTTTTCTGCTATGTTGTTTGTGATGAGAAAAACAATTTAATTCATAGGGGGAATGGAAGAAAGCAACGCAAAAGAGAAAATAAAAGTATAGGGTTGGGAAAGAATGTTGCTTGCATCAATGGCTGCTCAACCAAGCAGTTTACAAAATAAAGAGTGAATCAACCGAGAAGCCTTAGCTTTTTTCTCAATTTAACCGCAACCAATATATAGTAATATATATGAGAAATTAAAAGTGCGCAACGTAATTTTTTTTTGAGACAAGTTTGTGTCTTCTTATTGACTCTGAAGTTTATCAGTGCCAAGCTACAAAGGTATAGCTATGTATGAACCGCTCTTTACTGATTTAAATGGATCTTTTGCTAATTATAAATTAACAATTATTCCATGATCCATAATTTTGATAGTAGGAAATATTAACGAAATGAACTCAGTAAAGCCAACATTGCATATATATTTTGTTTACATTAGCAGATCATATAAAATAATTAATGTCGATCTCAATCTTTACAATCAAAATGTGAAAATTCTTCTAAATAAGTAAATATTTTAGTCAATGTGGCCTGCTTTATAGATCTACTACTACAATAAGAAGATTGATTACCACCATAATCCCTTAATTATCCTCTCTAAATCTCCTAAAGTCACTTTATTAGTGGGCTTAATGGTAATTTCAAATTACTAATCAGTATTTCCTTCATCCACTTCTTATTATGTTTAAGTGTCCCAATACAAGTTTCTTCAGCCAAGTTTCTTTTCTTATTTCCAATGCCTTCTATGACCAAAAGTCACATTAATTGACAAAAATTAATTAAAGTTAATTGACTGAAATTAATGGAACAACATTTGCACATTTTTTCTATCGACAAAAACAGTACAGGAAAAGAACAAGAGAGGAGAAACGAGTTTGCATGAAAAAATACCAAATTTCTTTTTTGGTGGTTATGCAGTTTCCACTCAGAATTACCTTTTTAAGAACAGTAAACCAATCCTGCTAAAACCCAATTGTTAGTTCCTCCATTGTTGGTGGGATTGTGATTCATTTTTCTCACAATAAGTTTGAGATGATTTAAATAAAACAAATTAAAATAAACAATGATTCCAATTTTTAATAGGCAAAAAAAGGATGATCAGATGAAGAAATCCCACAAGCATACGAGGGAAGGAGAAATCTCAAAAAATTTGACTCATCCATAAGTTTTTAGCATACAAAAATAAACAAGTTATAAGTATTGTCAATGTTTTTTTTCGTTCACTTCATCCATTATAATATCAACAATGTTACTTTTTTTTTTCTTTTTCGCTTCAAAAAGGGAAAGTAGAAGTAGAAGCACAAAGATGTAGAGCTTGAAAGATAGTGCTACATTTTAATCTCAACAATCCATTATAATCTCTATCAGTTAATATTACCCTTCTTAATTTTATTTTATGAGTATAATGGTTATTTTGCAAAATATAAAATTATTTTGTTTCCTCTTTGTTCTCATGATTATCCAATTCCCTTGAATAAAGGGAAAAACAAGTATTATTACATAAATATATAGGGGGAAAAATTATTATTCCACTCTTTTATGCCATGAGTTTAGAAAAATATTTTATTCTCATCTATTTTAATTTCATAATGTCACTAATTTGAATATAAAAAAAACAATAGAAATAATAGATTAATATTGATATTTTTTAAAATAATCATTAGCTTTCAAACAAACACATAAACTTTGATTTTAAAATATTTTAAAATAATCAGTATATATAAACTTTGATTTTTTAGATACAACAAACACATAAAATCGGCAACAAGTGCAGTGTAAATATTTAACGATATTTTGTATATAATATAAAAAATATTTAATAGAAACACTATAATAACGTTGACATTTTGAAAATAGTTACAAGTTATCAAAATTTTATCATATCAACTATTACATATTGGTATATAATTTTTTTTTCTGTAGATATAAACACATAAAATCTTCGACGAGTGCAGGGCAAATATTTAACGATATTTTTAAAATAAAATAAAAATTTATTTATAGAAACACTACATTTGTGTTGATATTTTGAAAATAGTCATAAGTTTTCAATTTTTTTATCATTCCACTTTCTCATATATGTATATAAAAATTTGTTAATACATATATAAACACAAAATATGCAACGTGTGCAGAGCAAACATTGCATAGTGTTTTGCATATAAAATAAAATGTTATTTAATAAAAACATAATATTAAAGTTTATATTTTGAAAATAGTCATGAATTTTCATATAAAATAAAAATTTATTTAATAGAAACATTGCATTAATTTTGATATTATGAAAATAGTCATGAGTTTTCCAAATTTTATCATATCGACTTTCTCATTTATGCAAATTAAATCCACAAATGGCACGATTCTACTATTTAACAAATTTTTCTATATACAAAAGAAAAATATTTAACAGAAACATTATATTAATACTGATAATTTGTATTTAATATTTTTAAACATTCGATAATATTAACAATCAAATTTTATTTTGTTTAAAACAATCAATTTTTTTATATAGTTATTACAATGTTACGTGACCCGTTTGTTCGCACGGGTCTTTTTCTAGTAGATATAAATTTAGACCAAAGCAACCCTACAAGACAATTTAAACAAATACGAGTAACAAGCCCCGGTATTTCGGTTTGGCTTGCTCTACCAACAGACAAACAATGTTGTTAAAACAGCGAAACATTGGTTCTGTCTCTGCAAGTATCATACAAACTAGTAGAAACTGTTGGGAAATCAAAAATCCCGCGTATTACTGGAACTAAGAGAAGTAAAGTGAACATAAAGTATATAAAGGGTATAAACAAAACTCATCCCATAAGTTTGGCAAAATCACGGCGAAACAACGTGATTTTATAAAACTACACTGTGATATTAAACATATGTATGATGGGAGGTTAGATTTTGATCAAATTATGGATTTGATTCAAATTTGGTCTTTGGTTTATGTTTTCAGATTGGTTATTTTTAGTGTATGGAACATGTTGAAGTAATGTCATTTTTCGGGAAAGGTTAATTATCTAGGGGGTGTGTTTGATAGATGAACATGTACATGTATGGACAATTGCAAAAATGTAAAGGTTTAGAGCATCCAAGCTTATTTTACACCTAGAGATATTTATGTTACATAAAAGTGTTAGAGGACATATTTATCTAATGTGTTAAGGTTTTAGATAAAATTGCAGTGTCGAATTTACTTTATATGGTTGCTATTAATCCAATGCGATGATCTTTCGGACTCCCCCAACCGAGGAGCATCCTCAGATGAACGGGTGGACTCACACGAGAAATGAAGATTTTTGAGACAAATGTAAGTTAAAAGTCACACATAATATGTGAAAAAATAGACGGGGAGCATACTCAGATAAATGGTTGGACTTAAACTTGAGGGATAGATTGTTCTAGCAAGTGTGAATTAGGCTCCACATTTGAAAGATTTTTTTTTAAATGATATATATAGACCCACTCATTTTCACGAAGGTCTATTTTAGCAAGCAGCACCTTTTCACTTGGACACAAATGCCCACGTTTTTGTTTTTTGAGGAAATTAAAACTGAAGGGTAAAACGGTAATTTTCAATTAACTTTTAATTTTCCTTTTTTTCTTCCCCCAGAACTCTAAAGGTCGCACGTTCTCTTCTCTTCTCTTTCTTCCTTCTCTTCTCTGTTACGTTTTTCTCAAAGATTACCTTCCTTCCATGTTGTGCTTGCTTCCATTAACTTAAAATCAAATGCAACAATTCTTTTACTGAAGAAAAGGTATACCCCTTGCTACTGTGTATTAATTTAACGATTTGCTTTTGCCATGCATTCATGTTACGGTTGCTTTTTCTTTTGCTTTGTTTAATCTATATTGTCATTTTATTTCTTCTCTTTTTGAGTAATTTATAATTGTTCTTGCCAATGCTATTCAGGTTTAAATTGAGATAGT
>Ga0315915_1000486_pt1 | contig 41020 bp, 18 predicted proteins | sample MpolbnodulesMG_FD_207738 | JGI IMG/M metagenome (GOLD analysis project Ga0315915, IMG submission 207738) | Medicago polymorpha root nodule microbial communities from Los Angeles, California, United States - branched nodules | ecosystem: Host-associated > Plants > Roots > Nodule | place: USA...
CTTGATTACATTTTCTCTTTAAAATCACCATTCAAGAAAACATTTTTAATATCCATTTAAGAAATATGTTAGTGGTGACCAAATGCAATAATGATAAGAGTGTAAATAGTGATCATTTTGGCAACGTAGCTAAAAAATGCTTCTTCACACTTCATATCATTGTCAAGAGAATCACGAGACATACTTTATAGCGTTTAACTGCAGGATGTCATCTGAACTATCTAATTTGTCTAATCAACAAAATATTTTCTGAGGGATGAAATATGTAAGATAACACTAAGGATAATGATCACTAAACAGATTTCAATCAATTTCTTATACGGTAATTGTTGTAGGGTTCACATAACCTGCTCTATCTTTGTTTATAACTAGTTTTAATGTTTCTAATTTGTCAAAGAACCATTGATAAAGATCTGCAATCTAGTGATTTGATTTCATTATTAATGATGCAGACTTGGTTTCTTAAGCTGACAATCTTTTTGTGAACCTGAACCTGATCATTAGTTTGTTTGTGCTTGGTCTAATTATAAATGGCTAATGTTGTTTCTTAGTTATTACTTTACATCTAAGGTAATTTAATTTGATAACGTTAATTCAGCTTATAGAAGAGGGCGGAAGCAAAGGAAGCCTAAAACAATGTTATTCTCTTATTCAAAAAATAAAATAAATTTATTCCTGATATATGCATTGGTCTTTTCACAGGTAATAGTCAAGGGAGGCATGGGAATATGAGATGGTGCATAGGTGATGGGAGGAAAATAAACATTTGGCATGCGCCTTGGCCCAGATCAAGTGTAGATTTTGTTGTCACTAGCCCCGCTGGTTCAATGATCGGAACTTCTGACAGTGGCAGATTTAAGGGATCGAATAAATAAGTGCTGGTGCTGGGATATCATACAAAACATCTTTAACCAACAAGATATGGAAAATATTGAAGCATTACACCTGGGCATCGAGGACAAGAGTATCATTGACCACCACTTTGTATATGTCAAGAGAACGGTTCTGTTGCCATGCTTATCTTTCTTCCATTATTTGTATGAGATATTCGCAGGAAAGCCAACTCCTTGTAGGATCCAAATTATTGCCTCAATGACTAACAACCTTCCTTGTATGCAAACTCAAACAGTTCCCTTCAAGTGTAAAAACACAATTAAAAAAAATATATTCATAGCCACTAGATTTGAAGCATAGTTCCATCAACATTGAGCAAAGTTTGTTCTTCCATCAGACTTGTAAACTATGGATTGCACTTGCTGAAAGTGAGTTGCTCCTGTGATTGAACTCGTTGTCATCGTGATTCAACTTGGCTGTTGATACTATGTGTCGAACTTCAGCTTGCATGAGAGAAATGTCAGGTTCTGATTGACTGGTTTAAAGCTATGAACGAGAAGGATTGGACTCATCGTGAGTTATCATTCGACACTGCACAATGTCCCACATCGCTAAGTTGGAAACGAAATATGATACTGTGGTCTATAAAAGCGGAGCTAAGTGGTACCTGTTTGTTGCCACAGCTATCTGTGTCGGTAATGCCGAGTTCAAATTATTTTAAGACAATAACTTAAATCCACCAGTATCACTCTGGCCATTATAACGTTTCCCTTGTTACTTTCGTTTTCGTTTTGATTTTCCATTTTTATATACACCCCTTAAGCACTAGAAATTTTAAGCATAGTTCCATAAATCGTTTCTACATAGCAAAGTTTATTCTTCCATCAGACATATCAAAGTTTAATCGCTCAAGTCAGAGAAAAAGTAATTTAGTTCCTTAAATTGAAAAATATCAATTAATAGGAAGATAACGTGAATCAATTGAAATACTAGTGTAATTTTTATGAATGTTGGTCCAATCCACCTCCATGGAAACCAATGAGCTAACAATGTCAAGGGGGTATTGAAATAAAAGATTAGTAATGATAAAAAAAAAAATTGCATCTTCTAATTCTTCACACAACAATCAACTCAGAAAAGTCACTCCTACTTGAAAGATTTGCATTCTTCACCGATCTTCTTCATTCAAACACTAAGAGGTAAATTAATACACACAATATCATTAACATCTACAAATATAGATATTATACACATGTAAGCAGAATGGGGGGTGGTGGCGCAGTTGGCTAGCGCGTAGGTCTCATAGCTAAGAGTTATCCTGAGGTCGAGAGTTCGAGCCTCTCTCACCCCAACTGTCTTTTTTTTTCCCTCAAATTAACTTTCTTTTTTTTCTTCTTTTTCTCAAAATGTAATCTAATGAAACAGAAGTTTTGAACACGCTAATGAAACAGAGTTAAACTTACCATCTACTAAATTAATCTAATATATAAAATTATTTAGGCTAAATTATACTTTTGGTGAAATGGTGTCAAGATTGGTTTACAGGTTTTCATTTTAGAATTCTTCAGACCCATGTATTTCAAATTGTGTTGTAATATTCTCCTTGAGTTCAGCTAATAATTTGGAGTTGTTGCCATTGAAGATTAAGTCATACCTATATACACATGTTTAAGGTTTTGATTAATGATAAGGTATCTAAATCTCTTCTTAGGTGTCTTTGACGTTCAACTTTTGATTTTTTTTATTCTTCTGTTGGCTCAACAAAATCTTTATCTAAAATTTATCCATAGCCACTAGATTTTAAGCATAGTTCCATTAACCGTTTCCCCATAGCAAAGTTGATTTCACTTGATGTTATCTTGATTAAACCTGGCTCTTGAATCTTGATACTAGGTTTGGCAATTTAAACAGAACACTGAACTCCCAAACATGATTTTAATTTAGCAGCACAAAAGCTTTGCATGTGGAACTCGTTGGAACTGCAAGTAATATTAATTATTACAAGTGAGTGGCAAGTGAGGTGTGAAGAGTAGAAGGTAAAAATATGATGTTTTAGTTTTTGTCCCACATTGCTAGCAAAGAAACTAACATATATGTGAACTTGTTCTATATAACATCACATGTGAAACTGAAACTTTAACAAATGAATTTGCATGAGGCGTTTTATTGCTGTCCCAATGTCACTGTTTCTGTACATCGCTGACATGTCAAATTTGTGTTGTTGGCGGGGGTGCAGTTTCATTGGCATTGTCTGTGATGGCAAAAATTTAGTTTAAAATACACTTTGATGGAAGGAATGAGTTAATTGCATTTATTTTTTCTTTTCTTTTCTTTTCAAGATGAAATTACGCTTATTTTAAGGGCTAAAATGTCTATTCACTCGATCTAGATTTGGTTTAAGCGCAATGTCAAGGTTGTTTGTTGGGACCATATTGCAGCCGCAGTTGTGGTACATCAGCACATTTGCTAGCTATTTTCGGCAATTTAATTAAATACAACTAGAACCATTGCAATTTAAAACCATAAGTACTATCTTATGGTCTGTTTGGATTGAATTATCTAAATTTAAAACCAAGTGTTAATCTCTGAACCACTTGTAACCATAACATGGGAAGGTATGTGCAGTTTGCGAGTGAAAATTGCATACAAGAGTTATTAGAAGCATATGACACAATAACATGTATCATAAAAGTCATTTTAGACATATATCCTTTTGAGAAAATAGGTTTGTTTTTTTAAAAGTTTATCTTGTTAAATCTTTAACAATAAATATTTAAGTTACTCAGTATCAAAATTTCTATTTTATATCCTTTAACATTACTATTTTAGACATTTAATTTGTATTTTCTTATGGAATGTGTTAATGAACTAAATATAAGAATATTAACAATATTTTAAATATTCAGACTTGTTCGTTAAAACTTATGAATATGTAACTTGTAGACGATGAACTACTAGATAAGATAGAAGGTGAAGGTTGAAGTGATTTAAACTAAAAAGTTAAATGAATTGAAGATTGTAATTTCAAACACAAATAAAATAGCAAGAGTTGTGTTATTTGAACAACCATTTATATGACAACTTGTAATACAACCAAAATTTTACAAAAAAAAATAAAATATTGACACAAAAGTCAAAACAATAGAGAGAGAAAGTAAAATCATAATATGAATATGATAGAGAAAATGATCATAAAAGTTGTCAAAAAATGGTTGTATTTCTCATACGAGAAGGTCTTGGTTGGGCACATATCTAACACTTTAATTTTGAGCACATACTCACGTAAAACTAATAAAATTAAATAAAAAGTATTTAGTCACATCAATTGATATATTATTTTTTTTTCTTGCTTTTGTTTGTGTCCAAATATTTTTATTTAGGTTTGTGCTCAACCAAGACTTTCTCTTTCTCATACTAGTAAATATTAAAAAAAAATATCCATCGGTTATTATGATTAAGAAACAATTTATACTACTCCCTTCGATCTCAAATATAAGAAAAGATTCATTTTTTAGGTTCGTAGTCAATGTATGTGCATTACAATGAGACCGGGAGTATGTTGCACCAATTTTGCGGAGCCAATTATTAGTTTGAATGATTTTTTTGGAATTAACGGAAGGGTAAAAACATAAAGACATTATGTGTAATAATCCACGTGTATAATTTTAATTGGCAGAGAGTAAAAACATTACGTGTATCTAATGTAAAGTTGGAAAGGGTAAGAAAAGGTGAGATTAAAATTCAGTTCGATCGATCGCCACCTTCTTCTTCCTTCTTCTCCGTTTCGCTCTCAAAAGGTATCATATCATCACTCACTCACACTTTTCATTGTATTTTCCCTTTTTATGTGCTTTCACAACAAGTTTTTAGGTACACACTGATTTTCAATTTTCAGTTTTTTTTTATAAATAATTTTAATAACTATCGCCACAATAGATCTAGTTATAAGCATTTTAAAACTGGACTGACTTATGTCCATAAGCTGTTTTACAGCTTATTTCCATAAGCTCTCTCGGATAGTTTACATGAAAACAGTTTGACTTTATTGTATCTTTTGTTATAGAAATACCGTTTACATAAGCACTTAAATGATAAATTTTTATGCTATAAGTGCTTAATTAATCCGTTTATCAATACATGGCCTTAATTTTATATTAGTAAATGCAATCTTAAGTATGTGTATTGATAACATGTATTTGTCTTTCAAAATGTTGATGGGGAATGTCCCAACTCGTAGCCAATTACGCTCGCTATTTAAGCATTTGAATGAAGCTTTTTTTACCGTCAAAAAATGTATAACCCCTTTCAGGGCTTTAAAGATTCTGTCTTTTGTGTTTTTTTTTTTTTTAAGTAATAATGTTTTTGGCATTCATTTCTGAGTGGTTAAGTGTTTTCTCTTGATTATCTTTGTTTGATTAGATGGATTGGGAAGGACAAAAGCTAGCAGAGCAACTGATGCAGATACTGCTGCTTGCATTTGCTGTGGTTGCATTTGGAGCTGGATATCTCACAGCTTCTTTCCAAACAATGATCCTAACATATGCTGGTGGTGTTGTTCTCACCACATTAGTCACTATTCCCAATTGGCCCTTTTTCAACCATCATCCTCTTAAGTGGTTGGACCCGAGTGAAGCGGAAAAGCATCCAAAGCCAGAACCATCTTTGAATGTAGCTACAAAGAAGAAATCCATTAAAAAGTAGGTTTATTTTTGCTGTTGCTTATGTTGGTAACTGGTAGTTCTTTTAAAGTTTGAAGTTGATGCTTTGAAAGAAATTTGCATTTCCTTCTGCACAATACAATGTACTTAACTTCTTAGATTACAACTATATAATTGTTTTCTTTTCGACATTGCTCGTCTTGGTTGGCATTTGCCTTTATTCTCGTTTTTTTGTCTCTCTTGTTGGTGTTCAAAGTCAGTCCCTAGCATAACTTATAGCAAAATGATTTGAGCTGCTAAAAGTACTGTCTTCTAACAGTGCTCACTTTGTAGTGTAGCACTGACCCCCTTTAGTGCTGCGTTACTGAATTGAGTTGGCATATGTGACTGTTACTGTTTATGGTTTTCAAAGAAATTGGTTTTATTTCTTAAGCAAGAGGATTCTTGTAGCTTCTGTTACGTATACAAATTGACAAACTTTTCTCGTTCTAGTGCTCACTTTGTAATGTATTCTTCACACTTTGCCATCACTCCTAGTGTATGTTTGGCGGGAATCTTTAATGAAGAATGTAGACATGTGGTGTTTTTTGCAAATTAAAAAATGAGTCGGTGATATCAATAACTTTAGGGAGGCCGTCTGAAATAATCTCGAATGATATATTGACTACAACTTTGCATCTGCTACCCAACTAGAGCAGCCAAAATTAAACTGAACCCATTAATCAGGCCGTTCACCCACTAAAATTAGGAGGGTTGGATTGGAAAATTACTTAAACTTTAACTAGTGGTATTTTGATGCTGTTATATGACGAATGTATGTATGAAACATATTTAGAATGCCAGTGGCATTTACAGAGTGAAGTGTTTTTTTTTGGGGCAGCTGTAGTTATTATTAAACATGTTTCCTATCACTTTTTGTTTTTTGAAATATAGATTTGACTGCTTTGCTTTGGAGTTTGGCTCCTTTGAATCACACAATTTTCTTTTGGATTTCGTCTAGCCTTTCTGAGGGGTTAGGATGGCAAGATAGGGTCGGGCTTTGGGGTGTGGAGAGCGAGGAAAATGATGAACCTTCACCTTGTTTGGAAGAGTACTTGTGAGGGGGAGTGGAAGGGAAGACTTTTGATTAATATTTTCTTTTTCATGAAAATGAGAAATGAGCTGGGGAATTGTTAAATCCTCTAAAGTCTTCCCTGAATCATGTGAGGTCTAAACTAGGTGGGTTTAAAAAGCAAGATTGACACATCGAACACTTCAAGGTACGCTAATTGTTTAATAGACCCCTTAAAATTGCTTAATCGATCAGGTCAAAATTCTCGATCGACTTTCTGTGTTTAAACTCTGATTGGGTCGTAACTCCTGATCGGTTTTTTTTCCTCCGTAAATATGAACAATTTTAAAGGTCTATTGGACAACCATCTCAACATATACCCATCAACATGGTAGACTTGAATAATTCTTCAAATCACCTCTGAAATGGTATTCGTGATTATCATTTTATTCATTTGAACCACAAGAAATCTACAACCGTCAATTATTACATGAAGGGGTATAGAAAAGACACCAGGGGAATTGCCATAGTTGTGGTTGGGATATACTACTAATTTTAGCAATCACATCAAATTCAGTCAATTAGTTTATCTATAATGAGATACAAGTATATCCTTTATTATTTTGCTTACATATTAGCAATCAATTGTTGGCACACAGCTGAATAGTATAAAGTAAACTCAATTTGGAATTTTGGAGTGTTGGAATGAGATGACATAATATTCTTCTAGTCTAATAACATGTAATCAAAAATTCAAATTTGAGCTCTATATGCAACAACGTAATTTTCTTTTAAGAACTTAGGTTGGCCTGGCTACTAGTCCTATTTGGTTAGAGGGATTTACCTCCACCATTGCAAACAAGATATCCCCACAAACAAAAGTCATACTTTTTCTCTTCACACTTAAACTGGAGAAAAATATATTTTTTGTTTTCTGTATAACTTTCTCACCCAAATTTCTCTCAAGACAAAGTATAAACGTTAGTTAGATTGAGATAACACTAGCCCGATCAAGAGGGAGTAGTTGATGTTAATAGGAGCACACAACGTCCAATAAATTGGGAAGCATTGTTCACCATACACATGGTATGATTACATCCAACATTATGGGTCATAGTCACTTTCATTAAGTTGAACCATACTCTGAAATTAATTTATATAGGATAATGATATGGCTACTAGTCCATGCTTCAAATATGTGGTCTTATCTGATCCTCCTCCATGTTATCAAAGATTATTCCGATTCTTGGTTGGAGCCATTGGTTTTGATTAAGTGACGCGTCTTAATTGCAAGCCTAAACCAAAATCTTAGATTCTAATAGGACAACGTTAAAATAAATATTAGAATATGTTTTTATGGAAGAAAAAAATGCTATAAAAATGTTATAATCTTCTGTGGTGTTAAAGGAACGTTCAATAGTGTACATAATAAATTGTTTGGTGTTATTATAAAATAAATAAATAAATAAATATTGTTTTATGTTTGCATGCTCATAATAGAGGCTAAATTTTGTATGTTGTCTGAAAATTTACATTGCCACAAATCGCAACTACTTTTATGTAATTTTAGAAGTAGTTATAGTAGCATCAAGCATTTTTATTAATATGTTAATTTTGATTGATGGATGATGTGAGAACTTTTAGACTAACTTCTAATATAAATGGTGGAATAGATGATTAGATGCATATATCTATCTATGTTGTCTTGTGCAATTATTTACCCTTCATTGATTAACGAGAATGAAATCTATCTATTTCATTTCAAGGAGAAAGGTATCTTCCAAAAAAAAAGTAATTAGGTAAACGAATTTTTGGCTGAGCTGTAGTAGAGAGATAAATCCGATTGCGTCGATCTTATGGCATCCATCAAATTAAATAACTACACAACTAAAATGTCAACGATCATCATTTTTTTTTCCTTTTTTTTCAATTTTTTTATCTTATCTTATTTTTCATCTTATTTTATTTCAATAGGCACTTTCTATTCTTAGTCAATTGGGCTTAAATTGCGTGGGAAAAATTGGTCCTAATTAGCGTGCTTTTGGATTTTTAACATTTATTTAGCCAACTTGTAAAAAAAACATTTATTTAGCCAAATCGTGCAAAATGAAGAATGTAGATTTTTTAACTTTCAATTACGAAGTTTTAACTTTGAAAACTAAATCAACATCAACTATTGTTTTTTATAAATATCTCAGACTCCCTCATTGCTCTAAAGTGAGTAGATGAAATGATTCAACCTAACCTTTTATATGAGTTCGTAAGTGTTTTGTATGACATTAAGCTAAATTGAGTAAAAAATTAGAGTTTGAAGTTGTGACATACTCTTAGAGAAGAAAATTAATATGCTAAAATCCAAAAGAACACTAATTAGATTTTAGGACCAATTTTTCGATTCCCTGTTGGTGGAACAAGAGAAAATAGGGGGAGAAAATAATAAATAGTTGTGGCTATTATAAAAAAAAATGACAACTAATTTTATTAAAAAAACAAACATTTTATTGATTTTCAAGGTATGAAACTGAAAAGGAACACAGTGAGTACTGGTATAATAATAATTTTTTAACTTAAAGATTTTAAAATATATTTTTTTTAAAAATCAAAATGATATTAATAACCTTAGGACTATCTTCGTGACACAAGGTGTACCATAGAAGAAAGCCAAAATTACAACAATAGTTCAAACAATAAAGGTTCAAATTAGCCAATTTCTGCACATAAGAAAGGGTTTTGGCACCAATTATAAAAGTTATAATGAAAAGCTAAAGAATGATCTTTAAACCACCAAAATGACAATAATTTCACTTTTTCCAGAAGCTGTACCGAAGAGTTCTCTTTTCCACAAAAAATCATGTCGTTTCTTTCCTTCCAGATCACCCAAACACAAGCAATAATGACTTTAAGATATTATCTTTCGTATGTCATTCAAATCGAATTAATGTATTTTTTAACTGTGCCGGTGCCTATTATTATTATTATTATTGTTATCTCTAATTTTGACTTTTTTCCCTTATTTTTTTTATTTTATATTTTTAACACTACGGGTATATTAATTATATTATTCATTGAGTGTATATTTGTTTATAGTGTTCTCGAAAATATTTAAATGTATAAATCTAAATACGTCTCCTAATTTTTTTTTTATCCAAAGTACGTAGTTTATATAACGAAAGACGTTACAATAATTTACACGAATTTATGTAGTGAAGATAGGATTTTGTCAAGCTCCAAAAAGTACATTTCGATAATTTGTCAATGATTCCTTCAAAAAGCTTTTTTGGCAATGATTAGATTGTTTTCTGAACAAGTTTTGTGAAAAAAGTTCAGATAAAATATTAACTTGTCAAAAAATATCTTGTAAAGAAAGTAATTTTACAATAAATTAAGATTTAATTACTGTGCAATTACAAATGTAATATTTTTAGACTATACTGGTAGAGCTATCTTATTTGGACCCATTAAACACGGTACCATATTCAACATCAGATAAAATACAATTTTTATTTTGTAGGGACACTTTTAATTTAGATTGTTTTGTATTAAGGTGAGAGAAAATAACGATTAAAATTGTTTATAAGCTTCCCAAGTGGGTAATTGCCATGATGATTAAAAAAAAAAAAAACAGTTATCTTATCTTGAGTTAAGAGAACAGAACATACTACTCAGAAGATACACGAGGGTGAAAAGATATTATGACGTGGTTTTGTTGTGTCAGAGTTATCCTGTCTCCGACCGTTTTGTGTTTTGACTCCAAATTCCTATAAATATATTTCTCAACTTTCTCATTCTCATTCTTATCTTACATTACATTTTTACGTTACATACTTTACACATTACAGCACCACCATTTATCTATCTATCTATATATTCCATTGCATTTCATTTCCATTTACCATTCATTCTTCTTCTTGTAAGTTCCTTTTCTTTTTTTCTTTTCCTTCATTCAAAATAGATCACAATTATCCTTTATTTATTTCTTGCTTTTTTATCCATCGATGTTATCATGAAAGCTTTATCCATTGTTGCAATTAATACAACCAGGCCTAACATTTATATATATCTTATCATAATTTATCACTTTGTTATTCTATTTCATTATCTAATGTTGAGATCATAAGTGTTTATGATCATTCTGCAAGCTGGACCTTTCTTTGATGTCAAATTATTAGTCTTTTACCTTTTAGATTATGATATTGTTTACGAATATTTGATATAGACATTCTTGTCTCAATGAAGTATATCCATGATCAGTGATGTGTTTTTGGTTTACGTTAATCCTGCAGATTCATTCATTTATTTATTTATTTTTAATCATGTTTTTCTTTCCCAATTGAATATATTTTTGGGATCTTTGGATCGACTTATTTAAGTTTATCTACATGCATAAGCACTTTTGAGGTTATTTGAAGAGCTTATGGAAATAGATTACGGCATGTCCCTCGTGTTCGTGTTCAGTTTATTTTCACAAATCCTTTTGGACAGTTTATGAAAATTGTTTGACTTTATTTTATCCTTTGTTATAGAAATAACTTATATATAAGCACTTATATGATAAATGTTTATGCTATAAGCGTTTAATTAAGTTCTTTATCTAGTTTTTTAAAAATCTTATGCTACCTTTTTTTTCTCCTATTAGTTGATTTATTCAGCCGATATGAAACTTGAAGAGAGTGAAAGTTACAGTTGGCCGAGGCTTGGCATGTTCAAATGACCTATACTGGTTGATACTCAAAAAGACATTTTCACATTGTTTGGTTGCAGAAAAATATTCGCTACTTCTTGATTGATTGTGTGTAATTGCTGGTTGAAAAATGCCTGGTTTTGTGGCTGTCAAGAAGAGATTTTCAGAGAAAAATGCATGTTTTTCCAATATGGTGAATCAAGAGAAGCCATCTCTTTTGAAAGGTGGTCATAGTGTGAGGTCTGAGGCTGTAGATGATGTTGTTGATGATGATAGCCTTATTCTTTCTGGGCTCCCTGATGATGTTTCAAAGCATTGCCTTGCACTCGTGCCTCGTTCTAACTTCCTAGCTATGGGCGGTGTCTGTAAGAGATGGAAATGCTTTATTCAAAGCAAGGAATTCATAACCGTCCGAAAGTTGGCTGGGCTGCTTGAGGAGTGGCTTTATATCTTAACAGCTGATAGTGAAGGAAAAGGAAGTCATTGGGAGGTTATGGATTCATTTGGTCATAATCGCCGATCTCTTCCACCAATGCCTGGTCCAAGGAAGGCTGGGTTTGGGGTTGTGGCTCTTAACGGAAAGCTTCTTGTTATGGCTGGCTATTCATCAACTGATGGAACTGTTTCTGTTTCAGCAGAGGTTTACCAATATAATTCTAACCTTGACAGGTATGTTTGTACTTTGTACTATGCGATTCGAATAAATCATCTCGATATATTATTCAAATCAGTCCTTATGTCTTTCAGCATTGGTATATTTACAGTTTGTAATTGATATTGCAGTTGGATCAGATTGTCAAACATGAATGTGGCTCGGTACGACTTTGCTTGTGCAGAAGTCAATGGCTTGGTGTATGCTGTTGGAGGATATGGAGCAGAAGGCGACAGTCTCTCCAGCGCCGAGGTTTATGATCCGGATACTAACAAGTGGACAGTGATTGAGAGCCTACGTCGTCCAAGATGGGGTTGCTTTGCCTGTGGATTAAAGGGGAAGCTCTATGTGATGGGTGGAAGGTCAAGCTTCACAATTGGAAATTCTAAGTTTGTTGATGTTTACGACCCTGAGAAGCATAGTTGGTGTGAGATGAAAAATGGGTGTGTTATGGTAACTGCTCATGCAGTACTGGAAAAGAAGTTGTTCTGTATGGAGTGGAAGAATCAACGGAAGCTATCGATATTCAATCCAGATGATAATTCATGGAAAACGGTACCAGTACCTCTGACGGGGAGTTCGAGTGTTGGTTTTAGATTTGGGATACTGAATGGTAAGCTTTTGCTGTTTTCACTGAAGGAAGATCCTACATATAGGACTTTGTTGTATGATCCAAATGCAGAGCCAGGGTGTGAGTGGGGAACTACTGATATAAAACCATCTGGTTTGTGCTTGTGCAGTGTAACTATCAAGGCCTGAAAGGGTTTACTGCATCTGAACTGAAGATCTTGATAGAGTTGGCAATTGATTTACGTTTCTATGCTGTTTTAAGTATGATTTAAGTGTACAGGGTTATGAAAAAAGTTTGCGACCACAATTTTGGCTTCATGTCTTTTTTTAATATATTTATCTAATTGCAATGTGATTGAAATGATCAAATCAGTTGTATTTGCCTGATTTATAAAAGTTTGATAATGATGATTGTTGTTTCTGCTTGCGTTTATTTTATCATGCTATACCCTTACCCTTATGTCGTGTACACAAAAACCAAAAAACAAAACACAATAAAGAAAACAGAACTATATCTAACATTTTTATGCGAACAGTTCTTACAGCGGCAGTGTTTAGAAGTGATACATACAAGAATAGGAGATTATAATGGATGAGGGCACAGGAACAAGAACAACTGAAGATGGGAATTCAATCTGAACTTGCTTTTCTAGCCTTTGTATTCTTAAATGATACAGTCTGGTGTTAATTCTTTTCTCATTATTGAAACAAAAAAACCAACATAACTTGGTAACAGAAACTGATAGGTTGGGACATTCATTATTTCCCCCTTTACCATTTGAATGTTCAACCACACATGCATAATCTATTCCTCTCTTCTAACTATTGGGGTTTGGCTATGAAAATCTAATGGAATCTATAAATTTAATTTAACATTTCAACTACAACGCTACAAATTTAATAATCTGCCTTTGTATACGTCATACCCTCTCCACGGTCTTTATTCTAAATTGTGCCATATGCTTCTGCCATGATCAATACTACAAGTGATGTCCAACCCGTAAATGGACGTGCTCCTTTTCCCTTGCCTTTAATCTGATCGTACTGCTCCCAGAAAAATCCAGTCTCTTGATAGTTACGTACTATATTTCTGCAATATGAAGGAAATACGTTGTTTTAAAAACCAACTAATAGCTTTAAAGAAGTTTCCAATACTACCAAACAAAATCAAACAATACCTGATTAAATTGCTTCTCAATTCTGTGTAGATAGCTTTGGCTTTGTTCTGATATGGTCCATTCTCTGCAAAATTCAACCTACAGATTAGTTTCAGGAAACACTGAATAAAGTGGAATATCTGCAGATATACCTTTTGAATAATGGTGGAGTGCTGAAAGAACTCTGTAATTCATGTTTATCCAAATGGGACCTCTCCAATATGGAGGATCATGCTCAGTGTTGCGTTTCATGTACATGGAACTGTGGAATAAAAAAAAAAAATCACTTTTGGTTCACTAAAATCAACAAAAGAATAAGGTTACTCAAATTAAATCCTAGGTTCTAGACCTTGTTTTGGCAAGAGAACGTAGTCCATAGTCAGTCCATAAGAGGCTGTTATTTGAAATGAGTTCAAGCTGCTTTTCCAGAATCCATGATCCCTAAATGAGACAGTAATATTAAAAAATGCATCTAATTGGGAAATCATTCAAACAAGGACTAACTTCTTAGCATAAAAAATAATATCAGAATTAACACGCATTACTTACAGGTGGAATGATTCTCCCCATGAATGGGAACAGACTAACATAACCAATGTGAGGAACCAATCTTAATACAGGCCTCTTCGAAACATCCCGGACAAGCTGACGAGAAGCATAATTTTGTCCAGTCTCCATCTCTTTCCATTTTAGTTGAACCTAGCATGGTTAAGCTTGTGAGATAATCTCATTTTTCAGACTTGAACAAAAAACCCATTCATTGTTATCTTGCGAAGTAAGGCGACTGATACTAAAGATAAATTACTGGGCAGTATACCTTTTCTGAATGATTTCCAAAATCAAAGTAAGCACCATAAGCATCATCAAAATGCATCTGATGGACATGAAACAAAAATTAGGCATGGGCGTAATAATAGTAGCAACCAATTGACTTTAGCGTCACCAAGCAAACATTTGATTAGAATTAACTGCATAGTTTGCTTTCATTTTTATTTCCTTAAAACACAAGTCAAAAAGGAAAATCGGATTATTTTTACCGTATCAAAGTGCACCAATTATCCATTTATCCAATATAAACACAAAATCATCCTTGGACTACTACATTACAGGATGCACAATTGGAAATTTCAATTCATAGAATAAATGGGAAGAATTAATTCCATGCAAGTCTGGTATGTTTATAATCAACCGATTCATGCATTTTATATGCAAGGGGTGCCTAAGATGTTCACATTCCTTAGTGACTGTATAACAAGAAGCTTGAAGGTGGTCTAGACTCTAGATGAAGAAACTAGCGCTGCATTTTGACAAGACTCTTGAAATTCTCATTATCTAAGTTGTAAGAAAAAGTCAGGCTAAACCTTGCTTTCCAAACTGGAAACTTAACATCTACTTTGAAGGAAAACTTTTTAAAAAATTATGAACTAGTTTTGAAAAAAAAAGACTTTATCTAGAAAATAGTAATTTGTTATATCTGTTATATTTAAATCCAAATTACTCGGTAACTGCTAACTATGTGCTACGTTTTCATTTATCATTTTTCCACTCCTCTTTATTTAACTGTCGTTTGCTCTTTGCTACTTTGCTGCATCACCAGCAGCAGAGACAAGGGAGAAAAGGTAAAATATCATGGTACCAGCTCTGAAGAAATGAGCGAGGGAGAAAAGGTAAATACCTGGTTCAGTAACTCATGATCTGATAGCAATTTAGCAGTAGATCCATAATTCTGCATCATTTCATTCATCGAGTCCATTAAATTGATGATTTAACTTTATGATGCTTACATTTACTTTACAAATTTTACCTTGCCAGGCCTGGTTTCTTTATCCAACAACTTCTCAATGGAATGCATACAGTCTGCTGCTAGTAACATCCAGCATCTAAGATCCAAGTGGCGTTCATCTTCACTTGGGTGTGAAGCACGTGGGTAATCATCCAATCCAGAGGACAGTGACTGAAAAGGCCAAAAATAATGTTACATAGGAGCATGAGGCTTTGGTCAGGATCAGGAAAGTTGCCATAAATCACGATTGATCGACAAAAACACTTATGGCTATTTCATGTGATCCTTGGATGTAATAGTTCAAAGAACGGCATAACTGCTAATTAAAATAAATTCAGGTTTCAGACTCATTCACTGTCCATGTTTATGAGTTTCAAATTTCAACAACAGTGAAAGCCATCCAAGTGGCTCAAATCTTTTGGAAAAATTGCTCCTATTATATTCTCTGTTGATACAAATACAATACATCAACAATCTAGTTCCAGCCTGTTGTAATAGCAACACATCAATACATCTCACATGCAGTTTCCTTAATTAGCTTGCATTATAAGAATGCCAAAGGTTATTTTTTGGCCAAGTTAATATGCCTTGTGCCAAAGATTAAAACTGTAGACAATTTCAGAAAGAAAAAGAATGCATATCATGCCTTGGGATTTAATTCACGCATTGTTCTGTTATCTCGTCCATGCCAGTAGTAGCTGCTCGTTTGTTTGCCTGGATTAATAGAGATGATAATTGATGAAAAGATTGGAAAGGAAAATAATATATTTCCAGCACTCAAAAGATCACACATGCATATAGCATATACCTGACTGAGTTGTATTGAACCATTGAAACCATGCTTCTAATCGAACAAAGGAGCGCTCTAGGAACATAGAGATCTCACTACTATCCTTTGCAGTGAACTCATTATTCTTCAAGCCAGTAATTATGTCTACAAAACCAAATATTCAACTACTTTGGTTAAGAGTTAGGACATAATAGAAAAAGATTGGAGGGTGGAAGGAGAGCAAAGAATAAACAGAAAATTTTATTTTTATAGTATGTAACTGATGAGTGGAGTGATAAATTTTATAAGCTTTATAAAATCTTCATGCCCCATATGATCATAGAATGCACGTAATGAAAAGAGAATCATATGAAGATATCTACATTCTTAAGGATAGATTGAGTTAGTTTGTAGATTAGATTTCTCTGAAAATGCAAATAATGAAAGTAGTATCAAATCCTAAATGATTTCTTTCCAGCAACTTGTCAAACCTTAAGGTGATATTCATCGATATGCTTCATATAACTTGTCAAACCTTCTCCATAAATTTATAACCCAGAAACATTTTAAGAATCACAAAATACAGCCAATCGTGCATGATTGCTAAGTTAATAACCAAGAACAGTAAGAAGAAAGTTATGAGGAAAGGTTAGGCGAGGTAGCAAAAAGTAACCAGGTGGGAAGTTCACAATCATCGCTTCTTAATGAGAAGAAAATATAATCGTGGACCTAGCCTATGGCTTTTGCTTGAACTCACAAATTGGAACATATTGGTTGCCTTCATTTTGTAATAATGATTCTTGTAGGTCATAGCTGTAAAGAAAATAGGATAATATAAAGGGATAAATTGGGAAGGAACATTAACATATACCACTTAATGCTAAAAACATAGTTGGAGGATTTCCATTTGTTGGATGCTGAGGAACAAATTCATCTGGGACCCTACTGCAAGTACATAAGAATCTGTGTCACTAGGATAGATATAAACACTGAATTTACTGTAATTACTTTAATAAAAAGTCGATACTACACCTTAATGCTTCTGCCCCCAGAATTTGTTCACGTGGTATCCATCCATCAACGTTCATCAAATCTAACCAGTGACCAATGATATCCAACGAAATACGAATATCCCAACGCCTGATTAATGTTCATAAGTACAAATAAAGTATACTTGCATACTACATACGATTTGTTTAATAAATAAATACAACAAATCACTCATAAGCACTTTAAGACAATTTCATGCAAGACCAATAAAATAATAAAAATGATGATAACTGTGGTCATGAAGGACAACATTAGCTAGGAAACTGACCAGATTAGAAGTTGATGAAAACCTTCATCCCATAGAAATCCTCTTGGAAAGAAAGACCGACTTGGTACAGCTGTATAAAGCTCAGCTGGCCAATATGATACATAATCAACATGTTCTCTAAACTGCAAAGGAAAACAAGCCGCTGCATATTTATCTGAATCCTAAATTTCTGAAAACTAATTTAAAGTACAAATGAAAGCAATCTGCTGGCTAAAAAGGAAAACTAAAATCACTGGCAGCAATTAATCAAGGAACAGAGACAAACTGTCCAGATAAGAAACTTAAGAGTAATAAGGAAAACAACACGCATAAATAATTATAGACAAAGTAACTGACAGCACATCTCTATTCCAGCATACAATTCAGAATTCAGAAGCACTGAAGAAAATTTTAGCCAGAATTCAGTCCTTTGTTAGTTAGCAATCTTCTGTCTTTTACTTATTATTCTGTGTTGCATCTAAATTGAATGTTTAACCGAGACAAAATAAAGCTCATGAAAGATAACTGTCAAACTAATGATTATCATATGGTTCATTATATGATATTAGACAATGGCATACTATCCAATAACGGCCATCACAAACTAAAGTAACTTACATTAAGGGTTCTTGACAGAGCAATTTTTGACTGGCCATAGAAGTAACCGATGCCGCCTAATAAGCTTCCAATAGCAGCCTTACCAGCAGAAACGGATTCTGAGTCCACCTGGAAATCCACTAATACGATAAAGAATTTACTTCTACCAACCACAAACTTCTGAATGAATTGACTCAATCAATCATATGACATTTGAGAGATTCATAATACATTAAAAGACCAAACAAGCATAATACATCATTGATTTAGAGAAAGTGAAATAAAAAAATAAATAAGTCAAAGGACAATAAACTTGCTACCTTCTCTGTCAAATTGAAAACTTTCTCAATCTTTTCATCAAATGCTTGTTCTTTATATTTCAGTTCATTGGACAGTGAGGCTCCTAACATTGAACAGAAGAACAAACAATTACACCTTGACTTCAAAATTGATATTAACTAAATACTCTCTACGGTTTTAAATATAAGCAAATGTCAAAACATATTTAGCCCAAATAAAGACCAAGTACATTTTGACTTTTGCTTATATTTAAAACCAGAGTGGTATTAAAATATAAAAATGTATACATTAAACATAACAACCCGAGAGTCAAAAACCAAAAATAAATTTGAAAGCAAAGTAGGCATATCAGCCAAATTTAAACCATTACAATAATGAATTGAACACATAAGCAACCCAATTCTATAAATCCCAATGTTTTCCATCAACTTGACAGGTTTTCGAAGATTTTTTTTTATAAAATGGTTTTAAAAGCAATGTACAACTCTCACAACAAGGAGATAATTAATTTTGTTTTCCATTTTCATGAAAGCACATAAATTTACACACCATATTTTTAAAATTAGACAACACAAAAAGGGTAAAAACCTGTAAGACTATTGATGCGCTCTTCCACTCTTGAACTTCCGGAATCAGTTCCTGATATTAGCACAATATCTGTGGTGAAAGGAAAGCCACCAATAATCTGCACCATGAAGTTAAAAAAAACGGAGGGCTTATTATATTTTTTGTCCCTATAAAATGAGTGAAATTTTGTTTTGTTCTGTGTAAAATTTTTGCTTTGGTTTTCATCCCTCTTTGAAAGTATTGTTGCAGGTCCTCGTAAAATAAGCAAATTTAGGTAGTGGTCCCTCAACTGTTTCCTATTTCACTAAAATCTAAGATCACCGGTGTTTTATTCCTACAATTCGTTGTTGGGCAAAAAAGCAGTATTCATTTCAGAAATAGGACTCAATAAAAAAAAAGGGTCTTGCTAACGAGTACCCTAAGGGCATTGTTTAAGGTTTCAAAACAAGGTAATTATTCCTTGAAAAGTTAAATATATCTCTTCTCAAAGTAATAAAAACACAACTTCACATGAAAAATTCCTTTACTGGACTTGTTAAACAATACCATTGGGGCATTTGCTTAAAACTTCAAAAAATAAATTAGGAGAGTCATATGCAAATATGGCACCACAAGCATTATTGGAAGTCGCCTTGGAAGACCACTTGACCTTCAATAGGCACAGTTTACGGATATCGTAAAGGTAGGGACGAAAAACAGTGATTTCATTTATTAGAGAAGATAAACAAATTGTTTTTATTAGGACCAATACCAAAATACACAGATGTTATGAAGACCAAAAACATATTTGACTTCAGAAAAAGAGAAGCACATGATGTGACAGCAAAATCAACTAGTAAAGATGCTTTCAATGACAGTTGGATTATGCGTCTATATGCTCACAAAGCTGTGCACAAGTTTTTTTAAATGGGTCTCAAAAGTACATATGTTTTGTTACCTGAAAAGCCAACACGTTAGAAGATTCGTCTGATGAGTCAGATAGTTGCAGCTGAGCATGCTTTCTTATCTACCAAGATATGCACATAAGCAGAGATATCAGTAAAACCCTCAAAATAATTTCAAAACATATCTTCAATTACATGAAAATTATATCATTATATAAATGGAATTGAAACACGCTAACATACCTGTGATGCAAGATTTTCCTCAACAAGATCAGACAAATTGTGAAAGTGAGGTGTGTGAAATCCAGAATAATGCAATTTCAGATCATCCTGGAAAAGAAAAACATAAGTGAGCAATGGGGTTAGGAATAACATTACAGAGAATCAAGAATGGCAAATACTATATCAAAACAAAAAATAGGTCTGACAATTTGCACTCGATAGTTAAGAACTAAATAAAAGCACATTATATACTCTGTGATATGTGAGATATCCCTTATTTCCTCTATATAAATATTACCTCTTTCCTCGTACATTTTCTCTAATGTAATTACTAAATAGGAAAGAATATAGGAAGATTAGGTTGTAGTTACTGGTACCTATAATCAACAGATTGTAGTTTCACATTTATTATTACAAAATTCACAAGGCTACAAGATAACCTTTAAAGCAACTCAATATCAATTTTAAGATCGTATCCAAGTTAGCATCAAAGCAACACGGAGGCTTTTCACGGTTGAGGCAACGGGAAAAGTGGTCGTGAATCTGGAGGTCATCCACAATGCTCATCCTGTATATGGAGCAACCACTCAGGTTTTATTGTTAAGGGGAATTGTGTGGTTTTGTTAGTAGGCGACAAGCCTTAAGCCTAATAAATTTAAAATAATGTGCAATGAAGCCATCAATTTGGTGTTTAGTAAACATTCATCCAATGACCATGCATATTTATGTCATGTTGTGTGGCATTATCTTTACAATTTACAGAAGATAACTAGATGGTATTCAATGTCTCAAGCAGCATTTGTTTCAGCATGTTGACTACGATATTTCGTTGGAATTGGAGGAGCTCAATCAAAGACAAGTGTTGTCTTCTCTTAGAGAAAGTATGTCAATGACATTTCAGAAGGAACTAGAATGTTTACAATAAGTCAATTGATAAGAGGGGTCCCTTTATTGACCCTAGTAGATATCAAAAACTAGTTAAAAATTAAACTATCTTCCTATGACTAAACTTCACATGTCATTTGCTGTAAATGCTGAGTCAATTCCTAGATTCTCCTTGCAATATTCAATGGGATGTAGTAGTCTTGATATATCAAAAGGTTCTCCACTAAAATTATCAATTCATAAGAACATATTCCATACTAATATTGTTGCAAATACAGATGATTATTAGGCTAGATGCCCCAATTATCGATGATCAACCTCTAGTTAATGTGTTATTCTTAGCAGAAGGAATGTTATTTCCAGATCCCTCGGAGAGATAGATCAACAAGCTACGACTCTTACTATATGTGAACTTAATTGGTTGAAAGTTGAAACAACTACTTTGAGAGTTAATGTTTTTCAAATCAGAGCCATGAGTCTCATTGGTATCATATGACAGCCTGACAGGGTTTTGGAGGGTTTGGGCGGGGAGGGCTAACTCTATATTTCAAAATATATTTGATATTTTCAAACAATTGAAAGAACAAAATGATAAATGATCATATAATACTTCAATTACGCTTAATTAATTTTAAAAAACATTATATAGTGTGTAATTTAAAAGAGAAAAGTAAGCCATACACTCCCGTCCAAAACCCTCCATCCAACCATACCTTAAGAGATTTGTTGTTAATTTACTTATGAAAATATTCTTTTTGGGGATATCATTGCATCTTTTAAAAAATTTCATTTTCAGCTGGTTGATATTTTCACCAAGTCACTCAAAGCGGCAAAGGAGATCTTATTTATGTACAAAGCTTGATGCACGTGACATGTATACACACCCCAGTTCGGGAGGGAGTGTTGAGATATCCCTTATTGAGTTATTTCCCACTTTCCCTAACTTCCTTTTTGTAGATGTAGATATTCTATATTTCCTTGCATATATTATTCTGTTGTGATTATTACTTGCGAAAGATTATAGAAAAGATCAAAGGGATTCTAATTGTACCTTATAATGAAAAATACACAAGCTGTGAGTTAATCTCACAAACATCAACTTTAGTCTCGTATTCAACTAAATGTTTGCTTTAAAATGTGGAGATTCATGGGTTTATAAAATTCGTAAACTCTTTCATAGAACGAAGTAGTGCCTACCCATAAATGTTTGCTTTAAAATGTTTGCTTTAAATGTTTGCTTTAAAAGGTAATTCTATGAACAGATGACTCACAAGTGCCTACCCATAAACTCCAAAAATAAGTCCAATTGTAGTACAAACAAGCTAATCTTGAACGTTTAATCATAATGTCAGTTCATAGAATTACCTTGGACTTTAAATGTAGCTGCCAATCTCCAATGTCTGATCGAGAGCCAGATGCAAGTAAAGAACTCTCGCGAATGTCCAAGTTTTCTCTACTTACATCTAGGACATTACCACCTTCATCAGCCAAATAGAAAAAGAGCTGGGCACCTCTTCCGAATTCCTCATTCCACTTTGACCTAGGGTTGGACCACAAAAACAAAGCCACTTAATATAGCAATACTATTACTGAGAGATGCATATACTGATACCAGGAAACAAACCTGTCACTACCTACTTCCAACTATGAAAAAACTACAAAGTTGTTCTGCCTTAATACATATAGGAAAGTGATTTGAAGTTAATTGCATAACTTACTTATCAACTTGCACATCAATTCGAACTGCCCAGTCTCCTCCATAACCACTGTCATCGCCCTTTGATTTTAAAAACTCGGTAGTCAAGATCATGCCATGGTCAACCAGTACTTGGTGCCCATAATCACGTCCATTATGCTTTTTCCAACCATAAGTACTTAACTCATCCTCATGTCTACAAACATGCCTCAAGTGATATTTACCATCCTTCACACCAATCCACATTAATCCAGCCATCAAAGATTGTGGAGTCCTGACAATAAACACAAACAATCCAACAAAAAAACAGAAAAGTGAGAAAGTCAAATGTTGTTGACATAGGCATCCCACACAGGCACGCGCACACACACAATCTAAACCAGATATAAGGCCTGTTTGAATTGACTTATTTTAGCTGATTCACTGGCATAAACACTCGGGAGGCTATCTGAGGTGATGGAAACAAATTATGACATGTCGATAAGTTGTTGTTCGGTTATTTTCATAAGCTACAACTTATAACTTAAATGAAAAAATTTGACTTTATGTTATCTTTTGTTATATAAAATAGCATATAGATAATCACTTATATATTAAGCGCACATCCCCCAGCCCAACTAAGTTGATTATCCATACAGTACTACATAGCGACCAATTTTTGTGTGATGCAGGATTTACAACTTTACAAGCATGAATCTGTCAAAAAATTTATACTACGAGTAAAATGAAGGTAGTAACTACCTGGCACGAATTCCGAGATAGAGATGAGGACGATACGTTCCCCAATACAGACTCTCCTTGTGCTCACCTTGAAACTGCGACAACAGTGAAACTCGATTCATACATATAAATCAAATTCATCTAATTCTGACAAAAACTAAGAGTGATGAAAATGATGAAGTTGAAGTTAACCTGAGGAAGGTCCATGATCTTCGGCGCGGGAAGCGGCGTAATAGAACGAGGAAGATGAGGTTCAGCAACGGAATTAACTAAGTGACGAATGAGAAACAAAATGATGAAGAATGCGATGAAGCTGATAGCGAGAACAATTTTGATGCTGACATTGTCGAACAACGGAATGCTGCTTCCGTATTTGCTTCTGCCTTTGCGGCGGTTAAATTTCGGCCTTCCTTCGCCGGCGTCGGGTTCCGAGGAAGATCTGACTCTGCTCCGAGCGGTTGTTCTTCCGCTTCCGGTCATTTATAACGGATCGTCGATTAACGACGGCGCTGCTGCATCGGTTTTCGAGTGAAGAGTGTTTTATAGTGAAGGAGCGGAGAGAGCAGTGTAACGTAGTAGAGTGGTTGACGGTAACAGACGGTGATGGGTGGCTTGACGGAAACTTTTTATTTAGCACAATAAAAATTTTAAAAAATGCAAATTGACCCCTAATTTTTTAAAATTACAAGTTTACCCTTCAAATTTTTCAAAATCTATATATTGCCCTTAAAAAATTCTGAAATTTGCAGATTAACCCCTATTTTTCAATTTTCAAAGTTGAACAAAAATAATTTGTATCTTAAAAATAATAACAATTAAATTATTTATCATTTTATCGAGACAAAAACATTTAAAAATGAAGACAGTTCAAATGAATCATTTGACTCGCTTAAAATTTTCTAATTACTTTAGTCAAACACACATTTTAGTAAAGAAAAATTAAATTCCAAAATTAATATAGTAAAAGAAGTATAAAAAGAGTTAGTTGTAGCACTCTCTCAATGAATATACAAGAATTTGATTTACGGGTCTGAATTAATTTTTTGACATAATTCACCGATTATGGACAACATGTGAAAATTGACATCTTAAAGTACATCAAACTCATAGTGTTGCAACTCATATTTTAATTGAGTAAGTGCATCATTGAGATTTAAGAATGCACTTATATATGAAAATATGAAAGGGTGAGAATGCAAACGTTAAAGGAGAAGTTTATGATAAAAACTGTGAATCGTTGGTAGTGTGTGAGGAACATAAATTAAAACCATGAAAACTATACTCATCTTTATATTTTGAATTCACAATTTTTAAAATTAAAATTTTAAATTGAATAAAATAAAATCATAGTCTTAACTACCATTTGTGAATCCAGTTCAAAAGCTACATCCACTAGACATTTTTCCTTAGATTGTATCAAAAACTCCCATAGCTTCGACATTCTTTGCATCGCCTGGAGAAGCGACCACCTTAGTTACCACCACAACGAGCCTCCATCCTCCCTTTGAAGGATAAGACCTAAACCTTACGACCATCACCCAAACATTGAGAATCCATATTGAGTTTTAAGCCCCTTTTCCAGGTGAACTCTAGCAAATGCTGCAACATTTTCCCCAAAGGTTTTTATGAGGTTTTCTGTCATGAATCGATGCATTATTTATTTTAAACTCCAAGGAAGTTGTCACTTCTTTATTCATTACGTCAATAAGGTTGGAAAAACCCTTAAAAGAAATAATAAAATATGTACAACTAACAGGTAATAAAATATATACAAGTTGGTTTCACTTTCAAAAGAAGTAATATCATTTCATCATGTATTTAATTTCCAGCAATTTATTTCATAAGATAATTAAAAAAATAATATTAAAAAAAAGAGTTTTTCTAATTACACCCTGTATAATCCTGGTTACACCCCAAAATGACAAAATTACCCTTGCAAAAAATTTAATTTTCAAAAAGCTTCTTCCTTCTTTCTTTGTTACACCCAAGAACCCATCTTCTGTCTTTCCTTCTTCAAGCAGATTTATCCCTTCTATGCAGGATCTCAAAGAAAATTCGAAGCAAATAAGGTTAGCAAGTTGTGTTCTTTGGTCGATTATGTTTTTCTTGTCTTGGGTTCCCTAGTTCTAAGCTTTTTCTAGATTCAATTTGTGTTTTTCTTGTTTCTGGATTCAATTGTAATTTAATCTTAAACTCAGTTTAAGTAGGTTCATGTAAACTTAGTTTAAGAGTGCACATATTTAAACTCAGTTTAAGTAGGTCATGTAAATTTAGTTTAAGTAGATCATGTAAACTGAGTTTAAGTGTACATCTAAAAGTTCAACCTTGTTCAATGATTCTACGTAATCTCAATTTAAGTATATATGTGAAAACTTACTTTTAGTAGTTCACGTAAACTGAGTTTAAGTGTACATACTTAAACTCGGTTTAAGTAAGTCGGTTTAAGTAAGTCATGTAAACTCAGTTTAAGTAGGTTATGTAAACTAAGTTTACGTGAACCTACTTAAACTGAATTTAAGTTAACCTCAACATCTAAATTGAAACCGTCGTACAATGCAATTGAACAAGAAGAAAAACAATTGAAACTAGCATTATTGAAAAAAGAAGAAGAAATTCACTTATATGCAATCAAGTATGGATGAAAGATGTTTTGATTCACTCTTTAATCTTTCACAAAGATTGATTGAACATCAGGATTGTTTGATCGTTTGTGGGTGAAAGAGAGTGACAATGAATGAAATCAAGGTTTTAAGAGAATTTATATAAAAGGGCAATTTTGGTATTATTAAATACCTTTAAGAAAATTTGGGTGTAACTAGAAATATATGAGGTGTGAATAGAAAAACTCAAAAAAATTATTGATTACTGCTTTCCGCCTAGCAAGTTTCGCTCTCACCCAGCCAAACTAACCAAAATACCCCTGTGCTAGTTAACTAACGCATGTGTAAATCAAACATGACTTAATTTTAGACATGTGTGACTTAAGTCATGCCGCATGAGTTAACTCATGCAGGTGTTACACCCAACGGGATTTAACTCACGCTAGTTTATTATTCTCCAAAGTCAAGTCAGTATGCTGTGAGAAGAGCGAAGCTTGCTGAGTTAAAGAGGCAGTGATGATACTAGTGCAACTCCCATCTCTCTCTCTCTCTTTCTCCAACTTACAAAAAATAACCTTAGTTTATTGCTTCCAACACCCTATTTCTTTGCTGCATGTCTTGCTACTTGTTGGCTAAGTTCAACCCCATTTGTTCATCTTATTATTAAGGGAACATTTTGATCCTTAATGTGGAAGCACCATGACTAAAATAAAGGTCCCACAATAGATATGATATTAGTTGGAAAGATAATTTGATCCACGGAATGTTCTAATTGCAGTTAATCAGCAGTAACTCACGGAATGCATGCCTTGAGAATAATAAACTAGCGTGAGTTAACTCACGACTCACGCTGGGGTAACACATGTGTGAGTTAACTCATGCGGCGTGATTTAAGTCACGCATGTGTAAAATTAAGTCATGTTTGATTTACACATGCGTTAGTTAACTAGCGCATGGGTATTTTGGTCAGTTTGGCTGGGTGGGAGCGAAACTTGCTGGGCGGAGAGCAGTACATGTTAACCGTTAACCCATCACAATTAATAGTCAAAGAAGAAACTCCTATTCCTTTGCAATTACACGGTTCGAATTCCTTTTGAAATAGTTAACACATAACAAGTAACAATCAAAGAAGGAAAAGTCATGAAGGAGAGAACACGACAAGTTTCTTTTATGTTTTACACATACATTATATAGATGATATGGTTATGTATATTAACTGGACTTACTTACTTATATGTACCAAATATTTCTTAGCTAAAGGGATGATTTCTTCTTCGTTTCAGTTTTGATTCCTATCACATGATATTAATATTTAGCATTTAAATCATCGAAGGTCGGTTCAATCATTCTCATCTCAATTTTTTTGTTTATGTTGTGGAGTTTAAAATTTTACTTGTGTTCTTTACTTCTGAGTTTTGAGTTTTTATAATTTTGTACCAGTTTTCTGATCTGATTTTGATTATCTTAAATTTTCTTAATAAATCGGTGGAAGTCTGTATGCAAGTCATGGAAGACAATGGAAGGTAATATTCATAGAAACCAACATTCTGTCCAATTCATTCTCTTTTGTTTTTTAGGATGTTATGTATGCCTGTTGCATGTATTATGATTATGTTTGTGAAATTTACAATTTAACTTGTGTTTTTTATTCCTCCTCCTAGTTTTGAGTTTTTATAATTTTGTTCCCTCTTTCTAAACTGATTTTGATTATATTCAATTTCAATCAGTGAAAGTCTGCAAGTCATGGAGGACGATGTAAGGTAATATTCATAGAAACTACAACTACTTTGTTCAATTCATTATTCTCTTTTGTTTTGCATTTGCTTTTTAACTTTTTGTATTCTGCTATGTATGCATGTAGCCTAGTACTATTAAATTATTATTATGATTTCATTATATATATTTGTTGTAAACTGTAGTTTTAAAGAGAAGTCCTTTTCGGGGATGTATACATTGGTAAATTCAAGGTTAAACTTTTTCATGGCATCGGAAAGTACATATGGTCAAACGGATCAACATACGAGGGTGATTGGGTTGATGGAAATAGGACAGGAACAGGGATTTTGAAGTGGGCACATGGTGATGTTTTTTATGGTTGTTGGTCATATGAACTTACACATGGATATGGAGTTTATAGATTTTCAAATGGGGATGTCTACATTGGTGAGTTTCAGAACAATCATCGTCATGGAAAAGGAAAGTACACATGATCAAATGGAACAATATACGAGGGTGAGTGGGTCGATGGAAAAAGATCAGGGAAAGGACTGATTATATGGCCGTCAGGAACAATGCATGAGGGTGAATTCTTTGGGAGTTACGGTCATGGTCATGACACCCGTACAAAATCAAATGGGGACATCTACATTGGTAGATTCAAGAATAAATTTTTCCATGATAACAAAAAGTACACATGGTCAAACAGAACAATATACGCGATTGGGTTTGACGGAAAAATGACAGGGAAAGGACTGATGATATGGCCATCAGGAACAAAGTATGAGGGTGAATTCTTTGATAGTTGCATTCAAGGTCGCGGCACATTAACAAAATCGACTAGCTGCGTTTATACAGGTGGTGGAAGGAGGATGGATGTTCGTCGCGGAATCGGGCAAATATTGTATTTTAGTTCAGGTATATATGATGGTTTATGGAAGGAAGGAGTTCCAGAAGGCAATGGAAGGTATACTTGGAAGAGTGGAAGTATCTACAATGGAAATTGGAAAAAAGGGAAAATATATGGAAGAGGGATTATGATGTGGGCTAACGGTGATGTTTTCGATGGTGGCTGGTCAAATGGAGTTAGACATGGATCTGGAGTTTATATATTTGGAAGTGGAAAAGTTTATGTTGGGACATGGAGTGAGGGCCGAAAGGACGGGAAAGGAACATTCTATTATCCTTATGGTAGTGAACAACCATCTCTACTAAAGAAGTTGTGTACCGTTCTTAATTGTAAGGTTTCAAAATCAAGAGTTAATCTCAGTCTCTCAGAAAAAGCACAACTATCTCACAGGACCTTTGATGAAGGTCAATTTAAGGCATTTGGTATGAGTTGTATGGTTCACGAAAGGGCATATAAGCAAGGAGTTCTAATTACGGAGAAAATTATAAAGTATTCAGAAAAATCTCATAATAATAAGAACAAAAGGCAAATCAATTTAGTGTGAAGCAAGTAAAGAAGAGTTCATGTATATCAGTATATGGACATTTTTAAGACTGTCTAAGCTAATCTGAACCTTAATTTGCAACATGGCATCAGGTAAATTATTTGATCTTTCATGTACTAAATGATCATGCAATTTTCTTTTTCTGAGAGAAATATGTATGTACCTTATTTGTTGAGATCTGATATAAAGGTGGTAAATCTCTAATTAGGAAACAAAAAAAAATTGTTTGTGGCCGCTGAAATTTGATGGTTCAAGCATCTAATGCATACTTATATTATATAGTTGTACCTTATATTATATTCTATTACAAACTGTTAGCTTCCAAAATCAAAATCTGGTACACATGTATCTATATATCTATTGTAACCTATGGCTGAGATAAAGAGAGTACTCTAGAAGGAAAAAAAAAAAGTCTGACATATCAACTATTTAGTTTCATCAAAGATGTCTTCACAATCACAACTTATCAGGATTTTTATTTCGGATGCTTCTTTGACTCGTACTCGTGGCGTACAGGCATATCAGATACGGATACAGTCGCAAAAATCATGTATTCATGCATCACATGTATGTGTATATGGCATCTATTTTCATGTATGCGAGTGTTCTATTTATGCAGAGATTATAACGTCGAGAAAGAGTGATCTTATTGATGCATGGCCAGTGATGAGGCTGTACAAAGAGACAAGAAAAAAAAAATGAAGATTTGGTTAATGAATTTATTTCAAAAATTGTTAGAAGGATGACACTTTTTAAGTAGCTAGAAGATTGATATTAGATTGAAGTTGTATTTCGATGTTATTGATTATAATATGACTCTTTCAAAAATTAGAGAGAGCTTCCAAATTGTTTAAGAAAAAATTGATGTACTTAACACTAATAAGGAACATGAGGGGAGGACTAGTTGGTACAAGAGATGAAGATGCAGACCCAGGAATTTTTCCTAGAGCAATGGAGGATCAATCTTCATGAGGAGGACAATCATCCCTTTTGGTCCGTTCAAAAAAAAAAAACCCACATGTCATCATCCCTTTTATCCAAATCTCCCACTCTCTATTTTTTTAATAACATTTCTTTTTATTAATATACCATACACACAAAAACTGGTCATTTCTCTACAAGCTAGTGTGATGCCTAAGACTGCTAAGGGTAAGGAGTGATCAATGATGCACGAGGCATGTTCAATGAATGATTTTTGGCCTGCTTGTAAGCAATAAGACACGCAAATTAACTCGCAACAAAATAAGAGGTATCTTGAAGTTGTGGAGGTCTAAGATTGTACCGTTGAGTGATGACTTATAAAATTTGATCGATACTACCTATTTCAATAAGACACATATTCTTTTCGGTAGTCTGAAACATAATAACTTCACAGCCTACTAGAAGCACTCATGGGGTGACTGGACTTCTTGGAATAATTTTCCAGGAAGTGTGAGATCAAAAACATGCTGAAAAAAACTTCCCTTGGTTTGTGGGGGATAAGCGGCAATACCTTAAAGTAACATGTGATGTTATGACCAACTTTTTTTGGTTTTAAATTCTACTACCACACTTCTAGACTTTGATTGTCAAAGAGAATCCGCTTTTCCCAAAAGCATCCATCTCAATTCTCTTTAAAAATGCTTGAGCCGGTTAAAATCGAATGACTAAAATAAAAAAATTGTATTGGTAGAATATAGTTTCGGTTCAATTTATGGTTCGCTCCGATTATGTGGAATTGAGAATGAAATATGGTTGAATCAATCAACTAATTAATTGGTCAGTTCCTAGTTCAATTGAAGTATATTTTTGTGTGAATCAAGTATCCTATATACTGCGTACTCGAGTTAGGTAAGACCACAATAAATGACAAAGTTCTTTCTCAAAAGATTTAAAATTGCTACCTTCACAAGGTTGGGTTTATATATTCAAGTATTTTTTTTTAGAAAAAGATATTTGATTACACACAAAGCAAATGTTTGATTTCATTATTTGTAATTAAATTAAATTATTTAAATATAAAAAGAAAAGATTTTAGTCCATTTTTTTACACAAGATTTTAGTCCATTAAAACAATTTTTTTTTATAAAAGAATATTTACTTTTAAAGTTTACTTTATATACATCGTTTGAAAATGTACCCTTATCTAATCTTATTTAACAACATTTTTTAAAACAACTTAATCCAAAAAAAAAGTTTAAATAATCGTATAGTAGTAGATAGAAGAATTCTTCACAAAAAAAAAAGTAGATAGAAGATTTAACGCCGGATATTAAAAATGTTGTATATAAATTATCTAAACTTATTTTATATGCAAATTATTTCCTTTAGATTTTAAAATAACTTGAATGATTAACATGGGAAAAAGTCTAATTAACCCATAATTTTTGCTATTTCATAAGATTAGATAAGGGTAATTATGGAACTTTGGTAGTTATTAAAAATCTTATACACTCTCCAACCATGTGTTTATGAGAGAAAATTATGTAAAAAAAAATTAATGTATCTGGTTCAAAATATAGTTGAAATACATTAACTTTTGTTGATGAAAAGGAGGGAGTAGTTAATGTATTTTATACTCTCTTCTTTTCATCAACTTTGGTAGTTAATGTATTTCAAAATATAGTTGAAATACATTAACTTTGGTAGTAATGGATAGAAGGTTTAGAGAAGAGTGGTTAAAATGGTATAAATAATCCATCACTCATTAGAGCTCCCGGTATGCTAGATTGGACGATCATAATATCTTCCTCATCCATCATACAGCGTGGTACGACATATTGCATTAATGGTACTCATGAATGAAAGCTAAGAAGAGACTTTCTCCTAAATTGTGTCATTGTCTTCTGCCATGATAATACTACAGTCGATGTCCAACCTGTAAATGGACGTGCTCCTTTTTCCTTGCTGTTAATCTGACAATACTGCTCCCACAAAAATGATATTTCTGCAGTATCAGGAAAAGACAACCTTTTAAAATCTACCAAAAGCTTTAAACAAGACTCTAGTACCAAACAAACTCAAATAATAATACCTAATTAAATTGCTCCTCAATTCTTTGTACATGGCTTTAGCTTTGTTCTTATATGGCCCACTCTCTGCAAGATTAAAAAATGGCATAGTAAGATTAAAAAATGTGTCATTTTGTTTATTTTCTATTTAATGGCAAATGTTAGTAATTAGTTATTTTACACGTTAGTTGATTTCTCAAAACATTGCAAGTGATGAAAGTAGCACAAAAAACTAAATGATTGCTTTCCAACATCCCTAATATATTTTAAGATATTTTCAATATCACCAAACTAATGCTATCCATGCTTCAGTTCTGAGACGAAATTTGAAAATATACGCACTTCATTAAATTGTCAACTGTTTCCATAAATGTAGAACTTTCTGATTGTCAAAGCTGTTTGAAAATAATAATTCTCATAAGCCATAACTAGGAGAAAAAAGGATAACATAAAAGGCGGAAATAGAAAATGAACATTAACATATTTGTTATACCACTTAATGCTAAAAACAGAGTTGGAGAATTTCAATTTGTTGGATGTTGAGGAACATATTACAATGAGATCCTACTGCAAATCATTTGAAAAGAAAAAAAGTTTAATACTAAACCTTACGAGCTAACTCAATAATCAAACAAGAGCTCTTGATAAATTTGTTATACCTCTTAAATTGCCTCATAAAATTAGAAAGTTTGTATATGGATATGAGAAGCATAACAAAAAGAAAATACTTATGAGTTAACTCAGTATCAAACAGGAGGTCTTGATAAATTTGTTATAAAAGAACCACAAAGTCTTGTTGAAAATCAGAACGTTTATAATGTTAATGTTGGGTATGAACAATGCTATAAAAGTTGGAAGGTTAATTTTAATATTCAACTACAGTGTGGTATGTATGACATATTGCCTTATTGGTTGCTGAGAAGAGACAAAAGCATTTGCCAACGGGCAATCCTCCCACTCAAAGTAGGCTTCTCAAAGATATGCTTGATTGGGTCCATTTTGGAAATTAACATTGTAGAGGCGCTGCGCACAATACAGTTGTGCAAGAGGCCATGCCCTAGGCGCATGGATGTGGTTTTCGGGCCTTTCTCCTAAATTGTGCATATGTTTCTGCCATGATTAATACTACAGTGTGACCCGACATATAGCCTTAATGTTAAGAGACCATGTTCTATGTTGTATTTCATGTACAAGGATTTGGAGAATAAACAATATAATTTTTGGTTAAGAAACTGTATCATGTTGTTTGTTTTCTATTTAATGGCAAATGTTAATGTTAGTATTTAGTCGTTAGAAATGTTAGTAAGAGGAGTTGAATCCGCAACCCTTATCTCTCCAACTTTATTCCCCAAACCACCTTATCATTCCTTAAAAATTGCATATCTAGTTGGCAAATTAACCAAACAAGATCTTAATAACTTCTTAACATAAATTGTCATGATATTCAGAATTAAGTGCATTGCTTACCAGATGGAATGATTCTCCCCATGAATGGGAAGAAATTAACTTAGCCAATTTGAGGTACCAATTTCAATACAGGCCTCTCCAGAACTTCCTGGACAAGCTGGCAAGTCGCAATATTGTTCCAGCTTTAAATTCTTTCCATTTAAGTCGAACCTAGCTTAGTTAAGCACGTAAAGAAAATCTCAATCTCAGAGACAAACATGGAACCGTTATTGTTAATCATGCAATAGTAAGCGTGTATTGATAGTAAACATAAATAACTGGACAACATACCTTTTCCGTATGATTTCCAAAATCAAAGTAAGCACCATACGCGTCATCAAAATGCACCGGAAACGACAAAAACACAAATTACGGATGTACATTAGTAGTGAGGTAAATAACTGCATATTGCTGCGGATGAAGAAACTAACACCAGCTATCTCCAACATATAATAATCTACTTAAACTTCTATAAAATTTGTTTCTCCCGTAAAGAGATTAATTAAATGATATATAACTGTTATGCAATATATGCCTAATTTTAACCTTTGATACTCAATTATTTATGGTTGTGGAAAATCTTGAATTTGTACAAAGAGATTGGAAAGAAAAAAAAAATCTCATTCTTCCGCTAAAGTAAGAAAGTCTGTATATGGATATGGGAAGTATAGGAAAAAGAAAAGAATTATGAGTTAACTCAATCTCAAATAGGAGATCTTGATAAATTTATTACAAAAGAATCACATATTTTTGTTGATAATCAGAACGTTGATAATATTGATGTTGTGTATGGACAATGCTTTAAAAGTTGGAAGGACAATAGCACCGAAAATATATTCAGCTCATGGTTAGAGGTGTTCAAATACAAACCGATCCAAATAAAAACCGCAAACCGATTTCTAACTTAAGACGGAAAAAATATTATTATGGAATCTGACACTAAGACGGCTTTGAACTTGAGAATCAACATGATTTCCATCCTTATGGAACATTACTTTCTCTCATCAGAATGCTACTCTCCCTCCCTTGGTCGGTGACCTTCAACCACACCTTCAGAGAAGGCAATGAGAGTGTTGACTGGTTGGCAAAGTTTGGTGCAAATAGTGTGGATACTTTGAAGATGTGGACTTGTCCACCTCCTCAATTGAACCTTATCTAGTTGGCGGACGTCTCTGGGTTTCTAGGAATAGTTTGTCTTAGTTTCTTTGCCTTTTTATTACTTTCCTTTTAATAAAAAAAAACTATACTTATTTATATATTCATGTATATGTTTTAAAAAAATGAAACAATAAAAAGATGTTTGATTAGAGACAAAAAAATGATGTTAGATTTAATTATTTGTGTTTAAATTATTTTAATATAAAAATAAGATTTTATTCCACTAAATAATGCGACTTGTCCCCGTGATCTAGCTCGGTTGATGGGGACATTTTATTCTATATGCAAGGGTTGTAGTTTGAATCCGAACCACTTATTGACTGAATTTCTAGCCAATAAACTACCTAAAAAAAGTTTGTGTGAATTTATTTCTGACAGCAAATAGTGTGAATAGTATTACTCAAAAAAAAAGAAGTGAATAGTATGAATTTTTTGTTTCCAAAAATATTAACCCTAAATTATTATCATTATAAATAGGACATAGAAGGTTTAGAGAGAGTGGTAAAAAGGGTAATCGGAGGAGAAAAGAAGATTGGAAAAACCTAGCATCAGGTAAACCACTTCACTTTAGTATTATGTTTAATTTACTTTGTAATTTGATTACTTTACATTAATCAAATTTATTTATAGTTTTGCTATTGTGTTTTCAAATCGGAGGAGAAAGCAGCAACGTTAATATTTTGGGTTTAATGCAAAGCAATAAAATATAAACCCTAATATTTATGTTAGTTAGAATTATCCTATATCATAGTCAGTAATTAAGTACACTAAAACGTAAGTGTTGTTGACTTCAGAACCCGGTTTTTCAATTATAACAAAAAAAACTTTTAGCTCTTGAGTTCTTAACTTTTATTTGTAGTTTGCATGATTATATTCTTGAGTAAAGGGTTTAATATTTCTTAGGAAAAAGTTTAGGAGTTTTAGTTCAATCATTCTAATCTCAATTTTGTTTTTATGTTGTGTAATTTATAATTTAACTTGTGTTTTTCATTCCTCCTCCTAGTTTTGAGTTTCAATAATATTGTTCCTTCTTTTCGAACTGATTTTTGAATATATTCAATTTCAATCAGTGAGAGTTTGCAAGTCATGGAGGACGATGGAAGGTAATATTCATCGAAACCACAACTACTTTGTTCAATTCATTATTCTCTTTTGTTTTGCATTTGCCTTTTAACTCTGTCTTCTGCTACATATGCATGTAGTCTTGTATTATTATCAGTAGTAGTATTATTTCACTATATATTTTTTTGTAAGTGTAGTTTTAAAGAGAAGTCCTTTTCAAATGGGGATGTCTACATTGGTAACTTCAAGGGTGAACTTTGTCATGGCAACGGAAAGTACACATGGTCAGATGGAACAATATATGAGGGCGATTGGGTTGATGGGAAAATGACAGGGAAAGGGATTATGAAGTGGGTTAGTGGTAATGTTTTTGATGGTTGTTGGTTAAATGGAGTTAAACATGGATATGGGGTTTGTAGATATGTGAATGGGGATGTTTATAGTGGAAATTGGGAAAAAGGGAAAATGGATGGAAAAGGGATTATGAATTTGGCTAATGGTGATGTTTTCGATGGTTGTTGGTCAAATGGATATGGAGTTTATAGATTTGTAAATGGGAATGTCTACACAGGAATTTGGGAAAAGGGGAAAATAGATGGAAAAGGAATTATGAATTGGGCTAATGGTGCTGTTTTCGATGGTTGTTGGTCAAATGGACTTGGAAACGGATATGGAGTCTGTAGATATGCAAATGGAGGTGTTTATAACGGAAATTGGAAAAAAAGGAAAAGGGATGGAAATGGGATTATGAATTGGACTAATGGTGATGTTTTTAATGGCCGTTGGTCAAATGGACGTAGACATGGATCTGCAGGAGTTTATAGATATGCAAATGGGGATGTCTACATTGGAAATTGGAATGAAGGGAAAAGGGATGGAAAAGGGATTTTGAATAGGGCTAATGGTGATGTTTTTGTTGGTTGTTGGTCTAATGGACTTAGAAATGGATCTGGAGTTTATAGTTTTGCAAATGGGGATGTGTACTTCGGAAACTTCAAGAGTAACCTTTTCCATGGACATGGAAAGTTCACATGGTCGAATGGAACAATATATGAGGGCGATTGGGTGGATGGAGAAATGACAGGGAACAGATTGATGATACCAAGCCTTCTATGGAGATTTCTCAAGAGAATCAAATCTATTATTATCGGAAGCTTAATTTTCAACATAGCATCATGTAAGTTATTTCATCTTTAATTGTATTATAAAAAAGTGATATAGTATTCAATATTGTCACTATTATCATCACCTTTTGTTCAACTGTTCTATACTTAATTATTTTATAATCATGGCCTTGTGTAGAAAATAATTTGACTAATAGATCATATGGCTTCAAATATGTATAAAATGGTTGTAGACCAATTTGATAAGTTCCATCAAGTTAAGAGTTATTAGTGTATTCATGTTTACATGATACTTGCTTCCCAAGTCAAACTAATATAAGAAATAATTTATTACGTAAGTACGTGTTTAAAGTTGTAAATGGAAAATTGGAAATACTGACAAAATCATTTCAGTATCGAATTAAGGTACATGAACTTCACAAGACAACATTATAGATAAATTAATAAAGAACCTGCAATTTGTGATAATAACCTGTTTTGTTTTCCCTATGCAGAGATCATGACGATGAGAAAGGTTGATCTCAAATATTTCATATTGAACACGATGAGAAAGATTGGACATGATGACGATGATAGGAAGACCATTTGGTATAGAAAAGATGAAGATGCAGAGTCAAGAATTTAGTTTAGCAGTCAGTTGTGTTTGGAGTCTGCTTTTTTATATTTCTTTACATCAAGTGGAACTCTGTCATGCAGTTTCAATTTTTGGATTTCATTTATTGTTCACTAGCACTTATTCACGTTTGCCAGTGAATTAAAACTTCAAAATATTCATCATGATTCATATATTAACAGAAGTCTTCTAACTGTCATTTCCTTTCATTCCATGATAGCTTGAGATTCCTTGAGTGGTTTTCTTGGTTTTTAATGCCTGCTGCCATATTCATCATTGAGTGGTATTCTTGTTGCAATTTTTCATTTGTGCATTACATGGTTATATAATTGAACACCTTTATTAATTATGTTTAACACTAACATTAACATTAACAAAGCTGATTGGATTAGCTTTCTTCTCAGTTTTCAATCTTATGAAACAGAGAACTTAGCTCATTTAAGAGAAATGTTCAGGTTACAAAACATCAACAGTATGAGCTCATTTATCATCTATACAATTGTTATTTGTATGGCTAAAGTGTAGAAGAGACTAATTTACACGTCTTGGACCAAGGCACATTAGAGGAAGTTGTAAACTTAGACTTCTGGATATTGATCTTCAAGCCGGACGCAGGACAAAATTGTTGTAAAACATCTCGAACTAACTTCACTTGAGAACATTTAGCTTCAGTAAATAGAAGACAATCACCAGCAAACAAAAAAAGATGAGAGAAACAAGGTCCTCCATTGTAGATCTTTACATGTTTCCATACATTACAGATAACCTGATCTTGAATCATAAGGGACAACTTCTCCATGCATAGGACAAATAAGTAAGGAGATAGTGGGTCTCCTTGCCTTAAGCCCCTTTTAGGTTTAAAGCTATCAAGTTTTTCACCACTCCATTTTAGAGAAAGAGAAGAAGAGGTAATGCAACACATAATAAGGTTAATAATAAGAGGGGGGAATCCAAACTCTTAAAGAGTTAGCCGCAAAAAATCCCAATCCACTTTATCATATGCTTTTTTTTCAAAATCAACTTTGAATAACAAAAGACCTTTTTTACCTTTTTTCTTGTGCATATAATGAACAATTTCTTGTGCAAAAAAGAATATTTACTCTAATTAGTAATAATGTGATTATTGTGTGAATAAATAGTGAGATTTTTTTTACAGCAAATAGTGTCAATTTTTTATTTCCTGTATTAACCCTAAATTGTTGTCAATGTAAATAGAAGGGTTTAGAGAGAGTGGTTAAAAGGGAAATCGGAGGAGAAAAGGAGATTGGAAAAACCTAGCATCAGGTAAACCACTTCACTTTAGTATTATGTTTACTTTACTTTGTAATTTGATTACTTTACATTAATCAAATTTCTTTATAGTTATGCTATTGTGTTTTCAAATCGGAGGAGAAAGCAGCAACGTTAATATTTTGGGTTTCATGCAAAGTAATAAAATATAAACCCTAATATTTATGTTAACTTTTTTCTCTCTTCCCAGAACAGAATGAATCACTGTCACTAATTAGAATCATCCTATAGCATAGTCAGCGATTAAATACACTAATACATACGTGTTGTTGATTTCAGAACCCGTTTTTTCAATTCTAAAAAAAATAAATAAATTAGCTCTTGAGTTTTTAACTTTTATTTGTAGTTTGCATGATTATATTCTTGAGCTCTTAACTTCTGAAGGGTTTAATATTTCTTAGGAAAAAGTTTAGGAGTGTTAGTTCAATCATTCTAATATCAATTTTGTCTTTATGTTGTGGAATTTATAATTTAACTTGGGTTTTTCATTCCTCCTCCTAGTTTTGAGTTTCAATAATATTGTTCCTTCTTTTCGAACTGATTTTTGAATATATTCAATTTCAATCAGTGAAAGTTTGCAAGTCATGGAGGACGATGGAAGGTAATATTCATCGAAACCACAAATACTTTGTTCAATTCACTATTCTCTTTTGTTTTGCATTTGCCTTTTAACTCTCTTGTATTCTGCTACATATGCATGTAGTCTTGTATTATTATTATTATTATTATTATTATTAGTATTTTGTTTATTTCATTATATATTTCTTGTAAAGTGTAGTTTTAAAGTGAAGTCCTTTTCAAATGGGGATGTCTACATTGGTAGCTTCAAGGGTGAACTTTGTCATGGCAACGGAAAGTACACATGGTCAAATGGAACAATATATGAGGGCGAATGGGTTGATGGACAAATGACAGGGAAAGGGATTATGAAGTGGGTTAATGGTAGTGTTTTCGATGGTTGTTGGTCAAATGGACTTAAACATGGACATGGGGTTTTGTCACGACCCAAAATTCAATATCATGACCGGCGCACGAACTAGAGCATCCTAGTCCGGCAAGCCTATTGACGACACTTGACAAACTATAATTAAACAATTTCCAAATCGACTTTCACTTAAAATGATATCTACTGAAATTTCGACAGAGTATCCTCCGTATTTTGAATATTTTCCAAGAATTTAATCCTGTCTATGAACCTGTATCCAGAGTTTCAAAATGACATATTTAGATATTTGTACATCTCAAAGAAAATATTCCTAGACTCTAAATAGTTGCAGATACTTTGATTCAACATATGCATAAACAAAAGAGACATCCATCAAAGAAGCCTACCCAAAAAGAGTGACGCGGTTGAACTTGAGTCTACTAGCAGCTCTCTACTTAGCTACTTGGAAATCTGAAAAAAAATACTTAGCTACTTGGAAATCTGGAAAAAAATAGAAAATGAAAGAGTAAGTCACAAGGACTTAGTGAGAGACAACAACCACCACCACTAGAAGGGAAACACACAAGGGCACAAATATTTACTTTTCTCAAATCAAATTTTAATTTACAAAGTTACTAACCGTATAAAAATGTAATAAACTCACAATCAAGTGTACCATGATAATTCAAAAATCTTTGTGAATTTATCAAACCAAATAAGGCTATATCAAAATTCCAATGTCGGAAAGAAGTGAACCCAAATCCACAACTTTAAAGAAAATATAGAATCGTGTATAATGAAAAAGGAATCGAAATAATCAAATCCAAATAGAATATAAAATCAAATTCCTTTTAATAATACCAAAATAATCAACTTTAAAGAAAGTATAAAATCCAACTTTATTGAAAATAATCAAATGGGAGAATCGAGAACTAGCTCCATCTAACGGATAGCTCTTTTCTCTCGACTCAAAACAAAAATGTTTGTAAAGCATAGTAAACTCAATTTAGTGAAAATAATCAAAATGGGTGAATCGAGAACTAACTCCATCTCGTTGATAGCCCTCTCCTCCTAATGGTGGTCTTTCCATTGGGGCGGCTCCATCTAACGGATAGCTCTTTTCTCTCAACTCAAAACAAAGGTAAAACAGTTTCAATTAGGAAGTTTACATCTCGTTGATAGCTCTCTCCTTCTAATGGCGGCCTATCCATAGGGGCGGCTCCATCTAACGGAGTAACCCTACCTAATTGAACATACTAGGTGCACCTAGGTCGTCGTCATTATAAACATAATTTTCAAAACACAATGCTAAAACCATA
>Ga0315915_1000488_pt1 | contig 41013 bp, 27 predicted proteins | sample MpolbnodulesMG_FD_207738 | JGI IMG/M metagenome (GOLD analysis project Ga0315915, IMG submission 207738) | Medicago polymorpha root nodule microbial communities from Los Angeles, California, United States - branched nodules | ecosystem: Host-associated > Plants > Roots > Nodule | place: USA...
TTCTATCAATACTTTTGTTCTAGACATGGAACTTAGGTTGGTAATCACTTTGAATATTGGAATTTAAAGCTTTTGTATCATTGTATAGTGCGAGACATCGACGATACAACGATACAATCGACTATTGTACCGTTTAATAGTGCGAGACATCGACAATTAAACGATCCAATAGAAATCACGATATTATTTGGACACGAATGATGTTGTCGCGCAATATGTGATAATATCAATTGATAGTTAGAATCCGCAACCCAAATCCGAGAATACGTAAGAGTAGGTTGATGAAGTTTAATCTCAGCATACTTATTTCCCTGTTAACTCTCAGCCCATTGATAAATTCTTAGTTTGATAGTGTATGAAACAACAAAATACCAGACAACCCTAGCTCAGAACGATATTGATTGTTGAACGGCTTAGAATATCGCACCAGTGCATGTGGAGACGATAACATAAATACTTACTTTTGTTGCTACAACATTCACTACTCTAGTGAATCCTTCTTTATGCTATCATTCCCTCCCGTCTTTTTTTGACCGGTGACAACATTTAATTTTGAAAAATTGATTTTAGTTAAAATTAGTTTTTTTTTACAAGAGTTAAAAATTGGTTGAATATCAAATGATTTATATTTTGATATATATTTGTAAAAGTGAGTTCCACATTTGATACATATTTATAAAAGTGAGTTCCACTAAAAAAAACGTTTATAATAATAAAGTGAATTTAACATAAAATTGATTGTAAAAATCAAATTAGACTCAAATTAATTGTTAAAAGAGAAATCAAAGATACACTTCATTTTTTCTTACATTTTCTCCCTAATTTTTTTTTTTACATTTTCAACTCTTTCTGTCCAATGACATCTTTAATATGATTCCTTTTTTAATTTTAGAGGTAACTCTTTAGAATGAGATTCAAAGAGTTTAATTTCAAGGTTATTATTAGACCATCTACAATAGAGCATCTTAAATTGTGTGTTTAAATGAGTCATCTATGTCAACATCACTCATTTTATGGTAACACTTCTCCAATTTTCTTCATCCCAACATCTCAAAAGAAATTTTTAAATAGGTCCCACAAATAATTCTATAACATTATATTTCAACAAAATTCATCGATTTAAATGGGACTTGCAAAAAATGAAGAGAGTGAGGGTGCTTCCATAATCATCCTTCTCCAAAGGCTTCCTGAGGGACGGATCCAGACAGTTGATACTGGTGTGGCAAAAATTTCAAAGCAACTATATATTTGGTCTTTTTTATAAGAAAATATCACAATTTTTAAGGTGTAGTTATTACTTAAAATACTTTTATATCCTTTGTTTAATGTTTGTCTTTTCAATATTAGTGGAAATATTTAATGTATCGCAACTTTCTATAAGGGCATATTTGTAAAATTATTTTAAAATTTATAACAATTAATGATTGTTTGGTTATGATGTTTTTTGGTTATTCTTCTTATACTCCCTTTGTCCTTTATTAGATGACCTAATTGACTCTGGCACACACATCAATGCATATTTTTATCTTTAATATATTTAATTATCTATTTAATGTTGTGCTAAATAGATAAAAGACATCATTGTGAATGATATTAGGATGTGAGTGTGACATGTTGGAGTAGGAAAGCAGGATTTGACTTTTCCATAGAGAGTATGCCCCATTACGGTAAGGTAGTGTGTGTTTTTATTTAATTTGTTTCATTATTTTCTACCTAACTTACAAGGTTATAAAATATTAAGCTTAGTGTAGGTACTCACTCATGTCATGCATTCAGTATATATAGTATATATACTTAGAATATCATTAAAAGTATATTTGTATAGCTAGAAATTTCTGCGTAGTTTACCTAACTTTTGACTTGAAAATAGGAATCAAATCTAAATAGTTTTGAGGATTTCGTTAGCCAAACAAGTTTTCGCCACTTGATTTCTAGAAGAGAAAGTCAAATTGAACATGCTCAAACAATTTTGAATCTTCCAACATATTGTTTGTATTGTCACTGCCACGAAGGTACCACTAATCTCAAAGCCATAGTATATGATAAAAAATGGTACCACTTGTATTTGACTAAAACGTGTACTCTAATATTGTCAGGCTGCTTATAAAAATAAGCACCACCACAAAATTTCCTCTTTATAATTGATTTTTTTATTTTATATAAATCTCACTTTATTTTGTATAAAAATGTTCATTAATCTTTCCTGTATCCTCTACAAAATTTCATAAACAGAAGTGAAAATAAAAAAAAGTTGTAATCAAAAGTGAAAAAAAATTCTCAAACTAAATAAGGCTTTTTTTAGGGATTAAATAGGCCTTTTAGTAAGCAATTATGCACAAAACAAATGTAGAAATTACTTTGCAAGGCTATCAATGATTTCTAGAAGTTTAAGATTTTGTAACTATGGAAAATATCTACGGGTATGCTAATTGCATTCCACCATTTCTCAATAATCTAATCACATACTTAACTTTAGTTCCAAAATTGGTCTCATTTCACTTCTACAAAGCATAAACATTATGCTATAATAAATTAAGAGGTAAAATATAAGGTAAATCTCATGAAAGAATGTGTTAAGACCAAGGGAGTCATTACCCATTACTGTAAAAACAATATAAAAAAAAAAAGACAATCATTAGCTATAGTTATGTACTAGAATACATGTACACATACACATATCAAATCCTATAGCAGAATTCAACTTCATCAAGAATTATAATTGCTGGTGATCTCATCAAGGTGCTGGTCCATAATCTCAGAAACAGCATCCATAAAAGTAGCCTCACTAGTTCCAGGAAGAACAGAATCAAGTGCTGCTTTAAAAATTCCTTCAATCACAGACTCTTTGTTCAATGATTCTCGGCACATCAGGCTTCCAATGGCAAAAGGGGTCATCCCTTTCCCCACACCTTTTTTCAGAAGCATGGTCGAGATTCGAAGAGTGCGGGCGCATTCGAGTGGCAGATCCCATCCATGAAACTTCAGAAGGGCAATATCTTCTTCAGCATCAAGAGACTTTATGTAGTCAATGATCTCTGGAGAGTATGGCTGGCGAGCTTGAGGCCAATAAAGCCATTCAAAGGTACAATCTTCAAACTGTTGACATGCCAAAAAAAACCTTGAGTGAGTGGTTTAGAGTTTAAACAAGACTTGAAGAGAAAATGTAGAGAATATATCACTAAACCTCCTCCCCTAAACATCAAGAGAAAAAAGAATGCAATGTCCTTCAAATAGGTAAATAATGCCACCAATAAAATAATGTTTAACTTTAAGGCCTAATTACAATTGCAATTACTCAAAATACATGCAGCCTTCAAGATTGACAGCTTTGGTATATCCAAATCATTAACTTTGGTGTTAAAAACATAAAGAGAATAGTAGCATCGGAAAAGGCAAGTCGTTGTAATCATGAAGGTAATATCATGCTAGGGACAATAACTACCAAAAACACTCCAGGTTACATTACTCACTCATAAAGACTTAATCTGAATAACATTCCAAAAGGAGGACTCAGATATTACAACTTTTATTATAAGCTATAAATGAAACTATACTTGATGCCATAATGGCTCAGAGAAGCATTATACTGCATTGTTAAAGAAGAGAACATAAAAAAACCTACAACTGATTAAGTTATAACCAAACAAGGCAAAACAAAAGTTTACATTCACATCAAGAGAACAATAAAGCAGCATCACAGGCATTAAAAGAATTAACAAAAATGAAGTGCTTACACTAGTGGGAAGGCAGTATCCATGATCAATTGGAATCAAAACAGCCTGGCCATTTTTCTTCTCTTTGCCAAGTAAAATATTCCCAGCATGCCTATCTGCATTTGCAAGTCTCATGTCCAGCACAGTAATTTTATGCACTTCCTTCACCGGGAAAGCGCCAGGTCCCATATCCTCACAACTTCCATTATTCTCCACGAACATTTGCAAGGAACCAAACTTAGCAGTCAAACCCTCTGGATGGTTAAATGCTTTGTGCAAGCACTTTGCCATAACAGTCGGAGGAACACCAGCAAATCCTTTCTCATCACCAAATAATGATCGGCGGCCACTGATTGGATGATCCAAAATATAAGCAGCAACTTCCCTGAAAGCTCCTTGGCCAACTCTTGTACCCTTTTTTAAGCCCTCGCCGTCTAACGACAAAGGTAAGCCTCTAGGGTTATTCACAGCCATCGGCTCTTCATCCATAGGCTTGAAAACCGATACATATTTTTGCCCTGTTGAGTCGAGCATAAAGTAAGCCCCACCCGTACCCTCTGCAGATCTGATTGGAGAATTACCACTATCTAGCCCATCATATGTAGTGTTTATCATATCCCAAACCTCTGAAGCTAGTTCAACTTTAGGGTTAACAATAACCGGCTCCAAAACAAGACCTCCACCAGGAGCTTTTCTCGACATAATTCGTTCGATGGCTTCATACTCCTTTCTCGCATCTTCTTTGCTATCATATTTCCTCCCGTAATCAGCTTCCTTAGCATCAGAATTCTTCGTATCATTCAATTCTTTTGCTTCAATAGACAACTCATCAAGCCCTGTACTAACATCCGCATATTTTGTTCTAACAAAAAGATGTATCACTGCATCATTATAATTGCTACAGATATCATCAATAAGCTTCTGATCATCAAGCAGCTCCCCGTTACACACAACCTCCTGCTGTTCAGGATCAGCAAACTCATTTTCCTTTTCGGCAATCTGTTTCTTAACATACCAAACATCCTTACACCTTTCAACCTGAAAGGTATACTCCTTCCCGGAACAAGTTCTCACACTGATGGTCTGTAGATCTGCCAGTCGAATCACCAAATGCAAAACATTTCCTTCTGTAACTCCATAATCCTTGAGCAAAGAATTGCTACGCGACAACTCTCGCCCATTACAAACCAACTTCTGTTTGTTTGTCACCCCTTCATTCCTTTGAATTTTGAGTTTCACTGACTCAATCGTATCCGAAGGTAGCACACGCATCGGAGACAAAGACCCCGAATACGAAAGATAAACGAAAATAAAATCATGAAGATTCGAAGACAAGTGCAGTGGATTACAAAATCCATTGGTTGGAGAGAACAATTTCTCCCTTGAAACAGGACTCAGAGTAGTTACACCAGCAGAAGACATTTTTCAACTAATTTAATGAATGAAATAAAATTCAATGAAAAAAGCTAAAGGCTTTGACTTTTAAGCCAAAAAACCCTAATTCTACCAATGTTACAATCCTACAGCCACATATCTGTACAAATCATTGAAATTCAAATTAAAGCTTAACTATATCTGGGTGTGATGAAACACACCAACCCAGAAGACCAAACCTAATCAAAATCAAATTTTTAACAAATATCACAAAAAAGGAACAATCTTTTTCATGAAAAAGGTGAAAAAAACACAGACCCAGATGCTTAATTTCTCATATTTTCCTCAATAAACCCTAATTTTGTGATTGGTGTAAAGTGAAGAAAGAGAGAGAAATTCTTACCGAGAAGAAGAAGAGTTTCTTGTTGTTGTTGTTGGAATTCAAGATTCGGAAAAGAAGGGGAAAGGGTTTGTTATTGGAATTTGACTATGACCGAAAAAACGAGAGAGAAGAGAAGAATGAATTGTGGAACAGGATAGGAGCGCGTAGTGGACACGTATTGTTTTACTAAGCTTTACAAGAGAAAATTCTAATGGATTGTGTTGTAGCCTTTGTCTGAATCTAAAAAATATAAATATATAGATAGATTTAATTAATTTAAAACAATTAAATAAACTGAAAACTAAACAAAATTAGTTTTATTGGATTAAAATTAGATCAGATATATTATTTTTATTGGATTAAAATTAGATCAGATATATGTTTGTTTTATTTTTTTTTTACTGGACATGTGTTTTTTATTACTCTTTCTTTCAATTTTTTTTAAGTGTCGTTTTACGGTGGTATTTGAAATTTAAGAAAGTGGATATTTGGAAAAAAAAAAATTCTATTATAACTTCATATTAATCTATCAATATATGCATATTTTTCTGCACGCACTTACTTTTCATTTCTCCAAAAAAAAAATCTTTCTTTTTTGCATACACTCTATTTCATTCTCGTAATAAACAATAGTCAATAATCTAAATATTATATACATTTTTTTGTGTTAAATATGTTTTTAATCCATATAAATATGTCAACTTTTTGTTTTAGTTTCCATAAAAAATTTCTTCAACTTTTAGTCTCTCGAAAAATTTTCATTTTCACTTTTGGTCTCTCTTTTAAAATTTTCATATAGAATTCATATTTTTGAATAAAATTTTACAAGAAAATTCATAATATTTTAAGAATCTCTCCCAAAAAAAATTAGAATTCTTTTTTGGTGGTGTCTGGGGTTCGAACCCCGAACCTTGCATACATTATATATTGTCCTTACCAACTGAGCTAAGCTCACGAGGACAAAAAGAAATTAGAATTCCTTAACAAAACATGGATTTAATATGAATTTTTATATTTTTGACGGTTAAAAATTCATATTTAATTTGTGTTTTGTTAAAAAATTCTAATTTTTTTTGGAAAAATATTTTACAATATTCTACACATTTTTGCATAATTTCATTAAAAAAATATAAAAATTAACATAAAAATAAGGACCAAAAGTAGTGATTGAAAATTTTATAGTGACTAAAAGTGGAAAAAAAAATTTAGAAGGACTAAAACGAAAAATTGGTATATTATTATTTTTTTGGTCAGGTAGCCTAGTGGCTAGAATTCACCTTATAAGGTGAATAAGTGGGGTGTCCGGGGTTCGAACCCCGACCTCTGCATATAATAATGCATTGTCCTACCAACTGAGCTATGCTCACGGGATGAAAAGTTGGTATATTTATATGAACCAAAAACATATTTAACCCTATCTTTTTTAATAATTTTAAAGAAAAATAAAAATTATTCTAACTTCGCATTAATCAAAAGTTGAGAAAAATTTAACTTTCCTCCAAGAAAAATCTATTCACGATGTGTGACATAGATTTGAATGTTGAGATTACTCCTTTGCCGAATTTAAATACTAATGTCAAAGATATCATCAAAATTCATGGAGTCATTATTATAGTTAACCAAATTTTGTTTAATATTTGAAGTTATTTAAAACAACCTTTGTTTTATTAAAAAAAAAACTTTAATTCTTTAGTTTTATTGAAAAAGATAAGAGTAATTGAGAAAGTAAATTGACAAATCCTAACTTTAAAATATCAAAACGACCGTCAATTAAAAACGTTGAAATCATAGTCAAACGAGATTTAAAAAGAAACAGAATGAGTAGTATGCTTTTTTAAAAATTGCTATAATTGGTTTTGATAGCATCTAATATGAGATCATGTATTTATATATTTTTTGAGTTAGATATCTTTTACGCTCAAATGCATAAACCAATAAATCTCTCTCAGATTGCTGCATGTTTAGAGTTGAATTTAAATTTAAGAGATCTTGTTAAGTTTGCCGAGTTTTCTTACCATATCATTCAAGTATCTTTGGTATATGAGATCATGTATTCATAAACCATTTGTTACTAATATTTTACTTTTTTATAGTATTTAATATATCGTAAATCTCTTAAACTATGAGATTTATTGAACATTGTTAATCTTAATGATAATCAAATGAGTTTGTATTTGTATAAAATTTTGTGATATATTTCATATGATATAAATTTGCTATCTAACAATTAAATTTCTAAAATCTATATCAAGTAAAACAATACTCTTTCTGGTCTTTTTTATAAGATACGCTTCACTTTTTAGATTAATAGAATAATTGATGTAAAAAAGATCAGAAAGAACATTATATAGTACATCATTAATGTAAATTTTGTTTGACAAAAACATTGACGTGACATTATATCGTGTAACTTCGATAATTTTTTTGACAAAAATATTGACGTAATATTATATCTTGTAACTTTGATCTCTCCTTATATATATGGAGTATTTGTTTAGCTTTCTTTTGAAATTAGCAGACATTTAACCAACACACTTGGACTCAGTGTCAAATGCTTAATGATTTCTATCAATGACAAATTATTTAAAATAATCTGAATTCGATTTCTAAGTTAAGAAACTCCAAACAAAGTCATTTTGCCGGAAAAATTGGAGATTAACACACAAACAAGGTAAAGATTGGTGAACATTTTTATTACATGAATTGGGAAAATGCGATAAAGAGGATTTGGTGAGTGGATCGTGGTATGTCGATATACTTTACAAAAGAAAAAACCAGCGTGGGGTTCCTGTCCTTATCTCTAATCATCATCATCCCACCAACCCTAATATTATAATGCCGTTTTACCGTTACTCCCACCATTAGCAGCAACGACAACTAAATGACGGTGATTGTACCACTTTTATTTTTAATATCTAACGTTCCATTTTTAAAATCTTCTTAAACACTATTCTTGTCATTAAGATTTTTAAAGAAGGAAAGACAAACAGATCACACAACGATATTTCTATGCAATTTTTATTCTATTTTAAGAAAAAAAATATGAGCATGAAATCTCTCGATTGTCAGATTTTGATCCAACGATCGAGGATGTATGGAATGCATGACAAATTTGTGAATGCGGAAAACCCTTGTCCTATAGTTTTAAGTGAGCAAATATTGATGATACTCACAAGGAAAATATGATGTACTCTCTTCGGTTCTATTTACAAGAGAAATTTAGGTCAACAAAATTTGATGTATCTGCCTAAGAAATTGGATCAGATACATCAACTTTTGTTGACTCAAATGTCTCTTATAAATAAGACCAGATGGAATATATTTTATCAAATTAATACAAGGTTCATTTTTGGAACAATCTTGTTAACCAGATTATCAAGATCTTTTTTTTTTCTAAGAACGACAACATGGACACGACCTTTTTCGAGCTTGTATCAGATAAAGGTCATATGATCAAAATAGATGTTTCACAACAACTTTTTATCGTGGACTTCGTCTGTTTATAAGCTACTTCAAAGAGTGTTTGCACTTATTGCTTATTGTTGAAAAGTGACTCAAAAATAATACTTCCTATCTGTCAAATTCGATGGCCGAATGGTTCCGTTTGGTGGCCGAATTTGACCAGTTTTTTGGAGACTTTTGTCTCATAATTTTTCGGTGGCCGAATTGTCGCAAGAGCAGAAAAATAAAACAACTGTTTGGCCTGTTTTGTTCCAATTTTTTAGGGATGCTTTCCACTATAAATATAAATCTTGTATCAGATGAATATGAGTGTAGAAAACAGGGTTTAGAAGCTAACATACAAACTAGGGTTTATAGAGAATTTCTCTTCGCAACAAACACTAGGGTTGGGATTGTTTTGATTCACCTTGAACAAAACACTGTTAGGATTGAGTCTCTTGGTCAAGGGAAGAGATTGAGACTTTGGTAGAATTAGGTTTGAAGACTAATTTTTGTAACCCTCGATATCTCTTTGTAAAGAAATTTATATCATTATAGTGGAACGGAGAGCTGTTCTCTCCCCCATAGTAGGTCATCATTAGACCGAACTGGGTAAACAAATTCTTGTGTTATCTTTCTCTCTTCTGTTGCTGTTTATTTTTGTTTGAATTATTTTGTCACCCGCTTGATTTGATTGCTTGGTTTTATTTGTTCCACGCATCAAGTTTTATTGTTGTGTTTTTGCAACGAATTCACAACACTTATGTTTTTTTTGTCAATTTTATTATTAATATCTTGATTGAAAGAAATGAAATATTAATTAAAAATATATTTTTATGTCATTTCATATTCATCAGTTAGTTCAACTTCTAAGTTTACTAAATACTAAACATTCAATCCGCCAGCTTATTCACTATCAAGTAGCTTATTTCCTCTCCACGATATGTTCACACTATCGGTTATTTTATCAAACTTGTTATTTTTTTTTGCTTCAGATTGATTTGCTTCTTTTGCTCTTCATCACACATGCTGTAATGAATTTCTTTATAGGAATGTAAAGTTCTTTGTGACTAAACTTTCTAGATATGGCAATCAAGATGGACATATGGTGATTTTCTCTCTTTTTGGTATCTTTAGTCATTTCATTATGCTCATTTAGAATCCAGTCAGATTGCATCATATTAGTGATTGCAATTTTCATTGTCATTCCTTTAAAAGTTGTGCATTTTTTATTGACTTGTTTCTTTCTTTATAAAAGATGAAAACCTTTTGAAAAATTGCAAATATTAAGGTTGAGTGATCTTCTAACAGTAGTTTTGACCACAAATTACCCTTTACTATAAGATATTCTCTCTAAAACTTGATTTCTTCATACTCAAGTAAGTTTATTTGATAGTTACTAAAATTCTGTTAAAACTACATAACAGTCTTTATATTTTCTTCATCTACTGATACATGGAAAATCATTACATTATATTAAGACGCCTTAATGGTCAGAATTCAGGTAAGTACTTGAACCACATCACAGAAAGATCATGTTAACAAGGTATTATCACACATTAGGATAACAAAAACATATTCAGAAGGCTTACAAACTTTCTGTTTACGAGACTCATTGTGTAAGCGGTCACATTTGACGCACTTAGTAGTAATTTGGAGCTGTTATGAAGATGGCATGACTATGATTTTAAGCTCGTCAAAAACTGTAAGGTCTTGATCCAACGGTTCCAAATGACAAACTACATGAATGCTAGGAATGTGAGATGGTAGTGAATCCAAAATCTGCTGCAGGGTCAAAATTGTGTCCCTCCATGCATTTTCACTATTTCGTAGTGAAAATTGTGAATTGCAGGTTTTTCTAATTGCCCTAAGGAAACCTTGCAATACACACCTCGGATAAGGAATTCAGAAACAACGGCCAAACTTCCCCATAAAAAGTGTACTATTGTCTGCGCGAGTTTTGTTTCAAAATAGACCAATTTCTAATAAGCATTGATATACGGTTATCAGAGGTTGATCTAACTCATGCCGACCATTCTATATGCATTGCATTTGGGTATTATATATACTCAAACTACGAGTATGATTCTTCAGTTTCTGCGTTTAGCATAAAACTGGGAAATGCTAGAGTTATGTCCCTGAAATTAGAATCAGAAAGTGATTTAGAAACGACTGTGTCACTTGGAGTAACACAACGATACCAAAAACAAAAGAAGACAATTTAACTATATTCATTTCGAGGTCATTTTAAAAAACATTATAATGCAATGAATGGATGTGTCATGTAATAAAATTTAAAACTTACATTAGATAAGGTAGAGTCATGTTCTTGAGTAATGACGGATTCTTTCCAACATATTCACTCCATTCTGCTAAGTCAATTTTTCCATCTCCTTTTGTGTCTGTTTCTAGAAATGTCTGTTAACACCCCCCAAAATATATATTAGAAACTTTCCATATAAAATTTGTAAAGTGATCATTTTATTTAGAGTCTGATAATGATAACAAACCTTGTCCACAATTGTTTCAACCACATCATCAGAGAGAACCAAATCAGATTCAACCAAAATCATCAACACCATCTCCTTCAACTGTAAATTTTCATATGAACCAAAACATTAAAACAGGTGTCATAAGAATTATACAAATATATCCTATAGAAGATCACAGGAGTATTTACCTCTTCGCGCTCAATGTAACCAGTATGCCTCAAGTCATATAATCTAAATGTATCTGCGAAGAATAATTTTACATGGTGAGTAATCATATAGTGAACAATATAATCTTGAAATTTAATATGCTAATGAATACGATGTGTTCTAATTTTTATGATTGTATATACAATCAACATCCTGGAATGGTAAACAAACGACTAAATTTCTTATGTACAATGACTTATATTTCTTACATTTTATTTTGTCTGCTTGAGGAGCTTTAGGATGAAAGATGCCCAAAGATCTGATAAATTCGCCAAACTCTATATGGCCGCTGTGATTGACATCGAAGAGATCAAACATCTGCATGGAAAGAAGATCAAACGACTATACTTGAAAAGCTATTTACATTTACATTATCAACATGTGCATATAGTACATAATAAGAATGTGTAAGAACAACAAAAATTAGATCAACAAACATACCCTATCCACAAAGAGGTTGCGTTTGTTTCTGTTTCTAAAAAGAGCAAAGTGAAGCTCTTCCTGTTAATATAGACAATACACAAATCAATTATTAAAAACTATCTGCAAGAAATGAATCTAAATAAGTACAAAAATACTGATTCTCCAATCAAACAAGAGATTCAAGTTTCCTTGAACTAAGTTGAATTTAAAAAACTACCTTTTGAATAAGTCCATTTTTCACAATTACTGCGCTTAATTTTTTGTACAACTCCTTCAAGATTTCCACCTCTCTCACAGTAACTGCTAGGTACAAGAAAAGATCTTCAAAACAATGTACACTATTCATAAACAATATTGGTTGCATAAATTAAAACACACCAGTGGAAAGGAACCAATTTAAGGTTCTGTTTGGATAAGCAACTTATTAACCGATTGTAGCAGCTAATAAGTGTTTATGTATAAGTTATTTCTATAACAAGCCATAATCTGTTTTCATAAGCTATCCTATAGAACTTATTAAATCAAAATCAAAGTATATTTCTCTTGCCTATATCCATGAAATTATCTAAATCACACATCTACCTATAATTTTAAATTATAAGATTACAATTCATTGATCAAAACAAATTAAATTTCCAAGGCAAAAAAACAAAACAAAAATGAAAAGGAAGTTTTCTTACTTACATGGTGTTTCAGAAGCAAGGGTAGTAAAATCCTCAGAACAAGAATTAAGCTCATTTTCTTTTACTTCTGAAGGTAGATTCTTATCTTTGCCAACTTCTGAGGATCCATCCATAATATTTTCTGCTACTTTTGAGCTACTGCAACCCATTCTTTACAACCAAAAAAACAGAAATTTGTTGATTTGAAGTAAAGTTATGTGAATGATGATGATGATAATTTAAAATGTATACTATTATACTTGCAAATTTTAACTTAGATTTGAAGACATAAGCTTAATATGTGTTGGAAACCAATGAAAGAAAAGTCAATTTTACAGCTATACACATAAAAAATTTATATGTTTTTGACTATATATGTAAATTCATGTATATGTGTGAAATTTATATGCATTGAAGCTAGGTTCCTAATAGTTCACGTTTTTGACTATGTGTTACGCAAATTGCTATTAATGATGTCTAACTCAAATGTCCTTTTTATAGTATCATATGTGACGAACAGCTTAGTGATAGAGATATGCAATAAATAATGTCATGATGAAAAAACCTAAAGGGGGTATGTAATAATGTAAAAGTGTGTTCCCTCAAAAAAAAATAATTTAAAAGTGTGTTATTTTTCTTTAATGTTTGTTTGGTTTTACTCTTTACCATTGAAATATTACACAAACACACGTCTCCATCTATAAAGTAACTACATAAATAAATTCTTTTGAGGGAAACAAGTTTTGTTAGGATAGATCCTCTCAACAAATAAAAGTTTTAGATTAGATAAAGGGTTAAATAGTCATTCTAGCAAATAATATATCTATTCGTCATAATTATACCACCCGGTTACTATTATAAACAAAAAATTATATTTTAAATTTATTTAATTAATTATGTATGTGATTTTTATTATAAATCATATACATCATTTAATAAATTCATCTGTCATCCGCTACATTATCAACTATGCTCTATTTTTGTTAAAAAAACAGAGTCATAGTGTTATTCATCATCATTAGCAATTTGAATGGGGCAATGGGTGATGCAGAAATTTCGGTAAAGTGTTAGGTGAGCATGCGTGAAGTTGTGGGTGTTGTTTGTTTGATACTAGGTGACAAACCCACAAAAGAAAGAAGTGCAAAAGTTACTCGATTAGGTAACTGTCTCCATGATTTCGTCGTATGAGGGACTTAATTGAGAATTTTTTGACAAAGACAAACACTAGTTTAAAATATTAATAAGAGTAGTAATATTTGTACAACCATTTGTGACAACTTGTACGACAACTTTCTTTTTCTTTCTTCTTATTGGTCAAAAATAATAGAGAGAAAAATGAAAAGAGAAAATAAGATGATAGCGTGAGTATGTATAAAATAGGAAGTTGTCAAAAGGTTGTCACTAAATGATTGTACAAATATTATTTCTCTGTTAATAAAGTTGGGGATTAGTTTGAGAGTGACTTATAAAGACAGAGATCAATTTAATGGTTTAATCGATATTTGTGGGTCTTAGTGTTCAAGGATTTTTTTAAAGATTTAAGCATATAAATTATTCTGTGGAAAAATTAAATATTTTAATTTTTAAATGCAGTGAATACTTATATTTTTTTACAAAATTTTACTTCCTCCGGTCTCAATTACTATATCTAATCTATATATTTTTTTAAGAAGTTAAAATAACTCATCTAAATTGATACAAGAAATAATCAAATCTAAAACCTTAAGGAGGAGCATACTCTCAGATCCCAAGCCAATATCATAGGTCAATCCAAGTGAATTTACAAAGAGAGTGAATATTTGAGGGAATGCTTAATAGAGGGTGTTGCTAGCACTATTATTACATATAATCTATATTATAAGAAGAAAAGCCCTAAAATATCAAAACCAAGATAATAATTAATTGTTGTAACTTTTTGAATATTTTTTCAAATATATCCTAGTAAAAATTTGTGAAGTTTTGAATTTACCCATTGATATTGAAAACAAACATTAAATTAGGGCTATAAAAGTCTTTTAAACAATAAATGTAACTTAAAAGTAGTGATTTTTTTTTAATAATTAGAACCAAAAATTTGTTTGACTATGAATTAAAAACAGGAGTTAATTCATTCCACATTTGGTTTATATTAGCAACGACTATTACCTATTGAATGAATATTATAGACCAACTAATTACTTATTAAATAAATCTAAAAATTAATTTGTTTTTTCTTCTTATAATCGAGATGAGAGGGAGTATCAGGTCTTTAATCCTTAACATTTTCCATTATTTTTTACACAACTTTCAATGAGGAGGAGAATAACTTTTGTTGTTGAATGAATGCAAAATTCACTCTTTTCACAGCTAATAATATATGGAGTAAATACTCTCGAATGGTTTTTTATTTTTTTTAGAAAATAATGCGAAGATATTAACCATTATTTTTGTTCCCATGAGTTTAACTCAGTTGATAAAAACAATATATAATACATGCAAGATATGAAGTTTAAACCCTAGACATCAAAAAAAAAAAAAAAACCATTATTATTTTCACGTTATCAATTGTTAAGATTAGCTGTAGATCTTTTTCTTTTTTGTCAAATGGATCAGTGGTAAATCTTAATCATTGATAATATGGAGATAAATTATCAAAACTCCACATGATTTCTCAATTTTTTTTTTCTTTTCTCAATTAAGAGATCCATTTCCGTAATATACCTATGGGCACGAGAAGGTAATCTAGAATCTATTGTTTTTTTAAATGCTAACAAATTATACCTTAAAGGAATAATTTTTGGTTGGTCATAACCATAAATTTTGATCACACCTATAAAAAAAATATACATCATTTAATTATTTTAATAAAAAGAAACAATTGATTCTTCTCTTTTTACCTTTTTTCTTCTATTTATGCGAGTATGTATAGTTAGTTTAGATTTTGTGAGCACTTGTGTGTTAAAGACATTTGTTAAGAAACTTAATATAATAGCAGTAGTATTTTATTGAAGATTGTATAGTCAACTTTTTAAAAGTTTGATTATCATCTTTTGAACATAAAACTCTTCTTTTATGTTTCTTAGCAAATCTCCTTGTGATACATGTTAGCATGACTTTTTTTTAAAAAGTAGACTAAAATTAAAACATTTGGATTTTTTTTCCAACAACGATTAAAAAATATCGGGTTACACACAAATTTATTTAAAATTGGGTTAAATATGTTTTTGGTCCCTATAAAATTAAGAACTTCTAAGTTTAGTCCTTACTTAATTTTAATAGTTTTTTTAATCCCTACAAAAAATTACTTAATTTTAATAGCTTTTTTAATCCCTATTAAAAAAATTATTAAAATTAAGTAAGGACTAAACTTAGAAGGTCCCAATTTTATATAGACCAAAAACATATTTAACCCTTAAAAATTTAGTCATAATATTAAAATTGTCCTGTCCAAATACATTTTCTAGAAAAAAATAATCATCTCTCACTCTAAATCTCAACCTCTCTCACATAAATATTAATGGATATGTGACTAAATAGGAGAGTATATGGATATTGAAAATTTAATTTCAAAACTGAGATATTTGTACCTTTTTAAGGTGTAACAAGTTTTTTAAGGGACGTGACTAGACAAATTTAAATATTTCATATTGAAAATGTGAAATTATTAAGATATAAGTGAATTTGTTGAAGTGTAATTTCTACATTTATACTTCCATAGAAAATATTCATTTATATGTAAAATTCTTAAGTAGATGCACCCGAAGTAGTCTTTAAGATCACGAAAGCAATGCAAGAAACCATAAAGTAAACAAACCAAAATTAAATTTATTGCTGGATTGTAAGATTAAAAATATAGGTAAATTCCACTAACATGTTGATTCAAAAGAAAATCAGAATAAACATTGCAATGTGTGAAGCATAATTTGTTTGCAGTGAGAATATGAGGAAGAAGAAGTAGCATTGTTGAGAAAGAGATAGAAGGGTCATCATGTTGTGTACTATAAATGTCACCCTATTTGTATGACCATGTTATTATAATCACAGTATTTAAAGACTAATTTTACCAAGGTCTGAGGAATATGTTGAACATGCAATATTCCATGAATCCTTAATTACTTATATAATGTACTTGAATCCCTTAATTACATGTTGGTTGTGATACATTCTGAATAGAGGTTATGACAGCAAATCTTTGTCCACCAACCCCTACCCACACCCTTTGAGATCAAAGAGGGTAGTCACTAGTCTAGCTTTGAGAGTTGGTGGCCTTAGTCAAAAGAAGAACATAGCTTAGATCAGCCAAAAGCAGTATGCAGGAAAGACTATAGAAGATGAAGAATAAATTTCCTTAGGAATCTAATCATACATAAGCAAGATGCTATGAAGCACAGACTCAACACGGACACGACACAAATACGTCGACATTGATAATAATTTAAGAAAATGGTATAATTCAATATAATTATGTGTTGTGTTGTGTCGGTATCGAACATGATACATATTTGACACCGAGAGACACCTAAGTGTACATTTGCTTAATAGGTCATATGTGAAAAGGAAACAACACATCATGCATATCATACATAATTTATCTGTATGCTAACCATCAAGATATTGATCATATGTAGCACCTTGTATGTTCAAAGATACATTTACGAGAATTTGATATCACAGACGCAACATGTTCATAGTCATTTATTGTTGCCGAGGAAAGAGCTTCGTTTGGTAACACAAATAAAATACATGAGACTTTATAGCTTATTATTTGTCACACATCGCTCGAAGTTCACATTTGGGAGTGTTGAAGAGATTATAAATAAAGAGGTATTTGCAACATACTTACCTGGATGGGGTCAGTGGATGATCATGAAGGTCCATGGCCTAGGTCGGTGACCTCCATTGCACTTCGGAGGGATGCCTATCTAAGGTGTTGTTGCTGTGGAAGTCCGCGTTTTGCAAAAATATTTTCTAATTGTTTCAGCTGAATCCGACAATATCAATAAAATGAAGAAAAAAATTAAAGTTGAATTTTTTTTTTACCATCTTCTGCTTTCTTGTGTGACATTTAGCCACAACTGGCATCACAAACTTCGTTTCCAAACAACTTTTGCCCCAAAATTCAAATAAAATTGTTGTACAAAGAAAACATTCATGATTTAGTAAGATGGGATAATTCATTATATTCAAAATTCAAACAAAAATGCAATTAAATATGAACACCAATATCACCTAGTGTCAGCATCTGTATCTTGCAAGTAAGCAATCAACGCATCAAGTGCCTTCTCATCTCCTGCACACATTAGAATCCGCCAGTCTTTTTTTAAAAAATGACCTACCAAATTAAAAGTTCAAACACACAAAATGCAAAAACCTAACTAACCAAAAAGAGAAACACTAACTAACCAAATTGACAGATGCAAGGGTCCTTTGAAGACGATAAACTAACCCTCCAAAATTGGCCGTGGAGAAAATGAAACATGAGACGAGGAGCACACTTCAAGGTCCCAAACCAATACCATCAGGCCAACCCAAATGGATTTATAATCGGAATATTTAAAAACTCAAAGTCCATGTGTTTTGACATTAAATTATTGTAATTTCCGTTTCAAAACTTTTTGAATTTTAAAATAGTCCAAACAAAAGTAACATGTTTCATATTATAAATCTGAAATATATACAAGTAACACTCAGAAACTACCAATTTGATGATCACCGTCCATAACATTAGCTTATACTCAGACTGAATCAGATATGGACCTCATAGGTTCGATATCTGCTGGAGCGAGTGTTGTGTTATGTAAAAGTGTATTCTCATTATTGAATTATGGTTTGATACGAAGCTGCTATATATAGCAAACTGAGTTACTTGAGACCTAAGTAACTTCCACAACTAACTTCTAACTAACTTGTAACAAGCATATCCTAACAATTACCCTCCTAAGCTGAACCTTATGACAAACAAATTTAGTTTACAGACATATATCACAAAGAATTAAGACATTTCACTGATGCCTAGCTTCTCCCTCAACTTGCAAAAGGTTTCCAGCTTCAAAGGCTTGGTCATAATATCTGCAATCTGTTCCTGAGTACTGCAGTGTGCCATCTCAACCAATCCTTCTTTTGTAAGATCTCTGAGAAAGTCGTATCTCACATCTATACGTTTGCATCTCCCATGCATCACTGGGTTTTTAGACAGTTTAATAGAGGAACTATTATCACATAGTATAACTGTGCACTCAATATGGTAACAAAGTTGAGTCTGGAAGTCTTAGTTGCTTATAGGCGTCGCTGAAAATGATCTATGTTGAACTTTCTTGGTCGACCAGACTCCTCCTTGAGACGACCATCAAGTTGTCCTCTAACCGGTCTATTCCCATGTAATCTTTATTCAAAGAATGTAATTGAGGGGAGGATATTATTGACCTGCGTAACACAAACAAATTTGCAGCTCGAACATACTTCTCTCTCACGATGTTGTTGGTCCATCCTTCTCCAAATCCTCCTAATATGGAATTGATGTCGCCTTCATCTTCGGCAATGAGGGAGGAGCAACCATCCTTTACAGTGATGTCCCTGAGAGAACCTTTCGTCGCAGTTAAAACAAAACCCCTTTTCACGACGTTCATTAGTTCCGCTTTGGAAAGTTGCCAGAATCTGGGTTTCGTTGCCGGAGTAGAGAGGAGCACTGGTGCCGGTTGATTTCCGGTCTTGTTTGGATATTTAAACATCATGATACGTGCAGCTAACAAAATTGGATATTTAAACATCATTATCTATGGTCTTAACTTGGATAATCAGTGAAGGTACTTGTTTTACCCTTCATAATATGCAGGGTACTTTGAGAATGAAAACGTAGCATTCTTCAAATTTTAGTGCTTATAATTTATTTTGTAAAAGCGAAATGAATTGTATTAATTCAATATACAAGAAGTGAATAAGTGTATAGTACAGTTGCTGTAAAGCCCTTGGAGGAAAGGAATACCAATTCTAGTAGCTCAAGGCATTTGGTAATGTTTGTATTACTCGCTAGTAGTAGTTTTGAGGTTATTATGACACCAAATCTTTGTTTACCCTGAATGCTCATACTTTAATATGATAAGCACTGTACAGTTACAAATAATTTAATCTCAAAAGAAACAACATGTTCATAGTATTTACCGTTGTTGAGGGAAGAGATTCGTTAGGTAATACACATGAATTAGAGGTTTTAGTTTAGTTAACCAAGTTCATTATAGCTTACAATTTGTCCCACATCGCTCGGATTTCACATGTGGGAGTGTTGAGGGGAATATAAATAAAGAGTATTTGCATCATTGCAACATACTTACCTGGATGGGGTCAATAGACGATCATGAAGGTCCTTGGCTTAGGTTTGTGAACTCCATTGCACTTCGGAGGGGTGCCTACCTAAGGTGTTCTCAAGTAGAACAGCCTACATCATAATTTGTTGCTGTGGGGGCCTGCGTTCGCGCGGCTCCCTCCAAAAATAGTTAATTTTTTTTGAAGTGTATTGTTGGTAGAGATGACAAAATACCTTGTTCAAGTTACTATTTTCTTTTGCTTGTTCAAGTTAGTATATTTAAATACATCATCTACTGTGTAAATTTATTAGACCTGCATCAAATTAAATCAATGCTATTTACTTTACATAATTTGATTGAATGCATGTGTAAAAAAATTACAATGTTACTGTTAGTACATAGCAATCAATTTCATATGATAAATTTTCATTAAATAGCTAATTTGCACCACTGCAATATTTCTAAAGAAAAACATGCAGAATGCACATGTGAAAGAGAATTGTGTTATATGACCAATAAATAAGATGGGAAAAAGGAAGTATGGGTTTTGGATATAAATCTAGCAATTGATGGGTTCATTCTGATTCTCATGATAAGAACTTGCATATATAAAGTTTACGTATTCTCATGATTGTCCTGAACTTCTTGATATCAGCCTCCAACGGTTCCTTCTCCGGTGAAGACTTTGGAGCTTCAGCTAGGCAGTACGCAATCCCTTATACTTGGCACAACTCGTAATCTGCTCCTGTAGAGATTGGTACTACATAATTGAAATATGCACGAAGAAACTAAATTTGTGAAACTTAAATCAAAAGCATTGCTAAAGGCACCACAAACTTTCGTAGGAGGTTAGTAGACCGCTTCAGCTCAACAGCATATTCTTCCTTTTTATTTGGACAGTGTATCGTTTTCAAAAACTCTGAAAATTAAAAAAGAAAAAGACAAGGCACAACAGCCAAATGCATATACATCAAACAACCACAAACTAAATAGAAGATAAACAAGACAGCAGAAAAGATTTATTTGACCGAGTGAGTTACCAATTCCACCTCGTAAGGGACTCGGCTGCTCAGCAGGGCCAGGTGCCACAGCCTCAGATATAGTTTCCTGTTCAGGTTCCTTGTCTTTCTCAGATCTAACAAATGTTGGAATATATATCAAGACGGTATCACCCTCATATAGTGATTTACAATTATACACCAACATAATAAGCAAAAGATTCGAGTTAAACCCCTATCTGGCTGGATAAAAGGAGTTACAGTTTTCAGGGAGTAAGTTAAAATTTGGAGACTTTACAACCAGCAAAAATTATGCCGGAAATTTGGCTCGAGCAAAACATTTAAAACACCAATAAAGCTTCTTAGTCTTGAAAATTATTTTTGAATAGTATTGTTCATTGGCGGCAGCAGGTTGTCTAACATTTATTGTTCCATTTCTTTTGAAGAATATATTAGTATCTACCCTAGATCGGCTATACTTTTTAAAGGAGTAAAATATAAGTATAGATCTAAACTTAGGTCCACATTGCTCATTCTCCATCAAACTGACAAAAACGATTTGAAGACTGTACAGTATTTTCATGTTCAGCACTAGCATTAAAGACTGTCCAAGGGTCCAAACCGCATTATGACATCCGAATGAACAAATATCTGGTGTACAGAATATCACATCTTAAAAAGCAAAATGGAAATGGGGATAAAATAAAAAAGGCGTACATAATGAAGACACGAAGAAGAAAAAAAGAATAAGAATGTGTGTGGATTGCAATACATTACAACATTGCCTGGTGAGCATACAAAAGATCTTCTCAATGCACTAAAAATTCAGATATCTACCTTATTCTGCGGCTTGGCTTTGCAGTTCCCGTAACATTTACAACTTCTGTTTCCAACTCATTTTTCAACAGATAAAAAAAAAAATAGAGAACTGGATAGTTTACAGTTTACATCAGGAGGATAATAATATAATAAATCAAATAACTAAGCTGAACAGATCAGCTTACCATTGTGTCTCTCATTTTCTCAAACAAGATTGATTTTACATTATCTTTACGGACCCAGCGACAAAGTTCAAGATTCAACCTTTTAGAGGATGCACAAACATTTTGATCTTGGTGAAGAGTTCCGGAAGCATCTTCAAAATTCTTTTTGGGAGCACGATTTTTGCCCAAATTCACTAGCAGCATGAGGACAGATAATTATATCATTATACGAGAGCAACAAAACAGACACAGCTAGTATAGATTTTGCAACACGATTCCAAACCTTAAAGCTTGAAACATAACATCTATTGCAGGCGCCACCGCTTTAGCAACTTTGTTCTTTATCGCTTTCTCCATTGCATCCTAAAATTACCAAAAGACTTAATAAAGAAAGGGTGAAAAATATGACTAGTAGATGCAAAGTTATTGATGTGTAAACTAAAACCCAAAGAATCTTAAGAAATGAAAATTCACCATATCAAAAATATTATGAACCAGAACAAGGAAAATAGATAACAATAAAACAGGAAATACACAAGAAATGAAGCCATAAAATATATAGAATTGTCATGTCGGGGAAGTGGAAAACAGGACTAATTTACTTCAAAAGTTTCATAAACTCCTAAATATGCAACAGAATGGGAGCTCTATTTTTAAATGTTCCAACATAAACGGGCCTCCACGGTATTTCTTTCAGCAAAAAGAAATTTAAAATTATTAATTGAGACTAACTTGCACATGCCATCCATCACTCAAGACAATCAAACCTCAACAATGTCATCCACTACCAGAACAATAAACTTTTTCTATTTCTAGATTCTATAAACTCAATTCCTAAACATGCAGCAGTAAATTACAAAATATTTTCACTGCTCAATATGAAATACAGAGTACAGATTTTGCAAAAACCCACTATCAGAGGCTAATCACTCAATTCAGTCATATGCGAAGCCAGAACCTAAGAATATAATAACTGTAATATGAATATCAGAAACCATGATCATATATGATGAATGAAATCCTCAAGTTGAATATTGTAGTAAAATCAAATACACATAAGAAATAGTACACGAAACGCATCCACGGCCTCCAATTCCACAACCAGTCATTCTGGCCCAGCCAAATCCCCCAGACCACCATCAAAACACGACAAACAACGTCTTCTGTTTCACAATTAAAACTGCCCCTGCAGAATCAAACCTTTGAGCTATGGCCTGCATAATAGAAAATATTCCTGCAGCATACAATTAACACTATTTAAGTATTGGAAAAAAAAATGTCAATCATTCTCTTCATGATCACCGCACTGCTCTCATGGAATATGACATGGAACAGGCCTCTCTCGCAACCTTTCCCCTGGCGGTAAGCAACCTCTACAGATACACCAGATTAAATTGCGGACTTTCGGAGGCACTCTAGTGAGCTTTCCATTTAAATACCATAAAACCAAACATACACAATCAACTCTCCATTACAAAGATATTCCTTACAAGATTATTATTTAAGAGTAGAGGTTAAGTACATAAAGAAACTTTAGATTTAATGTGATTGTATTAGAATGACATCTTATATGGGAAAAAAGCATAATCACTATCATGAATGGCCATTTTCTGAAATTAGTCTCTTAAACACACTTCAATTTAACAATAGGTTACTTTATCATATCAGCAGCTTGACGTTCTGTCTGTTCACCCCCAACGATTCTGCTCTGCATCCTCAAGTTTCATCCACCCAATTTTTCCTATCTAACCATCAATATCATTTTGTTAAAGGGTCTGAGCAAATGTAAATCAATAAAAATTATCGTTTATTATAAGAAAAACATAACAGTGAATCCTACTAAAGCGTTTTCGTCAACTGAGAAATGAGTATTATTTATCAAATATTTCCTTAGCTTACATTTTTCACTTAGATTCAAATGGTAATAACCACTTCAACATCAAAACAATATATAAACCTAGGACTTAAATTTGAGGGTGGTGACCACAATAGGACTCCTAACCACATGACTCACATCCATCCAAGTTAGATATCCGAAATCCACTTTCTTTAATCCTGTCATTCTTCCAACTTCAATCCTCAACTTGAAGCTTAGCTTCTCCTTCTTCTCACGGAACTCCAACTTTTTTGGGATAACACTGACATGAAATCCTTTAATAGGAGTAATGTTGGCAACATAAACTGTTTGTCCCTCACCAACACTGGTAACTGTTCGGTGAAATTCTTGGATGGTCCTTGAAGAAGAATTTCCAGCATTGAAAAAAGCTATGAAAGAAGGGTAATTAAGATCCAAGGAAGGTTTAGAACAATCATTGGAAGAGGATCTTGTAATGGTAGTGATTTGTTTATGTGTGAAGTTGAGTCCACAAAGAAGATTAACATAATCTTGTGTACCAACATCATAAACGAGACCGGGGTCAAGTGCTCTAGTAGTATCAACAAAACCAGCTCCTAATGCAAGAGGAGTTGCAGCTTTGTTACCTTCTCCGATGTCTTTGATATTTTCCTTAGCATTATCAAATATGGTTGATGTTGTCATAATTGCTGACCTTATAGCTGCAGGGCTCCAATCAGAATGCACTCCTTTCAAAAGTGCTCCTACACCAGCAACATGAGGGCATGCCATAGATGTTCCACTTAAAACATTAAACTTGTTGAAGACTTTATAACCGGACTCAAGAATTAACACGGGTTTATTTGTGGGATATGAAGCTAAGATTGATGTACCAGGAGCTGTAATATCAGGTTTCAACACATATGGACAGCTATTTGATGGCCCTCTTGAACTATAACCATCAACCCTAGGTGCTGGTTTAGTACCAAAAAATGTTAACCCGAGAGACATGTTTGCCGTTGAAACCGAGTTAGAGTTACTTTTGATGTATGATTTGGCAATTTCTCCATTTATTGGACTAATAAAGATGGATGGAAAATTCAAGTCTAAAATCATAACATTTATTTCTGTGATATTTGATATGAAAACACCTCCAACAACATTTGCTTGAAACATATTAGAAACTTGATTAAGTGGATATCCATTTTTATCCTCACAAACCACAATCTTGCTCTTCACTTTGATTAATTCTGTAACATTTTCACACATATCCATGAAAACAATTTGAAAATTACTAGCAGAGAAATTTCCTATATAGGAAGACAAACCGGTGAGTGAGACTCCATTACCAAGTGTAAGTATCCCACCAAATTCACGGTCCAAAGTACCAGCAGCAACAGTTGTCACCCATGGTGCTTCATTGCTAAGCCTTTTAAAGAAGGGGCCATTATTACCTGCTCCAGTAGACACAAACACACCCTTTTCCATAGCTGCAAAAGAGGCTATTGCAATTAGATCTTCATACAAAGGTAGATTGCCGAAGCCTATTGATATTGAAAGTACGTCAACTCCGTCCGATACTGCGGCATCAATTGCAGCTAATACATCAGAGGAAACTACATCTGCAGATGAAACTACGTCTGCAGGGTTCTTCCATCCAACCTTGTACATAGCTACTTTAGACAATGTAGCTATTCCTCTTGCGCTTCCATTTGCATAACCAAAGAATGACGCACCGTCAACTTGATTCCCAGCTGCTGTTGTTGAAGTGTGAGTCCCATGGCCATCTGTGTCACGTGTGCTGTTGACAATTGTTGAACTAATGTTGGGATTTTCCGCAAAGAATCCTTTGTTGAAAAACCTAGCTCCAATAAGTTTGTTGTTGCAAAGAGATGAATGGTTGGTATTTTCAAATTGACATAACTTGCCTTTCCATTTAGAAGGAATTTGAGTCATTCCATGATCATTAAAACTCTCACTTTCTGGCCAAACACCAGTGTCAATGACACCAATAATAACATCTTTGCCATAATCAGAAGCTGGCCATGCCCCTTTGTAGGGATTAAGGCCTATGAATTGTGGTGAGTGTGTTGTGAGAAGTTTCAAGTGTGTATCAGGTTGTGAAGAAATATAACCATGTGAGGTTTTGAGGGCTTCATGGTCTTGAGGTGAGAGATTAGCACTAAAACCATTCATAACATTGGTATATGTATAAATGATCTTAGAAGAGGTAGGGTTAGGGTTAGGGTTATTGTTGTTGGTAGCAATTACTTGATAAAGAGTGGATTCATACCAAGCATTTTGGTTTGAGTAAGGTTTTGGCATAGCAGATAAATTCATATGAATGATATAGTTATGAGAAGAGTGAGCCATTGTGAAAATGAAGTGAAGACTTGTAACACAGGAAAACCAAAAATAGAGAGTAATATTGAAAGCCATGATTGAAGAAGTGTTTTGAATTATGGCTCTTTGGTTTCTGATTTGAGTAGTTGAGTAGCAGCATATTGATCACATGCTTTCTGATTTTTCACGTGTCAACAACGTCACACAAACAAATAAATGGATGTTGAGATTTCCACTCTTTTCTCTAAATGGAATGGGAATCAAACCATAATAAATACAAATCTCACTATAATTAAGTAAACAACAAATTTTTGCCTAAAAAAATGAGAGCAGTATGCTTTTGCTTTACTGAATATGAATTCTTTTAATTTTAATTTTTTTCTTGTGGGGGTGCCACGTGGCATGAAATAATTGGGCCACGTGGCACTCTGTTAGTTTTGTGTTTTTTTTTTTAACATTGAACTAACAAAAGGACCAAAACCAATTCTTTTACAAACTGCAAGGACCAAAACCAAATAAAAAAAAGTGTAGGGACCAATCCCAAAAGGTGATGAAACACACATTTAAGCATATATCTTATATGAAAAGAAAGAGAAAATGTTATCACAAAAGTTGCTTAAAATTGATTGTACAAATATCATTTCTCATTTGTATTTAATTTTAAAGGGAATACACAACAAAACATGGGTTCTTAAATTGCATTAGGTATTTAGACAATTTGGACATTCCCATTTCAAGGGGTGAAAATGTATATGTAAACAAATTGGGCATCTCCATTCCAACCGGTGAAAAAGGTATTATCAAAGAAACCGATACCAAAAACCTTTTAGGCCATATATGTGGTAACTATTGTAAATTATGCTCCAATCATATAAATAAATTTGTGCTTTTACAATCTTATAATTAGGGTGAAGAAGCCTTCTTGTTAGTAAGATTCAATATGATCACAACTACATAAGCACTAAAAATGAGAAAAATGTGCGGTCAACCCTTTATTTATTAGTTCACCATATTACACATTTGAAAGGTGAAACCTTTTGATATTATAGCAATAACAAAAGAAAGATTTGTTATTGTGGGCAACAATAACAAAAGCAAGATTTGTCATCCAAACATCTCCCGTTTGCTTGTTTATTTTTGCATGCATCTTGGCAAAATGTTAAGCAAGCCGAAATATTTGGTTCATCACACACATGAGGTCCATGGCGAAAGCAGTGATCTTTTGCCTCAGACATCATCATTTGATTTCCTGCAACGAATAGTATAATCAAATCAAATGTTAACATGCCTAGGCAAAGAATCCCTAACTTATAAAAAATTGTACAAAACAAATTGAAGTATCGTAACTCGTACCAAAATTCATGGAGAAAACAAGTAAAAGAATGGAAAAACAAAATAGGGTTTTCATGTTTATGATTTTGGGAGAATTGTTAAGGGTTCAAGGTTCAAAGTTCAAAAGTGTGACTGCACTTATAAGTATGAGTTCTTTTATATAGTATGTGAGAGTGAGAGAGATAAAATGTAAGTTAAATATATATTTTTCCATAATGACAACCATTAATTGACCATTGACCATTGACCATTGAGGATTGACCATTGACCAATTTATTATAAAAGATAAATTCATTAAAATGAAATAAATTAACAATGCAATATTCAATTCATTTTTTTTAGAAATATTTGATTCAATTTATTACTCCCTTCATTTTATAATAAATGTCTTTTTTTCTATTTTTTCTTGTCCCAAATTAATTATTTGCCCTTTTAATAATACAAATATAACATTTATTATCTTTTTCCACTAACATACTATTATTTCTTTTCAATCAACAACTCCGATAACTATGATTAATATATGAAAATATTTTAGTAAATGACACATATTTTATCATTGAAATAAACACTATTAATCATTTCCCTTAATTCCTATGTAAAACTCAAATTAGTGTCTAATGTGAGACGGAGGGGTTATTAAAAAAAAATTGAGTCAACGTTTCTTAAAGTTTAAGAGTTTAAGGATAATTAAACAAACTTTGTTGTAACAAAGACTAAAATTAGAAGTAATTTTTTTTGTAGGGACTAAATTAAAATTAAAAAGGACTAAACTTAAAAGTTCTCAATTTTATAGGGACCAAAAACATATTTAACCCCTTTAATGAATGACCGTTTATTAATCTTAAATGTGAAATTGATGATTCGTGTAGTGATTAGAATCAACAAAATCGTATATTTTTTAAAAAGAAATCAATTGATTATTCAAATTTTAAAAGGTTAAACGTATCTTGAATCAAAGATATTTGACCTTTAATCATTATTACCTTTAATCAGAAGGCTACATCAATTAGCATGATATCTGACAAAGTCAAATTACTCTCATTCCAATGGCTTGAAGTTAGGTTGCATTCATTTGCTTTTAGTTACCATGACTGGTGGCAACACCCTATGTCTTGTATGGGTATTTACATGTAATCTTCTTTGTTTTGGTTTAGTAATCACGGTGTCTGGTATTGTGGCACCGATGAACCGATATTGTATCTTTTTTAAATTTTAAGTGATTTTCTTTTGCATACCTTATACGAGATGAATCACTTCTAGTTATTAATTCCATTTTGGCTTGTTAAAAAAAATTCATTAGATTTAGATTAGATACATTAGACAATTCGGATAATCCTTATTTCAAGGGGTGAAAAGGTATTATCAAAGAAAACAATGATAAAAAAAACTTTTAGGCCATATATCCAGTAACTATCGTGAATTATCATGCCTTTTTTTTATCCGTAAATTACCATGCTTTAATCGTATAAATAACAAAAATGCTAAACATCGCGACACGCTTATCACGAGTATTTCACGAATTGTACTGAACTCATCTTTCATGAGAGCAAAATTGTAACAATTTCATTTATGCTTTTGAAGCTACATCCAAATGGATTAAACTAACAATATATGATCACATGCTTTTGAGCTAATGATGATGGTTTATAAAATGCCTAGTAACAGTAGTAGCAAAGAGACAGAAGCGATGGCCTTATCTTTTTTGAGGCACACATGGTCTCTTTTTTTCCCTGTTCTATTTATCAGTAGTGTAGGAAAGAAAGATATATAACCTTTGAAAAAAAATAAGAAAATGATGAAACATAACAAAAAGTTGTATTCGTGGAATTCTCGTGAGAAAATCTCTCGCGAGATATAGCAAGGCTCTATAAATAATTGTGCTTTTACAATCTTATAATTTTGGTGAAAATGTCTTCACCGCTAGTAAAATTTGATATGAGCATTAAACTACACATTAGAAGGGTGGAACCTTTTTTGTCAAAAAAAAAATAGGGTGGAAACCTTCCAATATTATTATATATTTATTTTTGAGGGGAATGGATATATTATTATGTAACATAGCAACAATTACAAAAACAAGTTTCGTCAGCCAAACATTTTGAACCTGCATCAAATTTTTTACATGCATCTTGGCAAAATGCTATGCACGATGAAAGATTTCCTCCACCACAGATACGAGGTCCATGGCGATAGCACTCTTTTCCCTCAGGTATTATCATTTGATTTCCTGCAATAAATAGTAGAATCAAATCAAATGTAAATATGCTTAGTCAAAGAACCCCTAACTCATAAAAAATTGTACAAAACAAACGAAGTATCTTAACTCATACCGAGACTATGGAGAAAACAAGTAAAAGAATGGAAAAACAAAAGACGGTTTTCATGTTTATGATTTTGGGAGAATTCTTAAGGGTTTAAAGTTCAAAGGTGTGAATGCACTTATAAGTATAAGTTCTTTTATATAGTATGTGAGAGAGATAAAATGTAAGTTAAAATATACTCCCATAATGACAACCATTAATTGATCATTGACCATTGACCATAGACCAGTTCATTGCTTTCTTCTCCCTACTACTTTACAAAAATATTTTGTCTTTAAATATAATTAAGACTACCTAAAAATTAATTGAAAAACTATTTGTTTGACAACCTAATGAACCATTATAATTTTACAAAGAAAAGTACTCCTCCGATCTAAAATATAAGAAAAGATTATTTTTTTAGGTTCATTAAATAATTAATGTGTATGCTTTACAATGTAAACCAAATACATTAACTACTCAATGAACCTAAAAAAGAAATCTTTTCTTATATTTGAGACTGGAGGGAGTATGTATTGACATGAAAACCAAAACAATAGAGAGAAAGTAAAAATATAATGTGAGTATGAGAGAGAAATGTGTCACAAAAATTGCTATAAAATAGTTGTACAAATATCATTTCTCTTTTCCAAATACGCCCCTCATTAGTATTATCAATATACCTTGAAATATGAAAATTTAACATTAAATATCTCTATAAACAAAGGGTAATTTGGTAATAGTTAAATGCAAAAACCCTAACCAACCAAAAACAGAAACCCAAACAACCAGAAACAGGAACAACAACTAACTAACCGAAGATACTCTAACTAATTAACTGAATTGACAAATACGAGGGTCCTTAGGATCATTGATGGAATGACAAAGAGAAGCCAAATCTCGTATCTGGGCTTCACAGAAGCAAAGCAAATGAGACATGGTGATGAGTTCTTAGAGGTTGAGGATATGTTCTATGTTGGTGTAGCATTGACTAATGGTTTATGAATGAGTACTAACTAATTAAATGAATTTTTTAGATGATTGTAAATATGATAAGGTGAATGAGATTATGAGTATGGTTGGAGGGATTGCCCATTTTTATTGGTGTGTTTGGTCTCTTAACATTGGATTATCTTCTTCCTTACAATAAGCTAGTAGTCACACATATATAGCAAGCACAACCTCTCACCATGTAAATAAAAATAGCGTGAGATTGCTCCCTTTTTGAATTTGAAAACTAGCGTGAGTTAACTCACGCATGTGTTAATCTCTCTGTTTGTGTTGAGTCACGTTGAGTTTAACACATGCGTGAGTTAAGTTGCGCAGATTTACGCAAGGGTATTTTCATTATTTCAGTTGGACGCGAGCAAAATGTGTTGGATAAAGAGCGGTATTCTTTGATTTTCTGCAATGAATAGTATAATCAAATCAAATGTTAACATGCTTAGACAAATTAGAACCCCTAACTTATAAAAAAATTGTACAAAACAAAATGAAGTATCTTAACTCGTACCAAAATTCATGGAGAAAACAAGTAAAAGAATGGAAAAACAAAAGAGGGTTTTCATGTTTAGGATTTTGGGAGAATTGTTAAGGGTTCAAGGCTCAAAGTTCAAAGGTGTGACTGCACTTGTAAGTATAAATTCTTATATATAGTACTCTCTGTTTCTAAATGATAGTCGTTTAAGGTTTGTGTACGATTATTAAGGGTGTGTTTGTTTTAAGTTTACCAAATTTATTCTTAGGAATAACATTCCTTGGAATATAAAGATGAGAATTTTATTCCAAGGAATTTAGAAAAAAATATGTTTGATTAACTTTATAATATTCTTAGGAACTATAAAAATAGGGATTATAATAAGTAATTACACATGAATGTATTCTCATCTAATCTTTATGAGAACTTTATTCCCACCCTTTTCTTTGGGAATATTTTTCTATTCCAGGAACATTTTATACCCGAGAATAAAATTTAATAAACTTGTAACAAACATAGACATCTATATTTCTATCATTTTATTCCAAGGAATCTACAATTATAACTTGAAGCAAACACACCATAAGAAAATGATTATTTGTGTTAATTTTGATGGTAAAATTAGTATCATTTACTAAAACACCCTTATTAATTGTAGTTAGTAGAGTAGTTAAGCTGAACGAAATTCAATAAATAAGGGTATAATAATGGAAAAAATAATAATAAATGATGCATTGGTATTCTAAAGTGACAATTATTTTGAGAAAAAGAAAAAATGGTAAAGAGACAATTATTGTAAGACGGAGGAAGTATGTGAGAGAGATAAAATGTAAGTTAAAATATACTCCCATAATGACAACCATTAATTGATGATCATTGGCCATTGACCATAGACCAATTCATTACTTTCTCCTCCCTTTTTATAAGACTACTTTATTTTGTCTTTAAATATAATTAAGACTATCTGTAAATTTATATATGCATTTGTTACTCTTTCTTCAAAGAGTTGTATTGTACTATTGTTTGAACAACTATTTGTTTGACAATCTAATGAACCTTTATAATTTTACAAAGAAAAGTATGTATCGACATTAAAACCAAAACAATAGAGAGAAAGTAAAAATATAATGTGAATATGAGAGAGAAAGTTGTCACAAAAGTTGTTATAAAATAGTTGTACAAATATCATTTCTCTTTCCAAATACACCCCTCATTACTATTATCAATAGGATCATGTTAACTTGTGCCCATAGGGTATGAAAGACACATGTCTCATTACATGTATACTATATCCCTAGGTGGCAACAATTGGGTATGATAGAGACTGTACTACGGGGAGAGTGTAGAGTGACGTGTGATAGCCAACTTACCCTACCTAAGCTATGTGAGTCCTAGGTCGGCCATCCGATCCCAAGGACGAACTGTTGGATTGGTCACCATGTCCGCTCCATAAGAGCAACTCCAGCGGCATTATTTTGCAATGGTCCGCCAACTTGGAGTTTCAAAAGGTGAGTTATTTTGCAATAGTTATCATTGGAGTTCACCACCCTGGAAGTACCGTGTCTTCAAAGAGTAACCAAACTTCATATTTTTTTTGGTCAATAGTCTAGTGACAAGATCACACACTTTTTTAAAGTGTGAAGAAGTGGAGAATCCGGGGTTCGAACCCCGGCCCCTACAAACATTGTCTCTGGTAGCTACCAACTGAGCTATACTTATGGGGACACCAAACTTCATTGTTACTTTGATTAAAAAACAATATTTGCCTTGCTTTGTTTTACGTTTTTATTTTAATATATTTTGTTTTATGTTGTTATTTGTGGCCAATAAATTTTTGATTCAGCACATATCAAATTATGTTACCATTGTTCTATAAATATGAATTCTTTTTTTTTTTCCACAACATATACCGCAAGTTTTCTTTTAGATGGATATTAATTTAAAATACTAAAATTAATATTTTCAGTTGCAATAAAATTAAATATGAATATAATATTAATATTTGAGGTAAAGTTGTGGGACCTAATATGAGTGTTTTGAAAGTTCAAAATAAGTGAGTTACTTCAAGATGACATGTCATAATGGGACCCACAAAATAACCAAAAAAAGAGCTCACCATTGGAGGTGCTCTAAGTTGATTTGTCTCTGCAACTTGGTCATCTCATAGGGCCTTATTGTTTGGGGTACCAACTAAACTATTAGGTAACGTACAAGAGTTAAAATTGATTTTTAACGAATATTAATTCCCTCCCTTATCCTTCTTTCCTAATAATTGAATCAAACAGACTACTTATAATTAAAATAAGAAAAATGTTAACAAGTATCTTAAGGGCACTTGATAAAAAGTTTAGTAACAACTTTATTCTGGAAATTGTACATTCAACTTATTGAAAGATTATAAAGCATTTTTTTCTACATGAAATTTAATATATATATTTTTTTTGAATCTTTAAGAAGTGTGTTGGGACATTTTTAGTCTAACCCTTAAAATAATCTTTCTCATCCTCACCAAACACAACCTCCAATTTGCACTAGTGCATTTTCTTTAAACTCTACAAATTTAGAGTTGGACCCATGTTCATTGGTCTCTACTTTATTTTAACACTCGTTAGATTGATTTAATGGTTGAAAAACATATGTAAAAAAAAATCTTAAAACCCAACAAAAAAATAAATCATGCTTGGTAAAAATATAATTTAAAAATTACTATATTAAATCAATGTTAAGAAGGCAATGAAAATTGGTTCATTTGGTAAGAAGTTGAGTCATTTGAAAAGTCGTGAATTTAACTCACACTTACAATATAAAAACCTCTTTAGCAGATGATAAGCATCTAAGCACTCTTTGAATTTTGAAGTAGGACATTGGCGAGTCTCATACCTCTAAACTGTATGTAACAAAAAGAATCAATCTTAAGAATAATAAAACAAAACAATTATATCAATCCAACGGCTTAGATTGGTGCAGTAGCAAGTGTAGTAGGGACCACTAAGTAAGGGCAATGTTGTCAATGAACATATAACGGAAAAAAACACGGGAAATTTTGTAACTAACATTTGGAAATTTTCTTCAACAACTTCTTCTTCTTCATTTGGTGATTCAATCTGAAAAGCTTTTTGTGAGAGACAATGGAGAATCTCATACAATTGGTGAACAAAATACAGAGAGCTTGCACCGCTCTCGGTGATCACGGCGAAGAGAGCGCTTTGCCTACTCTTTGGGATGCTCTTCCCTCCATTGCGGTCGTCGGAGGACAGGTGTTACTCTCGATCTAAAAGTTTTTACGGTCTAGACTGAATTATTCTTGTTATGCACTGATACATCTGATAGAAAGCGTGTATGGGTCTGACACATATGACACTAACATATGTAATTACCTCTAAGTAATTAAAAAAAAATTCTTTTCAAAATTGTGTCAGTGTGAGTATCGTGTCCCATGTCTTATGCCAACGTTTCATATTCAAATACTTTTTCAAAATTTTAACTTACATTCTTTTGTAATGTTTTGATTTCACTGTTTTTATTTTGAAATTCTTGCAATTTGTTTTCGGTCGTTCTTGTTAAATTAAGAGTGAATTTGTTTGTAAAATATTGCTATGCAATGTTCTTTTGTTATTTGTTTTACATATGAAACAAGTAAGTATATAGCGGTTTGTTTGAATTGATTTATTTGAGTTTATCTATTAACGTAAGTTCTATTAGACTGTTTGGGAGAACTTATGAAAATAGTTTATGGCATTATTCATAAGCATTTTTCAGCTTATTTTCATAAGCTCTCCAAGATAACTTATACGAAAAAATAAAACTTTATTTCATCTTTTATTATAGAAATAGCTAATACGTAAGCGCTTATCATGATAAGCATTTGTGCTATAAGTTACAAATAAGTAGTTTATCCAATCATGACATGTCTATTTGTATTTGGATTTTATCAACTCGCTGCTTAGTCTATTTATCATTTCTTTTTTTACTATGTAGCACCGACACTTTGCATTGCAGATGTGTCCTTGTCTATGTATAACATGTGGTTACATTCATTTGTTCTATTTTCTCAAACTATTGTCGCATCAATGTTGTGTTTTTGTCCGTGTCAATGCTTCATAGGTTTTTTTATCATATAGTAATTTTAACAACATGAATCAATACTGAGATGATTCAACTTCTTTAGAGTTTAACAAGTACATTTCAAGTGTAAACAATATTTACATATATATTTAATCATATATTCTATCATATAGTCACAACATAACATATTTGTGGAAATGATATTATAATGTGGTAAGATGATGAAATCTGATCAAATGTCTCCCTAAAACTAACACACTACAATATTTTTCCACATTAATGTTTCCTTTTTATCTTCATGTTTCTAATGAACATATTCAAATAGATTTATCCATTAATTTTAATTTTGCAGAGTTCAGGAAAGTCTTCAGTGTTAGAGAGTATTGTCGGGAAAGATTTCTTACCTCGTGGATCCGGTAATTTAATATGTTAATTGGTGTATATATATGTGTATGTTTTTACTTAGTCATGTACTATACAGCTTTATGGTTCGTCTCTCCTCTTTCTCACTCTCCATGATACGAGTTTTGGTTAGCTTAACTACGTTTATGTGTGCAGGAATTGTTACTCGACGTCCTCTTGTTTTGCAGCTTCACAAGATTGATGAAGGGAGAGAATATGCTGAATTTATGCATGCTCCAAGGAAAAGATTTACTGATTTTGGTATTGTCATACATAAAAGATTTCCTTTCACTCACTTTATGGTTTTACTTACATTACACTTAATACCTTTAAGGTATAGCGATGACTAACTAGTAACTTCATCCATTTTTTTGTTAAAACAAATGTTGCGTACTGGAAATGTTATTATATTTGCATTTTCTTTAATATTCTTTACTACCGTTGTTTCTCTAATAGCTACTAATTTCACCTGTTTTGCAGCTGCTGTTAGGCAGGAGATCTCTGATGAGACTGATAGAGAAACAGGTCGCTCCAAGGGTATTTCATCTGTTCCCATCCATCTGAGTATCTACTCCCCTCACGGTGAGCTACATGCAGCTTATTAGTGCTCGGTACTTTGTTTTTTCTAAAAGGAATAAATGTTATTGTTTGAGTCTCAATTTCATGCATTGAATTTATTGTTTGGCAGTTGTCAATCTGACATTGGTTGATCTTCCTGGACTTACAAAAGTCGCAGTTGGTGAGTTTTTCCATTCTAGTATTGTCATTTACTTTGTTGGTTAAATTTCTAAGCACCGCCACATTATAAAATATGGGGTTAAATTTCTGCAATTTCCTGAAAATTGCAGAGGGTCAAGCAGAGAGCATTGTGCAAGACATCGAAAATATGGTTCGGGCCTTTATCGAAAAGGTAATGATTCTATATAAAACTAAATGATTTTTTTATGCATATGGGGACATTTATTTGTTATGAGGTGAAAAATGTTAAAGGCAATAATTAAAGATTTGTATTAAAAATTCAGTTTTTTTCTCACAAAACTTCATATTCAATTTAAGCCATTGATGAATGTACCGTAACCTATCTCTTATTGCAGCCGAACTGCATCATTTTGGCAATATCTCCTGCTAATCAAGACATTGCCACCTCAGATGCAATTAAGATTTCCCGTGAAGTAGATCCTAAAGGTAAGAATAAGCTGTTGGCCATAATTTTGTTGATAAAGTAATTGTTTGGAGGAATTTGTTATTTGAAGTTAACTGTATTAATTCCATAAAATAGCTAAAGCTGAAACTATAGATGTTTAAAATAAAACCATAGGTTCATAACTTGTACTGTACAGAAAATCACATTGTTATCATGTCTCTTGTCGGGAAACTTGGATCATATTCGTACAAAATATAAGATATAAGTTTGCTTGATAATATAATTGTTGGCATTCAAAGAGGTAAATTTAGCTTGGTTGAACACTAAATTATGTGACAGAGATTTTATGTAGTTAGAGTTCTAAAATATATGTTGTATTAAATTACATGCTTATACAATTTTTTGCATGATTTGGATGGGGTGTTATAAAATACAAGGTCGTCAGATACACATGCTAGTAGATGAATTATGAGAAATATAAGTTAGTTTCTTCAAGTTTCTATTGTTGAGTCTTCACTGAACATCAATATTTTTATTAATTTTTTATTATCACTTTTGTGCTTGTTGATTTGTCAATAAAGACTCGATTTTATATTATTTATTATATGACAAGCCTTTCACCTTTATATAAGTTTACTTCAAAATATATTACAAGCAGTTGATTGGATAAGGAGATTACTTACTTGGCTAAAGATCACTTTGTGAATATTGTTCGACTTTTTTTCTTCAGGAGATAGGACGTTTGGAGTTTTGACAAAGATTGATCTTATGGACAAGGGCACTGATGCAGTGGATGTAAGCATTATGTCCCCTCTCAATACAAAATTTTTGGGCTACACTGAAAAGTTTTCCTCAGGAATTTTTTCCCCTTGAATTGACGTTCCTTTGATACTACATTAGTAGTGTGGACAAGTTTCTGTCGTATATGGTGTGTCTATGTTAGACTCCATGCTTCGTAGAGTATAACTTGAAATTGTGTTAGAAAACTGTCAAATAGGTAACATCATTAGGTGATTGAAAAAACTTTTCATTTCCTTATGTTGGATACTTTGATATCTTCACACTATGGAAAGGAATATGGAATTTATGTGGAAAAAAGATCTTGCACTTATTTAGATGTCGTTATCTTTTGGCCGATATTTTTCCTTTACATGTTTCTACACTTGAGATAGAACTTAAGAATAACACAAACTTTGGAATTCAGATTTCGGCATCTAAACTTAAATCACTGGTCAAATTTGTCAAGTTTATAAACTGACTTCTTCTAATTGTTTCCTTTTCTAGATCCTTGAAGGGAAATCATTTAAGCTAAATTTTCCTTGGATTGGAGTTGTTAATCGCTCCCAAGCTGATATTAACAAAAATGTTGACATGATTGCTGCTCGGCGTAGAGAAAATGAGTATTTTGCTAATACCCCAGAATATAGACATCTAGCTCCGAGAATGGGCTCTGTGCATCTAGGAAAGGTTCTATCTAAGGTATGTCGATTTGTGGTCATAAAGTAATACTTGAAACTCAATGGACATTTCCCAAGGAACAAGTTATTGTTTCCAAAACCGATGAGTTGATTAATTTCTTTTTTTTATATGTTTTATTTTCAGCATTTGGAAACTGTCATCAAGTCTCGTATCCCAGGACTTCAATCACTTATTAACAAGACAATTATTGAGTTGGAGACAGAATTGAACCGTATTGGAAAACCTATTGCTGCTGATACCGGCGTAGGCCGCTTCTTCCCCCCTTCTCGTTCTCCCATTTGCATTAACAAGTGAATGAAGAATTTATGTTCTTTCTCCATTTGTAGGGGAAGCTGTACATGATAATGGAAATATGTCGAACCTTTGATCAAATTTTTAAGGACCGTCTTGACGGCATGTATGTTCCTTTTCCTCTGTTATTTAGTCTATAGTATGCATTAATGTATAGTTCTACCATAGCAGAGAGATTCTATTTAACCTTGGAAATGCTTGAATGTCCACAGACGGTCTGGTGGTGAGAAAATTTATCAAGTATTTGATAATCAATTTCCAGCAGCTCTAAAAAGGCTACAGTTTGACAAACATCTATCAATGGACAATGTGCGGAAACTAATAACTGAAGCTGACGGGTATCAACCTCATCTTATCGCTCCTGAGCAAGGATACCGGCGTCTTATTGAGTCTTGCTTAGTATCTATTAGGGGGCCTGCTGAAGCAGCTGTTGACGCGGTACATATTTATACAAAAAAATAATCTACTTTTGCTATCAGCAATGTTTTAAATAGCAGCCAGGATTAGAGTTCTGATATGGTGCTGCCCTTGATATAGCGAAAAATTCAATCATATATCGGCTATAGTTTTAGTTGCAATGTGGTTATTCACTTGATACATTACTTTTATAATGTTTCAGGTTCATGGAATTTTGAAGGATTTGATTCATAAGTCTATGAGTGAGACAATGGCAAGTGGCATATTAATTATTTTATCTTTTGTGTGCATAGTTCTCTACATGTTAGGCTTTCAGATGATTTATACTAATTTAGCATACGACTGAAGTTGGTATATTTTTTTCTAGTCTCTTATTGGTTGCAGATTTCTGTTGATTGTAGGAATTAAAGCAGTACCCCACCTTGAAAGCAGAACTCGGAAACGCAGCTATTGAATCATTGGAGAGGATGAAAGAAGAAAGTAAGAAAGCAACATTGTTGTTGGTAGACATGGAATATGGTTATTTGACTGTTGAATTTTTTCGCAAACTCCCGCAAGACGCAGAGAAGGGTGGAAATCCAACTGTCTCACTTTTTGACAGATATAACGATGCTTATCTTCGTCGAATCGGTAAGCAACTGTAATTTAAGAACATAGAACATTTTATTTTCTTTGCAATCTTTTATCATAAATTCTTAATAATTCAAATAGTAAAGAATAAATGAATTCATTAGCCACCACAACATACATATCATGATCATATCACAGTCTTAGTCCCTAAAGTTGCAGCTCTTGATAATAGTTATCAAATTAACAAAATTTTAAAATGATTGCTGGAAATCAAAAATTTTCAATTACATTAGTTACTTTGAATCTGTCATATCTAAATTGTGAATTTTGAATATCATTTTTAATTTTAAGAATGATTTTAGAATATCATTAATCAAAGAGACCAAATTACCCGAGAGTTTGGGAACAAAATTGACGATTTTCTCTAAGTATTATAAGTATATATTCAACATATATTACGTTACTACACCACACATATTCGTGAAATTAGAGGCGTTGTTTTCCGTGTTTCTTTTACCGAGACTACTTTGTACGTAACAGCTACGACAATCTTGTCCTATGTGAACATGGTATGTGGGACTCTCAGACACACTATTCCCAAGTCCGTAGTATATTGTCAAGTGCGCGAAGCTAAACGCAGTTTATTGGATCACTTCTTTACAGATTTAGGAAAAAAGGAGGTAAACTTTCTTACTTGTTTCCTTCATGATTGAAGTATATATGCATGATGTCTGATAAAAAACATGAGCCGAGTTTTGTTTTACGTGTATTGCTTTTGCAGGGGAAACAACTAGCTTCATTGTTGAATGAGGATCCAGCAATCATGCAGCGTCGAACCTCACTTGCAAAGAGGCTTGAGCTATACAGAAGTGCACAATCAGATATCGAGGCAGTTGCATGGGATAAGTAGAAGGCCACTAGATCAAGTTCTGGAAATTCGACGAAGAAGAGGCTTTAGTGCAAAGAGGCTCTATTATTTTATTTTTAGGGAGATTTTTTTTTTGTTCATGATTCAATTATTATTTGTTGAATAAGAAAGAGTAGGAAGAGTATAGTTTTTGACGGTGCTTAGTGAAGTCAATTTCACTGGCCTAATGAGAGGTTTATGGTTTTGTTGGGATGATTATTTTTTGCATTGGTTCTTTTTGTGGAAGGGAGAATTCATCTTCTTGTAAATGATTAAATAGACGTAATTATAATTTGATTAAATGGTCATAATTGATAACAAAATTTTGAGAATTCCTTGAAAATTCATATTTGAGGTTATGTTGTACAATACAATTAGGCAAATTCTATGGTACACCCAAAAATTTGGGTGTATTGGTACACCAAATCAATAAATTAATAGTTAAATGTGTTATTTTTTGAAGATAAAAATTGTTTTATGTCACCTATAATTAT
>Ga0315915_1000489_pt1 | contig 41011 bp, 13 predicted proteins | sample MpolbnodulesMG_FD_207738 | JGI IMG/M metagenome (GOLD analysis project Ga0315915, IMG submission 207738) | Medicago polymorpha root nodule microbial communities from Los Angeles, California, United States - branched nodules | ecosystem: Host-associated > Plants > Roots > Nodule | place: USA...
AAAGAAAAAGAAAAAATTTTGTTGGACTTAAGTAAAATAATTAATAATCCCTAAAAAAAGTAAAATAATTAATAAATATAATAATACATTCAATTAATTACATTGCATTTTCCAAATAATTTTATTTCAAAAAGGAATAATAAGATACTATGCATTATTTTTTTAATTGAAGGATATTATTGTCTTTCATAAATAATCACTTTTCTCTTTTCTCGCTCTCTATCTAAACCAAACAAGAGAAAAGAGAGAACACATTTCTTTCATTCATATTTCTTCTCTCTTTCTCTTATACTAAATAATATCTTAATTCTACTATATTTTTCACCCCATTCTCTTACTCTCTTCCACCTCTTTCTCTCTTCTCATTACCTTCTCACAACCAAACACACCCGTAGTAAATGATTTACTAATCTTTAATTTAGGAGAGACTGCCTTTAAATGTTTTCATTAACAAGTTAAAATATATATATTACTACTAAAAAGAATCACCCATAAAAGAGAATACAAAAATTAAGCAATGCTCAAAGAGACAAGAGGGTTAAGCCACCAGGTATGATGGTCATAGACAAAAGCAATATTTTATGCGTTAAACCACAAAAAAAAAAAATTAGCTTAATTTTTTCTATCAGCCGAAGAGCGATGCTTTCCTTGTTCTTAAAAATTCTATTAAAAAAATATTGAAAGGCTCCTCAAACAAGTGCACATGTGATGTGGGTTCATTAAAAAAATGTGATAGTAGTTTTTTAATGCACTCTTACATACACATTGAAATTTAAATGAAACCCCCTAAATCACGTCGCATCTCACATAATTTTAATAAGACTCGTCTAAATTTCAACTAGTAGATGAAATACAACAAAAACGTGTGTTCTTTTTTTTAGCATTTTTTATGTATAACGAGGGTTGGGTATATAAAACTCCATAGGTTATTTTGGAAGAGAATATATATTTGCAGGAGACAGAACTTGTACCATCAATCTTGGTGGCCAAACATTGATGTGACGTATATGAAACTATATTGTTTATATGAGGATATATATTGGCATCTTTCTCAGTCTTGGGGACAATTGAGCGTTTCATATATGCCCAGCTATCACAATAATATGTGGCCCAGTTATACTCGACTCCGAATTGTCATTTGTCAATGTTTCTAAATTTGGAGAATTATATGTGGGCATCCATAAACTCATTGACATCTTGAGCAATAGTGATATGATAAATATGATATGTTGATGATTTAATAAGAAAAGAAGTGAGAGATAGAGCAAAAATAAAATGTAGAATGCGTGTTGGGAAGTAAGGAGTGCACAAATATAACAACCCTTCTATCCTTCCTTGTTTTTCGTCAAACATTAAGTTTCGAAAAATGCTATATATCGCGAATAAGTGGGATACGGTTTTTTCACGTGTATTGTGCATTTCATCATAACCTCCATGTACTCCACAAAGCGTCATGCATTCCTCTAAACGAATTGATTGGTCAGGACCTCGTTCGTGAAAGACTCTTGAGTCTCTTTTTCCTTGGAAATAGCAACACTATTATGTTGAAAGTACGCTAACCCTTTTAAAAAGGCAGGTACGATATTGTGTTTTTTGTGATACATATACTTCAGTGACATGGAGCGTATATATTTTTCAATACATATATACTTAGTTGCACTTTTGGCTTTTTATAGTTTTTCAATTGTGTGATTTTGACCGTCCTAATTTATTTTGTGTGATTATAACCCCCACATATAGCCCCTTTTTTTATTTGTAATCCCCTATTCAATTTTTTGTTGAGTTGGCAATATTTGCTAACATGACATCATTGTCATTTGTCCAATGTGGAATTGAGTTAAAATTAAAAATAAACAAGAAATTGATTGATCCCCACGCTCCTCAAGTTCTCAAAAATCTTAATTTTAGAATCAAGTTGGTGTATATACAACCAACTTATACGACCAAAGGATGATAAGTTTTTTTTTATGTGTGGATTATATTTCCTTGATTCTTTTTTAATTCAAGATTTTCTAGATTTTGGATTCTTGACGAGATTTGTTGTGCACTGTATTGGACAAGTGAAAATGATGACATGTCAGCAAAAATTGCTATCTTTAAGGTACCTGAAAATTTACCAAAATTTGAATGGGGGACTAAAAAAATAAAAAGGGAGTTAAAATCGCGCAAAACAATCTAGGAAGCCAAAACCACACAATTGAGAAACTAGGGAGACTAAAAATACAATTAAGCTATAAATATAAGTAATTTATCCACAACTTACATACATGAAAAGAATTTAATTGTTTTGTATTGGTGCGCACTAGCCACTTGTCCTTATGGTACGGACCAAGATTTGGTGCTGTAAAAAAGCACACAGTTTGGTGCTGTAATAAATCACAGCCATTGATATCAAAACAGACGGTTCAGATTAGACATCAACTTAACACAGTTAAATAATATGAGTCGTTGATCTAAATCTGATGGCCCTGATCTGTTAGAGCATCCTGCTGTAACAGCAGGAAATCATAATCCGGTCTGGTACTGATAGCAAACCGGAAAAGCAATATGGTTGATTCTTGGTAGTACATTTTCACTTGCATGGTACAAAGCAGTATTAGAGCACAAAGTGATGGGTTGTAAGGTAAGGGTATCCCTATGGAATAGGAGGTAGAAAATACATGACATTTTGTCACTAAAATTATTCGAGTCCCTTGGAAAATCCAAAGCCACCAACACAAGGTGTTTCACTAAAGTATCGTTCTTTGAAAGAGTTCCTACTTTTTTTATAGTAGAATAAGAAGACATGTGAACAAATTAAGAGTTTGTTTATGTTTTTATTTAGCAAATACTAATAAAAATATTTCATGTCTTTTATATGTTATTCTAATATGAAAACAGTCTAAAAAGGTTTCAAAAAACTACAACTAATTTCTGTACTCCATCCGTCCCAAAATGTAAGTAAAAATGAACATAAGTTGGTATATTTGTTACAAATTTTAAACCAAATACATTAACTTTTGTTGACCAAGTTTTGTTTATATTTTGGAACGGATGAAGTATTTTAGACTTATTTTGTGCCTGGATAAAATAAGAGGATTTTGATGCACATGCTTACATAGATTTTGAATATATCTTTGAATTTTTTTTTTAAGTATTAGGTACAATAAAAAAAATACAATTAATATTACATTAATAATTAAAAGTGATATCTATTTTTCAATTTTTCCTTAAAAAAAAATAATATTTTTGATCGGTTTTGAATAGAAGAAATAATTGTTTATAGACGAACAATTTGGTAGCTTAGAGTTTGGTCAAATATGTATGCATCATTCACTTATTCAATAAATTCAAATTTTGAATGTATTTTACATACATGATACTTGGCGTCTAACAAAACTTCAATGTACCCAATTTACTTTGTTTATATTTGTATATTTTCATTCACAAGAGATTGGTGCTTTAACTCATTTATAAGTAATACTTTTGTTTGTCCTAATGAGCTTAGTTTAGTTGGTATGAATAATATATAGTATATGTAAGGTTTGAGGTTCAAACTCTGAACCCTGGCCACCATAAAAAAAATAGTACTTTTGTTTTTTACTAAACTCATTTATAATTAGAAGAAAAAAAATTTAAAAAATAATCCTTCTTCTAACGAAGCAAGCATACATTAATGTTCTCACTTATGAGACTATTTTGTCTTTTCTGTGTTCTGAAACATGGTAAAAAATGCGACATGTCAGCTTTGATCGAGTCAAAATCAAGGGGACCATGGTTTTGCAAAAGGGTTGAAACTTGGGGGGCCAAATGTGCTTTTTTGAAAATAAGAGGGCCAAAATCGCAAGTTTGTGAAACTTGGGGACCAAAAGTGCATTTAAGCAAAAAAAAAAGGATCAATTAAACCTTCAAATGTAACCATCCATATTAAACACAAATATGATGTGATCACAAAGATGAACATAAGGTAAATATTGGCTTCAACATAAATTAAAATTAAGTAATATGAGATAAAACACTAAAATAAATCAAGTTAATTTGAGTACAATCTCTTAGAAATCAAACTAAACAGTGAGGATCCAAGAATTTTGATAAGTGGGGTCAAAATTATATCATAAAAATTTGTATAAAATTATATAAACGCGTAAGCGTGCAAAAGTTATATAAGTTATGTTTATAATTGCTATAAAATGTTGATTTTTTATAATTGCTAACTATTTTTTCAACCACCAGTTTTCCACAATAACTTATGAATATGACTTATAACATTATTCATAAGTTGTTTTCAACTTTTTCATAAGCTCTCCACATTAGTTTGTGAAAACAACTTATAGCTTAAAATAATTTTTTTTACTTTGGCTGTAGAAACAACTTATACATAATCACTTATAATAATAAGCCCTTGAACTATAAACTCTAAATAAAATATATATCCAAACAAGTACCAAACCAATTCATCCGATCAAATTCTCCAAACATTAATATCAAAATCAATTATTAATTTGAAAAGATTCAGAATTTGAGATACATCAATGGATCGTTGAAGTTTGAAGAAATCAATAATTTTGGGTTGTACAAGAGGAAAAGTTGCATTTCCAAACAACATAACTTTACTAAATTAATTATAATTATAATATATGCAAAAAAAACTAAACAAATAAATATTATATCTAATGAAGTTATTAAAATATAATATATTAATCAAATTACATTATATGAAATACCTAAATAACGACATAACGTTACTAAATAACGCCACATGTGTGAAAGAGAGAAGAAGAGAGGAAAAAAGTTCATTCAAGAGGAAGTGACTGAAGTTTACTACGATAAAATGGTGGTGGAGGGTGTTTGTAGATTTAATTATTGGTTAGGCTAACCAATTTAGAATCTTTGTTTGCTAATCTATCTTTCCAACTCATGATAAGTACGTCAAATGTATGAGATTGGAAGAGTGATGATGGTGATGATTGGGATAGTCAATCCTACTTGAAGTAGTGCATTTTTGACTTTCCGTTGCTCTAAAAAAATAATACAAACAAGTGCAGCCGATTGTTACAACCAATGGCTACTATTACAATACAGACATTAATATTATTGCTAACAAATGTTATGTGTATATAGTCTCATTTTAACGTTGGCATAATAATATTGCTAACACAACAATCATTCAAATTTGGGAGATATAAGTTGGATGAGACGAGAAGTTAAAGATGAAATGACAAGTTAAGAGCTCGGTCTCCACTCTTACCATAATACCAACAATTATTAATGATACTAGTATTTGTCGTTTTAAAAAACACTTATTTAGATTCTAATATTTTATCACTCATTCACAAGTTTCTCATTCTCTATCTCGCAAAATCTTCTTCATGCACTCATGCTATATAATAAGACAACCTTAAATCATTTTATATTGAAGTTGTTAAACCTAGAAGAAAAATGAAAGTCTCCACTGTTAGCATGAGTGAGAAGAATAATGAGGACATTGTTCATTGATAGCACACATGATGTTATTTAATAATCATTGTGCCGTTTTGAAATGCATCTATTACTTGTTTAGGTTCTTCCATTAGTAATGTTATGCCATTTGAAAATGCACCTTATATTTATGTTTTTATAGGTTCATAGACTCATGATAATAATTATTTTTTTCATTTCATTTTTTTCTTTCCATCCATCTCCAGTGTTCTAAATCATTAACACAAACTCATTTAAATCTATATATTATAAACCGAATCAAATGTTGAGGGTAAATTCACAAGAGAATGTGTGATAATATGAAGTCCTTGTACTTGTGTCTTTCAAAAACATTGTCTGTGTCTTTCAAAAACAAAGAATTGCCATTGATCTCATTATCGATAAAAAACAAATTAACAAATGAGATAAAACAACTGCGAGAATTCAATTTGTGAATATGGTGCATTGTTTGTTTTTGCTTCTAAATTCCAATTAGCATTTTCTTATAATTAAAAAAAAAATAATCACAAAATGGTTTTTAATAAAATGCACCGAAAAATTAGTTCAAGAATAATGCAGTTCTATAAAAAAAAACTTTTTGAACCTATTAAAGTGAAGCAACCCAGTTTAAAACTGTTAACCAGTTCTAAACTGAATTGAAATCAATTTGAAGAATTAACTAGTTTTTTATTAAAGTTGTTTTGATGAACTTAGCCAAACCAATTATATGGTTTGGTTTAGTGTTGTTCATAAACCATGAACACCCTGTTCAAAACACCCCTCTTATGTATAAATATATTAATCTTGAATGAAACATTGCATGTCCTTATACCACACACTCTCTATACCCAGTTAATCCTCCAAATGATAATCGAAGTACCATGAATAACGTCTTTTTTGTTGTAATTTTTTTTTTTGTGATGTTACACACAGTTATATAAAAATGCGCTTTTTATTTGTTACTCATAGGTCCACTCTCTCTTAGAATTTGGGTAGACTTACTCAACTCTTATAAAACTTACTTCTAAGGTCAGAACTACTCACCACTTATAAACAATTATTGAAACAATTAAGACCGACTTACATGACCATGCTCAAACTTTAAATTTTTTGATAGACCAAACATATATCTTGTAAAGTCTCGTTCGGTCTAGCATATTTCCACATCTACTTATAAATATAGATTTTTGTTACATCTCATCCAATTTAAGACACTTAACACACACTTTCTAGATGGACCATTTAAAGCCTAACTTGAGTGATTCGATAACAGTGATTTGATAGCAAGTGATCAAACAAATCTTGAATATATTTTGATATAATCTTAAAATTTGTGCCGACCATAATTCAACTTTTACAAAATCAACTTTTAAAACAATGATTATCCCTTGCTCATAAACACACATTCACGCTATATCTTATCAATCTAAAATTCTTAACACCCTCTAACAAATTTAATTATATGCAAAACACACTCAAACACTAAATATTTTTTAGTTCAAATTTGAAACTTGAATCGCTGGGTTCTTATGAGAGTTTAACACACATGCACATCTTTTTAAAACCGAATTAAAGTAACAAATAGGAAGATATATATTAAACCGAAAACAACAAAAATTAACAATTAGTATAAAAAAATGTTAAAACAGACATTGGAACAAATGGTAAACCTGTTGCACGGCTCAATGATTATGTGTGTGAATGAAACATAATTGCCAAAATATTTCTTACGAATGCGAATATATGTAATTTTTGGACTATACATCTTATCAAATTGATTCTTCTTCCCACGACATCATGAACAATTCTGGGCACCATATATAATATGCTTCCATTTATTAATTATTGCAATTCCGATCCTACTCAAGTAATTGGGTTGTAACTTGTTCCGTTTACCTTCAACTCGTGTTGTAAATATGGAGTGTAAAGGAGACGTTGGTTTCATAGTTTATACAATAGGGGCACTGTGTAATTATAACGTTTATTCTTAGGATTCTACATCTCAAACCAAACATATTTTACCTATTCATTTGAATTATTTTAAAAAAAGTTTCCAGGAGTTAAACATTTAACCAAACATTTTTTTTCTCTATATCTTCTGGGAATAAAAATTTCACTTTCATATTCTGGGAAAATGATTACATGGGAAGAAATTATGTAACCCTTAAACAAACGACCCCAGAGTAATTGGGATGATAGTCATTTTAGTCTTTAATTTTAGTTTTTAACGTGTAACGAATAATCACAATAATCATTCAATGTACCAAAATTTTAAAATAATCATTGATTATACATTTTATTAATCAAAATAATCATTGACATCCAAATAATCCTTGAATACTGATATTAATTCTTTTCATATATAAATGATTATGACAGTAAATAAATATTTATAGAAATTGATATAACAACAAATTAAAATATCGAAGAAAAACTAAATTTTAACTAAGACAGTATATTTTGAAATTTCAATAATTATTGTGGTCACGATAAATAATAATTAGTTATGCGATCTGACGATGCAAATCTGCCATGGCCCCACACCGAATAATTTAAATCAATTTTTATAACTGTTACTCCAGATATTTTCATTTCGCTCTCTTTCTCTCTCCTCCTTCTACCGCTTTCTCATTCTTCTCCTCTCTCTCTCGCTTCGCTCATCGAAGCTTCAGCGATCAATGGCGGATTCCGTTTTCCATCATTCAACTCGACCGAGTTTCCAATCTTCCAAATTCGTTTGATCTCTGAGAAACTGCAAGAAAACTAAGGTAAAAACCAAACGAAAACAAGAAATGCTGATTCCATTGCACCATAAGTCCATAACCAAAGGCATGTAGAGAAAATTATTGTAGATTTTTTTTACTATGCAATTTAGTGAATAGTTATAGAAGAATTGTTTTAGTTTTTATTTTTAGTTTTGGATTTGGTATCGTAATGATAATCGTAAACTTAGTAGTTTATTTTATTGTTATATCTTCTAGGTTACTTTTGTGATGGTTTTTCAATGGAGACTTGCGTTTGGATCTCAGGTAACTAAGAAAAAGTAACTTCAAGTGCATGTATATGCTAGTTTTAATTTTAATCGTTATTATGCAATTTTTTTATAGTGTTTTAATCTAGTATAATGCTCTTTGTTAGGAGGAAGTTGTCTAGCATAATGTACTTTGTTAGGAGGAAATTGTAGTTTTGGTTACGCTGTAGTTCCCTCTCTGATGAATTTGGATTGGGTGCTGTCGATAATCGCTATGATCAGACAGTTCAAATTTTAAAGCAGTTTTAGTTTTTGTTTAATATAAAATTTCGAGGTTAAAATTCCGACAGGCTCGGACTTGCTGACTGTGTGCAATCACTAACCTGTGACTGACTGCACATATGAAGCGCGTATCAGGTGTGTCTCGGTGTTGGATAAGTATCACGTTGGACGCAGACACGAAACCAACACATATGAGTACATTGAATTATATCATTTTCTCAAATTATTATTGGTGTCGTTGTGTCCATGTCGTGTCCGGTGTCCGTGTTTGAGTCTGTGTGCTTCATAGCTGCACACAAGTCATTATCGATTGATATGTACTTTCTATTTTTTTTTTATAATTACTTTACTTATCTTCTATTATCTATAATTGTTGGGTGTCAAGTGTGCATGGTTATTCCACATACCACATTGTCAATGAGTAAAATATTAATATCTTAAGGTTTTGGGGGGAGATGTGGTGTCTCCCACTCCTGTGGTTGTGGAGCATTGGCCTATTGTTACTCCCGACACTCCCCAACAATAACTAGTGACTTTTAGAATTTCAGTTAGTAACAATAGCAATTGCTGGTTGAACAAAGCACTTGAACTTGTTTGATATGCAACCAAATTTTGCTTTCATTAAACAATGACTTGTTTGAGATATACATGATTTATAGTCATAGTTTTAGGAATCTGTGAAAAAAGTAAATTAAGGACACCTATAGGAATTAAATCAAATATTAAAACATATACATCTCCTCAATATAGTATATGTTCTCCTTGGAAAAGAGATATGTAATATGTTCAAACACTTACCCTGAAGATAGAGATACATATCATTTGTACCAAACTTGTTACAAATGAACTAATTTTCCTTGAAGAGGCCAAAGAAACGGTAAGAATATCTACAAGCTGATAATTGTAACTGACAAATTCAATAGAAATTTTCTGGAAGTGATGATCATCTATATGATTGGTCCATTTATGAAAAATTAGATTTGATGTAATGTGTAGAGCAGATTGATTATCATAATGATCTTCAACATTACCGAACTTTAACCATGAAGCAATCATATAAGTTCACGAGTAATTATTGTGATTGTTGCCATAAGTAGAAACTCGACCTTTGTATTGGATCAAACAACCACATTTTGCTTCATACTTTGTTAGGATACAGGATTCTCACTAACAAAGATATTATATCCTAAAGTAGGCTGCCTATTTGATAGGTGAACTCGTGGAATGTGCATCTGAATACCCCACAACTTGAGTATATACTTTGTCTTGATTTCGTTGATCTGAAGCATTCTCAATGATAAGCACACAGGGATTTCATGAATTGACTCACTACACTACCTATACAAGAAGTTTTCCCAAGATTCTTGTCAAAAAGTGATTGAATAGATGATTTTTGAGTTCAGACACTCACTCATTATTGTTTATGTAATAACTATAATATTCACACAAACCATCAAATAAATATATATGCCAATTTGAGCATGTCAGAAATTTGATTGAGATCTTTTCTATCTTTCGTGAATATCTGTTAAAGTTGTAAGTATTGTTGTGGTTTTTTTGTTGATTGTTGTTATAATTATTAGTTATATTCCTTCACTTTATTATCCTTGCTATAGTTTCCTTAGATAGTTTACATGTGGATGAATTTCCTTCGTTTGAGAGATTCTCTCTGGTATATAAATATATACTGTCTCGTTGTATATGGAAGACAATTATTTAGTATTATTGTTTTTGTCTCATTCAAGTTAGCATCAAAGTTTGATTAGAAAACCCTAGTTTTATAGATTTAAATAACATCAACTCACCAGCTTGAGGAAACATCTAATTATCACTAATTTAGGGTAGACTGTTGTACGTACATATTTTAGTTGTATTAGTAATTATTGGGATACATTTGATTCACATTTTTCTTGATTTTGATTTATTAGGTTTATCATATATAATCACATTACTGCTCCTAAAACAACTTAATCAACTATATTCAACTGTTCTCTTATTGTCCACTCATATACCATCAATCCTCTTTTATTGACCATTGACTTGTTGTTTATTGAATGATAGAGATTAATCTTGTCAATTTTTGTATTTTATTTTTATTATAATGTTACAGTAATGAGGGGAAAACTGATGGTCCCACATTTGATGTGATATGACCTGAAAATGTGTTTGTAAGTAGGATGCATATCTCCCCTTGCAAGTATGGTTGAGTCAGGTCGAATGCATATTTTAAGATGGTATTAGAGCCGATCCTAGATCCGTTTACTAGGTCACCCATTATGGGGCCACTCAGGTCACACTCTAGATGTCTAATCTTGGGAACGAACACTTTATGCTAAGAGTCCCACATTGGATATGAATGTGATATGACCTGAAAAAGTGTTTATAACAGGGAGACATCCCTCAACTTACATATCGGCTTTTGTAAGAAAGTTTAGACGCTTTTTCATTTATTTTTATGTGGGTAAAAGTTAGTGTTAGAGAGGGACTAAGTTGAGCTTTCAATTGTACAAGAATTTTTATAAATGCCTTGACATGTCCATTTGAAAAAATATGCACATACTTTGAATCTCTATTCTCTAGGACTGTTAATTTCAGCTCATCCAATGTACAATTTACAGACAACTTATCTGCGCGGCTGAGGGTGCATTTTAATTTTATTAAACTCTATATACACATCTTGAAATTGCGCATGATGTATGACAATGTAAAATATTTCTCCTATGCCTGCAAGGTTTTTAAGAGTTCAAACAGAATCTATTACCAGTCAGATAATGTAGGACAATTTAGAATAGTTTGCATAATGCAAGAGGCAAGAGCCATTTTCTTGAATTGAAGCATGTAGAATGGACGGGCCCATCTACCTTGTTCTGAAATTCAACTTTAATTTAGAAGAATGGGGAAGCAAGGATTTTATTTTATACTCAGGGAATTTAGGCTCTTATTACCAGGTCAAGAACCAACTGAGTCTGATAGAACTGGTCCAAAACACACATTTCGAATTGAAGGTCTAAAAGAGTCTTTAGTTGTTTGGTAAAGACTAATCAATGGTTTTACATCAAACATAACATTAGGAATAGAATTGATAGCAATGATTGCTTCTCCTAGATTGAACATCTTGCAAACCGAGGGAAACTAGTATGGCTGTACTTTACATTAATATTTTCATGTTGTGACTGTGGAGGCCTTGTTGTCATCATAGAAGGCGCATAACTTTGCTTTGTTTACGATTACAAATACTACTTGCTAATATTCATTAATCTTATTTAAATTAATCTACCATAGTGATGCTCATTTATTTGACTGTAGATATAATTACAGTTTTGGTTCAATATATCGAGTTGCATATGGTTTTGTTTCCTTTTAATTCCTTTTAATATTGATATGTCCCTGTTCCTCTCTCATAAAACCTTGGTGTATTTAGCATCACAGATTACAATACTGTATCACTTTTCTATTTTTAACTGTTTGTGTGCTTCATTGGACTAACGCAATGCTGTGGGCTTATATTTTCATTTTCACTGCCCTTTTTAATTGTAAATGATAGTATTAAGTTGAAAAGTCCAAAATGGTGGACAACATTAAGCATTAATTTTCTAATTTTAAGCGAAAGTTAGGTCACGATTTTTTTGGTGTTTAAATTCATTTTGCTGGAATCTTTGTATCCCCTATGCGTTGATTTGATTCTGTCCAATATGTATTACCAACGCCGTAGATGCTTTAATCTTGCAGTTTTCACCCAATTGAAGGCCAATAATAATTTCTTAACACAAGTAAAATGGTAGCACATCTGTTTAATTTGGAGAATTTCTTTGTAGAGTCTCTGCTACACACAAGATGCTTCATTGAACATCACATACATGCTAATGTTTTTTGTTTTTTTTGTTCATACTTTCAAATTAAAAATCTTTTGAAGTAAATGGTTTGTAGCCTATATGCCACATTCATATATGAAATTAAAATCAGAGTTCATTTTTCTTGTTTGCAGGTGAGAAGCATTGATCTCCAGGGAATGCATCAATGCAATTGTAGTCTGCTGAAGCAATCAAAACATTCTGAGGTCAATAGTTTTTGATCATGATTAATGGTATACTAGCTAAATGATCAAAATCATACCCTAGTTTTGTAGTTCCTGAAGGGGCCTTGTAGTGTTGTTGCTGTGGCTGGCTGAGCTGGAGATTCACAGGTACATTTGGATCGTCTCCTATGCCTACACCATTTGTGAGACTCAAAACGCTGTTTGTTCCATTCTTATCTTTTGTTCCATAGACCTGAGTTAGTGAAAATCTCTTTTGGAGTTCAGAGTATAGCAAGTTGCCTCATTAAAAAAATTGATGATTTAGTTTGAGATTATTTTAGTTTCTATTGCCATACAAACCAATACATTCTCTTTCAATTTCATATTTTCTTGAGAAATTAGGTTTACCTTACGATACAGTTCGACATTTTCTTGGTGTATGATGTCTCCCTGCAGAATATAAAAACATATTTTAATTAACGAATAGCTGAGTTTCTTAATTTCTCCATTTGAGGACTGACCTTTCGGTTTAGTTCTTGTATTTTATCCATGAAAAGTTGCTCCTGCATAAGTCAATTGTATGTCAACTATGGTATCTTTAGATGCAAACTTGAGAACTGTATTTTTGATAGAGAATGCAAACCTTTTTCATACGAACGCCACGAAGGCTGATTTCCAATTGGTTCTCCAAACCCTGTAATTCTTTGACTGTCAAACCTGATAATTCTTCGCCCATTATTTGCCTGTAAAATCATGCTAATAATGAAATGTTTGGATGGGAACCTTAAATGATAGTTCATTATCAAGAGTAGGCAATGAATGTATGATTCAAAAAGATTTTCAGCTGAATTATTATTAGCAAAAATTTGTAAGATTTGTTCAGTTTTAAGTATTTGTAATGATAAACTTACATGCACTTCCATTGTCGTTTCAGGGATGTTACTCGGAGAGGTAAAATACATCTAAACATTCCTAAAGCATTATCAGTATTCTTTGAAACTAAAATCTTACTCGAGATTTTCCTTCTTAACTCTTAAGCGATGAAGTAAACCTCAATGATTGTCTCACTCTGAACATTATTGGACTATTTGAACTTGGAGAAGTATTGGCTACACTGTATTACTGTGTGGCCAAAAAGTTCTATGGCACATCTTTCCAGTGGCACCTTTATCATCATGCAAAATCTGAACCAACTAGGTTGTGCATCATTCTAACCATCTTCACCTGTGTTATGTTATCTTACTAGCAGGTTTCATTTAGTCTGTTTATCTTATGTGTTAGTTGCTTTTTCAACAACTGTTTATTGAACACACATTTATATTTTGTTTTCTAAGTGTTTGTTTGTAACATTAGATATTGGCCTGATAAAAGTTTGAACGATGAGGAATCCTCCTTAAAGGCTAAAGGCAATTAGAATATTGGTCAACTGTAGTCATGATTGTAGTTATACATGCTCAATAGCTTTTCAGTTACTCCTTGATTAGCACCTCTACTTAATGCACTCATAACATAACCTAAACACATCATTTCTCCCAAAGCACGCTTTGTTTCTGTTGCAATATTCCAACATATTATAACAGTTTCAACGAGAACAAATGTTGCAAACTAATAGTCAGCACACTTAAATCATCCATTATTTTCTTTGTTTCCAACTAGATTAACATCTTAGAATTCGGGTTGAGCCTAACTCAACCATACAAAACTTGGCTGTAATATAAGAGGTCATTGATACGTATAAGCACTTTTTTGGCCATATCACATCCAACATAGGACTCTTAACACACACCCTTCATGCTCGATATTGGATTTCTAGAGCGTGACCCACGTGCCCCGATTAGTATAGGCTCAAGTGCCATCTTAAAACTTGAGTTAGGATCCAACCCAATCCTACATAACTAACTTATAAGGTGGGGAACGTCCATCAGTTATAAACACTTTTTTTAGCTCATATCACACCTATTTTAGGGCTCTCAACATAACATGATTTATTGCAATGTGTTGATAACCAATGTAATATTTGTGCATTCTGTGTTGAGTATCAAGTGTATCAACTTGCGTTGTAAACATACATATCTAGCAGGTTTGATAACTAAAAAATATTTCATTATATGCGTTAATCGTTTCAATTAAGATTTAAGCGTTTAGTATGTTGGTATATAGGGGTTAGCGCATCCTATTCTATATTATCATTCATACCAATATATTATAATTTTATTTCTCTTATGTGAATTTTTCCTTCTTCCCTTCCTAGAGTGAACAGACATTGTCCTCCACACTTTAAACCCAAGATGCCCTCACAAGGAGCCAGTGTGTTGAATATATTGTTGAACTTACAGGGTTTAGAGCAATTTTGGTTTAAAGTGTGGGCACTGCATGCTCATTATATCTGAAACTGAACTTTTGTTTAGAAGTAGGGGCACTACAGATTGAAGTTTAGACCACTCGTAGAGGCTATGGTGGTACTAGTGAGGACCATTTTTCCTAATAGCTTAACTTTTGAAATGAAAGCTCAATATTGGCTTTTATATTTATAGTAACAAGTAACATGCTTTTATACCTTTAGAACTATCACACTATTTACACTGATAATCAAATAAACATCAGTATCAACATGTCATCTACTGACAAGCAACACACTACAAGTATTTATCATTGTATTTGTACATTTCAGTTAATTGCTATAATCCAATTTAAGTTGTCACCTTTTTTCATTACACAACTATTGTGTTGATTTTATCAATTTGTTCTTACTTCTGTTGCTGCCGCTGTGATGGCGTTTTTTTTGAAACCTTAGCCTTAACCACTTTATGTAGCTACTTAGACTTATGATTCAAGTAATCGGTCAATTTCAACCTCACAAAACTTGTGTTCTCTTCCATTAAATCCCAGTAACCTGCTTACTGTGCATCCAAGTTATTGTCTCATTGTCAGAAGTTATCTCTAGTTGTCCCAAGGATACTAAATTCAAGGCCATAATGGATTATACTGGAATGAGGAAACTTCTCTTGAGAAGAATGATGCCTTTGAGGCATGTGATTATGAGGCCTTCTTAATTTTGATTTGGCTTTGGAAAACAATGATTTTCCCTGAGATTAGAACAAACTATATCCCCTTTATTCTTGTCAAATTTGGAACTATTTTCTTCATACATTCTCTATGCAGCAAGAAATAGCTACATTTTGTGAATTGAAGACAACAATTTTTAACACCAAGTACAAAACTCTATCAGTTACAAATTAGCCTACGGACTGGGTTGGATAAATATCATAACTTGAAATACTCACGTTAAACAATGATACTTGAACTGGTGGAGCTTTTGTAGACTCAACTTGCAAACTCGAGTTTATCTAATATAAAAAATGTTATAGGAATAACTTATGGTTTCCAAATAGAATATAATACCATTAACACAGTGATAATTCAACATTTCGATTCCATAATAAATCAAATTAGGAGACCACAATAATGAGGTGGGTTAGTACTAGTTGCTACATTAACAACTTTTGAGCGATAGTTGCATTCAAATTTTTGTCCATAACCCTAAATATCTGTCCCATGTTTCCATTGGTCATATTTCTAGGGGAATTCTTCCTAGTAGACTTCTATAAGCGGCAGCCTTGTTGATTGAGGACCTTAACACAATATTATCAGTCTGCATATAATAAAAAACAATTCCAAATTGATTTGCAAAGTTCCATTTGGATTATTGAACAATTGGGGTGTAACATAGTAGTTGATAATTTTGTGTGTTGAGGTCTATTGTCTAAAAGTTCAAATTAATTTACTTAAATTCTTCAGCACCTATAAACACCTTAGTTTTTCTTGTTCTCACCTGTGTGGAACTTCACTCCAACACTCCCTTTCACGTCCAAACGAGACTCTTCTCTTCTTGTTTGTGATTTGGATAGTAGTAGTTTTTTTTTTCTTTCTTTCTTTCAACGGACTTTTTCTCAACGGGTCTGGGGGTGTGAGCAACACGCACTCTCTTTTGTTTTTTTTGAGTTAGTCGGTGAAACTGGTTTTGATACCAGTTCTGCACATATCCAATTAGATTGTGACAAATAGTGAACTAGTTTGTGTTCTTAAATGTGAAGGAACATAGTCCAAAGGTTTGAGCCGGACTTGGATCCTCTTCTATTTTCCTCTCTATCCATCCGTCTATTTTAATACCACTCTCTCTTAATTCTAAAATAATTTTATGACGAGAGTGAGATTAAGAGAGAGATCAAGAGTTAGGAGAGAAATGGAGATAAAAATGAAAGGAGAGAATCCAATTTGGTTCGAGTCAATGGACTCAAACTCTCCACCACTTATAAACACCTTAGCTTTCCTTGCTCTCATCTATGTAGGACTTCTCACTTTCCAATAATTACAAACAAAGATTGGCAAATAGTCTTGGAAGGGTAACACCAAGCATGAAATTGATGAATGAGAAGGGTGAAACCAAACATGAAATAGATGAAAACAAGTAGAGGTTTATGCAAAAATTGGCTACATTTTAGAGAATGATTCGTGAATCCTAATTAAGAATCAATTTCAGCACATCACTTCTCAAATCAGATATAGTTTCTATGTAGACCAAACTTGTATCATTTTATTTTTAGTTTCATCAACTTGTGCATGCGAAGAAACCAAATCATCTTTGAGGACGAACTTTCAGCCTTAGTATGGAAGTAAGGATGGAATTGAATGTCCACCGACTCTCATTGGTTCTATTGGTAAGCCATTTGTCACTTGTTTGGCCATGACTAATGAGAACTTATGTTCTTAATCATTTAGTATGGATTTATGTATTATGTGCCCTGGTGTTACTATCACATGAGCTTCTATTCCCCACTTTTATCATCATCTTTATAAACCTTTCTTTAATATACACTCATAAGTCATAACTATATCTGTTGGATCTTTTTTTTTTTTTTTTTCAGTTTGAGGTTCTAGTACTATTGAAGTCCATCTCTTTCTACACTTAAATAATATGTTCCATGTTTCCAAACTTTCCAATAATCTAATGTTTTTTTGACAGACCTACCAATTAAATATTGCAGTAACCTTTCTCTATTTCATTTTAGTACTTTGTTATGGGAAGCTGATCTTATATTTCCACAGTTGGAGGTTTTAATGCTATTGTATCCCATCTCTTTCTATGCTTAAACACTGTGTTCCATGTTCCTTAATTTTCCAATAATCTGATGTTTTTTGACAGGTCTAGCAATTAATTATGCAGTAACCTTTCTCTGTTTTCCTTACGAGTATTGATTATTTTTATGTCTTCAATTCTTGCTTGTTATGTCTTCTGAAAACAGGGAAAGTTGCATTACCTCCTCAATATGAGCTGAAAGTGGCCTCACTTGTAAGTTACTACATTCGTGTCATTAATCATTCTAGTTGTGAGTACCTTGCTTCTCAAATTTTCCTTTAAGACAATATCATATTGAGTATTCTCCAATTTTATTCTCAATCAAATCTACCCATCCATCTTATTGTTTATGTTTTAGAATTGAGTTTTCAAATTTTCCGTAGCTCTCCTTCTCACCCTTGCTATTATATATATACACACAACCTACCTCTCTAACTAATCCTAACTAAAGCACTGACTCTAACTCCCTCAACTAACAAACTTATTAGGATTTACAGTAGTTTGATGTAAAAAACGTCGCTCTAGAGATAAATAACTGTATAATATGGGATTTCTCTTGGGGATACTGCTAGCGGAAATAACAAAGTGTACTGGTATTTGGATTTGGAGGTTTACAAAAACAACCCTTTCACTTCAGCTTTTCTCTTCTGCCAAGGTGGTAAACTAACAAGTTTACTTTTTTATTTTTTGAAGCACTAACAGGTTTACTCATGTAGTTGTATAAACCACCTTAAACATATGTTCAACAAAATCACAGTTTTTTTTTTCTTTCTATTTTCCAAAACAAAGGTTTTACTTTTGGAGACATCAATTAGCGTAAAGATCATGCTTAAACAGCCTCCAAGATATGTTAAATTTATCAAGAGTCGATAACCTCAAATTAAAAATTTACAACCTTATCTTGTGTCTACCTAAAACAGCATAGGAAATGAGTAGCAAAGTGGTTTACTTTTGATTGCATACAAATAATTAACTCCGTTATATTGAATCAATGTTAAATTGAGTAAGTTGGCAAATTAATGTACCAAATGAGGCCTTGCTGTCGTAAAATATAAAACCGAAAACATTGAGATACCAAATGATCCAGACCTTTTCATCATATACTAAAACCATGACATGCTTGCCAAACCATATTACAAATACCAGATACCAAATCAAAATGCCCAACCAGATAAAACGAACATACTGAACCTGATACCAAACTAGATTAACCAAAACAGATTAATATATATACACCGACATCAAGAACTAATTAAATAACGTGTAGATTGTATTCTCTTTGAACAAAATTAACACTAATTAACAATCAAAGAGGCCGGTTATTTCTTGATCTAACCCACTAATATATAAAATTCCAAATTAGGGATGTTAACGGGGTGGGGAGACCCATCTCCGCTATCCCCATCATCATTCCCCACCGCAGAGAGGTTTTAACCCTTTGTCCCCGTCTCCGCTGTGATCCATCAACACTAAAAATAAGATCAAATTTCTATTATTTTCAATGAACTACTCAGGGACAGGGTCCTTGCAGGGCGGGGGTTGTAATAACCATCCCCGTTTCCGAACCACCATCGAGGGATTTTCTCCCCCTTGCTTGTGGGGAAAATCGTCCCACCCAAGGGGCCTAAATGGGACAATCACCACGGGGATCCCCTCACTTGCAGATACAAATTGATGTTCTTACTCCAAAACCATGTTATTTTTAGTTGTTAACTGTTGGAAATTCTGCCTTAATTGCGGTCCGTCCTTGTCGCCTAAATTGCGACCTTTGGTTAGCCTTCATTGCAGCCTCCAACACCTTCATTGTGTTGGCTTTGAGGGGTGTGTGGAATTAGTCCCACATTGGATAGATAGTACTCTTGAGAAGAGTTTATAAAGAGGAGGCACTCCTCACCTTACAAGCCGGTTTTGTAAGGATGAGTTAGGTCCCAAATTTCAACATTAACAATACTTTCTTCTCATGCCCCATCCATGTGTGTAGCAGTAGTATGTAGTTAGTTAGCCTACTTACAATTAATATCTACATTTTTGTTTTTACATTATATATCAATCAAATTCATTCCCCTCAAAGCAAGGGATTGTATCTTGTTTCTTGACCCCTAAAGAAAACCTACACAGATAACATATATACCTACGTAAGTTGGTGATGACACAGTTGAGAAGCATTTCCTTCAGGGTCGTAGGAGTTTGAAGTACTCAATGGCTATTCATATATTGAGGAAATATGTTCTCGATTTTAGCATAAAGATCGTAGGAGAATGGCAATCACATGCATAAGTCTATTAGTTTCCCATTAGCAGAATGATAGGATGGGAAATAACGAAGAGTCCATGATTGGTAATTCTAGTATTAATATAAGGAAAATAATATACTTGGTGTATACCAAATTTAATCTAGTATTTGGTGTATTATTGGAGGGGTAACCTTGGCGCAACTGGTAAAGTTGTTGTCATGTGACTGGAAGGTCATGGGTTCAAGTCCTGGAAACAGCCTCTTGTGTAAAAAACAGGGTAAGGCTGCGTACAATACACCAAATGGTGGGACCCCTTCCCGGACCCTGTGTATGCGGGAGCTTTAGTGCACCGGGTTGCCCTTTTGCCCTTTTATTTGCTGTATTATTGAATGTCAGTTCATGCTTTACTCAGGCTAAGAGATTTGTAGAATGAATCAGATTCATCATCATCATCTCAGAATCACACTTGGACCGAAGGGTGAAAATTTGAGCATGGAGTGTAACCAAATGCTTATTGGGCTGGTTGAGTTATGAATCCACAATTTGATCATGGAGACGTAAACAAATGCTTATTATACAGGTTGAGTTGTAAATACAAAGTGTAAAGACATGAGTTAAAATAATGCAGATGCCTGGTCAGGTGTAGAGGCAAAATTTTGAGCTATAGCATAAGACATGAGTTATTGTGGAATGAGATTATATTGGATGATTCAATGATTGAGTATGAAGATCCTCTCAAGTGTTTTATGGTTTTCTAATCATTTTTAAAACAAACACATGCGAAGTTCTGAGGTGCCAACATAGTTATAATTTTTTACTCCATCTATAGTAATGTCTCTACACTCTTTTTTGTTGTTTTGATTAAAATAAAATATGTTGAAGGGTGTACCGGTGACTTTCTTGCAAATTATGCAATTGTTGCCTTAACATTGCTGCCTCCCTTTGCCAAAACTGGAAAATGAATGAAACAACATACATTCTGGTTAGATATCAGAGGTAGATACATTCTGATTAGATGTTAGAGGTAAATCAATCATCAAATATGAATACTTCTACCATAATAAACATTGAACATAACTCTTCAGGGTTGTTTGGTTGGAAGACAGATTTGAGTTTTCAAGTGTATATGACCGTATCAACTATCAACCACATGCTGTGATGTCCGACTAAGTGCATGTTTGAAATCATGGAGCTTCATCAAAAATACAATCTCACCATGATTTTGTCAAACTCATTGTGATTCCAAACATGAATTAAGTTCCTGTGGCTTTTGTTGTATCATATGCTCTAGTTACTATAGACCACAGTTTCATATAAGGTGTTCATAGATTAGATAATCTTTCCTAGAAGATAATCTTACACATTATAGCCTTTTAAGAGAAGAAAGTGATAACGTTTTTTCTTTAACTTGAAAAGAGTCTTTGAATACTCCATACTTAGGAAAAGAACATAAGTACTAAATTTCTTGAGAATGCAAGTGTTATACACCAGCCACTCCTTTGTCCCCACTTCAGTAAGACGTGACATATAATTATAGGGTGACTGTAATATGAACGTCTCAAAAATGGTCTAAAGGCGGCTAAAGTAAAAAACGAATTTTATAATAATAAAAAATTGAGAACAAACATGTTATTTTATTAAAACTTATTAAAAATAGAAGAGTTCACCTTTAGACTAGGTCCATATTAAGACAATCCCCGCAACTATATGATCAATTCACTTGCAAATGTTAGTAGTATAAGGTACTTATAAATACCTTAATTTCAGAGGTTGAACTCCCAAGTTGATTACGTTCTTCTTTTGATTTGTTGTAACGATCAATTACTGATTTCATGCTGGAAAAAGTCATTGAAAATTGTATTGCGTAAGATATTTGAAATGTTGACTTGTATATAAACTCAATTCAAACAAGGAATTTTTTATCCAATAAAAGTTCAATCAAAGAATTTAGGATCGATCAGACTACAGATAGAAAATATTTAAATCCAATTCCAATAATAATCTAAAGCTTGATACAAGTAGCAAGCTGGCAAGTAAGAGTATCTCTTACAGGAGTATGTAGAAATTATTTCTATTAGAAAACTATAAATGATCTAGTGAGAGTTTAAGAGTGATGAATCTAAACAATTTTATTCAACTCTTCGATATTGATTTTCTGTTTTGATTACAAGAGGAGTGATCTATTTATAGGTCACCTGTACCCTCACACTCTAACTAACTTTCAGTTAGTTCCTTGGATTTTAGGGGTTTGGTATATCAACAGATATAGGATAGTGAGAGTGTATAATAAGCTCTTGTGAGCTGGAGTTTCTGTACTCACTAAATAATCCTCTGGAGGCTAAATTGAGCGAGACATTAGAGTTACACACAATTAGCTTAGAGAACATGTATTCAAACTTTGTAGAAGTTAAAGCCTTAGGCATGTTGTCGACATATTGCAAAACACGAGGAACATGCGATATATGGAGCATGGACTCTGACTCAGATACCTGACACGACATTGACACATATACGTCAACACTGCTAATGTAAAAAATATAGGACACCGACACCGTTACATATATGTTAAATACATATATAAACATTTAACTTGAGCAATTTATTTCATTAGAAAAGGTTCTACAAGATATCATAGTATTTGACCTTTATTTATTCATCTACTATCACAAAAGTTAAAAATGATATAATCAACTATAATGTCTATAACTCCTAATTGATCAAAATTTCTCAAATCATATGTAACTCTTGAATCTATGGTGTGTGAAAGCAAGAGAGAGAAAAATTGTTTTAGATATTTGTCTGAGTTGTCTGACACAGCTCATATGAGTGTTATATAGATGTTGGACACCAATCATAGGAGTGTCGAAGTAAAGAAAAAAATAATTATTTAGGACACCGGTTCAATACATGTCGTACGAGTGTCATAAAAGTGTCGGATACTAACACGTGTCGGACATCGCGATCCGTCTAGTTCTAGAGGTGTCAGTGCTTCATAGGATGGAATACTTGAAGTTTATTTTGGTATCTTTTGCAAAACATTTGTCATTGCAAAGAATATATCCAACTCATTTGTTTGCTTATAGCATGGAGAATTGGGCTGGGAGAAAGATCAACTACGTGCTCATGTTATCACAAAAAACTTGGGAAGTGTAATAGGAGATGTCAAGCTTAGTGAAAAGGGATCGGACCCATAAGAGTTCTATAATGACAATAAATAAAGGAAAATATTAATCAGTGTCCCTGACGTACTAGTTAAGAAAATCAAATATAGTATAAGTATATCTTGAAACTTGTGTAGTCAAAGTTTAAAAAGTGTAAAAGATGATGTTTCAATACAAATATTACTTCTTTTATTTCCTTAACAAAATCCGCCATTGCAGACAATTCGGAGACCCGGTTTCAGACTTGACAATTTTCATTTAGAAAGAATTGGAAAAAAAATCCAACTATTTTTTGTGATAGACAATTAAGTTGTAGTTAAATATATAAGCAATAGTTCAAACATGACTTTTACCTACGGATAAATAGATCTTTACTTATGGACAATTCATAATTGAGAGCAAAATTGTTGTCTTCCAAACTTTTACCTACGGAAAAATTACTTTTAGTGACGGATCTTGTCCGTAAGTACAAGTTTTTTTTTTCATTCCTTTTTAAAAAAATTTGAGGCCCCTCTAAATGTGAGGCCCTGTGGCAAAGGGCTGGTTGCGCTTGGCGAGAGCCGTCCCAGACAAAACCGATCCCTGGGAAACTAGTTAAAAAAACCAAATATAATATGAGTATCTTAGAATTTGTATAGTCAAAGTTTAAAAATTGTAAATAATGATGTTTTCAATGCAAATATTTCTTTTTTTTTTCTTTCCCTTAAAGACCCATAAATAAAATATGATATTCAACCTCCGTGTTAGAATTGGCAACGACTTGTTGTTTCTTGTCCTTCCAATAGACTAAATTAAGACCTAAGAACACATAAGCACCAGAGGTTGAATGAGGGTCATCACAATGAGAACCCTAGTTTATATCACAATAGGCATGCACATGTAGAATAGCAGTATAAAAAAGCTTGAAATGAAGATCCCAAATATTTTTTTTGAGATAGTGCATAATGCGCTTAACTACCGCTTAACGAGGTAGACGCATATACTAGAACTCTGGAAGATATTTTCTTATTATAAAAGCTTATAAGGTTAAGCTTTTGCTTAACCCTAATTATAAGCTTGATTTCCCTCCTAAACATCTTTACCTAGTTTCCTTAGCAAGTCACATGCATTTAATGAGGTATATCATGGGTGTATTTAATGCACATCTTAAGAATTAAATGTATTTGAAATTAAGGGTGTTTTCTTCCATAGTTTTGTGTATCCATTAGAAATTGAAGCACATTATGTATTAGATTAAATGTCTAAATAATATGATCTCTATTAAAATATAATGTTTGCTTTTCTTCCAAGTGTTTGCTGCATAAGGGATAAAAATAAAATAAAAGTTCTCATGTTTTGATAATTGTTTACTTCAAAATATAAGGCTTAGATTTTAAGCTTTCATAATTATTTTTCTATTTTTATGTTGATTTAAAGCACAAAAGTTGATTAAAAAATTGATTTGGTTGATATTAGTAACAAGTTTACGCTTTCATTCAATCCCTTAAATTTCGTGCATACTCCATTTTGAGTTTTTGGTTAGGTTTTATTAATGCATCTATGATGAATATAAAAAGTAACAAACATTTGGTGAAAAGTTCAAATATTATTTAAGGTGGAGGTATTAAGTATGTATCATCATTTCTGGTTTGTGTTTAAATATTGTAGACTGAATTTTGATAGTGATTATGGTCTGTAAAATGAATATTCATTTGCGCACACTCTTTGGTGTGAAAGTTTTGGATTGAATATGGTGTACGCCATATCTGGATATTCTTTGTCTACTACAATGCAATTGATTTTCTCCTTATCTCTTGGTTCCACTGATCAAATAAAGCAGGGTTATTCTACAATATTTTACAAATGAAACAATTATTTTTTATACTCTTTGGATTGTGAAGTTTATAAAGGATAAATTTAGTGTTGCTAACTACTCTAAATATATGAATAGGTCTTCTATATTGTTGAGTTGATGAATTTAACTCTCAAATTTTATTTTGTTTATTTTATTTTAAAGTTTTAGTGTTGCTAATTAACTTCACTAAATATATGATAGGTAATCATACTCTAACAATGTCAGCTAAATACTAATTATGTAATGCATCGTAGTTCTAATGTTACATATTCATTACAAATTAGTTATATGGTATAACTTATTCATTGGTTGGACCTGTGCATCGCACAGGTCGATGTTCTAGTTCTTTACAAAGAAACATATATAAAGGGCGGGTTATTGTGGCATACTAGAGAGGAGCTTAGTGGATATGTAGAGAGCTGGGTCGGGGAATAGATCGGCGCCATCCTTAGTGAGCTTGAACCAACGACTGCATGAGAATGAAGATGTTTAGCTTCTTGTAGATTGACTTTGTCTATGGGATCTCCTAGGTATATCTCTTTAGTAAGGATGAGAGACACATCCTGCTGAGCTTTGACATGAAACCGAAGAAATAGTCTATGACACTCAATTCTTTAATGTTGAAGGCAAAGTTAAGATGAGAGACCAATTTTTTAATGAGTGAAATGTTGTTGCTAGTGACAATGATGTCATCAACGTAGACAATCATAACTTAATTTACCACAACTGAAGTATATAAATAACGAGGGGTCACGCTTGCTAGCCTTGAAACTAAAATGAAGGAAAGTGCATTGTAATTTCTCAAACCAACTCACAAAGTATGTTTAAGGCCATACAATGCCTTGTTCATTTTAAAACCATGATTTTGTTAGAAGCATCAAGTCTAAGAGGTTGGATCATTCTCACTTCCTCTTCAAGAGTGCCATTAAGGAAGTCGTTGTAATTGCTACCCCCTGAAAGTCCAAGTGTGAGAATGTTTTTGACATTAATTGGCTTGATGATTGGGGAAAAATGTCATTGTTTTTAGAACCTATGTTGGGGTTCTACTAGAATAACTTGACCAAGAAGATGGTGAAAATGAACATGATGAAGAGTACATATAAATTCTAAAGTGTGTGTGGATACATTAACCTTTAGGTTCGACTCGTCCTCACCAGTTATGCCAACCGAATGCAAAAGGGTATACCAATGAATCCCCTTCAGGATACGAGAAATCCTCGATGTGACTTGCACATTCACACCAAGTGTATTGATCATCGATAATTTACTGAATAAAGTTTTGTCAATTTCTCTCGTGCACTAGAGAAAAAAAAGAATGATTTAGTATTATTTTTGGCAGAATCTTGACTCATAAGAATGTGATTTTCGATATCTTTTTTTGACTTCTTTTTCTGCCTTCAAAGTGTCTCTATTTATAGAGAAACTGGTGTCCTTTAGTGAAGAGAAACAACTCTTTGAAAGAGCTTGTTCATAAATGATTACATTACTCAAATTCACAATATACTAAATTTTTGGACAATCATTGATATAACAAATACTTTTTTTTTTCTTTTGAGAGAAAATACATCCTTTTGGACAAGCATTGTGTTGTTTTTTTTACTCAAAATAGATGTTTCTGCCAAAACCGGGCCCCGATTTTGGGACCAAATTTGAGACTTTTTTCTCGTAAGAAAATCGGCCCCCGATGTTCAAAAATCAAGCCCCGATTTTGTGCTGAAGGAGAAAAAATAAGAAACGTATTTTTCAGCGTGAGATTTGTTTCAAATTTTGAGGGTTTTATGTCTCTATAAACCTTGATCCTGTATCAGATGAAAAACGTGAGAGAGTAGAAAACAGGGCTTAGAAGCAAACAACAAACTAGGGTTTATAGAGATTTCTCTAGTCAACAAACACTAGAGCTGGAATTGTTTTGATTCACCGTGAACAAAACACTGTTAGAATAGAGTCTCTTGGTCAGGGGAATAGATTTGAGACTTTGGGTAGAATTAGGTTTAAAGATTGATTCTTGTAACCCTCTGATATCTCTTTCTAAAGAAACTCATCATTATAAAGGAACAAAGAGCTGCTCTCTCCCCCGGAGTAGGTCAATATTGGACCGAACTGGGTAAACAAATTATTTTGTGTTCTCCTTCTTCCTTCCTTTCTTGCTGATTAATTTTTGCTTGAATTATATTGTCACCCACTTGTTTTGATTGCTTGGTTTATTTGCTCCATACATCAAGTTTTATTGGTGTGATTTTTAACAAATTCAACACAATTGGCGCCCACCGTGGAGCAAGGATCAAATCGATAACCATGTATCATGGGTTCAAAGTTGGATATCAAGAAGTTTACCGGAGATATTGATTTTGGGTAATGTAAGATAAAGATGCAAGCGGTGTTAATACACCAAAAGTGTGAGAAAGCGTTGAAGGGTGAAGGTCTGTTACCAGTCACCATGTCATAAGATGGGTCACTTCAAGAAGGATTGTCCGGAGAAAATGGTAACTTTGTGCAAATTGTCTCCAAAGGTTATGAGGATGTGGGTGCTTTGGTGGTGTCTCGTTGGGGAGATGAAGAAATTGATATTTCTCACCTTGGGAGTGATGCCTTGTAGAGCGGTGGTTGTCTAGAGAGACGTGAAACACTCAAAATCATCCTGGAGAGGCTGTGGAAAGAACACTCATGGCCAGTCTGAAGAGGCGGATGTAAGAATACTCGTGATCAACCTTTGAGATGGAGTTGCAAGGTGAAAGTCATAGTGGATGTACGCATTTGCAAGTTGAGGTAGAGAAAGTTCAGCTTGAGGTGGAGTCGATGATACCGGAAATGGTACGACTATGGAGACCTTGGGTGTTAGACTCTAGTTGTGAGCAAGGGAATTCTTCAAGAGGGCGAAAGACATTTCGGGGTTTGAAGAATGTATGACATGGCTTGTGATATTACAAGGAAAAACCAAAGGTAATTGGAGGCAAGTGAATCTTCAGGAGGATGAATTTGATCACTCCTGGAAGCTGAGGAGGTTTATGGTGTAGACTTGTGCAACTACCTAAAATTCCTAGTGTAGTTAGATTCAAGGATGATCTTCAAGAGGCCGGAAGACATTCTGAGAGTTGAAGAGGAAAAGGGTGGAAGCTTGTGGAGCTACATGGTTAGTTGGAAGCAAGGGAAGATGAAGCATGGAGAGAGTAGAAAAGTGATTGATGGTTAAATTGACATCATCATAAATTTAGAGTCAAGGTGGAGAATTGTTGTTTTTTGACTCAAAATTGATGCTTCAGAATCTGTCTCCAAATCGGGCCCCAATTTTGGGAGCAGTTTTGAGACTTTTGTGTTGTAAAAAATCGGCACCTGTTGTGCAAAAATCGGGCCCTGATTTTGCTTTGAAGCAGAAAAATAAGAAACGTATTTTTCAGCGTGAGATTTGTTCCAAATTTTGAGGGTTTTATTTCTCTATAAATACAGATCTTGTATCAGATGAAAAAGATGAGAGAGAGTAGAAAACAAGGTTTAGAAGCAAACAACAAACTAGGGTTTATAGAGATTTCTCTTGGCAACAAACACTAGAGTTGAGATTATTTTGATTCACCTTGAACAAAACATTGCTGGGATAGTCTCTTGGTTACAGGAAGAGATTCGAGACTTTGGGTAGAATTAGGTTTTAAGGCTGTTGATTCTTGTAACCCTGCAATATCTCTTTGTAAAGAAACTCATCATTATAGTGGAATAGAGTGATGCTCTCTCCCCCAGAGTAGGTCAATATTGGACCGAACTGGGTAAACAAATTCTTGTGTTCTCCTTCTTCTTTCCTCTCTTACTGTTTAAGTTTTGCTTGAATTATATTGTCACCCACTTGTTTTGATTGCTTGGTTTATTTGCTCCACACATCAAGTTTTATCGGTGTGATTTTTAACAAATTCACAACACATTGATATGGTAAATATATCTAAAAGAGAGTGTATTAAAATAATGACAATCTTAAATATATTTACCTATACAAAAACTTATTTTTTCAATGGTTAAGCAAAACTCACCAATATTTTCACGTGTGGAGAAAAATTAACAGCAACCAAAATTATAATGATCAAACAAGTACATAAAATAAAACAAGATAAAGAAGAATAATTAAAAAAAACGACGATATTTGTTCACCCACTTTAGATCAAATTTGACCTACGCTTGGACGAGAGAAATCTCTCCAATTTCCTTTTAAAGAGTTCTTTAGAAAGAGAACCCAAAATGTTACAAGAAATAAACCTTAACAATAACAACCTCAATTTCTATCCTTTTTCCCGTATCTTTTTCCATTGAACAAGAGACTCAATGATTTATCCCTAAGGTAGTCAAAAGTGTTTCTTAATCATAAAATCCCCCCAAAACTCTTAACTATTAATCCTAAAAGTTTTCTTTGTTTTTTTTTTTAACAAAAAATTCCTTTGATGTAACCCTTGTTTTTCCACTTTTTCAACATTGAGAACCAATGTAGTCAGGATCGAGATCCTACATAGGATCGGTAAGCCGGTGAAAGAACGTAAACACGAGGAACGTAACACGGTTTGTAAGTGGGATCGGTAGGTTGTTGATAGAGTTTGGAGAAATAGATAGAGAAAATAGAGGGAAAACAGCATAAAAACATAGATAATAGAGGAAAAACAGAGGAACCAAGCAACAAAATAGAGAAAAACAGAGGAAACATAGGGAAAAGGAGAGGATACAGAGCAAAATCGAACCATTGTAAAGTTGAAGTACGGTCGATGTGTTGTGGCATGTAAGATCGTGCTATCCTACGAGCTGAGACTCGATCTTGGCAACATTGTTGTGAACTATATTGAAAATGCCTTTTATATAATAGGTTGTGCGCCCTGCACACCGGGACATAGCTAACATGTTATAGATTGGTGCTATATGACTCACACATGAAACGAAACAGCAACTGAAGTCACAAATTCCCCCAAAATAGGATGATTCACAATATATCTGAAGACATTATAACTATTTGGAGTCAAGAGTAACCTCATTATCCCTTTCTTAAATGCCATGCATCACTTTTATATTCCTTGATTTCACTTGAACTTTTTTCTTGAGAAGTCAGTGAAAGAGGGGAAAAGGTGGTAAAGTTGCATCTTGAATTGGGTGGTGTGATCTCTAGGGCTCTAGGTCATCTAAAGAGAATAATTAAGATATCAATTTTTTTTAACTGCAAATAAAAAATTTATTCAACAATCAAGCAATAAAGTACAAGAGGTACTAAATCCACTAAAACAAGATTAAATACAATGTGTACTTTAGATACCCATACAGTCAACGTGATTACATACGAAGATGCTTTCCTTCGAATCTTCTCAACTAAATCTAGAGGGAGAAAATTGTTAATGTTTTTTTTCTTCTTTGAAAACTCAGTATTCGATCGAAGGACCGACTCATCCAAGAGGTTTAGTCCAACCATTCACTTGCTGGGTCCCATTTTAAGCAAGAGCTTAACAAAGCTCTGTATAGGCTTAGCCCACCGAAATTGGCACTTGTGGGAAGCAAACCTTTCACCTTGGAAGGAGCACACTTCAAAGTCTTAAATCAACACCACTAGACCAATTCAAATGAGTTAAAAGTTCAAGGTTAGATGGTGGTTAAGGAGTAAAGGCTAGAATGAAAATATCTCAAAGCTTTTATTAGTGGCGGCCAAATTCACATTCTTGTTTATACTCTTATTCAAGCTTTTAAATTTAAGTTGGTATATATAAGGTTAATTTAGCTTCTTAGAAAAAAAAACAAGGTTGATAAGCCAATGATGTTGTTAATTTTCTTTTAACCTCAAAGAAGAATGTATTGATTAATGAATATAAGTGTGAATAGTATTTTTGTCCAAAAAAAAAAGTGTGAGTAGTATTACGCCCCAAGTCAGGGAAGAATGCAAGTGGTACTAAATCAACTGTCCAAAACAAAGACACCCTACAATGTCAAAAACTTTAAATTACACATACAATTAAAAGCGTTTATAGACCACTCATAATAGAGACAAGGAACTCTTTTCTTCCGAGACAAACACCATCGCCAAGAAATATTTTTAATAGTATCAACGACCTCATCCACTTTTGGTACCACCCCAGAAAAAATGAAGTCATAACACGCCCTCCAAGTGGACCACAAAGTTGTATGCCATACCAACATTAGTCCCTTTGATCTTCACATGCATTCAAATATTGAAGTAATTCCTCATTATAAGAGTAGATCTATCTCCTGCTTAGTAGAATGATGCGAGTAAGATACTAATCAAGATACTGTTGTTGTTTTTTCAGGGGTGTTTGGGTTTGTTGTTTCTTATTACTTTTTTTTTGGACACAATTTCTTCTTTTTTGGGGAATTTTTTGACACAATTTCTCATTACTTTCTTAATTTCTTAAATTATTTTAGATAAATTTTCTAATAAATAATATGAAGCGCCAAAAAGGAAAACAATTTAGTGTGTTTTCTCAGTTACGTTTTGAGCTTTTGAAATGGCAATATAGCACGGGGAAAAAGAGAGATAAAACGAAATAGACAATTCATTATCATAATTTTGGTGTATAATAAATATTTAATTGATGTCGCAATATTTAGAAATATATATTTTTATATTATTTATACATTTTAAATTATAATAATAAACATCATATTTTTAACATCAAAAAAGTTTTATTGGAAAAGGTAGAGATACGCACAAGTGGTATTAAATCCATTCAAGTAATATTCACCCGACCTAAAAAATTACTCTGATTTGATGGAAACAAAACAAACAAATCTAAAGGGTGATCAAACCATTCATAAAAGAGACAAGGAAAATCTCCTTATTTTCCTAAAAATCAATTCCAATACAGATTCTTGATAGTATCTAACACCTCCACCACTCTGAGGGACTTTGCACAAAATATGTGATAAATCCTAACCAACCATATCAACCATAATCCCGGATGTCATACTAACATCAACCCTTTCATTCCCTTCTCTATTCGAGTATGAGACATATAGCTAAGAAGCATAGGATAAATGTTACCTGGAAGCACAATCACTATCTACCACAAACAAATTAAAAATTTCATACCAAATCGCACTTGCGAAACCACGTTTAACAAACAAGTGATCTTGCGTTTCTGAAACCTCCGCGCATCACACACAGCTCGTGTCCTCAACACCACCACCAATTCCTCTTTTGAATAGGTTGGCTCTAGTGGGAAAATCTATCTTTCCTTCTACTTTTCTCGAGCCGGATAAGGGAGAAATTTCGACTTTTCGTGCGATAGCTATGCCTTATCAAAGGTGATAGTGTGAGAGAAATTTACAAAAATATAAATTTGAAAAGTTGCAATGATTGAATAGGAACCTTTTAGTGAAATGATGTATTGATGGACTATTGAAGTAATGTAATCATTGTCATCACAAAATCTCTTCACTACATTACCAAAAAAACAAAATCTCTTCACTAAAGAACCATAAGTTTATTATCTCTAAATAGAGATACTTTGGAGGCAGAAAAACATTCCGAAAGAGACATAAAACATCACATTCTAACATATATTTTTCTCTTTGCAATTGCTCTTATAAACATTTTCATTTCTTTTGAGAAATATAGAGGATCCTTATAAAAATGAAAATGTAAACATAAAAAATACTTTGGAATATATAAAGTAGTTCTCTTTTGTTAGATAATTGAAGTCAATATATCAAATGACTTTATTTCGTTACCTTTTGTCTAGTCTACTTTTCCTTCGGTACGATCTCTAGTCTCCTTGTACTCCCTTTTCATATAAATGACTCTTTTGTTGGTTAAAAAAATTACTTTAAGTTAGTTTATGAGCTGAATATATTTTTTGCTTTAAGAGTTAAGATGAAAGGGCCAATACAATGACAGAAAAAAGAAGATAGGTGTTAATTATAGGGATACCAGCTTCTGTCTTTTAAACAACCATTATATTTCTAATATTGAAAAAAGAGTACAAGATATAGCTTAGTATAATCTGTAGACAAAACTTTTTCCTATTTCAACCTAGACTGGTTTCAAGTAGCTCCAAATCCCTACCGGTAAAGGACTGTTTCATAAAATAATCAAAGGGCAACGCACAATTCAAACTCAAAGTGTGATAACATTATTGCATACTGTTGGATTGCCCTAACATCTAATATAATCATAACATTGCAGGAGTGTTTGTATTATTGATTAATTTTTTGGGACATGTTATTGATCAATTTTAAAGATTGTAATCAACAGTTTTATACTTTGTCAAAAAAAAAGTTTTACTTTTGTTTTCTTTAAAAAAGAATTTTATTACTTTAGTTTTGAAATATTCAAACATTTTCTTAACCTACATGTGGGGGGCATTTCAGGTTTAATAATCCCTACAAAGATATAAATTGTGGATTTGAATGGATTTGGGTTTATTAAAAATCTACCCCTACATGTCCTATTGTTGAACTTAAAAAATTTGAATAACCTGATCCCTCACATAAATTATTTTAATGAACATTAACGCCTATAAGTTAATCTTATCTTTCAGTTCAAAATTCTAACATAAGACCAAATGTGTAAGAGCCATTCAAAGGGCAACACACCATTCAATTCAAAGTGTGATACCATTAGGATACTTTTTTAAGTAAGCTTTTAGCTACATATATATTTCAAATACGAACACAAAATCTAAATTAAACACATTGAATGAATACAATTTATATAATTGTTTGATACTCTTATCACTTCTCTCACATTAATATGTTGATATGTTTGTTCCATTTACTATTAAAAAAATAAACCAGGTTTTTAATACTGACATTCCGTACAAATATTTGCTTGGGACTGTGCAATATCTCAGTCCTAAATAACATGCATGCCTCTGATTTGACAGAAGCATCATTAATATTATTTTCTTTATTAAAGTTTCAGATATGTATAAAGTTAAATATGTCACAACTTGTAGAAATGTGAGATTTTATAAACTCAACTTTTCAGATCATGATCCATACTAAAGTTACCATATCAAACCAACAAGGCCTGAGCAGTAAATACCTATTACATTTCAACTTAGTGTATGTTTCGCACACCGATGGTAGAAGTATCGTTGAGTCTCTGTGACACCAAACATAAACTTATACAGAGAATCCAAACGGACTCAAACCTTAACACCATCCTATGCTTATTTAGTATCGCGATAAATTTGTTAAACATGATCCACCTTAATACCAAGCATAAATTCATTACTTCATTCTACTTAATTTCTCTAGAATGAATGCAGTTTATCTTACTGCCATAATTCCAAGCCCAAATATTTCAATATTAACGGTAACTAACTATCCAATCTATTGCAAAAACAGAAATGAAAACGAAACCACTTTCATATCCTTAACACCACACATATATACTCAAATCAATATAGAGATTGAAAGTGCAAATCAATGTATAGAAAATAAATAGAAAATAAATAGAAAATAAGATCTAAGAGTTTAATTAACGATATAAACTAAAAACTAGTTACCTGGTGCTAGCAAAATCATAGAGTTTTGCAGTGCTGGAGAAGATCATAACTCCAACCTCAGCATCACACAAAATCGCAAGTTCCTTCGCCTTCTTCAACAATCCATTCCTTCGCTTCGAAAACGTAACTTGCCTGCTCGTCGAATTGTCAATCCTCCTTATCTGGATCTTTCCTCTCCCCATCTCTATCTCCAAAACAAACCCTAACTAACCAGAAAAACACTATCTGCAAACAGATCAAACAAATCAATGCTTCAATTAATTCGTCAACTATAACAAAATAGTTCAAATCATAAGCAACAACATCAAAATTTTCAAAAAAAAAAAAGAAAAAACATAATTCAAAAGAGTTCGTCAACTAAATAAATTCAAAAGAGCGGAAAGAGTAGATGTAGATCCTTCGAGACTTAAAATATTACAGTTTTTTGTTGCAGGTCAATGCAAAAAGAGTGCAATATATATAGAAAATGAAGGAAAATCGGATCAATTTTCCGAGAAAGTCAAAGAAAATAATCAGAACCGTTTGTAAAACAAAGAAATCAAAAAGCGAAACTACGAAAGAGTAGATCCAGCGATACTGTATGAATATTGTTGTTCAATACACAAAAGAAAATGAAGGAAAATCAGATCAACTTTCCGAGAAAGAATGAGAAAATCTAGAAAAGGAAAGAGAGAGAAGAAAAAAAGTAGAGAGAGAGAGAGAGAGAGCGCTTACGACGGGTGTGAGAAACGCGTTGGTTGTTATAACAGACAAAGCGACTGAAAACGCATCAGTGTGTAGCTATATAAGGAAAGTGATGAAACTGCTTTTGGTTGGTGGAGTGAAACCCAGAGTAGAAAACCACTAGTGGTTTTTGGAGGGATGCCACGTGGACCAATCAGGATTTGACATTTCGGAAAGAATATTAGATTATTGAAGTTCGTGTCAATCACCGTTGCATTGCTGACGCGTGGTAGTGCGATTACGCAAGCCGTAGATCGTACATTTTCCTTTTTTTGGAAAATAAAAATGGCGCTTCTTTTAAATTGTAGCGAGGACTGCGCCGCGAATATGCACTCGCGCTTTGTTTATTGTCTCATATGCCCTCCTTTTATATTTTTGTCTTTTGTTTTTTACGGGTATGTTTTTCTTTTTTTGTGCTTGTAATAATTACATTTAATTTACTAAAAGAATTTTCTTCTCTTTCTTGTAGAAAGGAAGCCATCTCTTTTGACAACTCTATTCTTCTCCTTAAAATGAGTTGATTTATAATCTCTTGTGATTTTCCGCTAACGATGATGTTTTTATCGTCATTCTTTTTCTTTTTTTTAAAGCTTTTATCGTCGTTTTTGTGCGGCATTGTTTTGGTTTCTCATTTGTTATAATATTTGTTCAGTTCAAATTGTTAGATCAACTTTGATTCAAAATATATATTCAATCAATGATTTTGTCATCGTCAACTTACATATCCATGGACATGAACATTTCAGACACTTCAGTATAATCATATTTGTAGGTTTATATATTTTGTCGTTTTATTCTATTAATATAGATATTGTGAGTTTGTTCACACATTCATTCTTTTTGTTTTTAACAAATTTGTATTATATCAATGCATGCTATATCAATTTGAGTGAATTAATTATTTACTTTTAGTAAAAAAATATTTACTAAAAAAAGTTATAAAAGTTACCTTATCGATCTTTTATTTCACATTGCAGGTTGGCGCAATCAGTAAATAGTTGACTCAGCTGCAAGGTTGTGGGATCAACTTTTGTTGCTGACATGATAATCTCTTTGTTTGATGATTTGTAAGTACGTTTGTTAGTGTTTCGTCTTGACTTTTGTGAATTTTGAAGCTCAACTGACCTATGATTGTATTAAAGAAATTACAACAAGTCATATGTATGACTTTAAAAACAATAATTGTTAAAGTTAATAAGTTTAATAATTTAAAGGTTATGATTGAGAGTGTAAAAACTTTTACACTGTATGATAATCAAATCCTTTGTTTTTAATTAAACTAAAAACAAATGGTCTCTAGTTGGTATAAAAACAATTTTGATCTCTAGATTTTGTCTTATCATTGATTTTAGTCTCCTTATTTATAATTATAGAATTTTGGTCTGATAACTTTTTAAATAGTTTGTAAAAAAAAACTATATAAATAGATTCCTTTAAAAAAAACTTTTTAAATAGATTGAATACTAATGCGGAATTTAGATTAAAATATATTTGTTTGATGTTGGTCGTCTTATCAATGATTTTAGTCTCCTTATTTGTCAAAGACATTCTTACACTTTTGTAAATTCTATAACAAAATAGTGCATGAATTGCTTAGGATCAAGTGATGATTCTAAAAAAGAATTAATTGGTTACTGTCAAGCCATAACATATTAACCATGATATAAAACACTAGTGGCCAATGTCCTTGGACCAAGCCAATATCAATCGTATACTATGGTTAAAACTGATCCACAGATAATTCTACGCTAAAGAAAGAGCTTTACTTCTTATCATCCATTGATATAAAATTATCCCACAAATTCTTCACCACATCACAATCTCTAAGCAGATGCATGAATGGTTTCCGGGACTTAAGAGAATCTCAGGCAAACATTTGTATCGGGAGTAAAATGATACTTCCTTTTGGCATTAGTTGAAAACTTTTTATCAGAGAAGTTCCAAAGGTAAGTATGATCTAAGTAACTATTTTTTACCATCATGGTGATGGCAAGAAAGTAAGAAAAAAGGGAAAATAAACTTATAGAGATGGAAGGAAAAAAAAATTTGTGGAGCCCAACTCTATTCTTTTACCTTGAAAAGAGATAATTATTCACTTTTATATATTACTCCCTCAACAAAAAAAAGATCAGAATTAGTATACGACATATTGTAAAAAAACATCATATATGTCATTTGTTTTTTTAGCGAAACAAACTTAACTGATGTCGTTAATAAAAGATTGTTCAATACAAGTAGGATAAATCTTAAAAACATAATGACTAGTTTAAGAACAGACCGCTTTTGCAAAGTATGAGCAAGTATCTTATTAAAACAAGGACATAAATAGTAATCTTATAAAAAAAAATAGCGTATTCAATTTTTAGTTACAAAAATCATTAAAATTCGGTTTGCATATAAATTAAAATTTATTATTATATTCAATTTTTATATAATGCCAATTTTGTTATTACACAAATATACTTATTTCTTTCCTTTCATTTTCTATTCGATCAATAAAAAGAGTGAAAATTTTATGATATTGAATCTTACATCTCAACCCTTAATATGTAAGCGTACATATATCTACCATTCATTCCTAACTTCATCATGATGGTCCAAAAGAGTTGGTTCACCATCCTAAATGCCCCATGTTGAAACTAATTGGGAGACTCACGAAGGCTGAATTTCTCTGCCAAATTAAAGCTTTGCACACTGTACATAGTTTTCTTTTTTTCACGAAATATTCATTGACATTTTTTAGGGAATAACTTAACACTTGTCGACATATAATATATAATCTCTATATATGGATAATGGATGTAGTTCTAGGCTGCCATTTCCCCTTGGGACGAGGAACGAGGAGGGAGCAAGGGAGGCATACTAAATTAGTACTTACATTACATGATTATATTAAAAGAAATGCAAGTGGCTCATAATTTAGTTACAATCACGTGAAGAAAGCGAACTTTTTTGTAATATTTCTTTACTGGTGATCAGCCATAATTGATTAGTTGTTATAGTGGAGTAATATTTAATTTCATTAATACATAAAAAATTAGATTTGACGTCGTCAACGTTCTCCATTAACATGAGTATTTCAGAAACTTGAATATAGTTATATTTGCAGGTGTATATGTATGTAACTGTTTTATGCTTTTTTAAGAAAAAATAAACAAACACACTCAAATTGACACCGAGTATGAACCTGAGACTTAGGAGCATACGCCAAGGTTGCAACTCAAAACCATATTTTATGCTATTAACATAAGTGTTGTGCATTTGTTCACAGATTCATCATTTTTTTAAAAAATTTTAGTGACTTTAAATTGGTATTGCATCGATCGATGTACTTAATTTAAATAAATGATTACGTTTATTTTTGTCAATAAATATAATAGGAAGATAAATTAATCCTCTTTTTTTAAAGAATAACTCTAAAATATAGTAATTATTAATAAATTTAATACATGAGTATTCGCATCAAAATTGAATCATGAAAACCTATAAATCACACAAAACCTAGTATTGTTGAATTATTTAAGATTCTTTTATGAAAATCACGCAGATCATATACATAATTCATATTAGTTTTTTTTTTTAAGTAGAATAGAATCACAGATATATCTTTTTTTATTGTTGAATCACACATATATCTAAATTTAAATACATATCTAATTTTTTATCTGTATGATATATTGAATTAAAACAGTATTTGTTGGTTTTTAGGTTTTTAAAAATACTTCTTTGAGAATATGCTTTTAAAAAATATGTAGCATATACTTTTCACTATTCCACAGTTTATATATGTTAATTGACATAATATAAATATATAATAGGAAATGTTAACTTGTGTCTTTATGGCACATATTAAGGATTCCATTAATAGAAATTTTGCATCGGAAATTGTGTTAATTTATTACTTAAAAAATTTAATATTAATTTTTTGCAATTAATATTTACCATTAGTGGCAATAATTTAATGTTTAATATGTGTCCAAATCTCACAAGTTAATATGGCCCCTATATAATTATAATTATGAGTGGATAAAAGTTGAATAAATCGATCAAAATCAAATCTTACTTAGTTGGATCACATCAAGTTTTTGTTAGAAAACAATCAAATTTAGATGCGGAAGTATTATTGCAATTAGTACTCATAATCACATGCCCCACAGATGTTATCCTTATCTTATCTGGATTTGTTTCTATCTGCACTGAAAAGGGTATTTTCGTCATTATAAAATAAAGCAAGCACAAAAGCTTTGCTCGAAATCCTAAGTACGATGAAGGAAAGAAAGGGCACGTGTCGTTGTTTTATATGATTGATTAGGTTCACAAAGATGGGAACTTCTCTTTTTCTGATTTTTTAAGGTTTCTAATTAAGGAATTGGCGGTACACCTGATTCTACCTCTCTTTGGATAAAAAAATGAACCATTTCTGGCACTTCATATTTCGATGGCGATGCCAGCTCCATGAACGTGACTTTTTGCACTTTTGCCAAAGATATGTTATTTTTTTAGAATTGTATATTGCATATTCTATTTAAATTGACATGTAGGACATTAGGAATACTATATTATTATTATTATTATTATTATTATTAGGGAGTAAATAGACAATTACACCTCTCAAATTGTAAGTTTCGTCAATTACTCCGTGAAATTAACAAAATTTCAATTTTCTAATCAATTTACCCCCTCCGTCAAATTCTTCTGTTAGTCAACATGATGTTTTGCAAATACCCCATGAAGTTTTGCACTTATGTGCAAAATGCCCCCGAACTTGAAAATTTATATATTTTTTTCCTTATTCTTAACTCAAAAGATATTAAAGGCAAACAATTAATAATTAACTTAGGCCATTTTCATTGTTAGATGTCAAAATGACATATGGAACTAGAAACAACACATGGAACATCTTATTAGGTCATTTTCATTGCAATGAGAACACCTTTGAAATCTACACTCACCCACCAGCCTCACAATTATCATCTTCTTCATAAACACCTTCATAGTAGATTTTACAACTTCCATAACATGTTTCACAAGGAACAAACTTTATATCACCACAAACCTCATATCCACCATCACCTCCTTTAATGTCATCAATCCTTTCACAACAACCAAGCAATTTCTCAAGCTTCTTGTCATCATGAAGTTTTTGAATTTCCTCAACTCCACCAATATATTTCTTTTCAATAAACACTTTTGGTAATCCTCCTTTACCATAGTACCATTCACCAAGTAATTCTTTAAGCTCTTCCTTGAATCCTAAATACATTTCTCAAGCTTCCTTGTTTGCCTTTAATATCTTTTGAGTAAAGCATAAGAAAAAAAATATAAATTTTTAAGTTCGGTGGGCATTTTGCACATAAGTGCAAAACTTCAAGGGGTATTTGCAAAACATCATGTTGACTAACAGAAGAATTTGACAGAGGGGGTAAATTGATTAACGTTGTGCAATTTCAGGGGGGTAATTGAAGTTTTGTTAATTTCAGGGGGTAATTGACGAAACTTACAATTTCACGGGGTAATTGCCTATTTACTCTATTATTAGGGCCATGTTAAAGTTTTAAATTAAAAAAGACACTTTATTGACTTTTAAAGGATTGACAACACAGTTTTCAATACAATACATATTATATTTGCTTCAAACCAGTGTCACGGAGATACTGGTTAACATTACCCTTATTATCTTATTATTATTGAGAAAAATGGACTCGTTCAAAAAAAACTTGTTCATAAAATAAATTTATCTCAA